>Ga0256404_1000385_pt1 | contig 115510 bp, 84 predicted proteins | sample RumenRJG_01DNA_FD_185990 | JGI IMG/M metagenome (GOLD analysis project Ga0256404, IMG submission 185990) | Bovine rumen microbial communities from Lethbridge, Alberta, Canada - RJG_01 | ecosystem: Host-associated > Mammals > Digestive system > Stomach > Rumen | place: Canada: Alberta... | reverse complement strand
GTGGGGTAAGGGGATGGTGGCTACATATTGATGTTGTGCTGTTGCTTTTTACTGAAAGCTGCTACTAACGACTCATAAATCTACCCTTAATCGTGTATTGGATGATAGTTGCGGATTTTAGGTTTACCGAAAAAATTTTCACGGACTTGAATTTCGTTCGAGCTCGCTCACGTTCGGCCATCTGCAAGAAGGCTTACATGGCACTCACTTAACTGCGACCTTCCGCCCATCCACGATATTAATACCCTTCTGCATCGCATTGCGCCGTGTGCCGTTGAGGGAGTAGATGGAATCGGATTGCTTTGTGTCGGCTTTTGTAGAGCGGACAGATGTTGAACCTGACTGACTCTGCCAGAAGCGGACGGCATCATTAATCCAGCCTTCAGCGATAGTTCCTGTGCCAAGGCCGAAGCCGTGGGGCAGACCGTTGTACGAGTGGAACTCGGTGGGGATGCCAAGGGCAGAGAGCGATTCGAGACGGCTCTGCATGGTGCGCCATGAGGCGATGCCGTCGCTGGTGCCGCAGCAGGCGTAGGTGGGGCCGTCGTATGGTGAAACGGTGGTGTAGCCCGTGTATTGCATGACAACCGCCGAGGCTTGGGGTAGGTCAGTGCGGCCTGTCAATGAGCGTAGATTGGCACTATTGCCCAGTGTCGCTGCCATCCGTGCGCCAGCGGAGCCACCCCAGAGCGAGTAGCCTGTGCGGCTGACACCCAACTCGTCGGCGTGGTCGCAGATGTAGGCGATGGCACGGGCCAAGTCCTCGTAGGCATCGCCGGGACGATAGATGAGCGCAAAGGCATTGTAGCCCAACTTCGAGAGTTCGAGGGCATGGGGGAATGAGTCGTGCATGGCTCCCACGTAGGAGAAGCCACCGCCCGCATTGCAGATGGCAAAAGGCGCATTGCTGTTGCCTCTGAAGAAGAACAGCCCCGTGTTGCGCAACTCAGGATTAGCCTGTTTCTCGGCCTCTGTATAGATGTCGATGAAACAGTTGTCGGCATGGGCACGGAGATAGTTGCACACCTCCACCGTCTTGTCGGGGTCGATGTAGTTATACCACGTCAAGGCGAGTTGTTCCAGCGTAGTGCCGCTCCAGTAGCCAGTATTCATAGGGAAAATCAGTCGACCATAGTCGCCAAAGACAGGGTCGTTCATCACGTCGCTGATGCGACTCTGACGTGTATAGTAGTTTGTCATTGTCTCAGTGCTTGTGGGTGGAAAGAAGAACTGCAAGGCATGGTAGCAGAATTCCCATACGGCATTGAAGTCGTGACGGCCACCCTCCTTCATGTTGTAGGAGAAGTTCGAGCTGTTAAATGTGCCGGTGAGTTTTGCCATCGCCAGTGCCTGATTGTGGGTCTGGTCAATGCGCACGTCATCGGTGCCCACGGCATACCACACGTAGAAGTCGTTCTTGTAGTCTGAGGCATTCACAAGGTCTGCCAGGAACTTTGCAGTTGCATCAGGATAGTAGGCTCCGCCATACATACCCTGACTCCAGTTGTCACCGCTCATGGGCAGATACATACGGCTGTAGGGGAAAGCCTGCTCGAAGACATACCACGTCGTGATGCTGCCCAGCGAGAAACCACCGATGGCACGATGGGCACGCGAGGCAAGGATGCCTTCGGGTGTCGCTTCTGCCAGATAGGTGGAATAGCGCGTTTCAACGGCAGGGATGAGATCGTTCACATACTCCTGCGAGAAGACGGCTGCCTCACGAGTCGATTCACCCCAGTCCTTAGAACGGTTATCCTTATCCCATGTGGGCGATACGGCGATGAACGGACGGCAGAGTCCACGCTGAATCAGGTTGTCGAAGATGTGTACCAACCCTGTGCGGCTGCTACCGCTGCGCCCCAGGAAATACTCCTCGGCCACTCCTGTCCAGCCGTGTAGCAGGTAGATAACGTCGTATTTCTGTGATGGGTCGTAGCCGTATGGCACATACACGTAGGCAGGTTTCCTCGTTGCGGGACGGTTGCTTTGCGTGTAGTCCTTTGAATCATACTCAACCAACTCAATCGTTCCCTGCTGCGTTGCCACCTGAAAGAAATCCGACGGCACGGGTGTGGTGTACTGTATCTGGAAATCTGTCGGCACGTCGTCATTGGGTGAAACGTCTGCTGCCTCTTTTGAAGCGCCGTCCGATGAACAGGCTGCAAAACCCAACATCGAAGTCATCAGCATTGTCATTGTAGTCATTGATTTTCTCATATCATTCCTTCGGAAGTTGGTCATATTCCTCTTTACTCAGTATTTCGTCAGTCCACACTACGGCTGGACAGTCTGGATTTGTGCCTGCAGCCAGATGGGCGAAGCGCGAATTGGGTGCGGCACCGTGCCAATGCTTCACATTGGGCGGACACATCACGACATCGCCTGGATGCAACACCTCTACAGGCTGACCTTCAATCTGGTGGTATCCGATGCCGTCGGTTGCTATCAGTATCTGGCCTCCGGGATGGGTGTGCCAGGCATTAATGACACCGGGCTCGAACACGACGTAGTGAAGTCCTGGAGAACCTGCCACATTTGGAGCATCCACCGTATTTTCCAGACGAATCGGCCCGTTGAATGTCGGCAGTGACAGCGTGGAGTCAGGGGCTGCAAACATCAGGCTGTCAGTAGTGGTCTGGTGCGCATACTCCACCATCTCTAATCCATTGTAATACTCATCCGAAATGGAATTATCGCTGTCATTGTATGTTTCTGCAGGTTTCCAAGCCGAATCATAAATCACTACCTGAGAGAACCAGTTGTCCTTTGTGGCTCCGTGCCAATGGCGCACTCCTGCAGGAATCTGCAATACGTCACCGCGACGCAGAATCTGTGCAGGCTTGCCCTCCTCCTGATAGAGTCCTACACCGTCAGTCACCAGCACGACCATACCACCATGACGATGCCAACTGCTGTGTGCCGCAGGGCCGAACGTCACGACATTGGTTTGTGGGAAATTGAACACAGAATCTACGCTAATCAGCGGCTTCAGATAAGCCTCGCCTGTAAACGCGGGATTGTCTATCCGCTGGCCAATGGGAAAGAATATCTGTTCCTTCGTAATACCCATTGTGGTCTGTTTATGATCGGCGCACGATGCTAGTAGCAGGCCGCTCATGATGATTGCAAACAATTTCTTCATACGCTTAGAATCCTATTTCGGTGAGCCACTTGTCAATCTTGCCATGCTTCTTGTCCATATCCTTGCCACCCTGTTCCTTGGTCACCACACAGATTCCGTCGCGATGGTCGCTCTTAGGTGTGGCACTCACGATATCGCGCAGTGTCGATGACGGACCACTGTAAGCCGTGCAGAACGGGATGACCGTCTTGCCCTTCAGGTCATACTGCTCCAGGAACGTATAGACTGGCATCGGAGCCGTGTACCACCACACGGGAACACAGACGAACACCACATCATACTCCGCCATGTTTTCCACCTTTCCTTTGATGGCAGGACGCTCGCCAGCCTCCTTCTCTGCCTTGGCATCCTCTGTACAGGCGTTATACTCCTTGGGATATGCCTTTTCGCGAATGATTTCAAACTCTTCGGCTCCTACCTTTTGAGCAATGTAGTGAGCTGCCTCCTTCGTATTGCCACTCCATGAGAAGTAAGCAACCAGTGTTTTCTTTCCTTTCAAATTTATCATCTCTTTCTTTGTTGTTTCGTTAGTTGACTCAGCAGCCTCTTGGTTGGCTTCGCCTTCGTCCGTCACGACTCGGCCATTCAAGCGAGCTTGATGGCTCTCGCTGCTCCGTCCGTTGGCCTTGTTTGTCTTTGCCGTGCAGGCACTCAGTCCCATCACGGTCAGCAGCATCATGGCTACGATTGTAAATAGTTTCTTCATATTGCTAATCTCCAATTGTTCTTGTAAATGCCAATAAAGACATTCTCCATTTGCCGTCCTCCATAACGAATACCTCAGAAACGATGAAGGGGTTAACCACCTCGTTGCCACCCACAGCTGCTGTCAGATGAATGCGGCTATAAACTGTGGCCGTACTACCGGCAAACTTTACTTCTTGGGAATGTACCTCAGCGTGTTTATACCAGATGCCACCCGAACGAATTATCTGTAGTTCCTGAGCCTTACCCCAGTATCCACCCATGTGAACAAACTGCGCATTCTCAAGGAATAACTCACTGAGGCGGTCAGCATTCTTCTCTGCCATCCAGGCCCACTTCTGATTCGAGAGGTCGATAAGTTCCTGTTCTTCTTTACTCACCTGTGCAAATGCCGTCATGCTTACGATAATCAGCACTGCGAAAACCATCATTTTCTTCATATCATGCAAATGTTTAATAATCACGCTGCAAAATTACACAGAAAACCCGTAACTATTTTGATAATAATTACGGGTCTTCATTCACTTTTTTCCTTTTCTTACTCCCTAAAATCCGACGGTGAAGCACCGAGATACTTCTGCACATAGCGGCTGAAGTAACTGGGTGAGGAGAATCCATAGAGGTCGGTGAGTTCTGTAAATGATCGCTTCTTGTCACGCAACTGGCGGCTGATGTCAAGCACGGTGAAACGGTTAATCCAGTAGTTGGCGGGGAAACCGCTCACCTTCTTGCACACTTCGGAGAGATATTTCGATGTGACAAAGAGTTTGTTGGCATAATAGGTTATCTCACGGTTTTTGCGGTAATCACCACGCTCCAGCAAAGCCAGGAAACGCTCCATCAGGTCGGCATACTGCGAGGAAATCTTCTCCCCACCATAGAGCGAGGCATGGAAGTCGAAGAAATCAATAATCATGCACTGCACGGCATTGATCATCGCGTCGCGGTGGAAATGATGAGAGTCCCCCAGTGCCCAGCGTCGCTTGATGTAGTCAAAGTCCAGCGCACACACCTTCTGCTGCGCCTCCGTCAGGTGCATAATGGGATTGTTGAAGAGTGCCAGCGAACCTTTCATTCCGTAGTTCGACTGTGGCGTGCTGATCTCGATAAACTCCGCTGTGACATAGATGACATCCACACGGAAGTCGTCACTCTCATGCACATCCAACACCAAGTCTCCCCGACGCACTATCAGGCACTCGCCCGCCGACAGCGTATATACATTATTGTTAAAGGTGAAGCTGCAACTGCCCTCATGGCAGTAAGCATGGCAAAGATAGCCCGCCAGCCCCTCAGAGCCAGCCCCTCTCAACGTATCGCTGATGATGATATACTCTTTCTCCGTGTTCATTCCGGCTGCAAAGGTACGAAAAATTATCGAGACAGATAAAAAATGAATCCTCTTTTGTACTTTCAGAATTTTGTTGTACCTTTGCACTTGATGGCGAGTCACAAAAACGGCTGGTGGTTCGTCATCAGGTGTTCATTGAATGCAATTCATAGCAGAACAAGGAGATTAGAACGGTCTTTTATCCGTAACCCTCAAAATCCTCAATCTCCTAAACTGCCTTTATACAGAGAAATCCTGCAATTTCTTCCAAAGTTACGAAAAGTCGAGTGAAATGCAAAAGGAAAGCGTGCTTTACTTGAACTTCTTACAGATATAACCTGTTTTTCCCCTATTAATTAGGCAGTATCATTTTTTTTGTTTATATTTGCGCTCTAATATTGAACTATTTATGGCAAATATTGACAGCTTGTTGCTCCGTCACCTACGAATCATTCCACCGTTCCCTACATCTCATTCCGCCGTTCCCTTCATATTGTTCCTCCGTCACTTTACATCCATAGATGACGGTGGAACACATGGTAGATAACGGCGGAAAGGAGTGGATGGAGGCCATTGAAGTATGAAAATTTGGGTGGGAGGGTGGTGTGGGTGGTGTGTTTTTTGAAACTTTTATAAAAAAGTATTATTTCGCCCTTCGCGCGCGCACACGGGGATTATGTAAAAAAACTCCACCTCCACCACCCTCCCACCCAGAAGCATGAGTCAAAATTGTAGCTTCAACGTTGCGTCATGACGTGCGACCACACATAAAAACTACAGAATCTCTTTGTCGTTTCAATTATTTTTCATACCTTTGTCGTTGCATTAAACCATAGAACGAAAAACGTATGCAGAACGGATTTATCACAGTGGCAGCCGCTATTCCTCAGGTGAAGGTGGCAGACTGCGTTTACAACACACAACAGATAGAGAGTATGATTGCCCAGGCCGAAGGGAAAGGCGTGGAAGTGATCGTCTTTCCGGAACTGTCGATCACGGGCTATACCTGTCAGGACCTCTTCCGTCAGCATGCGCTGATCGAGCAGGCAGAGACAGCCGTGATGATGCTCCTCGACTTCACACGTAAACTCGATGTGATTGCCATCGTGGGACTCCCCGTGGTGGTGGGCGACCTGTTGCTGAACTGTGCTGCCGTGATTCAGAAGGGTGACCTTCTGGCATTGATTCCCAAGACCTACCTGCCTAACTACAGTGAGTTCTACGAGAAACGTTGGTTCGCTTCCTCGCAGGACCTGCGCCCCACGGAGATCCGTTTCGCGGGCAACCGTATCGTGGTGTCGCCCGAGCCGTTGCTCATCCGTACCTGCGACGGTGCGATGCTCGGTGTGGAGATCTGTGAGGACGTGTGGGCACCGGCACCACCCAGTAACCACCTGGCCTTAGCAGGAGCCGACCTGATCTTCAACCTCTCCGCCAGTGATGAGCTCATCGGCAAGCACGAATACCTGAAGACCCTTTTGGCACAGCAGAGTGCCCGTACCATCACGGGCTATATCTACAGCGGCTGCGGCTTCGGAGAGAGTACGCAGGATGTGGTGTATGGCGGTAATGCGATGATCTATGAAAACGGAAAGCTGCTCACCGAGGCAGCACGTTTCTCGATGGATGAACAGATGATGGTGAGTCAGATCGACATCGAACGGCTGCGGGCTGAACGGCGCACGAACAGCACCTACGTGAATGCACAGCGTGGCTATACGGCGGTCATTAAGGATGCCCATTCCATCACCCCACGTGACTTCGTCCTGCTACGTGACATCGATCCCCATCCGTTCATCCCCAACGACAGTGATATGGCAAAGAGCTGCGAGGAGATCCTGAATATTCAGGTGAGCGGACTTGCCAAGCGCATGGTGCATACCCACAGCAAGAATGTAGTGATCGGTATCAGTGGCGGACTGGACAGTACGCTGGCCCTGCTGGTCTGTGTGAAGACCTTCGACCGCCTCAAGCTGTCGCGTAAGGGCATCCTCGGTGTGACCATGCCCGGATTTGGTACCACCGACAGGACCTATCACAACGCCATCGCCCTGATGGAGAGCTTAGGGGTAACCATCAAGGAGATCAGTATCGCCAAGGCGGTGATGCAGCACTTCGAGGACATCGGTCACGACCCGAAGGTGCACGATGTGACCTACGAGAACTCGCAAGCCAGGGAGCGCACGCAGATCCTGATGGACCTGACCAATAAATACGGTGGTTTGGTGGTAGGAACGGGTGACCTCAGTGAACTCGCTTTAGGATGGGCCACCTACAACGGCGACCACATGTCGATGTATGGCGTGAATGCCAGTGTGCCCAAGACCCTCATTCGCTATATCGTAAGGTATGTAGCCTCCACGATGGAGAAAGACGACAAGCGGGGAGCCGACATCCTGTTGGATGTGCTCGACACCCCCATCTCCCCGGAGCTGACACCTGCCGACAAGCAAGGGAATATCCAGCAGAAGACAGAAGACTTGGTGGGACCTTATGAGCTGCATGACTTCTTCCTGTACTATTTCCTGCGCTTCGGCTTCTCCCCAAGGAAGATCTTCCTGTTGGCGCAGCATGCCTTCAAGAACAGCTACGACGATGAGACGATCCGTCACTGGCTCACCACCTTCATTCGCCGGTTCTTCTCACAACAGTTCAAACGTTCCTGTCTGCCCGACGGTCCGAAGGTGGGAAGCGTGAGTCTGTCACCTCGTGGTGACTGGCGTATGCCCTCGGATGCCATGAGCACATTGTGGTTGCAAGAGATGGAAGAATAGATACCCAAGCCTCCCAAGAATCATGAAAATAAGACATATTATCCTACTCATAGGAGCCGTGTTAGGCATGATGGCGTGCAGCGATGATGACTCGTTCACGACCTCCGCCTCATACCGTCTGACGTTCTCTACCGACACGGTGAAGATGGACACGGTGTTCTCGAGGGTACCCACCAGTATGCGCTCCTTCTGGGTGTATAACCGCTCGGGCGATGGCATCCGCTGTTCGTCGATCCGACTGGCCAAAGGAAACCAGACCGGTTTCCGCGTGAATGTGGATGGTACCTATTTAGGACAGACCGCCGGATTCCAGACCCGTGACGTAGAGATCCGCAATAAGGACAGTATCCGTGTGTTTGTGGAACTCACCTCCGTGGAGAATGGGATGACGGAACCGCAGAAGATAGAGGATGACCTCGTGTTCACCTTGGAGAGTGGGGTGGAGCAGAAGGTGAACCTGAATGCCTTCAGCTGGGATGCCGAAATTCTCTCCGACGTGGTGGTGAGTCAGGACCGGGTGCTCGATGGTGAGAAGCCCACGGTGATCTACGGGATGATACGTGTGGAGGAGGGAGCCACCCTGCGTATTGCTGCGGGCAAGACCGTCTATTTCCATAACAACGGCGGACTGGATGTCTATGGGCGTTTAGTCACTGAAGGTACGGCAGAGAAGAACGTGGTGCTGCGCGGTGACCGTATTGACCGGATGTTCGACTATCTGCCATACGACATGGTGAGCGGACAGTGGCAGGGTATCCATTTCTATGAGAGCTCTTACGATAATGTCATCGACTATACCGACATCCACAGCACCTTCACGGGTATCACCTGCGACTCCGCAGCTCTTGACCGACAGAAGCTGACGTTACGGAACACCATTGTCCATAACTGTCAGGGCGCCGGTGTCACGATGCGACACTGTAAGGTGAGTATGGAGAACTGTCAGCTTACCAACACCTTAGGTGCCTGTTTAGATATCTTAGGTGGTGACATCCAACTGAACCATTGTACGCTGGCACAGTTCTACCCGTTTGACAGCAACCGTGGTCCGGCCTTGTCGTTTGCTGCCGACGAGAAGAACCCGTTGGAACGACTGCTTTGTGAAAATAGTATCGTGACGGGCTATGCTGAAGATGTGGTGATGGGCAGTCAGGCAGATTCTGCCACCTTCGAGTACCAGTTTGTGGCCTCAGTGCTACGCACGCCGGAGGTGGACGATACCGCACGGTTTCATCAGATAGTATGGGAGGATGTGAAAGATACGGCAGCGGTGAGCGGAGAGAAACATTTCAAGCTCATCGACATCGACCAGCAACGGTATGACTTCCATCTGCTGCAGCGTTCTACCGCTGTGGGCATCGCCCTGCCGACGTCGGCCCTCCCTGTTGACCGTGAGGGTCTGCCTCGTGACGAGAAGCCCGATGCCGGATGCTATGAATGGAAGGAAGAAACTACTACTTGATATATGGAAACAATTCAATTAAAACAAGACCTGTTGTTCTGTCAGTTGGAAGAGCTGTCGAACGACGAGCAGCAGTTAGTGAGGAAGGCGATGCAAGCCACCGACAACAGCTATTCGCCCTATTCAAAGTTCCGGGTGGGTGCCGCCCTGCGCCTGGCCGACGGTACGGAGATCATCGGTGCCAACCAGGAGAATGCTGCTTTTCCCGTGACGCTCTGTGCCGAGCGTACCGCAATCTTCGCCGCACAGGCTCAGTATCCCGCACAGCCAATCGTTGCCCTGGCCGTTGCCGCACGCAACGAGAATGGTTTCACGGAAGATCCCGTGACGCCCTGTGGCTCGTGCCGGCAGGTGATCTTAGAGATAGAACAGCGTTATAACCAGTCGGTCAAGATCTACCTCTATGGCACGCGTGGGGTGTATGTGATCAACACCGTCCGCGACCTGCTTCCCCTCTGTTTTGTGGAAGAGTCGATGGGATGATTACAGTCCGCACATCTGCCTGTAAGGACAGCTGTCACAGAGGGAGCGGTCGTTGGTGGGCATGAAGGGGTGGGTTGGTTCGAAGATTTCGGTGAGCACCCCGTCGAGCAGTGCATTGAATGCCTCCTCGTAGTGACTGATATCCATCATCTTTTCTTTTCCCATCCATAGGGTGGGATCATAGTTATCGCCGGCAGTATGCTGGATGAAGAGCAGGGCAGGGGATACGGGGAGGTTGCTGCTGTTGAGCTGTGGATGATGCCTCACGAAGAGGGAGTACAACAGGGTCTGCAGGTAGTAGTCGGCATGTTTCTTGGGAACGATGGGCTGTTCGAAGATCTCCTCCACACTGTAGATCTTTGTGGTGAGTGCCTTACTGCCTGTCTTGTAATCCACCACACGGATGCGTTCCTCGCCTGTTGCCTTGTCGGTAACCAGATCAAGACGGTCAATAATACCACCCATGCGGATCCGTAATACACCTGCCGTCGTGGTTACTTCTTTCTCATCCTCTACATACTTCTCCAGTCCGATGATATAGAACGGTGCCAATACCTTATCGATCCTGAGCAGTCGTTTCAGGTATTGGATAATCACCTCGCGGTTGATGAGGTGCAGACCGTTCAGTCGATCCTCCATCTCCTCCCGCGAAAGCTGTTCAGATTTGAACACCTCTTCCCGGAATGCTTGGTCCACAGCCCTTTCTATCTCCTCGGGGTGCTTCTCGATATATTCAATGTCGCCGGGCATGATCATCCGGCCCTTCACCTTATATTTGTCATAGAGCAGCTGAGAGGCTTTGTGGAAGATGTTACCGAAGGTGCGGTTATCGATGACATCCTCATCGAGGTTGTCAGGTTCCTTGATACCCATGATGTGATTGTAGTAGAACTGCAGCTGACAGCGCAGGTAGCGGTTGATAAAGGTTGGATAGATGCCCTTGTGTGCCAAGGCTGTCAGGGCCTCCATCACGGCAGTGTCTTTCTCAATCTTCCTCGGCATGACGGGAAGTAGTTCTTGTCCGGCCTGCAATGATTTCCGTTCGATCTTCAGTTTACTCTCCACCATCAGTTGGAGCATGAACCGACTCATCTCACCAGTATGCCCGTCTTCCGTTGAGTTGTTGTAGAGGATGGTCACATCGTGGGCACGTTGCATGAGGCGATGGAAATAGTAAGCATAGACCGCTACCTTGTGATCGATGGTGGTCAGTCCGTAGGCTTTGCGGATGGCATAGGGGATGAAGCTGGCATCGTTGACACCCTTGGGCATGTTCCCTTCGTTACAGGAGAGGATCAGCAGGTGCTCGAAGTCGAGGTTACGGGTCTCCAATACTCCCATCAGCTGAATGCCCATGATGGGTTCTCCGTGGAAGGGTATGCTGGTGCTGGCGATGAGCTGCAGGATGAGTTTCTGCAGGGTGATGGCATCGGCGGTGAGGTCGCCAGAGGCGATCAGATTCTCCAAGCGGTTCAGCAAGGTATAGGTACGGAACAGTGATTCCTGTTCGAAGGCATCATCTTTCTGGGCTGTCTGCTGCGCGATGGTCCTGACGAGGGTGGTGAGACAGTTGTTGATGTCTTGAAGGGAGAGGTCACGATGGTTCTTAGGGATGATATTCTCCTGCTCCACATAGGTATAGTAGGGATGATGAGTCATCCTTCGGAAAGCCTTCCTGCCGCCATAGATGAGGTAGTTCAGCACCTGCATGACAAACGAGCTGATCAGTGCATGTTGCAGGGGATAGCCCGTTGTGACATTCACCTGTTTCACCGCATCGGGCAGACAGTGAATGGCGGTCTGGAGAATCGATTCGTCGCACATCACGACAGCGGTTTTCCTGCCTGCTGCGATGCGGTCATCCTGTTGCAGCCATGTACTGATGTATCGTGCCTGGATATCTTCGGTTGTCGCACTGATCAGCGTCACCGTCTTCTCGTGGTTCAGGTTGTCGTAGATCTGCGGGTCGTTGTTATCCAGTTCGTTGGGGAACAGGGTGAGATATTCGGAGATGAAATAGCCGGCTTCGTTACCCACGAGCATGTCTTCGCGCGTTCCTTTATATATATAGTATTGATCGAAATCCCAGTAGAAAGAGCATTTCTTCTCTTCCTTCAGACGGCGGAACACTTTCTGCTCCACTTTCTGTAAGAGGTTGAACCCAACGAAGATATAGTGCTTGTATGACAGGGAGAGCTGCATGTTTTCAGCAACATCGCGGTAGAGCATACCCTCGTAAGCCAGTCCCTGTTCGCGCAGCCGTTGCTGATAGTCGTGGTAGATATCACCGAAATGGCTCCACAACTCGAGAAATTTCCGTTTGAGCGCCGTGTTATGGTCTTCGGAGAAATTACTGAAGAATCGCCGGAGGATACGTTTCTGATCCTCAGAGAGGTATGACACATCATCCAATTCATGGATATCGCGCAGGTTGGCAAACACCTTGTCGGCATCGGCCATGTTCTTGTCGATGTCATCGAAGTCGGCTAGGAGCAGCTGCCCCCATCCGTAGAAGTGGTCGAGTGTCTCGTCGATGCCCGTACATGTCGTGAAACTCTTATGCAGATCACAGATCAGTTTGATGGGATCACCCACTAACAGGGATGAGTGCTGACGAAAGAGATCGCTGATAGTGACATAGGCCGGGCTCCACAGGGGCTTTCCTGCGAGCTTCGCCAAGTGTTCGTTCAAGAACAGTGATGCACGTTTGTTGGGGAACACCACGGCAATGTCTGACAGCTCCGTGCCCCATTTCCTCACGATATCCTCGGCAACAATTTCCAGAAATGTTTTCATGCCTTCACCTCCACAATTTGATTACTGTACACATACCATAGATAACCTTTCACCTGCTGATGCCCCATCTTTCGGAGCAGCTGCATGTATTCACCCACCTGCTGGTGGTATTCCTCCCGTTGGCGACCGAACTTGAAGTCAACGACAAGAGTGGTCGTGCCATCCGTCATCACCCTGTCGGGACGGCGTTCCACCAGTTGTCCATCCTCGTCGGTGGTGAGAATGCTGCACTCGTTGTACAAGGTCCAGCGGGGTGAGAACCATTCGCGCACGTCCTTGTGGTTCAGTCGTTTCTCTAACATGTTACGTATCTTCTCTGCCGACACGTCTTCGTCGTACAGCACACCCTCGAACTCAAGACGGCGTAGCACCTGAGGGATGTCATCAGTGGTCCGGATCTGTGAGAACAGGCTATGCAGCACGTTGCCCATCTTAATATATTGGTTCCGCTGTCGGCTCTCCTCATCATCCTGTCCGTCATCCGCAGAGATGAAGTCCTTGCTCCGGTTACTCTGCCGGAATACGACCTGACTGTCGTAGTGCCGGATATCAATGGGGAAGGGGATGACCTCGCGGAGGAACACATTGGCAGAACGCCCATCATCCTTCTCTTTCTCCGACGTAAGACCATCAAACGATCCGTACTCGAAGGAGATGGGCTGATCAGCCTCTTCACCCTCTTCATACTGTGCATCCTCCAACTTGAGGTCAGGCAGTACCTGTTGGATCAGATGACTGCGTGTGGTCGTTGCGTCTCTCTTTCCGATCACGAAGAGACGTTGCACAGCACGTGTGAACGCCACATAAAGTAGGTTCAGGTTATCCACGCAGTTCTGCAAGTGCTCATGGGCATAATCCTTGTCGTAGATGGTCTCATTCAGCTTACTGCTATAGTCGATGGGTACGATGGGTAGCTGGTTGAAGGGTGCCTCGGTGGGCTGGCACCACAGGGTGTTGCCCATCTCGATTCTCCAGTCGCAATAGGGGATGATGACATTGTCGAACTCCAATCCTTTCGACTTGTGGATGCTGATCAGACGGATTCCGTTGATCTCATTGCTCTGGATGGTCTTCTCGTGGATACTCTCATCCCAGAGAGACAGAAACCCTTCGAGATCGGTACCCTCATCGGCTGTGAAGAGTTGCAGCTGGTCGTAGAACATGCAGAGATAGGCACTCTGCTCAGTCAGTGTTCCTACCTGCAACAGCTGACAGAGTTTCTCCATCATATCTGTCATGGGCATGTGGAGCAGGGTAGGTCGCATGTCGTCGAGGAGGGTGCCTAACATCTCATGTGTGATATGGGTGTACGCTTTCTCGATATTTGCCCTTGCCAACGTGTCCTGTTCATTGACAAGCAGTCGCATGGCATTCACCAGGGTGCAGACGGCGATGGAAGCATCCAAACGGAATGCCTCGTCGCTGACGATCCTCACGTGAGGACGTGTCTGCATGAAATAGTCGGCGATCAGGGGAATATAGCGGTTGGAACGTACCAAGATAGCAATCTTCTGCTGGGGGACTCCTGCCGCCAGCAGACGGTCCACCTGCTGTCCCACCCGTTCCATCATCTCCTCATCGTAGTTGTCTTTCGGTAGGAGCGTCACACTGACGAACCCAGTGTCTGGCTTCTCCTCCAGCCATTTCTGCTTTACGTCGGCATAGGCTTGCTTCAGTTCCTCAGCCTCTTCGGCATTGATCTCCATCTCGGCATTCATCTCGGTCTGTGCAGCATTCACGAAGAAAGCATTGTTGAACTCGATCACACGACGTGCCGAACGGAAATTCTTATCCAGACTATGAATAACCAGTCTGTTGGCTCCGGCACCGAACTGCCTGTCAATACCGTTCAAGAGGCGCCAGTCACCACTGCGCCATCGGTAGATGCTCTGCTTGACATCTCCAACGATGAGATTCTGGATGACACCGTTGCGGCGCCCCGATGGCTCACGGCTCATGGTCTCTTCTAACAGGATCTTGAAGTTCTGCCATTGTACGGTGCTTGTATCTTGGAACTCATCGATCATGATATGCTCTAACTGGGTGCCGATCTTCTCGAAGATGAACGGACTGTCGCTATCGTCGATCAGATCGTGAAGGAACTGCTGGGTGTCGCTCAACAGGAATCGGTTCGCCTCTTCGTTCAGCTCGCGCACCTTCTGTTCGATGTTACTCAGCAGGCGCAACTGGTTGAGATGCCTGAGGGTGACTTCTGCCGACAGGTATAGTCGCCATTGATGCGGTCGGATGCGCTCTGCTTCGAGTAGCATGGGCATCAGTCGGCTCTCTGCCAGCGAAAGGATCACATCCCTGTCAGGACTGCTCTTCGTCGTCCATTTCTCACGGTCGTTCAGGCATTTCTCCACCGTAGCGTTCAGACAGGTCTTGTCACTGAAATCCGTTCCCTGTAACTTCCTGAAATAACTGGGGATGCCCCGACTCTTGTTGGCGAAGCTATCTGCCGACAGTCCGTTCTGTTCGATCACATGAAAGAACTCGTCGCCGATGTCATTCATGGTTTTCCTGGCCTGAGAGCGCAGAGACTCCAGTTCTTTGACATACCGGCTGAAGAATCCCTTCTCGGCGATGCGGGCGTTCAGTTCCTCACTGTGACTCTTATAATACTCTCGGAAAATGGTCTTGCCGAATTTCTTGATTTGTCCGATGACATTCCACGACTTGTCTTCCTCGATGTTCTGTTCGATATAGCTGATGAGCCATTTCAGCACGATATCGTTCTTACGCAGTTGTTCTACCAGCATATCCACGGCCTGTTCCTCCACCTGATGGTCATTCAGACCGATGCGCAGGTTGGCTGTCAGGTCTAATTCCCGTGCCAGGTTGCGTAGTACGGTCTGGAAGAAACTGTCAATGGTCTCCACCCGGAAATAACTGTAGTGGTGGATCAGGTTGCGTAGGGCCAGACCTGCTTGCGCCGATGCCTCCTCGGGGGTGATACGAAGGCTCTCGGTGACCTCCTGCATATAGACTGATGATGACGGCAACTGTTTCCAGATGCCAAAGAGCTGGGAGAGGATACGCTGTTTCATCTCCTCGGTGGCCTTATTGGTGAAGGTGACAGCGAGGATATGACGGTATTTCTGTGGATCGTCTATCAGCAGTTTGATATACTCAGTAGCTAAACGAAAAGTCTTGCCACTGCCCGCACTTGCCTTATATACTGTTAGTTGTGGATTCATCAAAACAATATCAATCAATTGTGAAAAATAAATTATGAATGATGAGCGTGCTCCTCAATCTTACCAGTCTCGGAATAGCTCCAAGCCGATCTGGCAGCCGATGCCATCGTATTTGAAATTTCGGGTGGCCATAAAGACACCAATGGAGAAGAGACGGTTGGTGAACCCGTAACCCCATTCGGTGTAGGGATGTAACTGATCTGCCACCAGTCCGCTCACGTAGATCCGTTCCATCTCGATCACTTTTCCCACGATGGGAAGGCGCGACATCAGCATCAGGGGTGACTCATAGGTGAGGTTGGCCCTCAGGTAATAACGTGAGGTGTTGTACATATCACGGTGGAGAAGCTGGAACTCACCCGTCCAGTCGTCGTTCCATCCTCCCGGCATGTTGTCTTCGCGGAAGTTTTCGAAATCGAGGAAGTAGGCATCATGCCCTCTCAGCAGATAGTAGCCTGAGCCGAAACGCATTGACAGGGAACGCATTCGGTAGAATTTCCGCAGCCAACTGGCATCCAGCTCAGCACGCCCGTATTCCATGTTTGCCTTGCCGATGCCGTTGATACCCTGTTCATAACTCAGGGTGAAGATCGGCCCCAGGTCTCCCCATGGCCACCACTTGGTCTGGAACATCGGGGCGAAGGAATGATAGGAATCGGGCATGTTGATCGATCGGAAGAACTCCTTATCTACGGCAGAACGGCGATGAAAGGTGACTCCTAATGCCACACCCCAGTGTTTGGTGATGTCGTGGTTGGAGCGTACCTTCATATACATGTCCTTGAAATAATCGGTACGTTCGTTGTTCTCGTCCCAGTCCATCATGTCGGGGAACTCTTCCATGAGTTGCTGGCGGATACTGGAACTGGTGATGCGGTTGCCGTTACCGACCTGTATTTCCACGTAACCGTTCTTTTCTGTGTTGTAGGTATAACGGATGGGGATGTTGAAATAGAACTGATGGAGCTTGAAGAAATATCCCAGGCGAGCAGTAGTGCGCAGGGTCTGGGTCGGACTGAAATCGTAGTTGAGGTTCAGCTTCATCTTATAGTTCACGCCCTTTCGCTCACTATATCCCATATAAAGGGGATTCAGGATCGGCGAGATACGGAAATAACCTTGGTCGTTCGAACCGAAATGGCCTTTGATGCGGTTCACGAGGTTATCACCGACAGCATCCCACAGGATGGTCTTGGCCACGTTCTTCTTACGTACCTTTTTGGGACGCAGGCTCCGCAGGGAGTCTATCGAGTCGCTGTGGTGGTAAAGGGCGGCTAAATAAGAGGGTAGGGGAAGGGGGCGCAGACTGTCCATCAATGCCCGGTCGTGACTGTTCACGATACTGTCGGGCAGACAGGGATCTTGGTTATACTCAATAAGGTAGCTGCCTCGGATCTTGTTTCCTAAGTATTTGAACGTGCCTTCCATGTTGGATGATTTCGGCAGCAAGGACAAGACTCCTTCTTCACCCATATCGACATTCGCATGGAACCGGATCATGTCGTATTCGCCAGTGAACTCTACATGCATGATGCGCCCGGTGGTGGCATCGGCGACGGCACGTCCACTGACAAGCTGTGTGTTGTATTTCTTGGGGCGGAAGACGATCTCCACACGGTTGTCTGTCAGATGCGTCACACCATAACGGTAGATGGGCTCATTCTGCGGATGGAAAGGGGAGAGGAGATGATCGCCTACGATGGTCACGTCGTACAGCTTGGGTGTCATAAAAGGGATCATCGTAGGCATCACGTTCTTGTATCGGGGTACGGTACCCACTGCCACCTGCAGGGTTGACTCGTATTCTTGGATGTCGGAGAAAGTCACTTTGGAATAGGACTCACCAACGAACTCGTTGTTGGTCTTTCTGGCCAACACATACATGGAGGGAACGGTCAGCAACAGCTTGTTCTTCTTGTCGGTGCGGAAATGGTATCGTAGGTAGGCATTCATCGTCACACCGTTCACATCAGCCTGGATATTTTTCTTGTAATTGAAAACACGATCCAACGCGACGTCTTTATGGTCTTTCGCGTGAATTGTCACCGTTATGACTAAACACAAGCATAGCATAACGATTTCCCTTGTTTTCTTGATGAAAGTATAAATAGGCATGTAGCTCTCTTACAAACTGGGTGTAAAAGTACAAAAAATCCCCGAATATCCATCAAGATATTCGGGGAAATCCTATCTTTTCGTTCTTTTTATGCTTATCAACATAAGAAAAGAATGATCTGGAGTTAACCCAGGTACTTCATCAGAATCTTCGCATTACCGCTGTCACGCAGCTTGGCAATGCTCTTCTCACGGATCTGACGGACACGCTCACGGGTAAGTCCCAGCTCATCACCGATTTCCTCAAGACCTTTCTCGTGACAATCGATGCCGAAGCACTCGCGGATAATAATGATCTCACGCTCCTTCAACACCTTCTGCAACACGGCTTTCAGTTCTTGAGCCATCGACTCGTGGTCAACATTCCGGTCGGTACGACTGTCATCACCGCTGGGCATCACATCAAGCATACAGTTGTCCTCACCATCCTGGAAAGGGGCATCAATGCTTACATGATGACCATCGGCAGCCAGACTCTGTCCAATCTTGTCTTCGTCAATCTGGGTGGCTTCGGCCAGTTCGCTCACCGATGGGTGACGCTGGTTTTCTTGCTCAAACTTGTTAATCTCGTGGTTGATCTTATTCAAACTGCCAACCTGGTTCAACGGCAGACGCACGATACGGCTCTGCTCAGCAATGGCCTGGAGGATACTCTGACGAATCCACCATACGGCATAAGAGATAAATTTGAATCCACGTGTCTCATCAAACTTCTGTGCGGCCTTGATCAGACCAATGTTACCCTCATCAATCAAGTCGGTCAACGTAAGCCCCTGATGCTGATATTGCTTGGCTACTGACACGACAAATCGTAAGTTGGCAGTCACCAACTTGTCTTTCGCAGCTTCTCCTTCCGGACCGCCCTTGCGAATCTTCTGTGCCAGCTCAATCTCTTCGTCAATAGAGATAAGCGGAGCACGGCCAATTTCGACAAGATACTTGTCAAGTGCCTCACTTGAACGGTTGGTAATGCTTTTCTGAATTTTTAGCTGTCTCATCTTTTAACCTCAAAAATACCTTAATAAACTGATACTCAATCAAATAACTAAATTATACTCGAAAATCAGTGCAAAATTACAAAAAAAAACAATAAGTTGTACGCGTATAAGGGTTAAATTGAATTAAAAAGATCATTTCTTTTGTACTGATGAACCGAAACCGCTTTTTAAATATAATCGGCATTATGATAAATAAGAGAAAACGCAATGAATTTAATCCACTCTTCTATCGGATAATTGAGAAAAATTGAGTATTTTTGCAGATTGTAAATGAAGATGAGGTTATGAATGACTATATCGAAGTGAAGAATGCCCGAGTGAACAACTTAAAGGGAATCTCGTTGAAGATCCCCCGTAACAAGTTCATTGTTGTAACCGGTGTTTCAGGCAGTGGAAAATCATCGTTGGCCTTTGATACGTTATATGCTGAGGGTCAACGTCGTTATGTGGAATCGCTGAGTTCCTATGCCCGACAGTTCTTAGGTCGGATGAGTAAGCCGGCATGTGATTACATCAAAGGATTGCCACCTGCCATAGCCATTGAGCAGAAAGTCATTTCACGGAACCCTCGAAGTACTGTAGGCACGAATACGGAGATATACGAATACCTGCGCTTGTTGTTTGCCCGAATTGGAAAGACCTATTCCCCTATAAGTGGTGTCGAAGTAAGGAAACATTCCACGGAAGATATTGTTAGTTGTATGCTTCAATATGGCAAGGGAACCAAGTTTGTGGTGATGGCTCCCATGCAAATACATCAAGACCGTTCGTTGAAACGACAGCTTGAGATGTATCTTCAGCAGGGTTATGTGCGGATGTTCCATCGTGGACAGTTTACGAGAATAGACGATTTCATCGAGGATGGCGAGGCCATGAAACAGGCTGAGGAGCAGATGAAAGAGTCGGAAGCCCCTACCCTTTGGCTGCTGATTGACCGTTTGGCTGTTGATGACTCGAAAGATGTTGTTTCGCGACTGATTGATTCAGCGGAAACAGCTCTGTATGAAGGAGATGGAGCATGTCGTTTAATGTTTTTACCAAGTAATCTCTCCTATGATTTTTCCACCCGATTTGAAGCTGACGGCATCAAATTCGAGGAGCCCAATGATAACATGTTTTCTTTTAACTCTCCCTTAGGTGCCTGTCCTACATGTGAGGGCTTTGGGAATATCATCGGCATTGACGAGAAATTGGTGATTCCCAACTCCGCGTTGAGTGTATATGATGGATGTGTTCAATGTTGGCATGGGGAGAAAATGACCATGTGGAAGGAAGAGTTCTGCCGACGTGCTGTGAAAGATGATTTTCCTATCTTCGAACCCTATTATTCACTAACTCAGGCCCAGAAAGACATGCTGTGGCACGGACTTCCTCATGACTCTAAGGATATTCACAATCAAGTGTCTATTGATGCTTTCTTCCAAATGCTGAGAGAAAATCAATATAAGATCCAGTATCGTGTAATGATGAGTCGCTATCGCGGTAAGACGGTCTGTCCGACCTGTCATGGAACTCGTCTGAAGAAGGAGTCTGACTATGTGAAAATTGGCGGGATGAGTATCACGAATCTCGTGGAGATGCCTATCGGAAAACTTCGTCAATGGTTCGACCAACTGGTACTCGATGAACATGATGCTGCAGTTGCCAAACGACTACTAACAGAAATCAAGAACCGTCTTCAATTCCTTGATGATGTAGGACTTAGCTACTTGACACTCAATAGAGCCTCTAACACCCTGTCGGGTGGCGAGAGTCAGCGCATCAACCTGACCACCTCCTTGGGATCTAGTCTTGTGGGGTCCTTGTACATCTTGGATGAGCCCAGCATCGGCCTGCACTCACGAGATACCCACCGACTGATCCGAGTACTGAAAGATCTACAGTCGTTGGGCAATACGGTAATTGTCGTTGAACATGATGAAGAGATTATCCGTGCTGCCGATTATCTGATCGATATCGGTCCTGATGCCGGAAGGTTAGGGGGTGAGGTGGTATATCAGGGACGCCCTCCCCTATCCACCGTTTTGTCAGATCCTCAACGGGATACCGACAGGTCATATACCTTTAAATATCTGAGTCATGAACTATCTATCCCTGTCCCTTCAACTCGTAGAGCATGGAATTTGGCCATCGAACTGAAGGGATGCCGAATGAATAACCTTCAGGGCATTGACGTGCAGTTTCCGCTGAACGTAATCACTGCGGTGACGGGTGTATCCGGCAGTGGAAAATCCTCACTTGTCAAGGGTATCCTCTACCCTGCTCTAAAAAGACACATGAACGAGACAGCCGATCAACCAGGCGACTATATTTCACTGGGAGGTGACTGGAAACTGGTGAAACATGTGGAGATGATAGATCAGAATCCCATTGGGAAGAGTACGCGCAGTAACCCAGCCACGTATGTCAAGGCATACGATGCCATCCGTCAGCTGTTTGCCGAACAGCCGTTAGCCAAGCAGATGGGTTTCACCGCACAGTATTTCTCATTCAATGCCGACGGAGGAAGATGTGAGGAATGTAAAGGTACGGGGGTGATCCAGGTGGAGATGCAATTCATGGCCGATCTCGAACTTGAATGTGAAGCCTGTCATGGTCAACGTTTCAAACATGATATCCTTGATGTGCGTTTTGCTGGAAAGAATATCTACGAGGTGTTGAATATGACTGTGAGTGAAGCCATTGATTTCTTCAGTGAGCATCAGCAGACATTGATCGTTGACCGTTTGCGCCCCTTAAATGACGTTGGATTGGGATACATCAAATTAGGTCAGAGTTCCTCGACTCTCTCTGGTGGAGAGAACCAGCGAGTGAAACTGGCCTATTTCATCGGTCAAGAGAATTCGCTCCCCACCCTTTTCATCTTTGACGAGCCGACCACAGGCTTACATTTCCATGACATCAACCGACTGCTGCGGGCATTTGATTCACTGATAGAACGGGGGCATACCATCATTGTGATTGAACACAACATGGATGTGATAAAATGTGCTGACCATGTGATTGATCTGGGACCCGATGGTGGTGACCAGGGAGGAAGACTGATCTTTGCCGGTACTCCTGAACAGTTGAAAGAATGTACAGAAAGCATTACCGGTAAATACTTGAAAAAAGTGATGATGGACTGAGTCGGGTCCATCATCACTTTCTTTTATTTCTTCTGCATGAAAGCTTTGATCTGTTCGGCAATCTGTGCCATGCCTTTCACACTGGGATGACCGCTTTTCTTGTCAATGTTCTCCAGCTGGATATAAGGAATCTTGTAATGATCGCAAATCGTGCGCGTACTGGTGGTGATATCCTCGCGCAATCCGTCGTTGATCAGGAAATACAACTCTACATTCGGATATCGCTTCTGCATCTGACTGAGTAGGAATGCCAAGGCCGGACGGTAATAGAAGAAATCATCCTGACGGAGTTTCTCATACTTGTACTCTCCCACAGGTGCACCAGCCCAACTGTCGTTTGTCCCCCCGAAGATAAAGATGACATCGGGGTCTCCAAGATGATTCATCCTTCGTATGAAGGAACGTTCGCTATAGTCGTTTCCCGCATAACCGTAATAGCTGATGGTGGAACCGCTCCACGAGTTGTTGACGCATAGCTTATAGTCATTCTCCTTGATGAACTTGTGCCACCACGTCTGTGTCACATCATCCACATCGGTGTTGTCACCACGTGACTCCTCATAGTACCACATTTCGTTGGTGGCTGGGGTCACAAAGCCCTCGAAGGTAGAATAGCTGTCACCCAGAATGGATACCGATTTCTTCACTTGCGCCGACAACGGTAATGCCATGATCAGGGCGCATCCCAATGTAATGAGTTTGTTTGTCATATCTCTGTCTTTACTGAAAGTCATGATTAAAAGGGCATCGGACCGGGCGCCGGTGCAGGAGGAATGGGCATGTCATCACCACTGTTGAGTTTACTGCCGATAATCTCACCACCACCGTCGGCATGGTTTGACCCGATGTAGGCATCTTCAGGATTCTGGAAGCGGGTGAACTCTCCGCGGAAGTTCAGCAGCACATCACCTGTAGCACCTTTACGATGTTTGGCGATGATGATCTGTGCCATACCGTGCAGGTCGTTTCCTTTCTCATCTTGATAGATGTGATAATACTCCGGGCGATGAACAAACAGTACCATATCAGCATCTTGCTCTATGGCACCTGACTCACGTAAGTCACTCAGCTGCGGTCGTTTACCATCAATTCCTTCACGATTTTCTACAGTACGGTTCAGCTGCGAGAGAGCCAGGATGGGAATATTCAATTCCTTGGCCAACCCCTTCAGTGATCGACTGATCGTGCTCACCTCTTCCTGACGACTTCCGAATTTTGCTCCATTGGCATTCATCAGCTGCAAGTAGTCGATCATGATCACTTTGACACCTTTCTCGCGAACCAACCGACGAGCCTTGGAACGGAGTTCGAAAATGCTCATACCTGGTGTGTCATCAATATAAATAGGTGCACCCTGCAGCTTTCTGATGTTACGGTCGAGTCTTTTCCATTCCTCATCATCTAACTGTCCGTTCAGGATCTTTCTTCCGGAGATCTCACAAACATTCGACATCAGTCGGTTCACCAGCTGTACGTTGTTCATTTCCAAGGAGAAGAAAGCGATGGGCTCATGGTAGTCAACAGCGATATTCTTGGCCAACGACAGGGCAAAAGAGGTTTTACCCATGGCAGGACGTCCCGCAATAATCACCAAGTCGGATGCCTGCCAGCCTGCCGTCATCTCATCTAATCGTGTGTAGCCAGTAGGGATACCCGTCAGACCGGTGGTGTTTGCTGCGGCCTTCTGTAAGATATCTACAGCCTGTGCCAATACAGGATCAATCTGTGTGTAATCCTGTTTCATGTTTTTTTGTGACAGCTCGAACAGGGAACCCTCGGCCTCCTGCATCAGTTCATCCACATCGATCGTCTCATCAAATGCCTTGGTCTCGATCACACTGGCAAAACTGATCAGTTGTCGTGCCAAGAACTTCTGAGCCAGCACACGGGCATGATATTCGATATGGGCGGAAGAAGCCACATGAGAAGACAGTTCCACGATATATGCCGGACCACCCACGTCGTCCAAGGTTCCGTTACGCTTCAGTTCTTCAATCACTGTCATGAAGTCAACGGGACGCTCGTCCATGTTCAGACTCTGTACGGCATGGAAAATCTTCTGATGGCGAGGCTCATAGAATGTCTCCTCACGAATGATCTCACTGACAATGGAGAATGCGTCCTTATCAACCATGAGGGCACCGATCACAGCACGTTCCAAATCTGGAGCCTGGGGTTGTAAGTGTCCATATGAGGGGTCTATAGGAGTGTTCGTTTTTCGTCTTTCCGGCATGATGTAGAAGTGTTAAAGTTACCACAAAGAGCGGTAAACGGGACTCGAACCCGCGACCCTCGGCTTGGGAAGCCAATGCTCTACCAACTGAGCTATTACCGCAACGTAACTAAAATGGTTAATTAAAAGGATACAAATAGTGCATTTCAAGAAGAGGAGCCGATACCGGGACTCGAACCCGGGACCTACGCATTACGAATGCGTTGCTCTACCAACTGAGCCATATCGGCGGTTCCTTTTTCAAATGCGGATGCAAAGGTAATACTTTTCAACAAGAAAGAAGAACGAAAAAGAAGAAAATCTGTTGATTTAACAAATTTTTATCTCGTCGTAATATGAAAACAACTCTGCTTTACTTCATATTTAATATAGCACCTTCCCTGCAGTCGCATTTGGTTCAGTACCTCCGAGAGGATCCACTTTAGGGTGTCGTTCTGTACCATCCGCCTTTTCTCACCAGGCGGCTGCATGGTCTTGTATCGGTTGTAACAGATATCGAAGGTGGTGCCATACAGATGACAGGAATTCTCTGTGGCGTTCCCATTGTAGTTGCGCAGTTTACTCACATCTTCTTTTGTACGTAACACACTCGTGACGATGAACTGATGAAGCGGGATGCCCTTGATCTGCAGACTGTCATAATAGGCTCTTCCGATGTCATTCAGGAGTACGGCAGCTCGGGGAACAAGATAGGGAACGCTCCGATGCAACACATCCACATGATAATAAGGTGAAGCTCCCATATAGACCAATTCTTTTTTCCGTGACTCCGCATCAGAGCGGTTGTTCACTGGTGATACGCCCCATCGGACTGCCGCTCTCTCCTGAACAGGCTGACTGTCAGGGAAGGCTTCCAGATATCGGGGGACACTGTATATGGGATGTTTCACCAGACTGCCGTCAGCCAGCATGAACTTCGAAGGAACAACGGGCTTTTCGACAACGGGCGTTTCTTCTTTCTCTTGGGGAACCGTGACATTTTCCGTTTCGGTAGTCTTTTCAACTTCAGCAGTTCTTCCCGCTTCAGCATCTTTCCCCTTAACGGCATTTTTGTCCATTTCAACGGTCTGTTCAGCCTCTTCTACCCTCCCCTCTTCCAAAGAAGCAGTCTCTTGTTGAGCTGGTTCCGCTATCTGCGGATGGATGCAGCGTACCAGTGCCAACAGACAAACGACGGCAGCAAAGGCGGCAAGGTAATTATTTTTGGTGATCTTGATCATTCTCTTTTTTCATTTCGGATACAAAGGTAATACATTTCAATCAAATATCGGGAAATAATTCTGTAAAAAAGTATGAAGTGTTCGTGTCTTTGACAAAAAATGCTATATTTGTCTGTCTCCTTGCCATGCTGGGACTGTTTTTCGCATGGTATGCTGCCCGTCAGTGGCGAAAGACACGGTTGAAGAACCGAGTGCTGGCTCAGCAAATCAGGGAGGCAATTCTATATAAAAATAACTATGAAGAACTGAAAGCCCTAACTGCTTCATCAAATCCTTCCAAAGGAGAGAATACCGAGATGTATAGTGACATTCACCATACAGGAGCTTCAGGTAATCAGCCATCCCCTCTTACGGAAAAGATAGGCGAGACTCGTGGATCGCTTGATACCCTCACTCCCGAAGAACTGTTCCATTACATCGAGCATGAAGTGAAGCGACGAATGCTGTTCCTCAATCCCTCATTCGACCGTCAGTCTATTATGGACGAGTTCCATCTCTCAAAAGAACGCGTAGGGGCTGCTTTCTCACAAGGCAGTCAATACGACTCCCTTCCTCAGTTCATCAGTGACCTACGACTGGAATATGCCAGCAGGTTGCTTGTCACCACCGATCTGTCCATTATAGACATTTCTGCCAAGGCCGGCTTCTCTAATCCGTCCGTGTTTAGTCGCTATATCAGTCGTAAATTCCAAATATCACCTACTCAATACCGACGGACAAACAGTGAGGCTGCCCTCTAAGATCGTGAAGTCATGGAGGTTCTTTTCGTATTTAGCACAACATCGCTTTGTTCGTGACGTTTCTATGATTCGTTCGTGACGTTCCTACGATTCGTTCGTGACGTTGCAACGAGTTGTAGATGCCGTTGAAACCACCTATAGACAACGGAGTAACGAGTCTAAAGTAACGTTCCTACCAGCGTCCGACTTTTGTCAACCAACCGTCAGCCATACTTCGGACAGTTGATTTGTTGTTTTTTCTTTCTTGTTCTTGATTTATACTTATTTAACCACTTGTTATTTTATCTAAAAGTCATGACCATTTGTCGAAAACTCTTGACCATTTGTCTTTCTTATTGCGCGCTTGCGTAATATCCAGTAATTTTGTCAAAAAAGTTCCTACTGTGGCGGTTCGTATGTAGGTAACTTCAACCAGTTCGGTAAGGTCTATCGTATCATGGCCAACGCTGCCCCCGAATACCGCCTCGATCCCTCATCGCTGAATAATATATTCGTCCGTGTGCATGGAGGTAAGATGTCACCGATCTCTGAGTTTGTCACATTGAAAGAGGTTGTCGGCTCGGCATCAGTTGATCACTTCAACCTGTTTCAGAGCATCACCTGTGGTGTGATGACCGCCAGTGGATATTCTGAGGGTGATGCCCACAAGGCCATTGCAGAAGTGTTCAAGGAGACCATGCCCAATGGCTACGGCTACGAATATGGTGGTATGTCACGTGAGGTTGAGGAGGCTTCCGGCTCCAATGCTACCGCCCTAATATATATAATATGTGTCATCCTTATCTACCTCATCCTGGCATCACTCTATAATTCATGGTTCACTCCATGGGCCGTGCTGCTCAGTGTGCCCTTTGGACTGATGGGATCGTTCGGTGCGATCTGGCTCGTTTCACACAGATGGACATGAACAGATATTTTTTCATTTCCACATCACTTCACACCGGTGAAGACGTTGAACGTGAATGCGTTCTACGTCTTCAACAGCCGTCGATTCTCCTACCCTGCCGCGTTCACACAGAGCTATATCCAACGACGTTCTGCAGGTAGTTTTATGCTGGCCGCATCGGGACAGGGACAGCATGCCACCCTCTATTAAACGCAGAAGACCGACATGAAGATGACAAATATCGGTCTCGGTATGGGATATGGGTATAATTACGTGCCAAGAGAGGGCTGGCTGCTGCATCTCTCTGCCCTGCCCACCTTCATCGTCTATAGCAAGACATCTATAACCTTCGGAGATAACCGGGTGCCCCTGAGCTATCATTTCCCGAGGTAATCATCACGGGGCGCGAAGCCGTGGTACGACAATGGCGCAACAAGTTCCTGGGAATGTCGATGGTCTTTAACTTCACCAATATCGGCGACGAAGGGCGGCTGGCCGTGCACAACATTAAGTGGCGTGTCCGCGCATTCTTTGGTCTAAGATTATGATATAACACAATTTTCTCACAAATCGCTTTGTTACATCAGCATTATTTTGTATTTTTGCACAAAAATTTGTATCAGTGACAGAGAAGCATATCGTTCTTGAAGATATAGACCCGGTTGTTTTCTACGGCGTAGGGAATAGTCATTTGCAGATGATCAAAGCCCTATATCCCAAACTGCGCATCGTGGCACGCGACAATGTATTGCGGGTGATCGGGGATGACGAGCAGATGAGCTTATTCGAAGAACAGATAGAAGTAATGCGCAAGCATGTGTTGAAATTCAACCGGATCAGCGAAGAAGATATTTTAGACATTATCAACGGTCGCAAGACCAAGGATGAATCGGTGAAGGGCGTGGTGGCCTATAGCGTTTCCGGTCGTGCCATCAAAAGTCGTAGTGAGAATCAGCAGAGGCTGATCGATGCGTTTGAGAAAGACGATATGATTTTTGCTGTGGGACCAGCAGGAACTGGAAAGACCTACCTCAGTATCGCATTGGCCGTGAAGGCCATGAAAGAGAAACAGGCTAAGAAGATCATCCTGAGTCGGCCCGCCGTGGAGGCTGGTGAGAAGCTGGGATTCCTCCCGGGTGACATGAAAGATAAGATCGACCCCTATCTGCAACCGCTTTACGATGCACTTGAGGATATGATCCCTGCTGCCAAGCTCCAGGACATGATGGATAAGCACATCATTCAGATTGCTCCCCTTGCCTTTATGCGCGGACGCACCCTGAGCGATGCCGTGGTGATCTTGGATGAGGCGCAGAACACGACCTCGGCGCAGATCAAGATGTTCCTCACCCGAATGGGATGGAACACCAAGATGATCATTACAGGCGATATGACACAGGTTGACTTGCCCCGCGATACCCAAAGTGGTCTTCGGGAGGCTATGCGGATTCTGAAAGGGGTGGAAGGCATCTCGTTTGTAGAGATGACGAAGAAAGACATTGTAAGACATAAGCTTGTCACTCGCATCGTCAATGCATTCGAGGCTTATGAAAGGGATAAAAAAGAAAATCATAATAAAGACAACAACAATGAAGGCATTAACAAGAACTGATTTCCATTTCGATGGACAGAAGAGTGTGTATCACGGTAAGGTTCGTGACGTGTATTATATCAATGATGATATTTTAGTCATGGTGGCTACTGACAGAATATCCGCTTTTGATGTAGTATTGCCCAAAGGCATCCCCTTTAAAGGACAGGTGCTCAATCAGATTGCTGCCAAGTTCCTGGACACCACTACCGATATCTGTCCTAACTGGAAACTGGCAACTCCCGACCCCATGGTCACCGTCGGCTTGAAATGTGAAGGATTCCGTGTGGAGATGATCATCCGCTCGATCTTGACAGGTTCTGCCTGGCGTGAGTACAAGAACGGCTGTCGTGAGCTCTGCGGGGTTAAACTTCCCGACGGCATGCGCGAGAATGAGCGTTTCCCGGAACCCATCATCACACCAACCACAAAAGCCGATGAGGGACACGACATGAATATCTCGAAAGAGGAAATCATAGCCCAGGGCATTGTGAGCAAGGAAGACTATGAGGTAATGGAGGATTACACACGTTGCATTTTTGCACGTGGACAGGAAATTGCTGCCAAGCAGGGATTGATTCTTGTTGACACCAAATACGAATTCGGCAAGCGTGATGGTAAGGTTTATCTGATAGATGAGATCCACACACCCGACTCCAGCAGATATTTCTATGCTGATGGCTATGAGGAAAAGCTGGCCAAGGGCGAACCACAACGACAGCTCTCCAAGGAGTTTGTACGCCAGTGGCTCATTGAGCACAACTTCATGAACGAGCCCGGTCAGGTGATGCCCGAAATCACCGATGCTTATGCCGAGAGTGTTTCTGAACGGTATATTGAGCTCTATGAGCATATCGTTGGTGAGCGATTCGATAAGGCAACGGAAGAAGGAGACATCGCAGCACGTATCGAGAAAAACGTGAGTGAATATTTGAAGTCTCGATAAACTTGAGTATCTGCACAATCATAAGCATCAAAATCAATTAAAGATTCTGGATAAGCCAGAAACAGCTATGTACAAACAGGAAACGATCACCCCCTATCAGGACGGTCAGGAGAAGGACAAGCAGGTGGAACAGATGTTCGACAACATCGCACCTACCTACGACACCTTGAACCACCGTCTGTCGTGGGATATCGACCGGGGTTGGAGGCGGAAGGCTCTCAAGCAACTGCTTCCCTATCGACCCCAAACCATCCTCGATATCGCAACAGGCACCGGTGATTTCGCTATCCTGGCCGCCAAGATACTTCATCCCAGGGAGTTGATTGGTGCCGACATCTCTGAAGGGATGATGCAGATCGGAAGGGAGAAAGTGAAGAACGAGGGCCTTGATGAGGTGATCACCTTCAAAAAGGAGGATTGTCTGGCCCTCTCCTTTCCAGACGGATGTTTCGACGCGGTGACGGCTGCCTTCGGCATCCGCAACTTTCAGGATTTGGACAAAGGACTGCAAGAGATGTGTAGGGTGTTGAAAAAAGAGGGTCATCTGTGTATTGTTGAACTGTCACAACCCCGTCGCTTCCCCATGAAGCAGATGTTCTGGTTGTATAGTCATACCCTACTGCCCCTCTATGGGAAGATTATTTCCAAGGACAGGCATGCCTACAAATACCTGATTGCCACCATCGAGGCCTTTCCCCAAGGAGAGCAGATGGTGAGGATTCTCAAAAACGCGGGATTCCGCGAGGCTCGTTTCCAACGACTCACATTTGGTATATGCACCCTATATGTGGCAACGAAATAACAGTGATTACTAAACAACGATAAAGATGGACAAATACGGACTGATTGGATACCCTTTAGGGCACTCGTTCTCCATAAGCTATTTCAATGAGAAGTTTCAGAACGAGGGAATCGATGCGAAGTATATTAACTTCGAGATACCGACGATTGAGGCCTTGCCTGAGATCCTCACGACGAACCCTGAACTGCGTGGATTGAATGTGACCATTCCCTACAAGGAGAAAGTCTTCGACTACCTCGATGCGGTGAGTCCAGAAGCACGTGCCATTGGTGCCGTGAATGTGATCCGCATCGATCACAAAGGGAAAGATGTGAAACTGAAAGGGTTCAACAGCGACGTCATCGGTTTCACGAAGAGCATTGAGCCGATGTTGGAGAAAGTGCATAAGAAGGCACTGATCTTGGGGACGGGAGGAGCCTCGAAAGCCATCGATTTCGGGTTGAAGTCATTAGGACTGGAAACTGTTTTCGTAAGTCGTTACGAACGTCCGGGAACGATCCAGTATGAGCGCATCACACCCGAAGTGATAAAAGAATACAATGTCATTGTGAACTGCACCCCCCTGGGGATGTATCCACACAGTGATTTCTGTCCGCTCCTCCCCTATGAGGCGATGGACGAGAACAATATCCTCTATGACCTGATTTATAATCCCGACGAAACACTCTTTATGTATAAAGGGCGACAGCAAGGAGCTACTGTCAAGAACGGACTGGAGATGCTGCTCTTACAGGCTTTTGCCAGTTGGGAGTTCTGGAACGGTAAGGAATAACCTTCATCCCAGTGTGTGCGTATGAAGAACAATGAAGGATGTCTCATCTACCTGTTGGCACTCTTTGCCCTGATCACCGTGCTGTTCTTACCAGAGTATCTCGTCAGCATCTTTGGTGAGACACTCTCCTATGGCGGGTTGATCCTGTTCCTTCTCAGTGTAGTAGCTGTCGTCTTTGGTCTCTGGTATCTTTATGGACATCGGTTGAAGAATCCCAGTCTCGCCACACAGGATCAGTTGTTTATCAAGAAGGAGGCAGCCTCTGACAGCAAGAACGAGAAACATCAGAAAACAACTCAACTGAAGAAATCACAGCTGCCTTCATTCCGATTCAACAAGCTTTTCTACGGAGCCCTGTTCTGGGCTTTGCTGATCAGTATTGTCACCTCGTGTAACTATTCTGTCTTTAGGGATACTGACGAGGTCACCGCTCCTTCCAAAATCTGGAATGCCCGAAACATTCCGTTGCCCCACCTTACTGACAGGAATCAATACGTGTCGAATCCCGATTCGGTGATACGGCAGGCTACCGTTGACTCACTGAATCTGATCTTTCAGGATCTCGAACGAAATGTGGGCATCGAATCGGCTGTCATCATCGTCAATCAGATCGAAAACCAAGATCCTTTCCGCATGGCCCAAGACATAGGAAACCAATATGGTGTGGGAAGGAAAGAGACGAATCGCGGTCTGGTGATCGTAGTGGCCTACGAGGACCGGAAATATTTCATCGCACCGGGCAGCGGCCTTGAAGGAGATCTCACCGATGCCGATTGTTCTCGGCTGGCACGTAAGTTCCTCACACCATTCATGCGTGAGTCGAATCCCGACGGTGCCATGCTGTCACTCTCGAAAGGACTCTATGCGTTGACTGTTGAGAAACGTGAACTGAACGGTCCTACCGATGAGGAGTTAGTGGTTGGAAAACCCGAGGAGAGCGGTGACTTCCCGATGAATGCTTCGCTGTTCATGTTTGTGGTGCTGTTCGTGATCTACGCTGTCTTGAATGAACATTATGAATGGATTCAACTGGCAACTAAAGGCACCGGCTATACAGGTTATGGACGGTCGCGTATGGGTGGCGGGCACAGCAGCTGGGGTTCCACCTGGGGAGGTGGCTTCGGTGGCGGTTTCGGTGGTGGAGGCTTCGGAGGCGGTGGCGGCTATGGCGGCGGCAGCTTCGGTGGTGGAGGAGCCGGTGGTGGTTGGTAAGTCATGGCGGCTTATCCTCATCTAATAATGAAAGTATTAACCAATAATAATGATGAATTATGAAAAAAAGCTATGCATTGATCGGAATTATCGTAGTGATCGTTCTCTGCGTGATGTGGGCTGTGGGAGCCTACAACGGTATGGTAAGAAGTCAGGAAGCCGCCTCTAAGGCTTGGGCTGATGTCCAGAGCACCTATCAGCGGCGTGCCGACCTCATCCCGAACTTGGTGGAAACAGTAAAGGGGTATGCCAAGCATGAGCAGCAGACCTTCGAGAACGTGGTGGCAGCGCGTGCCAAGGCCACACAAGCCACAGTGGATCCTACCAATCTCACACCCGAGAAATTAAAGGAGTTCCAAGCTGCACAGGGAGAACTCTCCACCGCACTGGGCCGTCTGATTGCCATTCAGGAGAACTACCCTGAACTGAAAGCAAATGAAAACTTCAAGGATCTGCAGGTGCAGTTGGAAGGTACAGAGAACCGCATCAATGAGGCACGCAACAAATTCAACAAGGCAGTACAGGACTACAACACGGGCATCCGTTCTTTCCCCAACAATATCTTTGCTGGAATGTTCGGTTTCAGTCGTATGGATAAGTTTGAGGCCGATGCTGCTGCCCAGAAAGCCCCTGAAGTGAAGTTTTAGGTGATAGTTGATGAAAATGAACAACAGGTATATGATGCGAGGCGTGAGTGCAGCGAAGGAAGATGTGCACAACGCTATCAAGAACATTGACAAAGGTATCTTCCCCCAGGCCTTCTGTAAGATTATCCCCGACATCCTCGGTGGTGACCCAGAGTTTTGCAACATCATGCATGCCGATGGAGCTGGTACGAAATCCAGTCTGGCCTATATGTACTGGAAAGAGACGGGTGACCTCTCGGTATGGAAAGGTATCGCACAGGATGCCATCGTGATGAACACCGATGATCTCCTGTGTGTGGGTGCCGTGGACAACATCTTGGTTTCATCCACCATCGGACGGAACAAGATGCTCATACCTGGTGAGGTGATCTCTGCGATTATCAATGGCACCGACGAACTGCTTGCCGAACTTCGCGATATGGGGATTGGTATCTACCCGACAGGGGGTGAGACAGCCGATGTGGGCGACCTCGTGCGTACCATCATCGTTGATTCTACCGTGACTTGCCGCATGAAACGCAGTGATGTGATCGACAATGCGAAGATCCGTCCGGGTGATGTCATCGTGGGACTGTCATCAACAGGACAGGCTACTTACGAGAAACACTACAATGGAGGTATGGGAAGCAACGGACTGACCTCTGCCCGTCATGATGTCTTCTCGAAATATTTGGCTGAGACATATCCTGAGAGTTATGACCATCAGGTGCCCAACGAATTGGTGTATAGTGGCAAGTATCGCCTCACAGACTGTGTGCCCCTGACTGAATCAGAAACGCAACAGCTTTCTGCCCTCAACTCTCAACTGTCAACTCTCACCGTAGGCCGACTTGTCCTCTCCCCTACCCGCACTTACGCACCTGTCATTAAGAACCTTCTCGATGAACTGCGACCAGAGATCCACGGTATGGTGCATTGTACAGGTGGTGCTCAAACCAAGGTGCTTCACTTCGTCGGTGACAACTGTCGTGTGGTGAAAGACAACATGTTCCCTGTTCCACCGCTGTTCCGTCTCATCAAGGAACAGAGTGGTACAGACTGGCGAGAGATGTATCAGGTGTTTAACATGGGACACCGCATGGAAATCTATGTGCGACCAGAGATTGCTGACCGTGTGATTGACATCTCCAAGTCGTTCAATATTGATGCACAGGTGGTGGGTCATATTGATGAAGGTACGAAGAGTCTGACGATCCGAAGTGAATACGGTGAGTTCAACTATTAATCTATTCACATTTCGTATCTATCAATTATTCAACACCTTTTAAATTTCATATAGGAGGCTACGTATCTCATGTGACTAAAGTATAGTAACGAAATGAGACAGTTGTTATCCATATCGTTGCAACGTGAGATACGTCGCCTCCTCTTCTTTTCCTTATTCCGCCGTCACCTAACAAGTGTTCCTCCGCTACCTACGAGTGTAAAGTGACGGAGGAACGAAACGTAGTACCCAGCGGAATCATTCGTAGAAGCCAGTGGAACGATGCGTAGTCAACATCGCAACAACCATAGTAAAGCAAATGACAAGAAAAGCATACTTTCCTTTTGCATTTCTCTCATTTTTTCGTACCTTTGCAGGCAATTATGGAGAATAACAGCATTTTACAGAAACTTGATGGCTTAGAGGCCCGGTTCGAGGAGGTGTCAACCCTGATCACCGACCCCAGTGTGATAGCAGACCAGAAGCGGTTTGTGAAGCTGACAAAGGAGTATAAGGACCTGGGCGATATCATGGATGCCCGCAAACGATATATCGCCTGTCTGAACGGTATCAAGGAGGCGAAGGATATCCTGGCCAACGAGGATGACCCGGAGATGAAGGAGATGGCTCGTGAGGAACTGGCCATGAACGAGGAACTGCAGCCCAAGTTGGAGGAAGAGATCAAGATAGCCTTGATTCCCAAGGATCCCGAGGATGCGAAGAACGTGCAGATGGAGATCCGTGCTGGAACGGGCGGTGATGAAGCCTGTCTTTTTGCCGGTGACTTGTTCCAGATGTACAAACGCTTCTGTGACCAGAAAGGATGGCAGCTGTCGGTGACGGATTTCAATGAAGGTGCCGTAGGTGGATACAAGGAAATTGATTTTGCTGTCAGCGGTGCCGATGTGTATGGCACGCTGAAATATGAATCAGGTGTACATCGTGTACAGCGTGTCCCGGTCACCGAGTCGAACGGACGTATGCAGACCTCTGCTGCCACCGTGGCCGTGTTACCCGAAGCCGACAAGTTTGAGGTGAACATCAACGAAGGAGAGATCAAATGGGATACTTTCCGCAGTTCTGGTGCCGGCGGACAGAATGTGAACAAGGTAGAATCGGGTGTCCGTCTGCGTTATATGTGGAAGAATCCGAACACGGGTGAGACAGAAGAGATTCTCATCGAATGTACTGAAACCCGCGATCAACCGAAGAACAAGGAACGTGCCCTGTCGCGTCTCTACACCTTTATCTACGACAAGGAGCACCAAAAATATGTGGATGACATTGCCAACCGCAGGAAGAGTTTGGTGTCCACAGGCGACCGCAGTGCCAAGATCCGTACGTATAACTTCCCGCAAGGGCGAGTCACCGATCACCGCATCGGATACACCACGCACGACCTACAGGGATTCCTTGGAGGGAATATTCAGGATATGATCGATGCCTTGACCGTTGCCGAAAATGCTGAACGAATGAAAGAGGCAGAATTGTAACTATGTACAAAAAAGATAGACCATGAACAGACAAGAATTAATAGGACAGATCAGGCAGAAACGATCGTTTCTCTGTGTGGGTCTGGACACTGATCCCAAGAAGATGCCACAGTGTGTCTTCGATCTGTACGACCCGATCTTTGAGTTTAACAAAGCCATTATCGATGCTACCGCCCCCTATTGTGTGGCCTATAAGCCGAACCTTGCTTTCTACGAAGCATACGGCATCAAAGGGATGAAAGCCTTTGTTGATACCTGTAACTACATCAAGCAAAACCATCCCCACCATCTGATCATCGCCGATGCCAAACGCGGAGATATCGGTAACACGTCAACGATGTATGCCCGTACATTCTTCGAGGAATATGACGTGGATGCACTGACTGTTGCCCCCTATATGGGAGAAGACTCGGTGACGCCATTCCTGAGCTATCCCGGGAAATGGGTAATCCTGCTGGCCCTGACAAGTAACAAAGGCAGTCATGACTTCCAGCTGACGGAAGATCCATCGGGACAGCGGCTTTTTGAGAAAGTCATCCTGAAGTCACAGGAATGGGGAACACCTGAGAATATGATGTATGTGGTCGGAGCCACACAGGGTAAGATGTTCGAAGATATCCGCAGGGTGGCACCTGACCATTTCCTCCTCGTACCTGGTGTAGGTGCCCAGGGAGGCAGTCTGCAGGACGTATGCCGGTATGGGATGAATAAAGACTGCGGCATCCTGGTGAACTCCTCTCGTGGCATCATCTACGCATGCAACGATGATCATTTCGCCGAGATAGCAGGGAACAAGGCCCGAGAGCTACAGCAGGAGATGGCCGAGGAGCTTGAGAAGGCAGGGATATGAACGACAGTAAGATCATCAACGACCCCGTCTTCGGCTTCATCAAGATACCCCGTGGTCCGCTGTTGCAGATCGTGCAGCATCCACTGATGCAACGACTGACACGCATCAAGCAGTTAGGACTGGCATCAGTGGTGTATCCAGCCGCCCAGCACACCCGCTTCCAACATTCCATCGGTGCCTTTCACCTGATGAGCGAAGCCATCACCTCCCTTCAGCAGAAAGGTATCTATATCTTCGACAGCGAAGCGGAGGCCGTGGAGGCTGCTATCCTGATGCACGACATCGGTCATGGACCATTCTCGCATGTTTTGGAGAACACACTGATCCATGATATCACCCATGAGGAGATATCCCTCATGATGATGGAACAGATCAGCCAAGAGATGAACGGTGCCTTGAACCTGGCCTTGATGATCTTCAAAGATCACTATAACAAGAAATTCCTCCATCAGCTGATCAGCAGTCAGCTGGATGTCGACCGACTGGATTACCTGCGTCGTGACTCCTTCTTTACGGGCGTGACGGAAGGGAATATCGGATCGGCACGAATCATCAAAATGCTCGATGTGGTGGACGACCAATTAGTGGTTAACTCGAAAGGTATCTATTCGATCGAGAACTATCTCACTTCACGTCGGTTAATGTATTGGCAGGTGTATCTCCACAAGACTGCCGTTGCCTGTGAGAAAGTGCTGGTAAACACGTTGTTAAGGGCGAAATACTTGACAAAGAGTGGAAGGGATGTCTTCGCACCTCCTGCCCTGAAGTATTTCCTGTTACATGATGTAAATGGACTGTGGTTCAGTGATCATCAGGAAGCCCTGAGGAATTACGAGATGTTGGATGACAATGACATCTGGAGTGCCATCAAGGTGTGGACGGGCAGTGATGACAAGATCCTGTCAATCCTGTCGCGTGACCTCATCTACCGGAACATCTTCCAGGTGGAAGTGCATGAAGAGCCCATCGAAGAGGATCGACTGGCAAACCTGCGGCAGGAGATCAGCCATAAAGCGGGAATCGATCTTGCTGATGCCGACTATCTGATGAGTGTCAACACGATCCAGAAAGACATGTATGATGTGAACGATGACCGTATCGGTATTCTCTACAAGGATGGTACGATCCGGGATATCGCTGATAGTTCAGAAATCTTAAATATTAGCCTATTATCCAAAAAAATTCGCAAATATTACCTGTGTTATCAACGATTCTAATTTTTTTTCTTTATCTTTGCAAAATAAATCAATAAAAGACATGGAATTTAGTGCAAAACAAATAGCCGAATTCATTCAGGGCCATGTTGAAGGTGACGAGAATACCACCGTCAACACGTTTGCCAAAATTGAAGAAGGCAAAGCCGGAGCGATCTCGTTCCTATCGAATCCCAAATATACCCATTATCTCTATGAGACCCAGTCAAGCATCGTTCTGGTGAACGAAGACTTGGTACTGGAGCATCCTGTGAGCGCCACGTTGATCAGGGTGAAGAACGCCTATGAGAGTGTGGCCAAGCTGCTGCAGTTGTATGAGAGCATGAAGCCGAAGAAGACAGGCATTGACCCTCTGGCTTTTATCTCCCCCACTGCCAAGATCGGCAAAAACTGTTATGTCGGCGCCTTCGCATTTATAGGCGAAGGGGTGACAATTGGTGACAACACCCAGATCTATCCCCATGTGGTGATTGAGGACGGTGCCTCGGTAGGTAACTCCTGCCTGATCTACCCCAATGTCTCTATCTATCACGACTGTCGGCTGGGTAATGACGTGACCATCCATTCCGGATCAGTGATTGGCGCCGACGGCTTCGGCTTTGCGCCCAGCACTGAGGGCTATGACAAGATTCCGCAGATCGGTATTGTGATCATCGAAGATCATGTGGAGATCGGTGCGAACACCTGTGTCGATCGCTCTACCATGGGCAGTACCATCATCCACCAAGGTGCCAAGCTTGATAACCTCGTGCAGATCGCGCACAATGTGGAAGTCGGTGAAAACACGGTGATGTCTGCGCAAGTGGGTATTGCCGGTAGTGCCAAAATCGGTAAATGGTGTATGTTTGGCGGTCAGGCTGGTTTTGCAGGCCATATCACCGTCGGTGACAAGACCTTTGTGGGTGCCCAGTGCGGTGTGAACAGTAGCGTGAAAGGAAATGAGAGTTTGATCGGCAGTCCTGCAATGGAGCCGAAGAACTTCTTCAAGTCATCTGTGTTATTTAAAAAATTACCAGATATTTACAAACAGTTGAATGCCCTCCAGAAAGAGGTGGATGAGCTGAAGAAATTACAGTCTGAATAATCAATCAAAATGAAACATATATGTTAAAACAAAAAACACTGAAAGGCAGTTTTTCCCTGTTCGGGAAAGGATTGCATACAGGTTTAAGCCTAACGGTTACCTTTAATCCCGCACCAGAAAACACAGGATATAAGATTCAGCGCATCGACCTTGAAGGTGAGCCTGTGATCGATGCCATTGCAGAGAATGTGATAGACACACGCCGCGGAACAGTTCTTGGGAAAGGTGATGTTCGTGTATCCACTGTGGAACATGGCTTGGCCGCTCTTTATGCATTGGGAATCGACAACTGTATGATTCAAGTGAACGGTCCTGAATTTCCTATCCTTGACGGTTCCGCCGATATGTATGTCAAGAAACTGAATGAGATCGGTATAGAGGAACAGAATGCCCCGAAGGATTTTTACGTGATTCGCCGTAAGCATGAGATTGTTGACGAAGAGACAGGTTCGTGTATTACCATTCTCCCCGACGAGGAGTTTTCGATCACTGCCATGTGCTCTTTCGAGTCGAAGTTCATCAACAGTCAGTTTGCTACCTTGGATAAAGTAGAGAATTTCGCGAAGGATATTGCCCCTGCACGTACGTTTGTCTTCGTGAGGGACATCATGCCCTTGTTGGAGGCTAACCTCATCAAGGGTGGTGATTTGGACAATGCCATTGTGATCTATGAGCGTGAGGTCACCCAGGAACAGCTTGACCATTTAGCCGATGTTCTGAAGGTACCTCACATGGATGCCACCAAGATTGGTTATATTCAGCATAAGCCTCTGATGTGGGAGAACGAATGTACACGTCATAAGCTCCTTGACATTATTGGTGACATGGCATTGATCGGTAAGCCCATCAAGGGTCGTATCATTGCAACTCGTCCAGGGCATACGGTGAACAATAAGTTTGCTCGTATGATGAGGAAAGAGATCCGCAAACATGAGGTACAGGCTCCGTTCTACGATCCCAACGAGGCTCCTATCATGGATGTAAACCGCATCCGTGAGCTTCTCCCCCACCGCTATCCCATGCAGTTGGTGGATAAGGTTATCTCGATTGGTCCGACCAGTATCGTGGGTGTCAAGAACATCACCAGCAATGAGCCATTCTTCCAGGGACACTTCCCCCAAGAACCGGTGATGCCGGGAGTTCTCCAAATCGAAGCGATGGCTCAGTGCGGCGGTCTGCTTGTCCTGAATACCGTGGAGGAGCCAGAGCGTTGGAGCACATATTTCATGAAGATCACGGATGTGAAGTTCCGCCAGAAGGTGGTACCGGGCGACACCCTTCTTTTCAAGGTTGACCTACTGGCACCTGTCCGTCATGGTGTTTCTTCCATGAAAGGATATATGTTTGTAGGTGATTCTATCGTCTCAGAGGCCACATTTACTGCTCAAATCGTCAAGAACAAATAAAAAGAGTATGAACCAGATTAGTCCATTAGCATTTGTTCATCCCGAGGCAAAACTCGGTGATAACAACGTGATCGGTCCTTTCTGCTACATTGACCAGAATACGGTGATTGGTGATAACAATGTGATGCAGAACAGTGTCACGATCAATTACGGTGCGCGCATCGGCAACGGAAATGAATTCATGCCCGGGGCATCTATCAGTACGAAACCCCAAGATCTGAAGTTCAAGGGAGAGGACACAATCTGTGAAATCGGCAACAACAACAGCATCCGCGAGAATGTGACCATTTCAAGAGGTACTGCCAGTAAGGGTACAACCTGCGTTGGGTCGAACAACCTGTTGATGGAGAATATGCATATCGCCCACGACTGTGTGATCGGCAATGGATGTATCATTGGTAACAGTACGAAATTTGCCGGTGAAGTGGTTGTCGATGACAATGCCATCATCTCTGCCACTGTGCTGTTCCACCAGTTCATCCGTGTGGGCGGCTATGTGATGGTTCAGGGTGGCAGTCGTACGAGTCAGGATATTCCGCCGTATATTATTGCAGGCAAGGAGCCCATCCGCTATGCAGGTGTTAATCTGGTAGGTCTTCGTCGCAGGGGGTTCAGTAATGAGACCATCACCCTGATCCATGATGCCTACCGTCTGTTATACAGCAAAGGTGTACTGGCTGAAGGTGTTGAGGAGATCAAGAAGAACCTGCCGATCACGCCAGAGATTCAGTATATCATCGATTTCGTACAAAGTTCGAAGAGAGGCATTATACGCTGACAGATGAACACATTAGTAGTAATACTCGGCCCCACGGGTGTAGGCAAGACTGAATTGTGCCTCGGTGTGGCCGAGTATTTTCATATCCCTGTCATCAATGCCGACTCCCGGCAGATCTATCAAGGAATCCCCATCGGCACAGCAACCCCTACTCTTGCGCAAAGACGAAGGGTGAAGCACGAGATGGTGGAGGTGCTGAACATCGGTGACTATTACAATGCCTCGATGTTCGAGAGTCAGGTTCTTACTCTCCTCGAACAACAGTTCCAGTCATCCGACATCGCCTTGATGAGCGGTGGTAGTATGATGTACATCGATGCGGTGTGCGACGGACTGGCAGACCTCCCCACTGTAAGCGACGAGGAACGCACCTTGATGAAACGCAGATACGAAGAGGAAGGCCTTGACGCATTGTGTGCGGAACTGCAGTCCTTGGACCCTGCCTATTTTGCCATCGTGGATAGAAACAACTACCGAAGGGTGATCCATGCGCTGGAGATTATTCATACAACAGGTCAGACATTTACTTCCCTTCGCACAGGAAAGAAAAAGGAACGTCCATTCAAGGTCGTGAAAATCGGACTGACCCGACAGCGCGAAGAACTCTACCAACGGATCAACAAACGGGTGGATGAGATGATGGCACATGGATTACTGGAGGAGGCGCGGAGGTGGTATCCACAACGTGACTTCCAGAGCCTGAACACCGTTGGTTACAAGGAACTGTTCGCTTACATTGATGGTATCTGGCCGTTGGAGGAAGCTGTGGAGCGTATCAAAGGGAATACACGGAGATACTGCAGGAAACAGCTCACCTGGTTCAAACGCGACCCCAGCATCCGATGGTTCGATCTCTCTGCTGTCAACGGCTCTGGAAAGCCATCCTCTATGGAGGATAATATTAAAGAAATCATAAAATATATCACAGATGTGATATAATCCCCGTCTTTTTTACTATTTTTGCATCGTTTTAAACGGAATAAGCTATTAATAACCGTATAGGTATGCATCAACATCATCATCACAGACATCACCATCACTCCAGTCATACGGAAAAACGTGGATTCTTCTCACGTCTCTGGCACATGCTGTGCTCCATCTGGCCATGGTACAAATCATTGTATAAAGGTCGTGCCTGGTACATCAAGCTGATAGTAGGATTGATCTCCTTCATCTTGCTGTTTGTCATCTATTTGGGAATGGTTGACATCAATTTCCTCTGGCTCTTCGGAAAGTCACCGGGCTATTTCTCGGGCATCAAGGATCCGCAAACCAGTGAGGCATCGGTGATCTACAGTGCCGATGGCAAGGAGATCGGAAAATATTTCAACGAGAACAGGACACCGGTGAAATATAATGAGGTGAACCCAGTATTCTGGAAAGTTCTGATTGATACGGAGGATGAACGTTTCTATCAGCATAAGGGTATCGACCCCATCGGTCTTTTTAGTGCCGCTAAAGATGCACTGTTCCATCATGATGCCCGTGGTGCTTCCACCATCACCCAGCAGTTAGCCAAGAATATGTTCCGTGTCAGAACACGCTATTCTACAGGTTTGTTAGGGAAAGTGCCAGGGTTGAAGATCCTCATCGTGAAAACCAAAGAGTGGATCATCGCCATGAAGCTGGAGACGATCTTCAGTAAGGAGGACATTCTCACGATGTATGCCAACACCGTGGATTTCGGATCCAATGCCTTCGGTATCAAGACGGCCTGTAAGACATACTTCAATACCACACCGGCAAAATTGAGAACTGAGCAAGCTGCCGTCCTGGTGGGTATGTTGAAGGCCACCACCTTTTATAATCCAATTTCTAATCCGGAGAACTGTAAGAAACGCCGCAATGTGGTGATCGACAATCTGGTGAGAAAGAACGAGATCACCCCAGCCGAAGGTGACTCTCTCAAAAAACTGGATATCAAACTGGAATACAGTGTGGAGTCGAACTATGATGGGGAGGCACAATATTTCCGTGAGGCCGTGGCCCATTACTTAGATGACTGGTGTACGGAGAACGGTTATGATTTGTATAGCAGCGGACTGCGTATCTATACTACCATCGACACCCGTATGCAGAAATATGCAGAGGAGGCCGTCACCAAACAGATGCGACAGGTTCAACAGAATTTCAACAGTCATTGGGGTAAGGAAGAGCCTTGGCAAGATGAGAACCACCGGGTGATCCCCGGTTTTATCGAAGGGATAGCCAAGAAACTCCCCCTGTACAAGAAACTGGAGGCGAAGTATCCCCATCAGCCCGATTCAATCATCGCAGAACTGAACCGTCCGCATACCGTGAAACTGTTTGATTACGAGAAGGGAACAATAGAGGCTGAGATGTCAACCATGGATTCCATCCGCTATATGGTGCATTTCATGCACTGCTCCTTCGTAGCCATGGAACCGCAGAACGGTCATGTGAAGGCATGGGTGGGCGATATCGATTTCAACTCATGGAAATACGACAAAGTGACTGCCATGCGACAGCCTGGTTCCACCTTTAAGCTTTTCGTCTATACCGAAGCGATGAACCAAGGTCTTACCCCCTGTGACAAACGCCGTGATGAGTATATCAGCATGGAGGTCTTTGACAAGAAGAAAAACAAGGTCATCAACTGGACACCCGGTAATGCCAACGGACGTTTCTCGGGTGACTCACTCCCCCTGAAGAGTGCCTTTGCCAAGAGTATCAATTCCGTGGCTGTCAGGTTAGGACAGGAGATGGGTATCAAGAATATCATTGCCACGGCCCACGACATGGGTATTCACAGTGTACTGGATGATGAGCCCTCACTGGCATTGGGATCCTCTGATGTCACCTTGCTGGAGATGGTCAACGCCTATTGTTGTATCTCTCATGATGGTCGTCATGTGGAACCCGTACTGGTAACGAAGATTGTGGATAAAGACGGTCGTGAGGTCTATACCTCTTCTACCGAAGAAAAACAGGTGATACCCTACAAGAGTGCTTTCCTGATGCAGCAGATGATGATGGGCGGCTTAAGGGAACCGGGAGGAACCTCTCAAAGTCTGTGGGGATATATCAACGGTGCTCAGGATACCGATTTCGGTGGTAAGACAGGAACGTCAAACAACCATTCCGATGCATGGTTCATGTGTATCAGTCCGAAACTCGTTTGCGGAGCATGGGTAGGTGGAGAATATCGCAGTATCCACTTCAGAACGGGTGCTTTAGGACAAGGAAGTCGAACAGCTCTCCCCGTTTGCGGCTATTTCCTGCAGTCAGTGATGGGTGACAAGACTTTCCAGAAATATCACGGTCATTTTAAGAAACCCGTCGACAAAGACATCACGGAGAGTTTGTACAACTGTTCCAGCTATGTGTCTTCCAACGATGACGAAGCCAACCTCGACAGCATTGGAGTCATGGAAGACGAGGTAATGCTCGATGAGTTCGGCAACCCCATTCTCGAACCTGTAGAAGGAGAAATTCTCGATCCCCTTGATGAAGAGGCTCAGAAGAAAGAAGACAAGAACGAGAAAGTGAAAGAACAACCCGTGACGTTTGATGATCTCTAACGAACCGATTGACTTAGACAATACTGAACTGCAACAGGCACTTCAGATCATCCAATATACCCGTCGTTCGCTTTTCCTGACCGGAAAGGCGGGGACGGGTAAATCAACGTTCCTTCGTTATATCTGTCAGAACACCAAGAAGAAACATGTGGTATTGGCCCCCACAGGCATTGCTGCCATCAATGCTGGCGGAGCAACCCTACATAGTTTCTTCAAGCTCCCCTTCCACCCTTTGCTTCCCAACGACAGCCGCTACTCTGCAAGGAATATTCGTGACACGTTGAAATATAATGGTGAAAAGCGCAAGCTCCTCCGCGAAGTGGAACTGATTATCATTGATGAGATCTCCATGGTAAGGGCAGACATCATTGATTTCATCGATAAGGTGCTGCGTATCTATAATCGTAACATGCGTCAGCCTTTTGGAGGGAAACAACTTCTCTTGGTGGGTGACATCTACCAGCTGGAGCCCGTCGTGAGGGAAGAAGACCGTCAGTTTCTCCGTCCTTTCTACCCTTCAGCCTTTTTCTTCGATGCACATGTGTTCCGTGATCTCCAACTGGTGAGCATTGAACTGAAGAAGGTGTATCGACAGTCCGATCCGTTGTTCATCAACATCCTTGACCATATCCGTACCAGTGAGGTCTCTGCTCCTGACATCCAGATCCTGAATGCCAGAGTGGGTGCTTTGTTGGAAACAGAGAAATCGCAGTTGGCAATCACACTGTCAACCCGGAGAGACACGGTAGATTTCATCAATGACAAACACCTGGAGGAGTTGCCTGGCAAGCCCACCCGTTTCACAGGGGAGGTAAAAGGCGAGTTCCCGGAAAGTAGCTTGCCTACCCCGATCGACTTAGACGTCAAGCCTGGAGCACAGATTATATTCATCAAGAACGACATGGACCGACGCTGGGTGAATGGCAGTCTGGGGGTGATCGAGGCCATTGATGAAGAGGCCCAAATCCTCTATGTGATCACGGAGGATGGTGAGGAGTATGAGGTGGAACGTGAGCGATGGAGCAACGTGAGATATACCTTCAATGAGAAAGAACAGAAGATCGAGGAAGAGGAGATTGGTGTCTATATTCAGTTCCCGATTCGTCTGGCATGGGCCATCACAGTACATAAGAGTCAGGGACTGACGTTTAATAAGGTCTATATCGATTTCACCGGCGGAGTTTTTGCGGGCGGTCAGACTTATGTAGCACTGAGCCGTTGCACCTCGTTAGAGGGAATCTCATTGAAAGAGCCTGTGCGGCGTGAGGATGTCTTTGTGAGAGCAGAAGTCAAGAACTTTGCCCGTCATTATAACGACCGAAACATTATCGGAACCGCTTTGTCTGAGAGCAAGGCTGACAAAGAGTATCATGATGCTGTGAAAGCGTTTGACGCTGGCGATTATGATACGTTCCTGAAGAATTTCTTCCTGGCCATCCATAGCCGATACGATATAGAGAAGCCCGTAGCAAAACGGTTTATCAGGAGAAAACTGAACACAATCAACCAACTGCGGGAAGAGAACCGCCGGCTCTCCGAAGAGAAACGGCAACGTGATACTTTTCTTAAGAAACTGGCTGTCGAATATGTAATGTTGGGAAAAGAGTGCGAGAAAGAACACATGAACGAGGCTGCTATCGCCAACTACCGAAAGGCGCTCCAGCTTTTTCCTGATTATCCTGAAGCTCAACGACGTCTCAAGAATCTTTCATGACAAAACATCACTTTAGTGCAGGACTCTTGCACAAGTTGGGCAAGACGTTTGCACAAAGTGTGCAGATACTTTGCACAAGTTGTGCAGACCCTTTGCACAAAGTGTGCAGATTCGTTGCTTGAGTTTTGCACTACTACAGCTTATCATGAGCGTCTATAGTTCCAAACTCAAAAATTAATGAAAAACTGATAAAATAAGGTATCATAAACGAATGTAAAAATACACCGTTTTCACGTAAATTACTTTTAACAGTGGCAGCCATAGTGTTAAAAGAGAACAAATGAATAGGACATTTTGTCAGTTTTACGTTTTTTGATTCTATTTTTGCAGATGTCTTTTCAAACAATCAGAATGTAATCATTAAAAATAGAAAATGAACATGAAAAAGTTATCCAACTATTTGGTTTATGCAATGTGCATCATCGCCATTGCATTCTCAGCAGGCTCTTTCGTTAAAGTGTATGCTAATCAAACTCCCTTGGCAAGCACATCATCAGCGGCACCAGCTGGTCAACCCGTAGACCTGACTTATGCTGCCGATAAGGCACTGCCCTCGGTTGTTACAATCAAAGTGGTTCAGAACAGTAAGACACAGATTATCGAACGTCAGATTGATCCTTTTGAGGATTTCTTCAGCGACCCATTCGGATTCTTCGGAAGTCCGAACAACGGACAAGGAAACACCCGTAAATACAGACAGCAGACTCCCAAGCGTCAGGGTTCAGGCTCTGGTGTCATCATCTCTTCCGACGGCTATATCGTCACCAACAACCATGTGGTTGACGGAGCAGATGAGATTACTGTCATTTTGACAGACAACCGTGAATTCTCTGCCAAGGTAATCGGTACGGATGCCACCACCGATTTGGCACTGGTTAAAGTAAATGGCAAGGATCTGCCTGCCATCACCATTGCCGACAGTCAGAAACTGAAGGTTGGTGAGTGGGTGCTGGCCATCGGTAACCCCTTCTCGATCGGTACAACAGTAACGGCTGGTATCGTCAGTGCCAAGGCCCGTTCCATGGGTGGTGGCAATGTGGTACAGAGCTTCATCCAAACCGATGCTGCCATCAACCGCGGAAACTCAGGTGGTGCACTGGTGAACACCAACGGTGAGCTCGTCGGTATCAATGCCATGCTATATTCCGAGACTGGTTCCTACAGTGGCTACGGCTTTGCCATTCCTACTTCTATTATGAATAAGGTGGTAGATGACCTGAAGACTTATGGTACAGTGCAGCGTGCACTGATCGGTATTCAGGGATCTGACCTGAATGTTTATACCGACGGTTTGAAAGATCAGGGTAAGGAAGTGCCAGACTTTGGTGTCGTGAATGGTATCTATGTAGCCAAGGTGGATGAAGACGGTGCAGGTGCTACCGCTGGTTTGAAAGAAGGTGATGTCATCACTTCGATCGACGGTAAGAACCTGAAGGCTATGGCTGAACTCCAGGAGTATCTCGCCAACAAACGTCCAGGTGACAAGGTGACACTGACCTACCTGAGGAATAAATCCAAGAAGACGGCTACGGTGACCTTGAAGAACGCCCAGGGTAACACCAAGGTTGTAAAGAGTGCTGATCTCGATGTGTTAGGTGCCAATATCCGTGAGGTGAATGCCGAGGAGAAGAAACAGCTGGAGATCAATTACGGTCTGAAGGTGGCCAAGGTGGGTAACGGTGCCCTGAAGAAGGCACGGATCACCGACGGCTTCATCATCCTCAATGCCAACGATGCCCCGATGCGTACCGTTGCTGATCTGCAGGAAGCCGTGAAGAGTGCCTCTACCAGCAAGGATCCAGTTCTCTATATTAAAGGAATTTATCCGACAGGAAAGAAAGCCTACTTCGTGGTGGAACTGACTGAAGAATAAGTTCTGAACCTACTCTACAAAATGCCAATTATCTATTGATTTATCAAAATAATTGGCATTTTTTTTGTTTGTTTGTAATAAAAGCAGTATTTTTGCATCTGCGAAAATCAAGAATAACCATGAGACAACTGAAAATCACTAAATCTATCACCAATCGGGAGAGTGCCTCACTCGATAAGTATTTGCAGGAGATTGGCCACGAAGACCTACTTTCCGTTGATGAGGAAGTGGAACTGGCCCAACGCATCCGTAAGGGTGACCGCAAGGCTTTGGAACGACTGACAAAGGCAAATCTTCGCTTCGTGGTTTCAGTTGCCAAACAATACCAGAACCAAGGGCTCAGTCTGCCCGACTTGATCAATGAGGGAAACTTAGGTCTGATCAAGGCTGCTGAGAAGTTCGATGAGACCCGTGGGTTCAAGTTTATCTCGTACGCTGTATGGTGGATTCGCCAGAGTATCCTTCAGGCCATTGCCGAGCAGAGTCGTATCGTGCGTCTTCCCTTGAATCAAGTTGGCAGCGTGAATAAGATCAACCGTGTGTTGAATCGTTTCGAACAGGAACATGAGCGCAGACCCAGTATTGATGAGATTGCCGATAAGGTGGATCTCCCACAGGAGAAGATCGAGGATGCGATGAAGGTAAACAACCGTCATGTATCGGTGGATGCTCCTTTCGTGGATGGTGAGGATAACAGTTTGCTGGATATCATGGTGAATGATGATGCCCCAATGGCTGACCGTGCCTTGGTGCTTGAATCACTTCGCGAGGAGATAAACCGAGCACTGCAGACACTGAATGAGCGTGAACGGAATATTATCGAAGCATTCTTCGGAATCAACCAGCCGGAGATGACCCTTGAGGAGATCGGTGAGAAATTCAACCTGACACGTGAGCGCGTTCGACAGATCAAGGAAAAGGCTATCCGACGCCTGCGTCATAACACGAAGAACAAATTATTAAAATCGTATTTAGGACAATAACGCCACTTTTGAATCAAATGAATACAAAGCGATATGTACTGTTGGCAGCAGTTATCATGACATTATTCATCGGTATGTCGGCCAAGGAAAAGCAAGTGCCCAAGATCTATGCCTTTGGCTTCTCTGCCTCCTTCAATGACTCCATCGTCTATTTTACCGATATCCAGGAAATCGAGAACGTATGGGTTCAGGAGAAGTCAAACTTCCTCGCATCACGAGAGAATTATTCGTATCAGTTACGTGACTATCTTGCCAGCCAGAATCAGGCTCATCGTACTTGTATCTTCACCTATGCCTTCGATCGCAAACATATCGAGAAGAAATATGTGAAGATGAAAGGCAAATACACCAAGAAAGGTGATTTTGATGTGCGGTATATCACTGCAAAAGACTTCCATTTCACTGCTGTCGAACCTATTCAGGTGGAAGAAGTCACCAATGAGCAGGCCCCGAAGGAGAAAGACAAAAAGAAAGACAAACGTCCTGCTAAGTCAAACGACAAACGTGGCGGGAAAGGTTCCAAAGGGACTCCTCCGGCACAGCCAGTACCTAATGAGTAATACTTTCACCAGATGGCAGAAAGCACAAATGACTTCTGTATTGCGGAGCATAACGTAAGGATCATCTTTAAGGAGTCTCATATCAACGATATGCGCCTCCTTCCATCTTTTGAACCTTTCCGTTCCTCTCCCGTTCAGCAAGAGAATCTGTTTTTCCAACTTACAGTTGATGATACGTTACGCCCTGTAAAGAAAGAACACAGGGAACGTATCCGTACATTTGACACTGGAAATGGTGACACGATTGTAGATGTTTTGGACAATGGTGGTTACCAGTATATCATCAAGGATCTCAATGGGGCTGACTGCTGTCTGCTCATCACGAACAAGGATTTCTCCGATTGCCAGTGTGCTTTAAACGGGAACTACAACATGCGCTGCTTTGGTCTGAACAATGCCCTGATGCTTATCTTCGCTTTTGCAGGCAGTAGGCAGAACACCTTGATGATTCATGCCTCGCTGGTACGTTGTCATGGATATGGATATGCCTTCATCGCCAAAAGCGGAACGGGAAAGAGTACACAGGTGAGCATGTGGCTGCGTTATATCGAAGGTTGCGACCTGATGAATGATGACAACCCCGTAGTACGGTTGATTGGTGACGAGGTGTTTATCTACGGCAGTCCGTGGAGCGGAAAGACCCCATGCTACCGCCAGGTCAAGGCTCCTCTTGGAGCGATCACCCGTATTGATCGGGCACCAGCCAACAGCATCGAGAAACTGCCACCTATAGAGGCTTTTGCCTCCTTCCTCCCTTCCTGTTCAACAATGAAGTGGGATAAGGATATCTTCAATGCCATTTGCGATACCGTGACAAAGGTGGTAGAGCGCGTGGGGATCTATACTCTCCACTGTCTGCCTAATGAAGAGGCGGCACGTGTCTGTCATCAGGCCGTCGCCAAACATCTCACCAACGCTTAATCCTCAACAGATGATGTCAAACGGAAAGATTCAAGTCAAGGAAGTGCAGTTCGCCAATTCGGTGTTACTGCCGGAGATCGTGAAGTTACTTGATGAGGGGCATACAGTCACCCTACGTCTCAAAGGATTCAGTATGCGTCCGTTCTTAGAGGATGGGCGTGACAAGGCACTCCTTACCAAGGCTGTTGATCCCCAGGTTGGAGATCCCGTCCTCGCAGAGGTTGGCGAGAAGCATTACGTCCTTCACCGTATCATCGCCATTCATGATGACCATGTGGTGCTTCGCGGTGACGGCAATCTGGGTGTGGAGCATTGCATGCTTTCCGATGTAAAAGGTGCTGTCATCGGTTTCTATCGTAAGGGACGTGAGAAGATGGATCGCACCGATGGCATGAAGTGGCGTATCTATTCATGGTTCTGGACCCGCCTCTACCCCATCCGCCGTTATCTTTTGGCATTCTACCGTCGCATTTGGCTCAAAATGTTTAAACCTATATAACAAATAGAATATGAAAGCAAAGAAAGGATTCAATCTTCGCAGTGTCTGTGGTGAGCAGATCATTGTGGCAGAAGGTAAAGAGAACATCGACTTCAGCAATATCATCAGCATGAACGAGTCATCGGCATATCTGTGGCGTCTCGTTCAGCAACGGGAGAGTTTTACGATCGACGACATGGCCGAACTGCTCACAGAAGAATATGAAGTAGAACGGGAAACAGCCCTTGCTGATGCCAAGACCCTTGCTGAGCAGTGGATTGCTGCAGGCATTGTGGAGAGATGAGGGATGAGAGATGAAAGATGAGAGATGAAAGATGAGAGATGAAAGGTGTAATCATATCTTTCATCTCTCATTTTCATCTCTTATCTTAAATTGTTCTTTTCAAAGATCGTCATACGTTGATCCAATAGTTCGTACTGATGATCTTCGATGAACGAGGTGCAGACACGCAAGCCTTCCTGATGACTACCTGTCGTGATTAGACAGATGGCACTCACACCATAGTACATCAATTCATGAGCGAGTTCACCGCTTGACATTCCAGGGTAACCAATGGTGAAATAGAACCCGTCTGCAATCGGCTCATCCAAGTCTTTGTCATAGACAACATAGAACCCATGACGGCAGAATATCTCTTTGAGTTTCTTTGCACGTTCCCCATAGACACTGATCTCCTTCCTGAAGTCATACGATCCATCAGTGGCTGCTTTCAACATAGCCGCCATGGCAAACTGAGCACTATGACTGGTACCTGATGACAGAGCGTACAACATTCGTGTAGAGAATACCAGACCGAAAGGCAGTCCTTCGTATCGATTAGCCAGGTCGGTATAGTGACGATGGAACAGTTTGTCGGAGATGCAAGTCACGCCGATGCGCTCACCAGCATAACTGAATGCCTTCGATCCACTGATCAGCAGAATATAGTTATCCGTATAGCGTGCCACTGTGGCCTGATAGGGCGGTTGGAACGGCACACTCAGGTTCTTCCGGAAGTCCATGGCGAAATAAGCCAGGTCTTCCATCACAATGGTATCATACTGGTTAGCCAGTTCCCCGATGGTGCGCAACTCATCCTCGTTGAAGCAGATCCACGATGGGTTGTTGGGATTACTGTAGATGATAGCACAGATATTTCCATTGCTGAGATAAGATGTGAGTTTATCGCGTAACTTCTCCCCACGATAGTCATAGACATCGAAAGTCTCGTATTTCACTCCCATCACCTGCAGTTGCATCTTCTGCACAGGGAATCCGGGGTCGATAAACAACACGGTGTCTTTCTTCTTGTCAGCCTGCGAACAAGTGAGGAACGAGGCAAAGGTACCCTGCATGGATCCACTCACAGGTACACATCCTTCCGGTTTGATATCTATACCGATAAAAGCTTTCACGAACTGCGAGGCAGCCTCTTTCAGCACAGGTGCTCCCTGGATATCAGGATAGCTGTGGGCGATACCATCCTGCAAGGCTTTCACCTGTGCATCCACACCTACCTTTGCGGCAGGCAGACCAGGGATGCCCATCTCCATCTTGATGAACTCCACGCCCGATGCCTTCTCGGCCTGAGCTGCCACCTGCTTCACCTCTCGGATGGTGGCTTTGGCAAAATCCTTGATGCCTAACTGTGCCACCAGTCCGTCAACGACTTCTTTCTTGATTGGTGTATCCATATCACTTACTTTCATTCTTACCGATAGCTAACGCCTTGATGTTTGCTTCGACGATGGCCTCTCCCTTTCTGCCAAACACACGACGGATCGCATTTTCCAATTTGTCATATTCGATGTTCAGCGCTTTTTGGGCGGCTCCCAACAGGATCACGTTGGCCGAACGGGGCACCCCGTTCTCCTTTGCCATCTTCTCGATATCGATCATCACCACATTCTTCAGCTTAGCATAATCGGCCATCAGTTTCTCCATCTCAGGATAGTTCGGGATATTCACGAACGGTGTGGATGAGGTAATGATCCAACCCTCCTTATTTAAATACGGCAGATAGCGCAGAGCCTCCATGGGCTCCATGGAGATAATCACGTCGGCACCGCCCTTGGCAATCAGATCACTGCTGATAGGTTCCGATGAGATGCGCAGGTTACTCTGCACATCACCACCGCGCTGTGACATGCCATGCACCTCCGCCTGTTTGATGTAGAGGTTTTCTTTCATGGCAGCCTCACCGATAATCGTTGCTATGGAGAGGATGCCCTGGCCTCCTACTCCGCATAATATGATGTCTGTTTTCATTTCTTTCCCTCCTGTGCTTTCTTTTGTTTCAGATGTCTCTGTAAGGTCTGCATACACTCTCGCCGTGGGATGATAACGCTCACGCCACGATACTCGATCTCGTCACGGATAATCTGTGTGATCTCTGGCATGTTCTTTGGCAGGGGCACCACCACCTTCAGGTGTTCGTTGTCCAGACCCAGTCCGCGAACGATTGCCTCGAACTTATTCGTTCCAGCACTGTCCTGTCCGCCCGTCATGGCTGTTGTCAGGTTATCACTGATGATCACGGTGATATTGGCATTCTCGTTGATGGCATCAAGCAGACCCGTCATACCACTGTGGGTGAAGGTGGAGTCACCGATCACGGCCACGGCAGGCCATTGTCCGGCATCGGCAGCACCCTTGGCCATGGTAATACTTGCACCCATATCCACACAACTATGGATGGCTTTGTAAGGTGGCAGGAATCCTAAGGTGTAGCAACCGATATCACCGAATACGCGGGCATTGGGATAATCCTCCAACACCTTATTCAATGCAGTATATACATCACGGTGACCGCACCCCTGACAAAGGGCTGGTGGACGGGGTACTACATCCTCGCAGGGAGCGAACGACTCATCGGAAGGCAGACCCAGTGCTTTCTTGACGGCATCGGGAGTCAGCTCACCCGTACGGGGCAGTTCTCCAGTGAGACGTCCCTTGATCACGGCATTGCCCGGCATGATACCGCGTAGCTGGTCTTCGATGAACGGCTGTCCCTCCTCTACCACCAGTACGTTGTCGCAAGCCTCGGTCATTTTGCGGATCAGTTCCTTCGGTAAGGGATACTGACTGATCTTCAAAACAGGAAAAGGACATTCAGATCCTGCATAACATTCCATCAGGTAGTTGTAGCCTATACCACTGGCAATCACACCGAGAGAGTGATCACTGCCCTCCTCATAACGGTTGAAACGGCTATCCACGGCATCCTGCTCCAGCTCTGCCTGCTGCTTCGTCACCGCATCGTTCCGGCGACGGGCATTGGCGGGTAGCAGCACCCAGTTGGCAGCCACGGCATCATAGTTCATCTCGTTCTCCTGGCGCGGCTCGTCCTTTACCTCCACCACAGCACGGGAATGAGCCATTCGCGTGGTGACACGCATCAGCACCGGCAGGTGGATACGCTCAGAGTAGTCGTAGGCATAGGCCATCATGTCATAGGCCTCCTGCTGATTACTTGGTTCCAGTGTTGGAATCATGGCAAACTTAGCATAGAAGCGGGAATCCTGCTCATCCTGTGAGGAGTGCATGGAAGGATCGTCGGCCACCAGTACCACGATACCGCCATTCGTTCCCGTCATGGCAGAGTTCACAAACGGGTCGGCACACACGTTCAATCCTACATGTTTCATACATACCAGCGCCCGTTTGCCCATGTACGACATACCGAGAGCCGTCTCCATCGCTGTTTTCTCGTTTGTACACCAACGGCGGTGAACATTCCGTTCTTTCGCCAACGGAGAATCTTGGATATACTCCGTGATTTCGGTCGAAGGTGTGCCAGGGTAAGCATAGACACCGCTCAAACCGGCATCCAGTGCACCTTGTGCAATCGCCTCGTCACCTAACAAAAGTTTCTTCATGTCTCTTATTTATTTATCAATTGTTATCTTTTTGAATTGCAAATTTACAAATATTCATTGACATGGCAAAAAGATTTGGGGATTAATCCTGTCAATGTCATATTTTTTACTATTAGATCATACTATCAATGATAGTCGTTCAGTTCTTCCGGTAATCGGAAGGCGATAATCCAGTGTCATGCTTGAAATACCTGCAGAAGAAAGAATCTGTGGGGAATTGAAGTACATCAGCTATCTCCCGAATGCTCATGTCTGTGGTGCGCAGTAGGGTTTTTGCCTCAATGATAACCCGATGTCGGATGTGTTCCATCGGGAGTCTTCCTGAGGCCTGACGAATCAGTTTTGAGAAATGCTTTGCACTGATGCACTGCTTGTCAGAATAAAACTGTACGCTGCGTTCACGGGTGGCATGTAACTGAAGGTCGTCCAGAAAACGGAGGAATACTTCTTCGGCTCGAGATTCGGACTTGGATACCTGTCTCATTGACATTTGAGGGTGTGACAGGAAGGATGCTACAGAAACGGAAAGGAACCCCCTGACGACTTCATCCCTCAAGGCATCACATGTGTCTTTATATATAAAATCAATCTGGTCGTATAGATTCAGATAACGCTGAAGCAAGTCTTCGTCCAAATGAAGGGTCAACGGGATGGAACGATGCTCCAGCCAAGAACCCAGTTTTTCAGCCAGTCGGCTGAACAGCCACTCTTCCTCAGTAGATGGGAATGCCATGGAAATAGTATCATGATTGAAAGAGCAAGAAAGACTCTCGATAATGGATCCGTCCTGAATGACGACTACGTCTCCCCTATTCAGCTTTAGCCACCTTTGATTAATGCACATCTTCATTTCTCCATCAATGCAGATGATGGCAGCAGCAAACGAGAGTCTGAAAGGGAAAGGAAGCAGGGCTGGAAGAGAATAGTTGTTACAGATATAAACGGACTGTCCAATAGCCATGCTTGGTTTCTTGGTGCGAAAGCAAGCTAGTTGAATTCTCGAGATTTGTCCTGGCTGCATTTGTTGATTTTTCGACAAAGGTAATTATTTGTACCGAATCAGGCAAGTTCCTGAATGAAAAAGCGAGTTATTTAACATTATTTGCGGACAATTGGTAATGCCGATTCAGAATAGAAAGTGTATTTTTGCACAGAATACAAACTGTATATATAAGAGAAAATGAAAAAGAATCTGTTTATTCTCATTGCTGCTTTACTGTCCTTGTCGGCCATTGCGCAAAACAAGGAAATAGCATCGGCCCTTAAGCCGGTAAACATCACCCAGCTGGAAGGAACTTGGTATGGCCTGTACATGGGCAGCCAGGCTTCCGTCACGTTCAACAAAGACAACACCTATGCCATCTGGAACGAAGCGTTCTCGCAGATGAATATTGCGGGATCCTATGTCTTGAATGGCAATACGCTTTCTCTCGGAGGCATCCCTGGCATGGACGGCAAGGGTCTTGTCTCGGTTGATGGAGACGTGATGGACTTGTTGGTGGTTTTCGGTGCACAAGACATGGTACAGGCCCCAACCTCGTTCAATGACGCCATCGGTAATCCTGCTGCCATGCGGCTGTGTTTGAACCGCGACAAGAAGGTCTTCGATCAAGCAACCACACAAGTAAAAGCACCAGCAACAGCGTCCTTGGCTTTTGAACGCAACATACGTCTTGGAAAAGGTCTCAATCTGAATTCTGTTTTTGACGGAGTCCGGGATGAACAGCCCCTCAAACAAGGAAGCATCAAGGACATTGCCTCCAAGGGCTTTAACAGTGTACGCATCCCTATCCGTTGGGGAGCCCACACTCTCCCATCGGCCCCTTATACCATTGACCCTGACTTTTTCAAAAAAGTGGATGGCGTCGTGAATGAATGCCTGGAAAATGGTCTGGCCGTCATACTGGACAACCATTACTATCCGGTCATCTCCTTCGGCTTTGAGTCGCAGGACCTTTCATACGAAGCAAACATAGACCGTATGTATAGCATTTGGGAGCAACTGTCAGCCCACTACAAGGACTATCCCGACGAGCAAATCTACTTCGGCATCATGAACGAGCCCAGTCTTCAGTTGGAACCTTCGCGCTGGAACAGCATCGTAGCCGAATGCGTGAAGAGGATTCGCAAGGACAATCCCGGCAAGACCATCATGGTAGCCACACCGTCTCTGGGGCAGCACTGGACCATCGGTCTGCTGGATTTCCCTGCAGATGAATGGAACATGATTGTTGACGCCCACTATTACCTGCCTCAGACTTTTACTCATCAAGGCATTGCTTTCGCAATGGCGGAGGGGTCTTTGGGAACTCCCTGGACCGGAAGCGACATGGAGAAGGCCCCTATTGCCCATGACATGGACTTTCTTGCAGCCTGGAGCAAGCGCAACGCCCGCCCGGTAAACATCGGCGAGTTCGGTGTTTGCGACAATGCCGACGACGCATCCAGGAATGCCTATCTGAGTTATGTGAGCAGTGAAATATGCAAACACGGTTTTTCTTTCCATCTGTGGGCCTATTTCCGCGACACCTTTGGCATTTATGACGAAGATTCCGGAAAGTGGAATCAAGGCATCTTGGATGCGCTGAATCTTAATAAGGATGATTTTCAGTCCTCCTTCAAGAATCCGCCCCTCTCCTATGCACCGTTCGTGCGCTGGTGGTGGCCGGGCAATGATGTGGAAACGAATGAGCTTCAAAGGGAGATGAATCTTTTCGCCAGCCATCACATCGGCGGCGTGGAAATCCAGTCGTTTGCACTGGTCGTGCCTCCTCCCATGGAACGGATGGCACAAATCATGAGTTTTGATACCGATGCCTATTATTCCAATTTGAAGACAGTGATGGAAGCGGCACAGCGGAATGGCATGACGGTGGACCTGACGAATGGCAGCGGATGGCCAGCCTCAGGCTCACATATCTCGGAAGCAGAAGAAAACCGTTCGCTCCAGTACGGAATGACCGTCATCCCGGCAGAGGGCGGCACATTGGAGATTCCAAGGTCAGAACGTCAGGACAGCAAGTTTGCCGAACTTGTGGGGTTGCTGGAGGCAGAGGTGTCTGAACCAACTGCCGACGGTTCTCGGAAGATTCAAAAGGTGAAGAAGGTCAATAGCGCTTCTTTCGCTCCTGGAAAAGCCGCTAACGGATTCCAGCGTGTGCTCATTGCGCTTTGGAACGTACCTTCGCAGGAAACGAACATGATTGTGGCCAAAGCAGATGCGGGGAACGTAATGGACCATTTCGACACAAATGTCCTCCGGAAGAATTACGACCATTACTTCGGGGCGGCGACAGGTCTGGATGCGTTCTACGGAAAACCGTTCCGTGCCTTCTTCAACGATAGCTACGAATTCAAGGTGGACCGGCACATCACGGCCGATTTCAGTGAAGTCTTCCAGCACCGTCGGGGGTATGACCCGACGCCATGGATGCCTGCCAACATCTGGTACGGCTACAACAACATGTACGATAACGGTCATGCGGCTCCGGAGTTTCGCTTTGGCGACGAAGACTGGCGTCTCCGCTACGACTACGACCTGACGGTGAGCGACCTGGCTCGGAAACATCTTCTCAAAGGGTCTTCTTCGTGGGCGCATGAACACGGGCTGCTGCACCGCACGCAAGCCTATGGACTGCCCATGGACTATATGGGAGCTGCCGGCGATGCCGATATACCAGAGACCGAGAACATGATTTTCGGAGGCGGTAGCGAAGGAGGCCTGAAAATGGTTTCTTCCGGGGCTATGCTCTACAACAGGCCTCTCGTCAGCGCAGAATCGGGAGTACATATCAACAGGGCCCTGATGGTAACGCCCCAGAAACTGCGCTCCACGGCCGACAAGCTCCTCGCCAGCGGTATCAACCAGATTATCTGGCACGGTTCCCCCTACAAGTATGAAGTTGCAGGCAATCCCTGGCAACCTTTCTACAATTCCACGATTGGAGTTAACTTTTCCTCTGACCTAAGTGAAGACAATGTCTTCTGGGATGAACTTTCCGATGTGAATCAATATGTCCAGCGTGCCCAGTATCTGATGCGAAGCGGAAAAGCCGAAGCCGACATCCTTGTATATTATCCCTTTCTGGAATACAGCAGCAGCGTTAAGAATCCGGAGGAAATCCTCTACTATGGAATGCTTCCCGAGACGGAACCCGGGACTGACAACGAGCAGAAAGCTCCTGATGATGCTGTCAGTAAGTGGCTGAGCGACATCTGGCCGCTCTTGAACGAACTGGAAAGGCGCGGACTCACCTGGTCGTGGGTCAATGACGAATCGCTACAAGAAATGACGGCAACTCCTGACGGACGCCTGCATATCCGCGGCAACAGCTACGGCGGTCTTTTGCTGTTCAACCTTCCCTGGATACAAATGCAAACTGCCCAGAACCTCCAGCAGCAATCCTCTGCTAACCTGCTGATTATGGGCAACCTGCCAGCGAAACAGCCTTCCTTTAAGGATTACGCGAAGAACGACAAGAAAACCGCCATACTGATGATGAAAGTGGCAGCCGGAAAACATGTCTGCAACAGCGCTCACGACTGGGCGGTCTCTACCCCTCTGACAACGGTGGCTGGTGGAGAACGGGTCAGGATGTCCCGGCGGCGTATTTCTGATAATGAACTGGTTCAACTCTATTGGAATGTTGACGATCGTTGGAAGGAAGTCTGCATCCATGCCGACGGGGCTCCCTATGCCTACTGGCTCGATGCTGAAGACGGGAGTGTGACAACCGCTGACAGGACTTCTTCAGGTGAGATCAAAGGCATGCTCCCTCCACTTTCCACCCGATTCCTTTTCATCACAGAAACCCCGATTCAGGAAGCGCAAACAGCCAGTCCTGTCGCCACCCCAATATCCTCCATCGAACTCGGGCAATGGACACTACAACTCGGAGAGCAAGTTATCAACGACGCTCAACTGGGGGATTGGCGTAATATCCCGCAGTTAGGTGACTCCTGCGGCGTATCAGTTTACATCACCCGATTCTCATTGGAAAAGAACGCCACCAGATACGTTCTCGATCTGGGAGACGTGTATTACACTGCTGAAGTCAGCATCAACGGACAGACTGTTGGGAAACGCATCTGGAAACCGTTCAGATTCGACATTACCGACTATCTGCAGAGTGGAGAGAACGTCCTGGAAATCCGCGTGAAAGCATCTGACTATAACGCGAAGGTGCGACGTGGCCGTGAGGGCGATGCCACATTCTCCTCCATTGCAAACTCTGGGCGTATGGCCAATGGACTGAAAGGCCCGGTGTGGATTATAACAGAGTGATTACTATATATTGGCTCTTTATATCGTTCTTGTATTCATTATAGGAACTTTATAAGAGCCTTTACCATATTGGCTACATCAGCATGACACCATCCGTCAGGTTCCTTTCCGCCAGTTCTTTCCGTGTCAAAAACTCCAGACCAATAGAATCGGCTCCGTTCTTGGGCTTAATGACGTAACGGTCTGTCTCAGGAAGCAGGTGTAAGTCTTTCTTATTCATCATCAATACACTTATATATGAGTACAAAAGTAGTAATAAATGCCACAAAATCACTTTTATTGCAGTATTTATTAAAATAGTTTAGTGAATCTGATTTATTTGTTTCTGAATTCTATTGGTGTTGACGATCAGTTTACACCATCAGATTCTCACTGGTATTGTGGGTGATATTGACAAGATAATTCACAAAAAATTAAGGATTGTAAAAATATTCTAATTGGGAAAGGTGGAAACACCTGAGTGCTTGAAAGTGCCCAAAAGGGGTTTTATGTGCCAATAATATCTGGTTGGATTCGAAGCAGAGTCTCATTGGCATCCAAGTAAAGTCTGATTGAGATCCAATTAGAGCCTACTTAATATTTACGTAGAGTCTAAGTAATGTTTACGTAGAGTCTGATTTGACTCGTTCCAGCCGCTCCTTACGCTCGTTCCTCCGTTAGTTACGGGTCTTTCCGCCGTCAGTTTACTCTTATAGAAGTCGGCGGAACGAGAGTAAACGCCGAGCGGAACAGGTGTAAACACCGATGGGAACGACCCGTAGGTGACATCCCCAAGATAAAAAGTGTAGTCTTTTTGAACCAAAAGTACTATGTTATAGCCCCAAAAACACTATGTTTTTGGGTGCTAAAGACTATATTTTGGGGAGTTAATCATTGGTGGGCTTCCTAAGCGGTTCACTATCAACGCTTTACCAAACCTCACGAGAATCGCGTTTTTTCGACCAAAAGGACGGTTGGTGATCCAAACGCGATTCTCGAGCGTTAAACGAAGTTAATTCGTCAAAATCCTTCAATTTTTTAACAGTGAAAAAGCCACATCCATCATCTTGGTGAAGGTGGTCTGTCGTTCCTCAGCAGTTGTGGCTTCACCGGTCAGGATATGATCAGAGATCGTGCAGATGGCCAACGCGCGGTTACCGGATCGGGCAGCATTCATATACAAGGCGGCTACCTCCATCTCAACGGCCAGTACTCCCATCTTCATCCATTTATCGTTCTGCGGGTTCTCCGTATAGAACGTATCCGAAGAGAGGACATTTCCCACGCGGTAGGTATAGCCCAGACGGTCGCAAGTGTCTGCGGCGTCACGCAATAGTGAGAAGTCGGCGATGGGTGCAAAGGTTCCAGGCAGTTCATACTGTGAGGCATAGTTCGAATTGGTGCATGCCCCTTCGGCAATCACCAGACTTCCCACATGGAGGTCGGGATGGATGGAGCCAGCCGACCCCACACGGATGATGGTCTTAACGCCATAGAAATGATACAGCTCATAGGTATAGATGCCGAGTGACGGCATACCCATACCATGCCCCATCACACTGACACGCTTTCCGTCGTGATAGCCAGTGAAGCCGAGCATGCCACGCACTTTATTGAACTGAACAGGGTTCTCTAAGAACCGTTCTGCCATGAACTGGGCGCGCAAGGGGTCGCCTGCCATGATCACAGTCTCAGCGATCTCGCCGTACTGGGCCCCGATATGGGGAGTGGGTGTATTCGTCATAATTGTAAAGTGTTTAGTAATGATGATTTGGATTATCGATGACAAAGATAATGAATTTTCCTGAATAAAGGAAACTTTTCCTTTATATTTTCTGTGTTGCCGCTTGTGTTTCAAAAAAAATAGTTATCTTTGTCGCCGACATGCTGATCACTGTTGTGGCATTGCTCGCCTATGCGCTGATCGTCTTTCTCGGAATGGAGTACCTGTGGGAAGGTATTCACGAGATAGCCCTGCCGCTCACCCTCGGTGGTGTAGCGGTGTTGGCTTGTTGTGTCTATGTGATGTGCAAGAGCAAGGCATCTCGTAACAAACCCCAGGGTCTGCCCTGCGAGATCATCGCCATCGTCATCGCCGTTGTCATCCTGTATATGGGAACGACTCCCTTCTCCCAGTTCTTCTATGTGTATGATCATCAGGAGGAGCTGCGGCAAGGCATACAAGAAACGGTAGAGGATGTGGCACAGATCGACTCCTTGTATCAGAATTATGCGCACCAGCGTTTACGAAACTATCGGAAAGAACTGAAGCGCCAACGTGTAGCCCGCACGAAAGCCAAGGCTTTGGAGAAGAGTCTGCGGCGGCGACTGCTCCCCACGATGCTCGATACCATCCAAGTGCAGCGACAGCAATGGCTGTCATCTCTCGGCAAGACACAGGTGTGGAGCCTTTCTACTCCCCGGAGCATCCACTATCTTCTCAGGGCAAGTGAGGAATGGACGGCGCAATATCAGCAGGTATCATCCGTGATCTACCGAGGTGAGAAAGCGGAGGCATTCAACAGCGACGGTATGATTGGCGTGACGGCAGATAAGCTTGTGCCATTCCTGACTCCTCAGCAGGCCGACAGCAGGAGTCTGGTCGTGATGGTGCTATGCTGCATCCTGATCCTGACAACCTATTTTCATATACGCAGACCGAAAAGTAGATACGAAAGCGGTCACAGATGACATGAGAGACAGACGGTTATTAGATATCACATTCAGTCCTCAGTCCTATACTGTATCCCAGATACAGGAGATGGTGAGAGAAGGCACGGCTACCGTTCACGACATGGAAGACGTGTTCGGGAAGGAATGTGTGGATGAACTCTTGCGGCTGTCACCGGAAACTCCCCTGCCCCACGGCGGCTGGAATGAAGGATCACAGGATGCCACGCAACTCATCTTCTGGGGAGTGCAGGGATCGGGAAAGACGATGGCCATCGCCTCGCTGCTGACATTGTCCGGGATGAAACCCGACAAGGTATTCCCGGAGAGCCTGCTGCCGCGCTACGAACGATTGCGGTCGCTCTTTGCACCGTCAGACAATCCCCGTCTGATTCCCAGTGAGGAAGGAGGCGGGAACGGTGTGGAGAGTTATCCCGTGGTATATCGAAGACATCTGTGGACACCAAAATATCCGATGCTTCTCACCGAGGTGACCATCCCCGCAACAGAACCCCTACATACGGTGGTACTGGAGAATCACGATCTGGTTCATCTGTTCTGCATCGACTGCCGACAGGATATCCATCAGCAGGCTGACAGACTGGTCGAAGTGATTACTTGGCTGGAGGGAGAAGGACATCTGTCCCATACGGCCGGTATCTACCTCCTCGTGACAAAGACCGATCTGATGAATGCCCCCGAGGAGTATCGCGAGAATACTGCACAGACGTTAGTCATCAGCAGTCTGCCAACCCTCTGGCACAAGGTACAGGAACTGTGTAAGACGCAGTTTATCTATAATAGTCTTCCCATCAGCTACAGTGTGGGGGCGTTTGTGTTACAAGACTATGCATGTCTTCAGACAACCCTTGCACAACAGGTGTTCAAGGAGGCACTGCTCCCCAAGTGCCAGCCGCGCCGAACCCTTCTGGGTAAACTCATCGGGAAAGGAAAGAAAGGATATGCCTACCTGCTTGCAGCACTTGTGATCCTCGTGGCAGGCTATGGTGCCTACAAAGCACTGGATGCGCTGAACAAGCCACCTCAGGAAGAACTGACGGCCTATGACTACCGTTATGACTTCATGCAGGAGACAGCAGCCATGAACGAAGGATCATTCGACGAGGCTCGTCAGATATATCGCCGACTGTCAAACGATCTGCAACTGGAACACAGAATCCGTACCACAAAGGGAGAACGTGTTCTGTCGGATGTGGATTATCGTTCTTGCGACTCCAGTCTGGTGAACACGTTTGCACTGGTCATTGACCGCTACGGTCGACAACTGTTCTCTTCCAGTGGATGGAGCCGGGATGAATCGAAACTGAAGGAACTCCGCCAGCAGGTGGAGGCACTGACAGAAAAGCCGCAGCTGAAGGAAACATCCATCAGGAGATATGCCCTCTTTGTGGAGAACTACTTTGAGCAGGTGAAGCCTTTGATTGAAAAGAGTCAGACCTGTCATGACCTGGATGAGGTGAACACGGTCATCGCCCAATGTGAGCGATGGAACAAGGAGCCTTTCACCAACGATACGCTGTTGGCAAGAAGGATTACGGGGATCCCTCACCGGGCCTATCTGGGCTATGCACGACATCTCCTCAACGAAGCTACGACCCAGGTGAACCAATACGAACAGTCGTGGGAGGATGCCAGTCTGCTGGAGAAACCGTTCGTCTATCTGATCGATAAGTCGGAACTGAAAGCCAACCTCCGTGAGATTCGCGATGCCATCGATGAACTGAGTCAGCAGGTCAGCGACCTCCCCTCGCAGGAATACCAGGATGTCGTGGAGTGCATGAGGCAGACCCGACAGCTGACAGAAGAATATATATAATAAGGAAAGGAAATGAACATCATCATACGTCTGTTCAACAGACTCAGCATACTCAGTTACAAGAGTCCGAGCAACTCCATCGCGCAGGCTGTTGCCCTGACAGTATTGTGCGTGGTCTTCCTCACCTGCTGGTGGATGGCCTCTTCCGTGGAGAAGAAACTTGTCTTTACCATCGATGAGGTGGAATTAGGGCACAGCGCTGCCGTGACGATCGGTAACAGCAGCGACGTGTGCTTCCAGAATGTGCCGCACGATTTCCTGACAATCACTCCCGAGAGAGATGGCTTCCGTTGGGAGGTGAACAAACTATACCACGACTCCCTGCAGTATTTCAAGATCAACAATGAGAATCCCAATAAGCATGTGATCCGCAACGATGCCTCGCAGCAGATCAACATTGAACTGCCCGTGAGGAAAGATAAGATACTGAAGATGTCGCTGACGGGCGAGGACGTGTGGCAAATATGGAACGACTTTAAGGATCAGAAAGATGTTCTGCTAAAACACTTTGCCGCTTACTACCATGTCAGGAAGGGTGATGTGTCAAAGGAGGACAGTCTGCTGTACCTCAGTCAGATGCAACGCCATGATGTCCGTTCTTTTTTTGAACGCGACGGGGAGTCACTCTCGCTGATCATTCTCGATGAGCATACACACTTGCATGATAATGGGAGCGATATCAGTTATGCAAGGAGCGGACTTGTTCACCCTACGGGAGAACAAGTAGGACGTTGTAAGGTGCAGTTCTTCCGCGTGGCCGACTACTGTTATATGGAACGTCGTGCAGCGCGCGGACGGTTTCAGATCAATGGGGTGAGCTACGCGATGAAGCCCACTGTGAAACTGACGGAATGGGGAGCAGGTCATGTGATGATTGACTTCGCTCAGGATCATACCTTCTTGCGTTTCCCGCGACCGATTACCTATGTCGGCTCCGTCGATTCCCTGCGGAAGAAATCGGCCTATGCCAGTCAGGTGATTACCTTGAAGCAAGACAACAACGCCTTTCCCGCCAAGAGTGACCTCTATCTCCCTGCATTCTCTACTGCCGTGAATTTTGATCTGTGCAACATCGAGTTCTTCCACCAAGACGACTCGGTAGTGATCCGCGACAACCATTACCGGGAACAGGTGGTAGAGAATCCCCGTACGTCGTTCCTACCCTTCTCCATCGTCCCCACCTTCGAACCAATGACGTTAAGGTCGGGACAGGATACCCTAAATGGACGGGTAGGATGGATCGACGGGGCATTCATCTTCAGCTATCTGTGGCCTTCACTACTGGTGTTTGTAATCCTTCTGCTACTGATCTGGATCCCAGCAATCAGTCCTGTACGACTATCGCGAAAGCAGCTGAACAACCTCCGTGAAAAAGAAGCGGTGAAGCACTATCCCTCGTATCTTTCCCTCCTTCTGCTCATCGCCTTGGGCTATTGTGTTTGTAAGTCACTCATCGCCCTGAAGCTAAGCTATACCTATCCCTATTTCGAGAAGATCACGGGAATCGTTCCCGTGACTACCGCCATGACTTTATTACTGTTCTTCAGTCTGACCATGATACTGAACAGTTCCTTGCGGCAATATGCCGGCAAGGGTACAAGTAAGAACGCCGTTTGCTGGATTGTCTGTGCCGGTATGCTGACAGCGTTGGTCTTTTTGTTCTTCAAGGTGATGGATCCCATGATCAGCGCGGGTGTTATCAGTTCATACTTTCATTCCGAAGTATATAACGTCCTACCCTGGCGATGGCTCGTTGAATATGGTATCAACGATACCCACCGTTCTGTGGTTTATGCCCTGTTTGTTTCGGAGGCTGTGGTTCTGACCTTGTGGCTATTGCTCAATATATTTGGTGCTTCGATCACCACAGACTGTCATACACTCAAAGAAAGATATGACAAGCTTGTGGGAAAGATAAATGGAAGGTTGAAAAACTATTGGGGAAAAGCGACTTACCTCAACGGCTTGAAGAAACTGTTGACCCATCCTGTCCTGCGGGAAAACTTTCTGGTCAAAGCACTCTTTTCAGCTATCAAGACACTTTTCCCCACTCACTTCCTCGTGATGATCGTCTTGATCGTGATTGGTAACAAGTTCGGAAACTTCGGTACGGCATTCATCACCTTGCTCGTGATCCTCGGTTTCACAAAGGCGCTGACACACACCTCCATTGAGGAAGGTACACTGCCCCGTCACACCATCTTCTGTAAGATGCTGCTGATCTCTGCAGCCTATATCGTTGCGGCTATGATGGGAGATCACGGATACATGACCAACTATCTCGGTTTTGTGATGTGCCTGCTCTGTTTCTTCTTTATGATGAGACGTCCTGTCAGCTATGGCGACAGCTACCAACAAGCCGCCCGAACTGAACGGCGATGGGTGAACAAGATGTTACTCACGCTGGTGGTAATCATCGTGTTCCTACCCACAGTATGCAGTCATCTGTTCACGACCGAAGAGGTGAACTACGACCGTCTTTCCCGTCGAGTGATGCTCTACTCCAACTTCGACAGTCTGGAACGCAGCGGTTACCGCTATAGTGAGAGCGATGCAGAGTTCATGGTGATCATGAGTCATTACATGCAAGACAGGAAGAGTCGTGACCCACTCTCCAATGATGATCATTTCCTCCACGCCTCCGTCAGCTCAGGACAGTCGCCCGTGGTCTTGAACGACCTGAGTCTTCCCGTGGCGTTCTTCGGATCTTATGGTGTATTCCGGGCAAGTGTGGTGTATTTCCTCCTGCTCTTCGTCATGATCTGGATGGTAATGCAATACAGTTTTTCATTTGTAGATACGAAGGAGCCCACACTCAATCGTCCTATGCAATGGCGGTTGTTGGCGATGTTCATGTGGGTAGGTACCAGTCTGTATATCTACCTTTCGTATATCGATTGGCTACCGTTCACAGGACGTCTGAATCCAGGACTGGGCGTGGATGCCGTAGGTGAAGCGTTAGAGACTGCCATCCTCCTTGCCTTCATGGCATCCGTCGGTTGTAATATGCGAAACTATTATAAAGATAAGTAATAAGAAAATGAAATGGATTGACCGTTTGGCTTACAAGTGCTCCTCATTACATCTTGACGAGGTGCTCCACCGATGGCAGCACCTGCTCAGATACGAGGTGATCAACAGGAAGCGTATCGATCTGGCTGTGGTAGGGACCACGTCCAGTGGGAAGAGTTTCCTACTGAACGACATCCTCTCTTCCCTGAGGAATATGGGAGGTAAATTCAGCAGTCTGAGAAGTGATTCTCTCCTCTACAAGACCATCGTGAACTATTCCCCCGATGAGTCGGGAGGACATGGACAGACTCCCATCTATGCCTGCAGGAGGACGAACTTTTATGGTACGTATGTGAACCATTCTCAAGACGGGAGGAAATACGACTTTGTATTTATGAACATCCCTGGTGAGATTTTTATGAGACCTACCCAAGGTGAGGCATCCCGTCTGCGTGCATATATCGACCTGAAAGATGCCTTGTCGAAGATGAAGAAACGATTCTATGTCTCTACATGGGTAGATGCCGCCGATGAGATCCGCTATATCGTGGAACCCGTGACGGGTGCCTCCATTACAGACGACAATCGACGTTCCCGTATCACCACCGATCAGCATATCCTGAAGATGCGATACATGGACTGGTCGGAACTCTTCGGTGACCTGAACAACTGCGGGTTCCATGAGTGCAATGGCTCGAAACGAAAAATCAACGGTGCTACCCTTTTGAAGAAATTCTTCGAATACGACACCGACTCCGTCATGATGACACTCTACGATATGATGAGCAACGGACAGATCCGATGTGATTTCAACGAGGAGGATTTCAGGGCGAAGATGTACGACAAGTGCTTCACCTTCTTCCATTACTGTTCGCGGGCATCCGACATCGTACTCTGCGACAGGATCTTCACCATGAAGGAGACTCTCAGCAATGAAATGCCTTTCGGCGAGATCACCCGTGGACTGTCATCGTTCTTGGACAACCTCGGTCATGACCGTCATGTGAATGTCTATCTGTCATTCCGCAATGTTGACTTCCTGATGTTCTCAAGGGAAAAGAACTATCAAAAGCTGAACAAAGACATCCTCGGACGGTTGGACAAGGAGCAGAGGAGGAATATTATTTACTCTTTGTTCCACTATGTCCTGCAACATCATATCAACAAGAACGTCATCGTGAAAGGAGATGATTTCTATAGTCTGGTGGGACTGCCTAAGGAGGGAATTCCGGAGAACGATCTCATCACAGAGGAAATGAGTCAGCTCACAGAGAGCCTGGTGGATCTGACAGGGAATCAGGGAGTTGTCTATGAAGCCCCCGACCTGAAGAACCATATCACCACCCGACTGGGTGATGAAGCACATGCCTTCAACGACCTGCTGCGCAGTTCTGACAACACGACAGAGGTGGAAGAAGAACTGTTCTCTCAGATCACGCCACATGTGTATTTCACCTGCACGCCTATCACACAGGACTATGATATCTACAGGAATTATCAGGAGGGTGACCGCATTGCCACCGACTTCTGTAAGGAGGTGAACGGAAAGACGATGTTCTTTGCCAGACAAAACTCACATGCTTGCTTTGGAAGCTATCAACTGTGTATGGACATCTTAACACAGCACGACCTGATGGATAGTGAGACGGGGACATTACTCAGAAGACTCCAGAACAACTTATAATAATATAGCGGTCTAATAAGGAAACAGAGAAGATGAAAGGACTGAAACGATCTATCAGGATTGCCGTGGTCGGCGCAAGGGCAAGTGGGAAGAGCTACCTGCTGCACGACTTGATTCATGCCTTCCGCATCATGGGATATGAGCCAGAGGAACTACCGCTTTCATACCCTCACAGCAGTTTCGGTGCCTTCTTCTACGATGCTTTTCACGTGGAGACGGGCGGTATGCGAGGGACAGAGAGCTATGCGTGCAGACCAGAGAACCACTATGGTGCCCTCCTCTCTTGTCATTCCCGATGGCAACAGAGACTGTTACCATCCGTAGAGGTAGATTTCTTGAATATCCCTGGAGAAGTGTTCGATCCGGACAGTCAGCGACTGGCACTTTTCGATGACCTGATCCGACTGGTTACCGCAAAGGGCAAAGGATTGTTCGAACAGGCAACCTGGAGCTGTCCGTCAGGCCATACCCTCCGACTTATCATACCAGTGGGATTCCAATGGGAAAACATCGGAAGGGTGAAGGTGAACAGCCGGTCACGTTATGGGAACTACATGAGGTGGGAGAACCTCCATGAAGAGTTGACCACAGGTCACTATCAGGAGACAAAACGGGAGCCTGTCAGCGGAAAAGAACTGTTAAGCAGGATCACCGAGTTGCAGACCGACTCTGTTCTCCTTTCCCTCGAAGAGGTGTGGACACAGCTTACCACGGTGCGCAAGCTCGACCTTCAGGAATGTCGTGCACAACGTGTACTGCATTATTTCTATCCGTTGATGTATTGCCGGCAAGCCACTGACCTGATCCTCTGCGATCGTCTGACATCTGATGAGAACACAGGAAGGTTAGCAGAAACGATGAGTGCTTTCATCGAACAGGGTAAGCAGCGGAAGCCACATGTCTATCTGGCATTCCGTGAAGCAGACAAGCTTCTTCGGCGAGAAGGCTGGGATGCTCTGCGACAGCATGTCACGGGATCAGAGCCTTCCCCTGTATTACGGAACAAGTTATACACCTCGGTACTTGAAGAGATACAAGGTAGATTGACAACATCTGACGGTCACCCACAATTGGTGAACATGTCGGATGATGACAGACGACATATCCTGCAGTGCTTCGGCGATGGTGTGGGACATGCCTTCTGGCTCTTGCTGTACACTGCCGAGGATGACAGTCTGAGGGGGAAACTCCTGCGGAAGATCACTCACCGGAAAAGTGTCTATGAACAGTCAAACATGACAGAGAAGTTATTGCCTCCGCATGTCTATTTCACGGCAACACCCATAGATGAGGCCATGCATGTCTATGTCAACGATCCGAATGATGTTACTCGATTCTATTGTGATGAAGAAAATCATCTTCGGTCGTTCACCCGCGAACTCAGTGATAACCGTGCACGTCACATGTGCTTCGGCTCGTATCAGTTGCTCACCGATATCCTCCATCAACATGGTATTCCCCCTTCGGTGACAGGCCAACGCAGTGATCTACTGTCATCTGTATGTAATTATTGACGAAAACTATCATCTTACAATATGAGAAAGACCATTCATATAGCACAATTTGCCTCAGGGTCGCGAACTGATAACATCGGGGACACCACACTGTTCTACTCTGCGGGGTTCAGCAAGCATGCCAACGATGTGAGCGGACTGTTCCTCGATAATCCTCCTGTACTCTCACCACATTATGCAAGTCTGATATGGCGTTACTATGCCGATGTGGATCAGTATATTGCCATCCATGTACAAGGGTCGCATGTGGTGAACAGTGCCATGGGAAGAAGTTACCCTTTCCGTGCCGGCTATGAGGTGAGCCGTGATGACATGAACGCCATCGACTTCCATCTGTCATCACTGTTCCGTTGTCTGCCACGAATCCATTCTTTGCCCTCTGGCAGGGTAAAGGCAGAGACGGAGATCGATATACAACCAGATACCCCGCTCCGGCAAGCAAGGAACCTGGCAGTCAGTATTCTCCATGCCATCACTTCGCAGAAAAGACTGTTCATCTCATTGGAGGTAACAGGCAATGACTTCCGTAACGATGGCGTGTGGGAAGCAGATGAACTGGGCATCCTCCTGTCAGCCATCGAGTGCATGCCTCTTTCTATCCGACGATACATGACCTTCGGATTCTGCGTCGATGAGCATCATGCCCTCCTACTTGATGACCTCCCCATCGTTGTTTATGTAAAAGGGAGTAAGATGACTGTTCCCGCAGGGGCTGTTTCGCTAACTTGGCATGAGGCTGTAAGTGAACAGATGCCCTTGAAAGAGGATGCAAAAAAAATGGTGCAGGAAATCCTTCTGCCCGGAACCCATGAACCCATCCTATCCACAGATAGACTGTTCCAGACGTTTGCCATCTATCATAGGGATCCCAGACAACTGCATGGGGATGACTGGCCTTTGTGGCTATCCCTGGGACATCGTCTGGAGGAATTGCACACCAATGACTGGAAGACCTACGGTCTTTTCTTCAACCAGATGGATGAAGCTACACAGACTGCTTATGCAGAATTACTCAGAGAGCCATCCTTGTCATGGACTGTGGAGCACTTAGACAACACCTTGTTCTCCACCATGAATTATCGTTCCGAGCAAATCCTTGTCATGCAACGGAAGACACTGAAAGACTATCTTTGGGAGAACCGCTTCGCATTCCTTTTTAACGAGGGAGTTTCGGAGGAACTGAAGAGCGAACTGAATGCTGACTTCGTGCAACGCCTGACTTTGGATAACAAGCAGGCAGTGGAACGATGGTATGATATTTTCCAAGCACAGAATGTTCTCGGTGATGAGAGGACACAAAGTGTCTTCGGACAACTGTTAGGACGATATGGTGGTACAACACTGACGACCTTGGACGAGATCGTGAGCTATATGAAACGCTATCCCTTCATTCCCGTCACTGCCTTTCACCAACCCGCACAGCTATACCAACCTGCTGATCTGGCATCGTTATCTCCTGTTCATCGGTCAATTATCAATAGTTGGCTGAAGACGGCCACTGACAAGATCCGATTCACCTCTTTGGATGAGATAATCTCTCTGATCAGGCATGTGAGTGATGCCCCCAGACATAATCAGTCGTTGGAAGAGCTGGCACTGCAAGACATCGACCCAACCACTTTGAGTATGCTTTTGCGTAAAGGAAAGGCAGAAGAAGTGCTGAGCCATGCTGAGACCTTGCTCGATAGCTGCTGTATCCTGCCTGATCCCTGGCTGCATTTCGTCACCGACAAGGTGATCCCTGCTGTCAGTGACACCTTATTCAATCATGAGGGCATCATGAAGAAGGAAAAACTGTTGACCGTGACACAATGGCCGGCTCTCTCCACCCTCATGAGAAGTTATCCTCACTTGCAAGTCTTACTGCAAGACCGAATGGAAGAACTATACACCAGTGTGTCGTGCCAGAAGCTATCGGAACAAGTCATTGACACCTTCGTTACGAAGGCCAGTCTGAAACAGGGGAAGAAATCCTCCCAAAAGCCTAAGTCGGTTGGGTACAAGCATCATGCTGAGGAGGCATATCCAATGATCCGACACTTTATAGCAACCTTTAAAAAACAAGATACGAAAATGGCAAAAGATGTAGAAAAGCTCTTCAAAGACCTGAAGAATATCAGTAAGTCGCACAGTAAGTCACGACGTTCCCTCCTGTTCCTGTGCATAGGATTGATCCTTGGTGCCCTTCTTACAGTTGGCGGATGGATTGGCTATCAGCGTTTCTTTCCTAAACCGACAGCCAAGCTGGATGTTCCCATCGTATGCACGGCTTTAGCTGTCACACCCCCAGAGAAAGGACAGACAAGTAAAGAGTCTTTTGATACCCTGACGATCTCACCTGAAAAACCGCTCATAGCCACAGTCTGCGAGCAACGTTATCTCATTCATGAAATCCTCATCGGTGACACCTTACGGATCGAGATTCCCAACAAAGAGCTTCTCGGCAGTGACTCTTTGCGGCTGAGCACCCTCGACAGCAAGTACTATTTCCGTTTGGTGAATTTTATCCAGGGTAAACTGCCCAAGGATATAAAAATAGCCTATTGATACAAAACCATGGCAGAACCCCGAATAGATAACCATCAACGTATCTGTCAGGACAAGCAGATTCGTTTGCGTCCCTTCCTCGTGGCAGGCATCCCGTGTCTGCTACTGCTCCTTACGATAGGACTGTCATTCTTCAAGGGGTGCACCGACTTAGGCAGGGTGAGTAAGGAGAATATCTATGATCCTACAAGAAATGTGGCAGAAGATGAGGGCTTTGTCGGAAAGTCAAACCGGTTGCTGCAGACTCTATTATCCATAACCGACACCACCGTGGAGGCTACCTGCTTAGACAGTCTGAACAAACGCTATCCCGCCCTTGAGTTCGCCCTTCCCTATGGAGAGGAGCACAAAGAATATATCGAAGCTTCCGATCTCCGTTTAGTAGCCATCCACCCTGAGTATATCGAGGAAGAGTCATTACGACGATTCTATTTCAACAGCCGACTGCCCCAGCTCCTCCAACAGCAGGATGAGCAGAAGGGTGAGACATTCTTCCGCTTTGTCTGTAAAGGTGTGAAGGGGAAACGTCGAGGCACACGTCCTTTGGAGATTCTCTCAATAGCTGTCATCCCGACCATGTTCAAGGTGGCACTGAGCAAGAATCCATGGACGGGCACCATCCTCGGGGCGGAGAATTGTCTGTTCTCCCCACGTAATGCAGTATTCTTGTCGTATGGCAATGCGGTACTGCCGCTGCGCGATGAGCAACGGCTCAATAGGGAGAATCCCGTCTTCGTACATGCCATTATGAGTAGTGGAAAATTACTGATGGATCAAAAGGAGATAGACTATTACCAATATTACCAGCAGGAGTTCCAATCGGATGCCCTTCATTCAGTGAATATCGGACTTCGACAGGTTCCCGGCGAGAAAGACCAGGCTGTGTTCCGTGTATGTTATTCCCACGACAGTCTGCTCATCTCCCACAATATGCAGATCACCGTGGTAGGCAACGGTCGTTCTAAAACCTTCAGCAAGCCTGTACTGGGCTCCGACCGTCCTACGGTTGTTCCCTTTCAGGACGGGATGAAACTGCTCGTGTATGATCAGCAGTCGCGGAAGTTAGGTGAGTTCATCTTGCAGCGGCACGATCCTTCGAATGTCCTCTCCTGTCTTGTACAGTCGAGCACGGGCACCAGTCGTTTTACCATTGCGGAGAGTCAGACGGATCTTTTCACCCAACAGATGTTGCGCGGACTATCCCGCCATCTGTCTAACCGGGATAATATCCAAGAAGTGCGTCTCTCTCTTGATCCCTTATTGTCGAGAGAACTGGAGAAAGATATTACAGGTTACCTACATCAACTGATCAGTGACATCAACAAGCAAAAACCCGCAAACCAGCAAAAAGAGCAATACGATATGTCGGTCACCGTGATGGACATGGCAACAGGTGAGGTGCTTGCCTCCCCTTTCTATACAACCCTATTCGATCATGATGACTTCCCCGAGATCCTGAGGATGACCACACGTAACAGTGCCCTTTCACGACGCTCCATCGGTTCGGTGTTCAAGCCCATGACGGCATTGGCTGCCGTGCAGACCACCCCTTCCCTTCTCGACATGGATACCCAGAATCCTCACCGCTATATGGCACCAGCCGACTGGAATGAGCGTACACCCAAAGTAAAATTCTTTGAGAGGAACACTTATGCCTGGGCTAAGAAATCTGCTTCCCATTGGAACGGTTGCGACTTCACGACTTTCCTTTCACGTTCCGATGATGTCTATCCTGTGGCACTCACAGCCCTGGCGATGACCAATGAGGCCGTTGACGGGAAGACGGTGACGACACTACCCCTTACAGGCGGCAAGAACCTCTTTGAGACGGGAAAGAATGACATGCTGAAGTTCAAGTCGGCTAATGACGCCCATCATACTGATGTCCGTGACAACTATTTCACCGACTGGCTGTCGTATCTGTATAACACCAGTTATGAGAATGACGATGTGACCGACCTGTACCTTTTCGATCGTCTGCTGAAGGGTACAGACATCGATGCAGAACAACGTTCCTTCGGACTGGAAGAGGTGTCACCCGAACTCACCAGTCTGCGCATGGATCGTTTCTATGAGGGAGATGATTTCAAGAGTCGGCTTGTACCTTGGGTATTAGGACAGGGTGATAACCTCTGGAACTGTATCAAGGTGGCCGAAGCATGGTGTAGGATGATAGGCAAGCATGATGTCAGGGCATCGTTTATCCGTCATCTTCCCACCGATACCATCCCCTCGCTGATCCGTGAAGGAGCGGTGTATCCCAGCAGTACGATCGGACTTCGCAATATACATGACATCAATCAGACATGGAACATTTTCCTCGACAAACTGCACCAGGCACAGTCGGGCGGTAGCCTGTTGTCACCCATGCACCGTCAGGTCGTTAGCATGAACCAAGATGCACACAGTCATCTGATGCTGTTCTCCAAGACGGGAACACCCGATGCCTATCTCCGCTATGAGTTTCCACTGTTAGGGGGCAACAGCCGCTTTGTAGATGTGGGAATGTTTACTTTCGCATTGGTAGATGAGCAGCAATACAATCGGAATATTATTCCGGGCAGACAGGGAAAGGGCATCGTGTGTGTGATACGTGTAACCCGATCGTATGAGTGTAACCGCTGTCGTAGCGGCAGACAGTGTGCTGCCTGTGAGGCATTCTGGGGATTGAAATCTGAACATGCCCGTGATTTCTTTGCATCACCAGGAACCCATCGGCTCAGGAAGTTCTATGAGATGACCAAGCGATTTTATTAGAAAGCGGAAATAAAAAGATGCCTCAGAGAAAGAAGACAAGACGCACTGCATCAGTCAGGAAAAGACGTCAGCGAAAGAACAATCTGCGCTCATTAAGGCGCGGACTGATCACCCTTGCGCTTTTCGTCATCATAGGTTATCTGTGCTATCCGTGGGTGAAGAGTCTTCTGCATCAGGATCCTTTGCCCACAGGTGACTATCAAGGTATCGATGTCTCCAAGCATCAGGGAACTATCAACTGGCAGGTGGTGGCCCGTGACAAGAATATCCAGTTTGTCTATATCAAAGCCACCGAGGGAGCCTCTGTCGTTGACAAACGCTACGTAAGGAATCTCCGTGAGGCCCGAGAGGCTGGTCTGAAGGTGGGAAGCTACCACTTTTTCCGGGGGTACAAGTCGGCAGAGGAGCAGTTCGCCCTCTTTCGTCGCTACGTGAAGAAGGAAGAACAGGACTTGTTACCGATGGTGGATGTGGAGGAACTGGGGAACCGTCATGTCGATCGCAAGCGTTTGCAATCCTCACTGTCGCAGTTCATGGAGCTAATCAAGAAGGAGTACGGGCACTATCCCCTACTCTACAGTCAGTATCATTTCTATAACCAGATGCTGGCACCAGAGTTCAACAAATACTATATCTTCATGGCTCGCTATGGGAACAGGGAACCGCATCTGAAGGGGGGTGGAAAATACAATGTCTGGCAATATACGGAGAAAGGAAAGATCGAGGGCATCAAAGGATATGTCGATCTTGACCGCTTTGCCAACGGCACAACACTTCGCGACATCTCACTCTAACTCCATAACTGTTCTCTACGAATTGGACGAATTCGACGAATTTGTATAGAAGAATTATTTTCGACTGTGAATTCTCTAATCCGCCTAATTCGTAGAGATGAAAAAATCAACTCATTGATAGACCTTAAATTCGTCTAATTCGCCTAATTCGCAGAGATGAAGAATATCAACTCATTGATAGACCTTAAATTCGTCTAATTCGCCTAATTCGTAGAGAAGAAAAAGATTCAACTCTATGAAAGACCATAAATTCGTCTAATTCGACTAATTCGTAGAGAAGAAAAAGATTCACCTCTTTGAAAGACTTTAAATTCGTCTAATTCGCCTAATTCGTAGAGGAAAAGACTACTGCTTCTTGGTGGTGCACTCATTCACGAGATACACAATACTCATATACGGAATGCCTGTATTCGTCTCCAATCCAATCTCACAGGTCCTGCTATTCGAGTATCCCACCTCTATGTGGTTCTTTTCAATCTGTGGGCGCAGCTTGCGCAAACCATATTTGTTCAGTTCCGGGAAGGTGAAACCACGATCACCGGCGAAGCCGCAACAGCCCACGCCCTCGGGTAGGAACACGTTGGTAGAACATAGTTTTGCCAAGGCCACCATATCCTTATCGACACCCATCTGTCGCGTTGAACAGGTCAGGTGAAGGGCGATATGACGATCTGTCGGATGGAAGTCCAGTCGTGGCACCAGGTATTTCATGATGAACTCAGCTGGTTCGTACAGCTTCATCTTCTTCATTACTTTCTTCATACGGTGCAGACAAGGGCTCTGCGCACAGAGCACAGGATATTTCCCTTGCTCGGATGCTTCCCACAAGGCCTCTTCGAGCTCAGCACTCTTACGGTCGGCGATGTCGAGCATACCCTTCGACTCCCAGATCTGTCCGCAGCACATCTTCTCCATCCCTTTCGGGAAGATCACCTCATAACCCGCTTTCGCCATCAACTGGATCACTTCATCCACAAGGTCGTGAATCTTACCGTCGCGCTTTGACTGTCCCATCGTCTGGTTGATACAGCTGGGGAAATAGACAACTTTCAGGGGTGAGTGTTCCTCATCATGATGGGGCACAGACTTCTCGATGATGAATTGTGTGAGATCCGACTGTTTCGGCTGCCGGTGCTTCTTGGGCATGGCCGTTGTCCAGAGTGGCAAACCCATCTTGTTCATGCCTCGGCAGATCTTCGTCATCAGCGTCGGTCCTAAGGTGACATGTCCTAAGTGGGCCACATCGAGTACCACGCGGAGTCCTGATTTGATACCGGCCATGTGGTTGGCGGCGAACTCACCCACTTGGTAGCCCACTTTGTTGTTGTTCATATCCATCTGACGGATCAGGTGTGTGAGTTCACCGGTGTTGATCTTCATCGGACAGGATGTAGAACAGAGACCATCGGTGGCACAGGTCTGATCACCATAATATTTATATTGCTTACGCAATCTGGCTGCACGCTCCGGATCGGCACCTGTCGTTTCCAGTTCCCTGATCTCACGCTGAACGGCAATACGCATCCTGGATGATAAGGTCAAGCCACACGACATACAGTTTACTTCGCAGAACCCGCACTCGATACACTTGTTAGCTCGTTTCACCTGCTCGATCGTCTCCTTCGCAGTGGAAAGAGAAGGATCCATCAGGTACTTACCTCCGTCAGGCACTTTGTCAAAATCGAAATCAAGCACTGGTAACGGCTTCAGGCATTTGATGAAGCATTCCGGGTCATCATTGAAGATTACGCCCTGGTTCAGCAAGCCGTCAGGATCGAAGATCGCCTTCAGTTCTTTCATCACCTCGTATGCCTTATCACGCCACTCGTACTTCACGAACGGAGCCATGTTACGTCCTGTGCCATGCTCGGCTTTCAGTGAGCCGTCGTACTCCTCAACGACCAGACGAGCCACGTCACGCATCATCTCCTCGTAACGTTTCACCTCACTCTCGCTCTTGAAGCTCTGGTTCAGGATGAAGTGATAGTTACCTTCGAAGGCATGTCCATAGATGCAGGCATCCGAATAGCCGTGATCGGCAATGAGTTTCTGCAGCTTCACCGTGGCTTCAGGCAGATCCTCAATATGGAAGGCCACATCCTCAATCAGACAGGAGGTACCGACAGGACGGGTGCCACCCACCGAGGGGAAGATTCCAGAACGGATGGCCCAGTATTTGCCATAGACGGCAGGATCCTCGGTAAACTCTGCAGGGATATAAAGACTAAACTTTGACAGACACTCTTTGATCTTCCCAATCTTCTCCAACAGCTGCTCATGGGTAATACCCTTTGTCTCGGTGAGGATGGCAGTGAGGTTATGGTAATCACCGGGAGCCACTCCCGGGATCTTTCCTGCATCTACATCTTTCTGATATTGGAGATAGACAGGATCGTCAACCGAGCTCAGCGACTTGTAGTCAAGCATCTCGGCACTCTTCACCATCAGGTTCTCGGCACTCATCTTCAAGTCATCTTCATCCGACTTGAGTTTCTTCATAGCCACCACGGCCTCGCAACTCTCTTTCATAGTCATGAAATAGACCATGGCAGAGGCTTTGTACGGGTAGTCGTAGAGTGTCTTCATGGTTACCTCCGAGAGGAAAGCGAGTGTTCCTTCCGAACCCACCATACAGTGTGCCATGATATCGAACGGATCATCGTATGCCAACAGCGGACGGATATTCAGACCCGTTACGTTCTTGATGCTGTACTTCAGTCGGATACGGTCAGAGAGTTCCTTGTCGGCACGAACACGGTCGCGCAGGTCCTCGATCTTCTTGATGAAGTCTGGGTGCGATTTCCTGAAATCTTCCTTACTCTTCTCGTCACCTGTGTCAACAATGGTACCATCGGTCAGGATGATACGGGCACTGACCATCATCCGGTCGCTGTTGGCATGAACGCCACAGTTCATACCCGAGGCATTATTACAAACGATACCACCCACCATGGCACTGCCAATAGAGGCAGGGTCAGGAGGGAAGACACGACCGAACGGCTTCAGGATCTCATTCACACGGGCACCCACGATTCCCGGTTGCAGACGGATTGTGTCCTGATGGGGTCCTAACTCATACTTCTCCCAATGCTTTCCGGCGACAATCAGCACGGAGTCGCTGATGCTCTGCCCCGACAAGGAGGTGCCGGCAGCCCTGAAGGTGAACGGCAGCTTGAACCGGTTACAGGCTTGGACGATCTTGGAAACCTGCGCTTCACCATCGCTTCTGATCACCACCTTGGGAATCTGACGGTAGAAACTGGCATCTGTTCCCCATCCTAATGTTCGCAGCTCATCTGTGTAAATACAATCAGAGGGCACAAACTTCTTGATCTCGACAAGGAAATCCGCATACACCTGCTGACTCCTTGTGTTTGTAGTGTTAGTAGATGTTGTCATATAATTAATAGATTGATATAGGTTTGTACATGGTAGATAGCGCAAAAATACCAAAATATTTTGATACCACCATCATCAAAGTAGTATTTTTTTTTCACACGACTCAAAATATGTTTCAAAAATCATCATATTTGTCTAATCATTCCACAGAATAGCATTAAAAAAAGGTAGATGAAACAAATTCGATGTTTATTGATATAAAGAGAAACGGTCGCTTCAAGGATTACTCCTACCTTTGCACGGTGAAAAGAACCGTTATCAACTATTCAACCATTATCAACTATTTTATAAACCTAAAACTTTTAAACATGAAGAGATTATTTACCACTTTGCTGTGTATGACAGCCGTGTGTATCGGAATCCATTCACAAGTTCTGCTACCCCAAGGGACAAGCAGCAGATTCCAAGTAACCGGATCAGCCGACGACGGCGGGAAGATCCCGTTGGTGTATAGCGTAGAAAACACAGGCGCTGATGCTAACCCGGTGCTGCCCACGAAAGCACAAGGAGAGAAAATCGATGCGCTGCCCGACCCCTTCAGATGGTCTGACGGCAGTGGAAGAGTAACGGATTTCAAAGACTGGGCTCTTCGTCGAGGTGAGATTGCCAAAGAGATCCAACATTATGAATTAGGTGAGAAGCCTGTCGTTGACCCTTCAGCTGTGGTGGCCACCATGGACGGTAATACCCTGAAGGTGACGGTAACCGTGAATGGGGAATCGTTGGAGCTCAGTGCCACCATCGAGTATCCGTCAACGGGCGAGGCACCCTATGCCTTGATGATCGGCACCAGCGGCATTTCACTGCCTGCTGCCGTCTTCTCAGGACGTCCGATTGCGCGGATGACCTACAACGAGAAGCAGGTGAATGGATACGGACAGTTCGGCGGTACCAGTGCCCGCGACTTTGAACGTCTCTATCCTGAGCTGTCGCAGAACGGTGCATACAGTGAGTGGGCGTGGGGACTGAGCAGATTAATCGATGGCCTGCAGCAGTTAGGACCAGAGGTGACGAAGATCGATACGGAGCATATCGGTGTGACGGGCTGTTCCTATGCAGGAAAGATGGCCCTCTTCTGCGGTGCCTTTGACGAGCGTGTGGCGCTGACCATCGCCCAGGAGCCCGGTGGCGGCGGTGCTGCATCCTGGCGTTTCTCGCGTATCCTGAACAACGAGGTGATGAAAGCAGGCGACACCGGTGTGGAAAGTCTCGACCGTACTGATTATAATTGGTTCATGAACAGTCTGAAAGAGAACTATGGCGGGAAGGACGTGTCATACCTGCCCTATGATCATCATGAGTTAGTGGCCATGATCTGTCCCCGTGCTTTCCTGATGTTAGGCAACCCCACACAGATCTGGCTGGCTGATCAGTCGGGTTATGTCTCCTTGAACGCAGCAAAGAAAGTATGGGAGCAGTTCGGCATCGCCGACCGCTGTGGCTATTCCTTCGTACCCGACCACGGCCACTGTCAGCTTCCTGAGAGTCAATATCCTGAAGTAGAGGCATACATCGATCGTTTCCTTTTAGGGAAAGAGGATGTCAACACCAATGTGACCATAGCCTCTGATTTCTTCCTGTCAACAGCCAATGGCAGTCGTGTAGTGGCAGAGCCTGCCGACCTCGACTGGTGGATGGGCTGGTGGGAAAGCGGTGTATCGCCGGAGCTTACTGCCGAGCCTGTTGTCTTTGAAGGTCCCAAGGCCGGTACCGAAGTGCGCCTGCCATTAGTTGGCAACTGGAGTAGTTCGGTGAGTGGTGAAAAAGAGGCCGATGGGAAGATCTATTCTGGTACAGTGAACTTCTTCGGTCTCTGGGGCGAAGTAGGTACAACGGCTTGGGCTTCTGACGTGACGGAAGGTACGAAGCATATCATCCGCGTGAAATTTGCCGAACCTCTTCCCGAGGGCTTACAATGGAAGGTAGGACTGAAGAATATCTATGGTGAGAACGAAGGCGAAACCTATCGGGAAATTACTGCCGGCGTGACTGAATTGGAATATGAACTTGACCGTAGCTACTATTATGTGGCGATCCAGCGGAAGTCTTCTTCCAACATCGATCCTATCACCATCCTCTCGGCGGTATGTGATGTCTATCTGACGGATTTTACACCGTCGAGTGAGGACTTGGAGATCAAGACCGACTACGGCGCAGAGATCGAAGGACGTCCTTCCAGTCCCAACGGACTGCCTGCCAAGGTGTCACTTCCCGGTAATTGGGGTGACGTAAAACTGTGGGGAGAACCGTTCAGTATCAACGACTATACCCAATACCGCATCGAACTGGAGGAGGCACCTGGGGCTGACGGACGACTGCAGATGTACATCCGCAACCAAGCGCAGGCTGATGTCTATGGCGGTCACTATTATCCGTTCGCTGCAGACCAGACTGTTCTCGAAGGATCTTTCAACCCTGAGGATCTCGGCGATGATCCTGTGGTGGTGCAATTTGCCTTGCAGAACATGACGAACGAGGTTGTCAATACCACCGTGAAGGATGTAACACTCTATAAGGAAGATGGTACAGCTGTTCCCACCAGTGGGCTGAAGTCATCGGGATGGAATCCGGCAACCATCGTTCCCTTCGGTTCTGATCCTGTCTATGAGGGAACGGTGAACTTCACACAGCAGTATGCCTACATTGGTTCGTACAGCGGCAGCGTGGAACAGGGTACCCTCCATCGCTATACATTCTACACCGATGCACCGATTCCTTCCGGATTCCAGATGATTACAGTGATCAACAACGATGTGCAGACAACGCCTATCGAGGCCAATGGCAACGAATATACGTTCGATGTATTCAATGACTATTCGTTCTTGGCCTTGCAGTATGTCGTTGACGGGACATCCTCGTTCCATATCAACCGTATCACCCGTGACATCCTCGCCATTGATCCGACCACCGACATCAAGGCCATCGAGGATGGAAACATCAACAGTCCTGTGGTGGAGACACGTGTCTTTAATGTGGCAGGACAATCGGTGAAGCAGTTCTCCAAAGGTGTGAACATCGTTCGTCAGAAACTGGAAAACGGTCGTGTCATCACCAAGAAAATGATTAAGAAGTAATGAATAGTGTTAACAAGTGATTACGTAACTATTGTTTCTTTTGTTTTGAGGATAACAGATTGAGTCCACTGGTAAAGTGGGCTCTTTCTAATATCCAAGCATTGCAGCTGGCGTTATTCCCAAGGTAGCACAAAGCAAACGGGCAATCTTCAGGGTTGGTTCTGCCCTACCTGAAACATAGTCGCTGATGCGGGAAGGACTTACTCCAATCTCTGTAGCCAATTGTTTCTGACTCATGTTCTTCTCGTTCAACGACAACTGAATCAACTGGGCTACAGTCGGTTTACCTATGGGATAATGCTCCTTCTCGTAGTCTATGACGACATCCGACATCATTGTCAACTCCACTGCATTTCGATCGTTAGCAGGGGTGTTGTCATCCACCATTGGCAGCAGTTCTTCAATACGTGCCAGTGCGAACTCATATTGCTCTCTTGTAATCTTTGCCATATTCGTACCTCCTTTTTCTTATATCGTTGAAACGTCTATCTTATCGTATTCACTATGCGTACCTACAAATCGGATGAAGATATGCCCGATTGTGAACTTTACTACCACCACAAGTCGATATTTGTTGCCCCTGATGTCAAAGACATAATGTTGGTTTCCAACGTAGTCTGTCGAAGGAAAGTCCACCTTTATATCCGACAGGTTCTTCCACTCTGCCTTTTCTGCAATGTCGTACCATCGTTCAAGTGCAGCCTGAGCGTCTCCATGTCCTTCTGAACTGTAGAACTCAACTAATCGTCTATGTGATACTATTCTCATATTGGGTGCAAAATTACATAATTGTTTTGATTTTCAAAAGAAAACCGATAATTTTTTCTAAATAATAGAACTTTTCTACGACTTTCTTTTGATATTTGATGATTTTAGGCTATATTTGCATCGCATACGTACAGAACAGATGATGATACTCTTCTGAGTGAGAAGAGCGAGTCCAGTGGAAGACCTGTTGATTATTTAGGAAAAATACTGTACTTTTGCATGGTCATTAATTACGTCTCATGAATCTGATAGAAATAACCTCTCTCTCCCACCCTGGTGTGGAGATATTCAGTACGCTGACGGAAGCACAATTGCGAAACAAGTTAGAGCCCGACAAAGGAATCTTCATTGCTGAGAGTCCCAAAGTGATCAGTGTGGCATTGACTCAAGGTTACGAACCAATAGCCCTGCTCTGCGAAAAGAAACATATTGAAGGAGATGCCTGCGACATCATTAGCCGTTGTGAAGAATATGCCCAACAGAGGAAAGCAGGAGAATTCCCCGTTTATACAGGAGAACGCGATCTGTTAGCCACGTTGACGGGCTATACCTTGACACGTGGTGTATTGTGTGCCATGCGGCGACCGAAAGACAAATGTGTGGAAGAGGTGTGCCGCGATGCCCACCGTATTGTCATCATCAACGGGGTGGTTGACACGACGAACATCGGGGCGATCTTCCGTTCTGCTGCAGCCTTGGGCATCGATGCCGTGCTCATGACCCGCAATGCTTGTGATCCCCTAAACCGAAGAGCCGTAAGGGTATCGATGGGCTCGGTGTTCTTGGTACCTTGGACATGGCTGGATGAACCCGTGAACAGTCTGCACCGCATGGGATTCAAAACAGTATCTATGGCATTGACCGACCGCTCCGTCCCTATTGACGATCCACAACTGATGCAGGAAGAGCGACTGGCCATCGTGATGGGAACAGAAGGTGACGGTCTGCCTCAGGAGGTAATTGAAGAAACTGACTATGTAGCCCGCATCCCCATGTCCCATCAAGTGGACTCCCTCAATGTGGCTGCTGCGGCTGCCGTTGCGTTCTGGCAGCTGAGAAAGGTCACCTGTCTATAACGCAACTACATTCATACTCCTTCTCAAACCGTACCTGATTCAAACTACTTTTATTATCAATGTCGGAAGCAAGGAATATAGGACAAATAGAAAATAATTTAAAGTAGAATTGTGATGATTTTGTGCAAGACTGCTGCACAAAGTGTGCAATACCTTTGCACAAAGTGTGCAGACCCTTTGCACAAAATGTGCAAGCCTTTTGCACAAAGTGTGCAGATTTATTGCCAATCATATGCACAACGTGTGCAGATTTCGTGCAAGTCATCTGCACACGTTGTACTGGACTTCTTCACACTATTTTGTCAGTATCTTCTTTACTTTTCTACCATTCTTCATGATAGTGATACCAGGCAGGAAGGGAGGTTGCTGCATACCGTCAAGGCTATAGAATGTGGATGGAGTGGATACCTTTGTTCCTTGCACCTGCTCCATTCCTGTCACGACAGCAGACACCGGTGATAGTTTGTCACCCAGGATTTCTATCATCATGTCAGCGTATCTCTTACCAAAATCCCTGTATTCTTGTGTAGTAAAGTGCAAATTCTGACCGTCACCAAGGGCTTGGTAAAACCCTTCTGATGAAACCACATAAAAGTTTTTGCTCTGTTTGGGTAACTTAGCAATGAGTTGAATTGCCGCACTGCCAACTCCTGTTCTGAGCACTTCACCGGCCAACAACGGAATGTCGTCTCCAAGTCCCAGATCATTAATAATATTGTCATATACTGCTTTCACCTTGTTCGGCCATTCAGCATCACTCGCATCCGTTTCTCCCTGATGCATGATGATCCCCTTGATGACACCATCTTTTTGGGCAAGTTTGGCCATTTCGATCAATCTCCCATAAGGATTGTTGTCATATACCTGAACACGTTGTTTGAACCAGTCTTGTTGTTTGTTGATGTAACTTTGATAATTGTTTTTGTCAAACAACTGTATGCTTGCACCAGCCATGGAAACATTAATGATTCCTATAGTTATATTCGGACTTAATTTGTCAGCTAACGTCCTACCGAAATAGTCGGCAACACTCAATTTCGCTCCGCTGTTATGGGCAAGAGGCGGCGTGGCAGGGTACCATTTCCCTTTTTCTCTTAATACTCCATAAACAGTAGAATTATTTGCGCTCCATAATACTTTGAAATTGTCAGGAACAGTTTTATCCTGAATTTGAATTTCCCCTTGTCCTTCCATATTGCTTTGGCCAAAGGCAAGATAGATATGGAAATTTGGATTCTGTGCGTTGGCAACAGAACAGCACATGGCGAGGAACAATAGTAAACTGACCAGTCGCCTATACAATCTCATCTTCAAATACTTCATAATAATACTTTAGTTTAATTTATTGCAAATATACATATAATCATAGAATTAACCTTATTTTATGAGTATTATTTAATCATTCTTAACCGAATTCGATAGGATAGACCCACGTAATTAGTTAATAATCCCTAAAATATCAATACTGGAGAATAGAGAAGAATTGTATCTCATTAAAAATGAGTAACTTTGCAGCCGCTTTGTGCATGAAGGCACGTAAGCAGTAATAAACATAAAGTCTAACTTTATTAATTTACAATTTTTTATTAATTAATTTTATGTCTAACTTTAAAAATGTCCAGCCGTTGGATGACTTCAACTGGGAAGAATTCGAGAACGGCAGCAGCCTGGAAATCAGCAAGGAAGAGCTGACCAAGGCTTATGATGACACACTGAACAAAGTCAGTGAGCATCAGGTGGTTGATGGTAAGGTGATCTCCATCGACAAAAAAGAAGTAATCGTGAATATCGGTTACAAGAGCGACGGTATTATCCCTTCTTCAGAGTTCCGTTACAACCCGGATCTGAAAGTTGGTGACACCGTAGAGGTTTATGTTGAGAATGCAGAAGACAAGAAAGGTCAGCTGATTCTCTCACACAAGAAGGCTCGTCTGAGCAAGAGCTGGGAGCGCGTGAATGCCGCCCTCGACAACGAGGAGGTGATCCAGGGTTACATCAAGTGCCGCACAAAGGGTGGTATGATCGTGGATGTATTTGGTATTGAGGCCTTCCTTCCCGGTAGCCAGATTGACGTTCACCCCATACGCGACTACGACGTATTCGTAGGAAAGACCATGGAGTTCAAGGTTGTGAAGATCAACCAGGAGTTCCGCAATGTTGTTGTTTCCCACAAGGCTCTTATCGAGGCTGAGTTGGAGGCACAGAAGAGAGAGATCATCGGTAAGCTGGAGAAGGGTCAGATCCTCGAAGGTACCGTTAAGAACATCACTTCTTACGGTGTATTCGTTGACCTCGGAGGTGTTGACGGACTCATCCATATCACCGACCTTTCTTGGGGCCGCGTAAGCGATCCGCATGAGGTAGTTGCTCTCGACCAGAAGATCAACGTGGTGATCCTCGACTTCGATGATGACAAGAAGCGCATCGCCTTAGGTCTGAAGCAGCTCACTCCGCATCCATGGGATGCTCTTGACAGTAACCTGAAGGTGGGCGACCACGTGAAGGGCAAGGTGGTTGTGATCGCCGACTACGGTGCATTCGTAGAGATTGCTCCGGGTGTGGAGGGTCTGATCCACGTTTCTGAGATGTCTTGGAGCCAGCACCTGCGCAGTGCACAGGAGTTCATGCATGTAGGTGATGAGGTAGAGGCTGTGATCCTGACTCTCGACCGTGAGGAGCGCAAGATGTCTCTCGGTATCAAGCAGCTGAAAGAGGATCCATGGGAGACCATCGAGACCAAGTATCCTGTGGGCAGCAAGCATACTGCACGCGTTCGTAACTTCACCAACTTCGGTATCTTCGTAGAGTTGGAGGAAGGTGTTGACGGTCTGATCCACATCAGCGACCTGTCATGGACCAAGAAGGTAAAGCATCCTTCAGAGTTCACACAGGTAGGTGCAGAGATCGAGGTTGTGGTACTGGAGATCGACAAGGAGAACCGTCGTCTGTCTCTCGGACACAAGCAGCTTGAGGAGAATCCTTGGGATACTTACGAGACCATTTATACTCCGGGCAGCATCCACACCGGTAAGATCACTGAGATCATGGACAAGGGTGCCGTGATCGCTTTGAACGAAGGTGGTGAGGGCTTTGCTACTCCGAAGCACCTTGTGAAGGAAGACGGTAGCCAGGCACAGCTTGGTGAGGAACTGAGCTTCAAGGTGATCGAGTTCGTCAAGGAGACCAAGCGTATCATCCTCTCTCACAGTCGTACCTTCGAGGATGCTAAGGATGAGCCGAAGAAAGCTCCCCGTGCAAAGCGTGCTCCGAAGAAGGAGGATGCTCCTGTGATCAACAATGTAGCCGCTGGTACTACATTAGGTGATCTGGATGCTCTTGCTGAGCTGAAAGCTAAGTTGGAGAAGGGCGAGTAATCATCCGCCTGTGGGTCTTCCCCACTCCACCTTATTATATATAGGCATGTCTGGTTTCAGGCATGCCTATTTTTCGTTCCATTCGATGGTATAAAATAGATTCTAATTACTGAAAATAGAAAAAGTTACAGAAATATTGAAGTTTTTTGTTAAAGCTTGCAAAAAAGGAGTACAACCTATGAAGAAAAAGTGTAACTTTACCGCCAAATATTTATCTATAGTATTAACTAAAATCAAAAAAGAACATGAAGAAAGTATTTTTGATGGCTATTGCAGCTGTCGGTATGACATTTGCAAGCTGTGGTAACAAACCCGCCCAGGCTCCCGTAGAGGAAGCAGTTGATTCAACAGAAGTTGCTTTGGAAGAAGCTAATGCCGCTGCCGATGAGGTGATTGCGCAATTAACTGATGCAAAGGATGCCAGTACAATCCAGACTGCTTTGGAGACAGTAAAGGCAAAGGTTGCTGAGTTCATCGCAAAGAATCCGGAGATTGCCAAGGAGTATCTGGCAAAGGTTCAGGGTTTCTTGGCTGAGAACGCTGACAAGATCAAGGGCTTGGTTGCCGGTAATGCCGCTGTAGCTGGTCTGCTCGACACCGTTAGTGCTATTCCAAGTGAGAGTGTTGACGCACTGCTGAACGCTGGTGATGCGCTGAAGGGCTTAGGTATTGATGCTTCTTCTCTGGCTGGTAAGGCTGTGGATGCTGCCGGCGATGCAGTAGAAGGTGCTAAGGATGCTGCCGTTGACGCTGTAAAGGATGCCAAGGATGCTGCTGTTAACAAGGCCGCAGATGCCGTAAACGATGCAAAAGCCAAGGCTGGTGAAGCTGTAAACGATGCAAAGGCTAAGGCTGGTGAAGCTGTTGACAAGGCAGCTGCTGATGCAAAGAAAAAGTTAGGTCTCTAATAACTGGACCCACATCATAAAAAAAAGCTCCCGACCTCGGGAGCTTTTTTATTTATCATCTTTCATCTCTTATCTCTCATCTCTCATCTAATCCTGTCCATCGACCGAATCAGTGCCTCATCAGCCCGCACTCCCTTCAATGCTAAGAAATACAGGATAAGCGCAAAGAATGGCAAGCCTGCCGCAAACTCGATTTGGAACGACGCTTGATATTTATCACCCAGATTGATGGCATGAAAAGCATAGACAGAATACCAACATAGCATGAACAAGATATTGATCACACACAGTTTGATCTGTGCCTTTCGGTTCTTGAAAAGAAAGATGGCAAAGAGTGCCAGAGGGCACGTAATGAGTAAAATCGCAAACAAAGTCCAAACTGTGAACTGATGTCCGCCATTACCGTCAACCACCCATAGGTTATACACAGGCATATCCACTCCCATACCCTGTGGGATAAGTGTGGCCACGGGAAGGCAAAGACAGATCACCGTAATGATCAGCGCCAGAAGTAAATAAATGGTCTGCTTACGTTGAATCATCAGTTCTGGTTATCTTTTGACGGGTCACGATAATAGACATTTCCCTCGATGAACTCCTGTGTAGCCAACAGTGTGGCTTTCGGCAGTTTCTCGTAGTAACGGGAGATCTCAATCTGCTCACGGTTCTCAAAGACCTCTTCTAAAGAGTCGTTATAGGAAGCAAACTCAGCGAGTTTCTTGCTCAGATCCTGTTTGATCTCCACAGAGATCTGGTTCGCTCTCTTGGCAATGATAGCCACACTCTCATAGATGTTACCAGTGTCTTTACAGAGATCCATGATGTTACGGGTAACGGTGTTTACCGGTGCTTTTGATTTCTTGTAATCCATATTCTTGATGTTAATACTTTAATCTTCTCTATTGTCACCGATGTTCTTCTTACATACGGCGATATATTTTTCTGCCAGTTCACGATTCTTGCTCTCGGGATACTCGTTGATGAAGCCGTAGCACTCGTCTTCGGCATCACGGTAACGCTCCAGCTTCTTGGAGTCCACACTCTGTTCAGCCAGTCCGAACTTACTCTTCATAATCAGCAAGGCAAAGTCCTCACGCATGGAGCTATAGGGGTAATCCTTCAAAGCATTCTGTGATGTCACAATACATGCTTCGTAGTTGGAACCGCCTGTCAGACAGTTACCGAAATAAGGACCGAGATTATAATACAGCTGGGCGGAGAGCAGTTCTTTTTTTACGAGTTTGTCTTGTAAATCAAAAAGACGCTGCTGGGCTTTCCGCTTCAATGTGGCCTCAGGATAGAGGTCAAGGTATTCCTGATAGGCCGTGATGGCACTCACCGTGGCGGACTGGTCGAGACGGGGCTCCGGTGTGCTCATATACAAACTTTCACCGGCATAGAAAGAAGCCATCTCCGCATAATGACCCTTGGGGTAAGTCTGGTAATATTTCTTGAATCCCATCGATGCAGCCTCGAAGTCACCATTGCAATACTCTGCCATGGCAAGCATGTAAAGACATTCCTGCGCGTTATCCGTTCCTTTCTGGATGGTGACCAGCTCTTCCAACAAGGTGATGGCCTTGACGTATTTCCCATTGGCGAAACACTCCTTGGCATATTCATATTTGTAATTGTAGTCCTGTGACTTATACACCTTGTTGAACTCATTGGCACAACCGGTAAGGAGCATGACGGTACAAATACTGATAAGTATCTTCTTCATTTTATGCATTTTGAACTGCAAAATTACACATATTTCCACTAATAACAAAGGCTGCAAGGCTTTTTTTGCAAAAAATGGCCTTACATTAGTTCTTTTTAGTATTTTTCTTTGCATTGTGCTCGTTTATCCGTACCTTTAACTTCGTTGAAGGTACTTTCACTCGACAATGCAAAAAAAAGAAGATTTTCTTTGCATTGTGCTCGTTTATCCGTACCTTTAACTTTGTTGAAGGTACTTTCACTCGACAATGCAAAAAAAAGAAGTTTTTCTTTGCATTGTGCTCGTTTATCCGTACCTTTGCAGATATGGAGTTTAAGTTAACATCACAATATCAGCCGACAGGTGATCAACCTGAGGCCATAAGGGAATTGTGCGAAGGCATCAACCGGGGAGACAAGTCACAGGTGCTTCTTGGTGTGACCGGATCAGGAAAGACCTTCACCATCGCCAATGTCATTGCACAGGTGAACAAACCCACTCTCATCCTCAGTCACAACAAGACATTGGCTGCCCAGTTGTATGAGGAGATGAGAGGATTCTTTCCTGAAAATGCCGTGGAATACTATGTGTCATACTATGACTATTATCAGCCCGAAGCTTATCTGCCGCAATCTGATCTCTATATAGAGAAAGATCTGGCCATCAACGAGGAGATAGACCGGCTGCGCCTTTCTGCTGTCTCGTCATTACTCTCTGGACGCCGCGACGTGGTGGTTGTTTCTTCTGTTTCGTGTATCTACGGTATGGGCGGACCTGTGGCCATGGCCAATAGTGTGATCACCATCAAGAAAGGACAGGTGCTCGATCGAAATGCTTTCCTTCGCCGACTGGTTGATGCCTTGTATGTACGCAATGACATTGAACTGAAACGCGGCAACTTTCGTGTAAAAGGTGACACCGTGGATGTGTTCATGGCATACAGCGACCATGTACTGCGTGTCACTTGGTGGGATGATGAGATAGACGGCATCGAGGAGCTGGATTCCGTGACCTATCACCGTCTGGCCTCCTTCGAGGAATATCAGATCTATCCCGCCAACTTGTTCGTTACCTCCAAGGAACAAACAGAGCATGCCATCCGTGCCATTCAAGATGATCTCACCAAACAAATAGAATTCTTCAACGAAATGGGTGATCCTCTTAAGGCACAACGTATTAAGGAACGTGTGGAATACGACATGGAGATGATCAAGGAATTGGGGCATTGCAGTGGTATCGAGAACTACTCACGTTATTTTGATGGTCGCGAAGCCGGACAACGTCCCTACTGCCTGTTTGACTTCTTCCCCGAGGATTTCCTGCTGGTGATTGACGAGAGTCATGTGAGTGTTCCACAGATCAGTGCCATGTATGGAGGTGACCGTGCACGAAAGACGAATTTGGTAGAATACGGATTCCGTCTGCCTGCCGCCTTTGATAACCGTCCGCTGAAATTCGAGGAGTTCAAAGAACTGACCAATCAGGTGATCTACGTCTCGGCCACTCCTGCCGATTATGAGCTGAACGAAGCTGAAGGTGTGGTTGTGGAACAGCTGATCCGTCCTACAGGACTCTTGGATCCAGAGATTGAGGTGCGTCCCAGCGAGAATCAGATTGATGACCTGCTGGATGAAATCCTCACACGCAGTCATCGTGGTGAACGTGTCTTGGTGACCACCCTGACCAAGAGGATGGCAGAGGAACTGACTGAGTATCTGCTGAACCATGATGTCAGGGCCAACTATATCCACAGTGATGTGGCCACCCTCGACCGAGTGAAGATTATGAGTGATCTTCGCAGTGGTGTGTTTGATGTTCTGGTGGGTGTGAACCTCCTTCGTGAAGGACTCGATCTGCCGGAGGTGTCATTGGTAGCGATCCTCGATGCTGACAAGGAAGGATTCCTCCGCTCCCACCGCTCACTCACCCAAACAGCAGGTCGTGCCGCCCGTAATGTCAACGGAAAGGTCATCATGTATGCCGACACGATCACGCAGAGTATGCAGATGACGATTGACGAAACTGCACGTCGCCGGAGTAAGCAGATGAAATACAATGAAGAGCATGGTATTACACCGCAACAGATCGTGAAAGCCATCAAGCAGGGCGGTTTGGTACAACCCGCTCATGAGACTGTTGCCAAGAAGGGAGAGACGAAGGCATACAGTCCGTATATCGAGCCTGATCCAATGGCTGTTGCTGCTGATCCAATCATCAAGAAGATGTCACAGGAGCAGTTACGTAAGAGTATAGACAATACCACAAAGCTCATGAAACAGGCTGCAAAGAACCTCGACTTTATACAGGCAGCCCAGTATCGTGATGAAATAATCCGTCTGCAAGAACTCTTGAAGAAATAAAAAAGTAATATGGAAACAACAATAGGACTGCTCATTCCCCTGCTGGGCACCGTGTTAGGCTCAGCCTTTGTGTTCCTGATGAAGAAGGACATGTCGCCTCTCATCCAGAAGTCATTGCTGGGTTTCGCCTCGGGTGTGATGGTTGCTGCTTCCGTATGGTCGCTCATCATCCCCGCCATGGAGATGGAAGCGGATCAAGGGGCATGGTCGGTATTGCCCGCTGCTGTGGGATTCCTCCTGGGTGTCGGATTCCTTCTCCTCATCGATGAAATTACGCCTCACCTTCATTTAGGTACCTCACAACCAGAGGGCCCTCATTCCCGCTTGTCACGAACCACCATGCTGGCCTTGGCCGTCACCATCCATAACTTGCCGGAAGGCATGGCCGTAGGAGTGGTCTTAGCAGGAGCAGCACAAGAGGCATCGGGTATCTCCCTTGCCTCAGCCATTGCCGTATCGATAGGCATCGCCATACAGAACATTCCCGAAGGGGCCATTATCTCCATGCCAATGCGCGCTGAGGGCAATACCCGATGGCGTTCTTTCCTCATCGGTAGTATGAGTGGTGTCGTGGAACCGTTGGGAGCACTGGCCGTCATCCTGTTAGCCGCACTGCTCACCCCCATCCTTCCATACATGCTCTCCTTCGCTGCCGGAGCCATGTTATATGTGGTGGTTGAGGAATTGATTCCCGAGGCATCCACAGGAAAGCATACCAATCTCAGTACAATTGGTTTCGCCATCGGTTTTGTGCTGATGATGGTACTCGACGTGGTAATGGGATAGGTGTTACGGTTTTCTTAGTGCGATATTATAGTTGTAATATCGTTTGTTGCCCGTCACCTCTTCGAGGACTTTCACAAAAGGTGGAAAATGAATCTCTTCCTGAGCTGCCACCCCTTTGGTCTCTAAGATCACCAGGTTGTCAACAGGCTCAAGGTAGGTGTCAATTTCAAAGAACTGTCCTTTCCAGATAAAACATCTGCGCAGTTTATGGATAGTCTGGCGATACGGATCTGCCTGTTGCAACATCTGCTCATAGAGGTTGTTATCCACCTGTCGCTCGGTTTCTATCACCTCACTCTCGGAGATCCGTTTCTTCGAGCGGTGCACATTCACCACCTTTCCTCCAGACCATTCCCTGCGACGAAGACGGACCTCACATCCAGGCTCTGCTACGAGATAAGTCTGAGTGATCATGCTCTCGGAACATTCCGGGATCTCATCTGTCAACTCCACACGGAAGATACGCTCTTCCTGTACAGGCTGAGGGAGTCCTACCACATTGGCAATCTCCTTGATGACACGGTTCAGTTTCTTTTCAAAATCATCATGGTTATTGATCACACGGAGATGCGGATGGCCCGTCCATGCCTTGATCACTTTCTTATCAAGCTCACGGGCGATGCGCAGTCCTTCTTCATTTGCCTGTTCGTAACGGGTGGAATTGGTAGCTGTAGTATAGTACTGTTCGGCACCGTCGGCAGCACTCACGAGATGCAGCACGGCATCATAGCGTTCGAACAAATCGGCAGGACGACATCCGGCCATGGCGGTGATCTCCTCCCACTCCTCTGGTTTGATATAGGCGGAGATATCCATCGTTCCGCGGTCACAAACGATCAGTACAGGCTTCGTACAAACCTCTGCCAACCGCATGAACGAATCCTCTAATGCCAATTGCGTCTCCAAGATCGCGCGCTCCCCTTGGTAATAGAGGGCACGGTTGGGTGTTAGATAATTCCACCCAGCCGCGCTATAGATGGTAGGCACCTCCGGAACGGTAAACACTTTATATCCAAAACTGGAGAAATACTCCGTGATCTTCACCAGCGCTGTGGTCTTACCGGCACAAGGCCCGCCCGTTAATACGATTTTCGTGATATGGTTCATATTCATATTCTTTAATCTCTCCTCTTTCACCTTATCATCTCTCACCTTTCATCTAAGCAGCCTTTGCCTTATGCATCCTGAAGCCATAGAGACATACGACCAAGAAACAGATCAGGGGAAGGATGAACGAGGCATTCGTGGCGGGGAAGGAACCGAAGACTGTTCCCTTGTCGATGATCGATGCCTGAAGCGGTGGCAATACCGATCCACCAAGGATCGCCATGATCAGTCCGGCAGCCCCGAACTTCGCATCATCACCTAACCCATCCAAGGCAATCCCGTAGATGGTGGGGAACATCAGTGACATACATCCACTGACAGCCACTAAGCAATAAACGCCGTAACGGTTCTGGAAAATGATCACACCGACAGTGAACACCATGGCCAGGATGGCAAAGATCCCTAACAGCTTGGCCGGCTTCAGGTATTTCATCAGGTAGGTGGCAAGGAATCGGGAACAGATAAAGAACAGCATTGCATAGATGTTATACTGCTGCGAGAGCACCTCTGCGCTCCGCTCGTCCATCCCCTCGGCCATAAATACCCGTGTGCCATACTGGATGATGAATGTCCAGCACATAATCTGTGCTCCTACATAGAAGAATTGTGCGATCACTCCTTCACGGTAGTATTTCAGCGAGAAGATACGTTTTAACGTAGGCAGGAAATTGATCTCCTTACTCTGATCACCATTCTTTGGCATCTTCGTGAAGAAGATAATACAGAACATCACGGCAATGACCAGTCCGATGAGCAAGTAAGGAGCAATCAGCACCGAGAGGTCGGCATTCTTCAACACCTCAAACTCGGCATCATTCAACAGCAATCTCTCCTCACTGCTCATGGGGTTTAGTTTTGCCTGGATGAAATTCATGGCGACGAACATACCGATGATCGAGCCACAGGGATTGAAGCACTGTGCCATGTTCAAACGTCGGGTAGCCGTTTCCTCACTTCCCATTGTCAGGATATACGGGTTACAGCTTGTCTCCAGAAACGACAAGCCACAGGTCATGATGAAATAGGCCACCAAGAAGCATCCATACACCCCAATACCTTTTGCCGGGAAGAATAGTAAAGCACCGATGGCATACAAAGCCAGTCCCATCAGTACGCCTGCCTTATACGAATACTTCCGTATGAATATCGCCGCAGGATAGGCCATGGCGAAATACCCGCCATAGAAAGCCACTTGTACCAATGCACCCTCCGTAACGTTCATACGGAAAATCTTGGAGAATGCCTTCACCATCGGATTGGTGATGTCGTTAGCAAATCCCCACAGGGCAAAACAGAATGTCACAAGAATGAACGGTATGAGATAGCTCACACCGTCCTTTGAGATCAGAGATTGTTTGTTGTTACTCATATTATTAAAAATTTCGCTTGCTCAACTTCTTTCATTTATTTGTACAACGGTCCGAAGTTTGCACAGGCACGGTAGTCAGCACCCTCCTTGTCCATACCGAAGGCATTCCATGCGGCAGGGCGGAAGATATCCTGATCAGCGACATTATGCATGCACACCGGTATTCTCAGGATAGAGCACAGGGTGATGATATCGGCACCGATATGTCCGTATGCAATGGCACCATGGTTTGCTCCCCAGTTGTTCATCACGGAATACACATCCTTGAAGGCATCCTTCGTAGGATCCAGTCGTGGAGCGAACCAAGTGGTGGGCCATGTGGGATCGGTACGTTTGTCGAGGATCTCGTTCACCTCGGGGTCGAGGGATACTGTCCATCCCTCTGCCAACTGCAGTACTGGACCTAAGCCTTGAACCAGGTTGATGCGCATCATCGTCATCGGCATGCCACCCTGGGTGAGGAAATGTGATGAATAGCCACCACCTCGGAAATAGTCACGGTCAGCAGGCATCCAACTGGTAGCCTTCAGACAAGCCTCCATATCGTTGTCAGTCAGTTCCCAATGTGATTTCATCGTGGGCTGTCCTTTCTCATCTCGCATGGCACCGGTAGCATCGAGGGTGGTGGCACCACTGTTGATCAGGTGGATGAATCCTTGAGCGGCAGCACCCGTGAGTTCCTTGCCTGTCACACGTTTCACGGCCTCCGGACTCCAGTAGGTACGGATATCTGAGAACATCACACCCTTATTGGTGATGAGATGTCCGAAGAGCATCGACATACCATTCAAGAAATCATTCTCCGTAGCGAGGATATTTGCCTCACGAGGACCGTTCCAGTCGAAAGAGGTGCACATCATCGACTCAGGGAAGTCGAAGTTCGGCTTATAGTCAGTCCACTGACGCTGTCCCTGGACACCTGCAGCGATGGCATTATGTCCGATAGCCTCCTCCTTGTATCCCATGTCAAGCAGCTTCTTCGAACCGTGCATCAGGTCGCGGATAATCATCATCGTCTTCACGGTGAACTCCCAGTCCTGATCTTTCTCCTCACGGTTCTTGCCTTTGCCCTTACCGTTGAAGGTTGTCATCGGTGTTCCCGGGAAGAGCGGTCGGTCTTCATTATAGTCATGTCCCTCGTTGGGCTTGCAGTATTTCTCCACCCACTGCATGGCTTTCTCAAACTCTTCGGGATCGAAGATGTTGAAATCGACCCGTCGTAGGATCTCTACTAACGACACATACTCTGTGCGCATGCCTAAATACTGCTGAAGGAAGTCGGCATTCACGATACTGCCGGCAATACCCATACAGGTGTTTCCTAACGAGAGGTACGACTTCCCGCGCATGGTGGCAACGGCCTGAGCCGAACGGGCGAAACGCAGGATCTTCTCTGCCACATCGGCAGGAATGGTATTGTCATCCAAGTCCTGCACGTCATGACCGTAAATGCCAAAGGCGGGGAGCCCTTTCTGAGCATGTGCTGCCAAGACGGCAGCGAGATAGACGGCACCCGGACGTTCCGTACCGTTGAATCCCCACACCGCTTTCGGATAATAAGGGTTCATGTCCATAGTCTCAGAGCCATAGCACCAGCAGGAGGTCACAGTGATCGTTGCCCCTACCCCTTCGCGTTCGAATTTCTCGGCACAGGCGGCACTCTCACCGACGCGTCCGATGGTGGTATCACTGATCACACACTCCACGGCACTACCGTCGCCATTCTTCAGGTTACTCTCGATTAGTTCTTTCACAGCCTTGGCAAGAGCCATTGTCTTCTCTTCCAAGCCTTCACGGATACCGCCCTGCCTACCGTCGATGGTAGGGCGGATTCCAATTTTCGGATACTTTGTCATTGTTTTTAGTAGATTATTGTTTAGAAAATATAGAATTAGAATCTTAATGATTAGAAATAGTGAAGATTAGAGAACCTTTATCCCTTTCCACTGATCACTTTTCACGTATTACTTGTATTGATCACTCCTCTCCTGAGAACTGTTTGATTCGTTGTTCCTCCGCCAGCTTGCAAATCAGGAGTTTACCATCCTGCTGGGCAATGATATAACCGTCAAGACCTTGTACCACTACCCGCTGCTGGTTCTGTGCATGGATGATACAGTTGTGGGTGTCGAACAGGTGTACATTCTCGCCAATGATGCTATTCCCGTAGAGGTCACGCTTTGTTTGCATCATCAGTGATCCCCATGTACCTAAGTCGCTCCAACCAAAATCGGCAGGACATACGAAGATTTCCTCGGCCTTCTCCATGATGGCATAGTCAACAGAGATATTCTCACACTGTGGGAACCGTTTATTGATCTCCTCCTGTTCTTGGGGCGTACCATAGATTGGCAGCATATTTTCAAACACCTTGTTGATCGCCGGACTATACATCCTGAATGCGTTCACGATGGTGCTCACACTCCAGATAAAGATGCCTGCATTCCAGAAATAGCTCTTGTTACGGATATACTGTAAGGCCGTGGCGTGATCGGGCTTCTCACGGAAACTGTCCACACGGAAGATCTCTTTGTTACGCGGACTACTCGTAGAGAGATCAGCCTGAATATATCCGTAGCCTGTTTCCGGGCGGGTGGGTTTCATACCCAAAGTAACGATAGCATCGGTCTCACTGGTGAACTTCATGCACTGCTCCACCACCCTTCTGAACTCCGGGGTGTTCATCACCACATGATCGCTGGGTGTCACCACTACATTGGCCTTGGGATCTTTGGCTTTGATACGCCAACTGACATAACAGATGCAGGGTGCAGTATTGCGGCGACAGGGTTCGCATAGAATGTTTTCAGCAGGTACTTCGGGTAACTGACGACGCACGATGTCGGCATAGTTCTTGTTCGTCACCACCCATACGTTCTTGGGATCACAGATTCCGGAAAAGCGGTCGAGTGTAAGCTGCAGTAACGATCTGCCTACTCCCAACACATCAATAAACTGTTTGGGACAGTCGGAGGTGCTCATCGGCCAGAACCTACTTCCTACTCCCCCCGCCATAATCACCAAATGATTATTTTTCTGAGCCATAAATAATTGATCTTTACTATCGGTTCGCAAAGATAGTCATTTTATCCGACACCCACAAACTTTTGAAGGGATAATTTGGAGGTGATAAGAAATGAGCCCATGAAATAAGTCAACTGTTTTCTCAACATCACACTATGTCACCGAAGACTTTTCCGCTATAATTTATTCTTGATGTGCGAATTGCTTGAACTTGAAGGTATAGAAAATATCTCCGGCTGTTACTGTCAATGATAGAAATTGATCCCTGGATTCCATATTAGGCTCGAAGGAAACAGTTAGCTTTTTTCCCACGATTTCTGCCTTAAACCAATCTGTCAAGATTGTATGATAGTCATTGTTTTTGCGTTCTGGATAATGGTACCCTTCTCCAGACACCGCATTCTCTATCCATGGCCTCGAATAATTCCGACAAGTAAATGTAAATGTTCCTCCACGATCAGAAACATCATAAATACCATTGTCAATCACCATGGGATCTTCAGCTTTCCAGAGCATTGAATCCCAATTTCCGTCTTGTCTGTCACAAGAGAAGACAACAGCAAGCATCATGAAGGCAAGTCTCCAAATCTTGATCTTTTTCATTTTCCTATATTATTTTTGTTTATTGTTCTATTGAATAAACAACTAAAGACGGAAATCTTGCATCGTCTGGTGACAAACTTTCCTAACTTCTCTGCGAATTAGACGAATGATCAAATTCATAAGATGAATTCAGACTGCAATCATAATTCGTCTAATTCGCAGAGTAAGAGTAAACTTAGCACACTTTCTCCAAGCGTTTCATCATAGTGAACATGAAGATGGCGGCAACAAGACAGACGGCCATGAAGACACCCCAGCAGATCCAGAGAGGAACAGCTCCCCAGAGGAGACCGCCCACAAGGACAAGCTGGTTACCGATAGCAGTAGCCACAAACCATCCGCCCATCATCATTCCTTTATATTTAGGAGGTGCCACCTTCGACACGAACGAAATACCCATGGGCGAGAGCAACAACTCACCAAAGGTAAGGATGAGGTACGTGCCGATGAGAAGGTTCGGAGTGACATCTGCCACATGCTTACCCACAGGATTGCCAGAAGCATCGATCACAGTCTCGGGCATCGGCAGTCCGAAAGAGAACAGCATCATCAGCGCATAGGCCACGGCGGCTACGATCATACCGTAGGCAATCTTTCTCGGTGCTGACGGTTCCTTTCCCTTGGCTGCCAACGAGCCGAAGATGGCCATCGACACCGGGGTGAGGGCTACTACATAGAACGGATTGAACTGCTGGAAGATAGGAGCAGAGATAGAGACCTCACCCGTCAGACGGTAGTATTTCCAGATCAGCAGGGCCACTGATACCACGATGACAGCGGCAGAGATCATCTTGGCCTTGGAAGTCTTACTTTGGAAAAGTGAAAAAGCAGCATACACGATGAAGATGATCAAAACAAGGTTCCACACATCAAACGCCATACTCTCCACACCCGTAGATGATTTCGCTGTGAACTCATCGGCAAAATACGTCAACGACAAACCGTTCTGGTGGAAGGCCATCCAGAAGAAGATCACCACGGCAAACACCAAACAAAGGGCCACGATGCGTTGCTTTGTCTCCTCCTTCGTGAGCTCGGGCTCTGTGGCAGCAGCATCCCCTTTGGCTGCACTCTTCTTACCGCCCTCAGTATGACGGAAGGTGGAGCGGAAGATATAATAGATGGCAATGGAGAGGATCAGGGAAGCGCAGGCCACAGCGAACGAGAAATGATAGGCATCGTTCGAAGAATAGCCTAAGGCAGTCTCTGCATACTCCTTGATCTTGATAGCAGCCGTCGGTGCAAAGAGGGCACCGATGTTGATGGCCATATAGAAAATAGAGAAACCGGAGTCACGCTTGTCAGCATACTTCGGATCATCGTAGAGGTTACCCACCATCACCTGGAGGTTGCCCTTGAACAAACCCGTTCCGAAGCCGATAAGCAACAGGGCTGCCAACATCACCACAAGAGCCACGGTGTTGCCACCAAGGGGCACGGAGAGCAGCAGATAGCCTGCAAACATGATAAGAATACCCGTTGTCACCATTCGTCCGAAACCAAACTTATCGGCCATGATACCACCGATAAGGGGGAAGAAATAGACAAACATGAGGAACGAGCTGTAGATGGTTCCTGCCACACCCGGTGTCAGACCGAAGTTGGCACGTAGGAAGAGGGCGAACACGGCAATCATCGTGTAATAGCCGAATCGTTCGCCGGTGTTGGCTAATGCCAGCGCAAAAAGACCTTTAGGTTGTCCTTCAAACATAATAGAAATAATTTTAGTTATTAATGATACATAGATTATTTTCTGCGTGTCCTGGTGATATCAAACAGATAGGTCACCTTTACAACGATATTCGTGAGGTTCGACTTGGCGAAATAGTCGCGCTTGGAGTCTTTGTAGATATTCCCCAAGCCAAAGTAATAGCGTGCCTCCAACAGCAGATGACCGATCTTGGGATGCGAATATTCAAGTCCCAGACCAGCTGCGATACCGAAATCGATCTTGTTCTCCACGGTCATGGTATCTTGGTGCACCTCATCGTTGACGCGCATCATGGAGTTCCGCTGATCCAATTCGAAGTTCTTTTTCTCAGAGTCACTGAGGTAATAGCCGAACTGGGGACCGGCCTGAAAGAAGAACTGCATGCCTTTCTGCTCACGTCCCCATCCTAAACGAGCGAAAATCGGCAGCTGGAGGTAGTTCAAAGTGCGACTGTATTCCTCGGCCAACTGCGTCTGTTCATTGATGACGGGCTGATCATCACGATCCAGGATATTCTCTTTCCATCCTGTCTGAACATAGTTCAGCTCGGCATACACCGAACAGATGCTTTTGAAATATTTCTCACAGACATAGCGGAATGAGAGTCCGCCAGAGAAGCCCCCTTGCAGCGTCTGGTTCACTTTCGGTACAAAGCCCACGTTACTGAGCACATATCCCCCGTTGACACCCACGCTGAGGTCATTGCGGTGCTCACCGATCTGTGCCTTGGTAAGAAGCGGACAGAAAAGGAGCAGGCAGAGCAGTGCGACGATATGACTTGATGGTTTCACGATCACACAAATTGCAATTAATAAACGATGGATGAGATGGAGCGGTTACGGTTGTAGTGGACGAGCATGAACTGACGGTTCTTCATACCGCCTTTCTTCCCCACCCGCTCAAAACGATACTGTGTCTGCACGGCATACTTGTTAGGTGTGCTTCCTGTGAAGCCTTTTCCTACCGTGTGCATGCCACGAAGAAAGAAGGTAGCCTGATCGTAACCAGTAAGGGCAAAGCGCGGTAACGCATTCATCATGTTCGTTCCGAACCATTTGCGGTAAGCAGTCTCTAACTCCTGTGTCCGCGATGAAACCGAGTTATAATAATAATGTGTGGGAACAAAAGTGTCGTACTTGTAGAATATGTCTAAGTCGTACTTCTCGTACAAGAGCCAATCGTTATAGCCGAAGAGCGACAATGTGATGCCTTTGTTGTTATTCGTCAGTACATCTAATTTCGACAGGGCTGTGTTCAGCTCTGGCGACCGTCCAGTGTTCAGTACCACTACGTTGGGCTTGTCAAGGCTGAAAGCTCTCGCGAAGGTCTCGTCACTGTTGGTGAGGTTCGTCACATGGTAGTTGATCTTCTTCTCCTCCAGTTTCTTACGGATGGCCGAGGTGAACATCCCCTTGTTGCTGTTCTTGTCGTTGCAGTCGATGAGAACGAGATTATGCTGACTGAAACGGTCCATGAACGCGAAGACGGCAGCCTCGTTCAGTTCCTCGGGCGACTGATACACCTGAAAGATATTCTCGTTGTCGGCCACATGATTCCCGTTGATGGAGAAAGGAATAACGAGCTTGATACCATAAGTCTTGACGAACGTGGAGATAGCATCCATCTGCTTGGTGTAGAGTGGACCGAAAATGATATCGCATTGATCGGCACCGTTTTGCAAGAGGGTCTGACGGATATCAGCATCGATGTTCACGTTCCATGCCCTGATGTCGGTGGAGATGCCCTCACGTTTCAGGTCGTTGCATGCCATGAGCACACCACGGTAGTATTCCACCATTCGGCGGCCATCGCCATCCACATCGTGCAAGGGGAGCATGATGCCCACCCGGATGGCACGGTTTTTCAAATCGGAAGCAGCGGTGGTATTCTGGGTAGTGGCCTGTGTGGCCGTTGTGGGCTTGGGGGCTGGGAAGGGAATGAAGATATAGTCACCCTTGCGCAGTTTGTAGTTAGGGTCGAGCATCTCTGGATTCGCCTTGCGTAACTCCTCCTCCGTCAGACCATAGTCCTTAGCAATGCCATAAATTGTTTCCTTTTTCTTCACCTTGTGCATCTCCTTCCAAGTCTTACCTTGTTGTGCACTTGCTTCTATCCCACCCGCGAGCAGGAAAAGCATCAGAGTATATCTTAAAAAATGTCGCATAATCTCTTTATTTTTAAAATTCACGTGCAAAAATACAAAAAAAGAATGGTTAACTCAACTTTATTGAGTATTTTTGCACGATAAACGAGTTGAAAAATGAAAATAAAACAAATATTCACATTATCTGTCGTCCTGCTGACCACTTTATGTGCATCAGCACAGCAGTATCCGTCCATCAACCCTACGGCTGTCTTCACCAATGCTGAAGGACAGGAGGAGACAGGCACGATCTATTCTGGATCGGCTCCCCTCACGGCAAGGTTCTATGCCTATGCCGAGAATGTCGGCACGTACAATGCCACCTACGAATGGCACTTCACGCTGGAAGGAGAAAAAGAGCCTTACCTCGTGAGATATGAAGAAGATACCAACTATACCTTCACCAAGGCGGGTACGCATATCGTGGAGTTGTATGCTACCTTCATTCAGGGTACCGACACCATCCGCTATACCGAGGAATATTGGCTCGAAAATGTTCCGATCAAGGTAACCATCAGTGAGAGTATCTTAGAGATGCCCAATGCCTTCTCGCCCAATGGTGACCAATGGAATGAAGTATATAAGGCGAAGAAGTATCAGTCGTTGACAGAGTTCCATGCGTATATCTTCAACCGCTGGGGACAAAAACTTTATGAGTGGCACGATCCCGCAGAAGGATGGGACGGGAAGTTCAACGGCAAGGATGTGAAACAGGGTGTGTATTTCGTTCTCGTAAAAGCCAAGGGTGCCGACGGAAGGGAATATAATATCCGACGCGACGTGAACCTACTGCGTGGATATACCGATGCCGAAGGTGGTTCTTTAGAACAATGAACCACATTTCGTAACACACTCATTACTTGCATTATAGATAACGACAAACGATGGAGAGAGAAGACGAGAGAATCAATGTCTGGGGAGCTCGTGTGCACAACCTGAAGAATGTGGATGTGGAGATTCCCCGAAATAGTCTGACGGTGATTACCGGCCTGAGCGGATCGGGCAAATCATCCTTAGCGTTTGACACGATTTTTGCTGAAGGACAACGAAGATATATAGAGACTTTTTCTGCCTATGCCCGGAATTTCCTTGGCGGCATGGATCGCCCTGATGTTGATAAGATCACCGGACTGAGTCCTGTGATCAGTATCGAGCAGAAAACCACCAATAAGAATCCACGATCGACAGTAGGTACCACCACCGAGGTATATGACTTCCTGCGTCTGCTCTATGCCCGTGCAGGAATCGCTTACAGCTATGCCACTGGTGAGAGGATGGTGAAATATACCGAGGAGAAAGTACTAAAGATGATTCAGCATGATTATGCCGGGAAGAAAATCTATATCCTCGCCCCTCTGGTACGGAACCGAAAAGGGCACTATCGGGAGCTCTTCGAAAGCATGCGCCGCAAAGGGTACCTCTATGTACGCATCGACGGTGAGGTGAAGGAGATTGTACAGGCCATGAAAGTGGATCGTTACAAGAACCACAACATCGAGGTGGTGATCGACCGTCTCAAGCTCGCTGCCCCCTCCCTGTTAGGAGAAGAAGAGCCGTCAGAGCGGTTGAAGAAAACAGTGGCGTTGGCCATGAAGCAAGGTGAAGGGATCCTGATGATCATGGATATGACCGACACGTCTGACCAAGCCAAGGGTCAAGTGAAATATTACTCACGACGACTGATGTGCCCCACCACTGGAATCTCCTATGGTGATCCCGCACCGAATAAGTTCTCGTTCAACTCCCCCGAAGGGGCTTGTCCACATTGCAAAGGGTTAGGCTATATCAACGAGATAGACCTTGACAAGGTGATTCCCAACCGCAACATGTCGATCCATGAAGGGGCCATCGTTCCCTTAGGGAAGTATAAAAGTCAGATGATCTTCTGGCAGATCGATGCAATCTTGCAGAAATATGAATGCAACCTGAAGACTCCTGTGGCAGAGATTCCCGAAGAGGCCTTACAAGAGATCCTCTATGGCTTACTGGGGAATGTACGGATCAGTAAAGAGTTGGTGCATACCACCAGTGACTACTTTGTGGAGTTTAATGGCGTGGTGAAATACCTGCGAAACGTGATGGAGAATGACGACAGTGCCAGCGGACAGAAATGGGCGGATCAGTTCTTGGCCGTGGCCCCCTGTCCGGAATGCCACGGACAACGGCTGAACAGGGAATCGCTGTCGTATAAGATCTGGAACAAGAATATCTCCGAGGTGGCACAAATGGATTTGAACGAGCTCAAGGAATGGCTCTCGGAGGTGGAAGAGCACATGGAACCGCAGCAAAGGAAGATTGCCACGGATATCCTGAAGGAGATCCGAACCCGTCTGGACTTCATGTTAGAGGTAGGCCTCGACTATCTCGCACTCGACAGACAGTCGGCATCGTTATCGGGAGGTGAAAGCCAGCGCATCCGACTAGCCACACAGATAGGCAGTCAGTTGGTGAACGTGCTCTATATCCTTGACGAGCCGAGCATCGGACTGCACCAGCGTGACAATGAACGACTGATCGCCTCACTGAAGGAACTGCGCGACATCGGAAATACGGTGATCGTTGTGGAACATGACAAGGATATGATGCTCAATGCCGACTATATCGTGGATATCGGTCCCAAGGCCGGACGAAAAGGGGGCGAGGTGGTCTTTCAGGGTACACCTGAAGAAATGATGAAAACCTACACCCTCACTGCACAGTATCTGAATGGTCATAAACAAATTGAACTGCCAGAATACAGAAGGCAGGGCAATGGGAAGGTCATCACCATTCACGGGGCATCAGGTAATAATCTCAAGCATGTGGATGTGTCTTTCCCGCTGGGAACGCTCATTGTCGTGACAGGTGTCAGCGGATCGGGGAAATCAACTCTCATCAACGAAACCCTGCAGCCTATCCTCAGTCAGCATTTCTACCGTTCGCTGAAGAAACCGATGCCTTACGACAGCATCGAGGGGATGGAGTATATCGATAAGGTGGTGAATGTTGACCAGAGTCCAATTGGTCGAACACCACGTTCCAATCCCGCCACCTATACAGGAGTGTTCAGTGATATCCGTTCCCTTTTCGTGAACCTACCCGAAGCGAAGATCCGCGGTTATAAACCAGGACGTTTCTCGTTCAACGTGAAAGGAGGACGATGCGAAGTGTGTGGCGGTAACGGATACAAGACCATCGAGATGAATTTCCTGCCTGATGTGTATGTGCCCTGTGAGGTATGCCACGGAAAACGGTACAACCGCGAGACCTTAGAGGTGCGCTATAAGGGGAAGTCGATCGCCGATGTCTTAGACATGACCATCAACCAGGCTGTGGAGTTCTTCGAGAACGTACCCGACATCCTGCGGAAGATCAAGACTATCCAGGATGTAGGACTGGGATATATCAAGTTAGGACAACCATCCACCACACTTTCGGGAGGTGAGAGTCAGCGCGTGAAACTTGCCACCGAACTGAGTAAGAAAGATACGGGAAAAACACTCTATATCTTAGATGAGCCGACAACTGGTCTGCATTTCGAGGATATCCGTATCCTGATGAATGTACTCCAGCAACTTGTTGACCGCGGCAATACCGTGATCATTATCGAACACAACTTAGATGTAATCAAATTAGCCGACCATATCATCGACATCGGTCCTGAAGGTGGCCGCAATGGCGGACAGATCCTTTCAACAGGAACACCCGAAGAGGTTGCGAAGAGCAAGAAAGGATTCACCCCGCGATTCCTGCGAGAAGAGCTGAACTCTTAGGTGAGTGAGGCATATAATGCAGCCACTTGCTCTGCACAGCGTTCACCATCGACACCCGCAGAGACGATGCCACCGGCATAACCTGCACCTTCTCCGCACGGGAAGAGTCCTTTCACTTCTATATGCTGTAATGATTCCCGATCGCGCAGAATCCTAACAGGTGAGGAGGTGCGTGTCTCAATGGCAATCACTGTAGCCTCCTGGGTAAGGAAGCCGTGACTCATCGCACCAAACTTCCGGAAGCCCTGTCGCAGTCTGGAAACAATCAACTCAGGCATCCAGAAATGCAGCGGACTGGCAATCAGTCCTGGTGCATAGCTGCTATCTGGAAGATCGGCACTGAGCTTACCGTTCACGAAGTCTGTCATACGTTGTGCCGGAGCGGTCTGTTTCCTGTTGCCCTGCTGCCAGCACAGTTTTTCCAACTGCTCCTGAAAGAGCATCATCTTCAACACACCACCTTCATCAGGCACATCTTCCGGATGCAGCTCCACCACCATACCGCTGTTACTCCAACGGGTACCACGGTTAGCCGGACTCATCCCGTTCACAACAATCTGTTCCGGTCCTGTGGCAGCAGGTATCACAAAGCCGCCAGGGCACATACAGAAACTATACACGCCCCTGTTTTCCACCTGGGTAACAAAGCTGTATTCGGCAGCAGGCAGGTAGTCACCCCTACCCTCTTTACAATGGTATTGAATCTGATCAATTAATTTTGCGGGATGTTCCAAACGAACACCCATTGCCAAGGCTTTGGCTTCGATGGCAATGTTGGATGATGCTAAATAGCGATAGACATCACGGGCGGAATGACCCGTTGCCAAGATCACAGGACCTCGGAATGTTAGTTGAGAGTTGACAGTTGAGAGTTGAGAGCTTGTGACAGCTTCCACACCAACCACGGTATCGCCATCCAATATCAGACGAGTCATCTTGGTCTGGAAATGCACCTCGCCGCCACATTGCAGGATGGTGTTCCGCATATTCTCAATCACACGGGGTAACTTATCAGTACCAATATGGGGATGCGCATCGGCTAAGATATTCGTGCTGGCCCCATGTTGGCAGAACACGTTCAGGATCTTCTCCACGCTACCCCGCTTCTTACTACGGGTATAGAGTTTCCCGTCGCTGTAGGCGCCGGCACCTCCCTCACCGAAGCAATAATTACTCTCCTCGTCAACAACCTGTGTCCTTGCGATTCGCGCCAAGTCCTTTTTCCGCTCATGCACATCCTTTCCCCGCTCCAGCACCACAGGCTTCAGATCCAGCTCGATTAAGCGCAAGGCAGCAAACAGTCCGCCTGGACCAGCACCTACGACGATGACTTGTGGAGCAGATGACACGTCACGGTACTCCGTCTTCACGTATTCATCATCCGTTGGCTCCTCGTTGATATACACCCGTACCTTGAGGTTCACGAAGATGATACGCTGACGCGCATCAATACTGCGTTTCAGTACTCTGACGTGCGTCATTGATTTCATCTCAAGACCTTCCTCGTGTGCCAGGTAGTCCTTAATGGTGGCCTCATTCACCGCCTGATGCGGTCGCACCCTGATGGAATATTCCTTAATCATCTGTCTATCAATTCACCTTTTCTTCCCTTTATCGAAAAGAATCTGTTTGCAAATATACAAATTTTCCGCGAAACCCTTTCGAGTTACGCGGAAAATCATTCAATTGTGAATTGTCAATTGTCCATTATCCATTGTCCATTAATTTACAACGACCTTGCCGTTGTAAATATACATTCCCTTCTTCGTGGGCTTACCGCTCAGTTTCTGACCATCGATGGTGTACCACACATCCTTTTGACCTTTGACAACGGTCCTTTGACCATGATCTATTGTCTGGATGTCTGTAGCAATAGCATTTTCAGCCTCTAACGTGGTAAACTGGGCGATAGGTGACCATTCTGATGTGGCACTGCCCTTTACACCCTGCACCTGATACTCATAGGTGGTTTGCGGATCCAATCCCCCAAGCAAGATGCTCTTCCCTGAGAGATTCTTACTGGTTGTCCAGCTACTTGCAGGTACTCCTATGCCATAAATACCAAAGTCGTCAATCAGAAGTAAATCCTGATCGGTATCCTGATGCCTCAGGGCGATGTAGCCTTTCTGTCCATGGAAACTGCTCAGGTCAACGGTCACCTCCTTCCATAAACCCGAGGCATTACCTGGCGAAGCGAGTAAAGTAAAGGCACTGATATCATTGGTAGTAGTAGAGACATACACATCATAATGCTCATGATAAGTACCATCGTCCATCACCCAGAACCTCAACGTGCCGTCTAAGGTCACCTTCGGTGTGATGAGCCAGTTCTCGACAGTATAAATATTAGTACTAGTCCAACTTCTTGTGACGGCTACATGGTCACCACTGTGGGCAGAAAATGAGAGACTAAATTCTGAAGGATCAATCGGATGCCAGTCGGTATCTTCCGTACCTTCTCCATTTCGAATAATCGTCCACTTATCCAAACCGTTCTCAAAGTCATCGAAGAAGGTCTTTTTTTCCTGTGCTGCCGTTCTGTAGCGCATATTATATTTGGTGCTGAAGCCGTTCCAGCTGATAGTAGCCGTGTTCTCCGTAGGCTCTGCTGTCAAGTCGAACGGAACGGGGTTGTCTGGCAAGGTCTTAAAGTATGCCGTCACCCATTCACTCACCAATGTGCTGCCTTCCTTCGCTTGCACCCTCACCACAAACTGGGTGTTATTACTCAGGTTTGTCAGCGTTTGGGGAGAGGAGGGACCAGACACTGTATTCCATGTCAATGATGAGAGATCCACATTTCCTCCTATCTCGGCACGAACCATAAAGGTATATCCTGGCACACCTGCATCAGCAAGGTCCATCCAATCATCGTCGCTGCTAACAGTAACCCATCTGCCGTTGGGATCACCGTTTACATCATTACTAACTGCTGCAGGATAGCCGGCACCGCTCTCATTCGTGAGAATCACCCACAGATCCTTGGAGGAATCGATGCTCAAGTTTCCCATGTCGAAATCCACGAATTCCTTTGCACCTGTCAAGGTGATGTCCTTCGGCGATCCGACTACATCTGCATCGGAGGGCAACGTACCATTTACGTTGTAGATCGTGATGGTTCCCTCCATTTCATCACAGTCATAGACGGACACCTTATTCAACACACTACCGCTATAAGTTCCAGCAGGAATCATGATGCCCCATGAGAAACGACCACCACCCTTTCCAATAGATGTTTGGGGTTCTCCATCGTCATAATAGTGCCAGCCACTGCCAACATTAACATTATCGGGAACTGTGGCATATTGCAACGCTACGGTAGATGCGAAGGATGTCCAGCTGACGGTGGCAGCATTGGGCGTAATATCACTGACGGTCAGATTCTTCGGCGCAGTAAAGCCTTTGGTCTTGAAGGTTGCAATTGCCGTACCAGCATTCGCCACATCGGGATAAGCAATACCGACAATCTGATACTCATACTCCGTCTCGGGATCCAGGCCCGTCAAGTTATACGTATTCTGAGTATTTCCATAAACACCAGTACGATATACATTCCAATATGAATCACCTTTTTTCCTGTACTTCACATCATAGTAGTAGCTATAGCCCACCCAGTTGATGGTAGCCTGAACAAACGTTGTCTCCACGTTGACCTGAGATGGAATGGGGTTCTCTCCAGAGGTGGTGAAGGTAATGATATTGCTCCAGTCGCTCATACCTCCATCGTTAGAAGCATTACTGCGCACCTTTACCCTATAGGTAGTGTTGGGCTCCAGTGGATATCTGTCAAGGCCTGTGAACACGTAGCGAGGACTCGTCGTTTGGACATTTTCGACACCAGCTTCACTCATATCTCCCTCTTTGGAATAAGAGAAATCCCATGTGGTCTGATCCTCTGAGCCTGGTGTCCACGTCAGCGTTACACGATCAGGACCCGGACCTTCGGCAATGGCCAGGTTCGTTGGTCGCTTACCACTACACTGATACCTCGAAACACCGAATGTGGTGATGAGTCCTGGTTGAAGTGCATCGCATTTCTGGCAGGCGATGATATCCTCTCCGAAGTTATCCTTGATGGTGAAGCTACACTCTTCACTAAAGCTTCCTTTCAACCAAACGAAATCATAATCTTCGCCGAAACAGAGGTCGATGGTGCCCTTCTTCATCTTTCCGTCATCCTTGGTCATATCTAACGTAGCCACCACAAGACCGGTTTTTGAATGAACAACATCGATGGCGTTTCCATTCCAGCCGTCGCCATAGCTATCGGTCAGCTCATAGCTGATCGCTCCACGGTTGTTCTCATCACAGATTGTGGTCACGAACGAGGTGGAAGCCCAGTCGCTGACGGCACCGCCACCGCAGTTGCTCCTTACTTGAACCTCATACTTTGTACCAGAGTAAGTCAACGACTCATTGAATGAGTAAGTTGGACTTGTCAGTCCTTCCACATGTTTCCAATTGCTGTCGTATGTACTCTTGTAGCGCAAATCCCATTGGGCAGCATCTGATGTCCAACTCACCGTAGCATCCCAGAAATCGATATCTGTCACCGTCAGGTTCCGAGGCTTGGGACAGGTCGAACTGGTTTCATAGTAATAGGCAAAGGTGGTCTTGGGAATGAAGTTTTCATAATTGATGCTAACATTGTCCAAATTTGAGTCGTTCATGCCAAAGATAGATGCATTGGAGGCGGTGGAGCCAATGAAGGTGGCAGAGTTATCTGTACCCTTCGTCGTCTGATATACGCCGACGAGCAGGTTACCACCATGGTATAGATAAGGTGTGGTGAACTCGATATCCATCGTGCTCTTTGTTCCATCGAGAGGGCCTTCGTAAACCGTGGTGGCACCTGTCGTACCATAATAATTGCTGATGGTCGTCGCATCCACTTCCTTGAGGAACACCTTGAACTTGGCAGATCCCCAACTTCCAGAAGCAGGAGAAGAAAGATAGAACGTCATCTTTGAGATGGTGTTATCTTCTAATTGAAATAACTTATTGGCAGGGATGATGAACTCACTTTTCTGATACCAGTCAGTGTAATAGCCATCAACGGGAACACAAGTATTGGTTACAGTTCCATCACAGACGGTTAATGACTTTGTGATAGTACCTTGACTAATGTCGAATTTGATGTTACTACGATGACCATAGGTTGTTCTGTTGCTGGCATAGGAAGTGAGATTGTTCAAGTTAGGACAATTACTGTCACTATAATAAGATAGGGAAGTTTGGTTTTCTTTCTGGGTACAATAAAACTTGTAAGAACTACTACCCGTATTGCCACTAGTAGGGTCATAGCAGCCTACCAGCAGGTTTTTAGTGCCACTGTATTCGAACGGCGTGTCCAAGGTGATGGTTACCCAGCCTGCTCCAGAGGCAGAGAAGGTTCCTTCGAACACCTTGTCGGAAGCACTAAGTGGAACAAAGTCTTTTACATCGACAAAGCTACTCTTATCCACTTCCTTCAGATACACCTGAACATCATTCATCGTGAATGGTGAAGAATAGGCATAGTGAAACGAGATGGATGTAATTGTTCCAGCCCCTCCCAGTTCCTCGGCAGTATAGATCTGCTGTGTCAGGGAATAGTTGTACCACATGTTGAATGGCAAACTGTACGAGGTTGAAGTACCACCGCCGATAGTCACTTGGGTTGCTCTCGCCGCCCCTGTCCAGGCCAGCAATAGCATCATTGATAATAGTAGTTTTTTCATCATCATGTATAAATTGTGTTGATAAATTGTGTTGATAAATACGTGCCGCAAAGATACAAAATAAAATGCAAAATGCAAAGAATTCTCTGCTTTTTCTTCACATAAAAGAATTTTCCGCGAAACCCTTTCGAGTTACGCGGAAAAACAATCAATTGTGAATTGTCAATTGTCCATTATCCATTGTCCATTGTCAATTGTCCATTGTCCATTGTCCATTGTCAATTGTCCATTAATTTACAACGCGCTTGCCGTTGTAAATATAAACTCCCTTCTTCGTAGGCCTGCCGTTCAGTTTCTGACCCTCGATGGTGAACCACTCGTCAGAGTAATTATCCATTGTCCATCGTCCATTATCCATTGCCTTGATGCCAGTCGCAATGGCATGTGGATCATACGGAGTCTCGAACAATGCAGAGGCCCAACGGCTTTCTTCCGCCCCCCTGACACTCTTTATCTGCCATGAATAGGGAACATTATTGAGCAGTCGGGACATATAGTAGGAATTACTGTTGCTGATGGGTACCTCTTTAACGTAATCATCAGCCATCACATATACAGCGAAATTATCAGTTTCATCAATTCTCTGTGCAAGACCCATGAAGCTAAAGGTACCACCGAGCTCCACATCGGAGATGATCAGCCAATCGTCTGGATGCAATTCTCTTCCGTCTTTTTTCCAAGTGGTTGAAGATATGCCATATACGCCACTTTCATCATAAGGTACCCACTGATCCTCTGGTTTGTTACTTAGCACCTCCCATCCATAGCCATCACCATCATGGTCAATGGATGATAATTGTGCAGGTATACGCCCCCGACTATTCTCAAAGTCTTCAAAATAGACCGATTCTCCTTCTGCATTGGTTACCTCGATATTATCAATATGCAGCCAAGAATGATCTGGCACGTTATAGTGACGGATGGCAATAGAACCCTTGCCCTTGAAGGGATGCAGGTCGAAGGTATAAGTCGTTTTACTATTCGCTGGATTAATGTCATCACTCCACTTCCACCAAGCATTGTATTGCAATACATAGCTATCGATATCGAGCGTTCCCTCCCAACTCAGCGTGGCCTCCGTCGCCTCCAGTTCGCTCCTTAGGTTCTTCGGTTTGGGGCAGATCTCTGCTGTGGTGAAGGAGATGGGCTCGGACCATTCACTCTTGTTGTCATAATCTTTGTAGGTGCGTACCATCACCCAATAGTTTGTGTCATACTTCAAACCTGTCAAGGTGAAAGGATTGCTATCAACGATCTCCAGGTCGTCCTCAACATCAGAGATACATAGCTGCCACCGTTTTACTTCTTCATCGCCTCTCTCGGTCCAACCTATCGTCGCACTATTGGTTCCAATGTTTGAAACGGTCAGATCAACAGGTGCTATGATACCAC
>Ga0256404_1000384_pt1 | contig 115575 bp, 96 predicted proteins | sample RumenRJG_01DNA_FD_185990 | JGI IMG/M metagenome (GOLD analysis project Ga0256404, IMG submission 185990) | Bovine rumen microbial communities from Lethbridge, Alberta, Canada - RJG_01 | ecosystem: Host-associated > Mammals > Digestive system > Stomach > Rumen | place: Canada: Alberta... | reverse complement strand
GCGCTGTCGGAACACGGTGCGCAGTTTCTCCAGCATCGTCAGGCAGCGGTCTGCCCCGGCTTGCCCCATCTTCCGTAGTACGTCCGCATTCAACTTGTTCATCAGGAAGGGGCTTGTCTGTTTCAATGCCGCTACGATAATACTTTTGGCGGCTCCTTCGCTTTGACCGACATAACGAGCCTTCATGTAGTTGGATACGCTCATGACGGCATAGTATCTCAGGTAGTCGTAACAGTTGTCCATCGTCTTCAGCACGGTCGTGATGCCGCCTTTCTGTTCCATATATTTCTTGAAGGCGGGGGATTCGTCGAAGATTGCACCAGTCATCGGATGGAATGCTTCCAACAGCGTCTCCCGGGTGACTTCGTCTTTCACGCCGCCCCCGGCACGTGTGGCACGACTCCGCGCGATGCTGCCGGCCTCGGTGTAGTCAGGTATGTCGCGCACGTTCAACAAGCCCTGACGGTCTGAGTCGGAGGTATCGCCGCCACCATGGGCTGTCGCATAAATCAATTGCTCCTCGGCGAGAATCGCGCTGACGCGCTCCTCGAGTTCCGCCTCATAGCCTTCCGCCTTCGTGCGCTCCGGGTCTGCCACGTTGTCGATGGCCGTCAGTATGGGCTTGATGTACGATTTCAGCGCGTCTGTCTGTTTACTTCCCAGAAAATAATCTGCCGTTTGTGTCAGGATGCCTCTGCTCACTATTTCCTGGCAGGAGTGGGATTGCATATGTAGATCCACTTTTTTCGAGAATATGGGATTCAGCCCCTTGTCCTGCAGTTTGCCGATTTCGGTCAGCAGCATGCCGATTCCCGTCGGTTTCTGGATGTCCAGATAGTCGAGTACGGCCTTCACGTCTTCATTCAATGATGGCGCAGGAGCCTCAATATTCCGCACGAGGTGTCGGGCCAGGGGGTTGTCGGAGGCAAACAGGCTCTTTTGAACCTCGTTGGAGTTTATTGCATTGTAATAGTCCATGTAACCCAGGTCGCCCTCTTTATGTGAATTGAACCAGGTGCCCAGGGCATACATGTAGAAGTCGTCGCCGGGCTTGACGGTCTTGTCCATCAATGCCTCGTTGACGAAGTGGTCTGGAACTACGGGGTTGTCCATTGAATTGTCAACACACGATGTGAATACACTTGCGCCGCAAACGAGGGTGGCGGCGAGCACCCAATGCATCATCTTTTTCATGTATGTTTTTTATTTATTATGTCGTAGTTATTGAAGCCATCTGGCAAGGAGGCCGATGAGCGCCATGTGGGCGGGATAGTAATAGTAGAAGAACTTGCTGAGCCACTTCAGCCGTCCCCGTTGTCCGTTATACATCGCCAGCAGCGGCACTGCCAGCCAGCAGGCCAGATGAACCATGCCGTAAGTAGGGCTGTGGAAGATGAAGAAGGCGACGGCGTAGAGCGAGATGATGGCCATCATCCAGAGCATCTGCTTGTGGAAGCAGCCCCGGTTCCGCCCTATCATGAGAATAGCCAGCGGGGCCGCACAACTCCAGTCGGAGGTGCAGGTGAGCAGACAGGCCACCAGCGTGACACCGACCTTCTGCCATCGGGCCAGCGGCATGTCCCAGACCCGGAGCAGTATCAGTCCCCAGAGCAGCGGCCAGGCAATACTCGTGGCATTGAAAAGCAGGTTATCCAGCGGGTTGAAGCCCGACATATTGAAGTAGCAGAAAGCGAAGTGGCTCACCACGGCCAGCATCAACAGGCGGCGCAGATAGCGGCGGAAGTCGTGCGTGTGATGATAGCCCTCGGCCACGAAGAATATCATCATCGGGGCCGTCAGCCGGCCGATGCAGTGCAGGAATATCTGCAACGGCGTCTCCGCCTGCTCATAGGTCTCGATACCCACCCATGCCAGATGGTCGATCGTCATGGCGACGATGGCTATCACTTTCAGGGCATTGCCGCTTAGTCCCTTCAACATCGTTTTCTGCTATATTTATCTGTTTTCATACCTTGAATTTCAGTCTTCGTTTTGCGGTGCAAAATTATATATTATTCTCCAAAATACCGCGCCAACACGGCTTATTTTTCATTTTTTAGCCTAATTATTTGGCGGTTTCAGAAAAAACGCTTACTTTTGCACCAGTATTAACAATTTAAACCCCGTTATTGCCTATAGAAACAGCTTTACTCAGTATCAATTGAATAAAGTTTATGAGCACATTGAAGAGTATGTCCGACGAAGAGTTGGCACTCGCTTACATCGATGGTAATAACAGGGCATTCGACGAACTTCTTTCTCGCAGTCAAGACAAGATTTTCGGCTATATCCTCTATGTCGTAAAGGATGAGGAGCTGGCCAACGACCTGTTCCAGGAGACATTCCTGAAAATTATCACCAAGATGCAGAACGGGCGCTATACCGTTTCAGGGAAATTCATCTGGTGGGCCACCCGTATTGCCCACAATGTCATCATCGACCATTTCAGGGCCGTCAAGAGCAGTAAAGTCGTGGAGCATGGCACCGAGAACGACCTGTCGAACCTGAAGGGTAACGTCCCCCTGGATATCAACCGTGAAAGTGAGCTGGCCAACGAACAGGTGATGAAAGACGTGAAACGGCTGATGGAAGCACTGCCTGAGGCACAGCGTGAAGTGGTCTTCATGCGCTACTTCCAGGAATTGTCGTTCAAGGAGATTGCAGAACAGACGCATGTGAGTATCAACACCTCACTGGGACGTATGCGCTACGCCCTGATCAATCTGCGGAAAATGACCCGCGATAATGGTATGAGTCTGGCTATAGAGTCCTGAGCTGGCGGATGACATCCTCAGGTACGGGCGCATTGAACACATAGCTACCGCTGACGAGCACGTCAACACCGGCAGCTACAAGTCGTGGTGCCGTCTCCCCCTGTACACCACCATCCACCTCGATCAAAGCCTTGCTGCCACTCTCTTCGATGAGACGGCGCAGACGCTTCACCTTCTGAATAGTGTTCTCGATGAATTTCTGTCCGCCGAATCCTGGATTGACGCTCATCAGCAGCACCATTTCGACATCACCGATGATATCCTCCAGCACGGAGACAGGCGTAGCGGGATTCAGGGTGACACCAGCCTTCATGCCAGCATCATGAATCTCCTGAACCGTACGGTGCAGATGAGTGCAAGCCTCATAGTGCACGTTCATCATCATGGCACCAAGCTTAGCTGTCTGCTTGATATAGCGCTCAGGACGTTCGATCATATAGTGTACGTCGAGCGGTTTCTTACAAGCCTTGGCTACGGCCTCCAGCACAGGAAAGCCAAAAGAGATATTAGGAACGAAGGAACCATCCATCACATCCAGATGAAGCCAGTCGGCCTCACTGCGGTTAATCATGTCGATGTCGCGGTCGAGATGCAGAAAATCGGCGGCGAGCAATGAAGGTGATACTAAAGCCATGTTTTCAATTCAAGCTATATGCCTTTTTAATGTTTGTTCGATAGGTGTATGCTACCTGACGAATGAGGTCGAGCGTGCGCTCTTTGGGCTTCGGAGTAGAAATCTTCATAGGCAATCACAATTTGAAGTTGTTTATACCTAAGAAACGTACCGCCTATCTATTTTATTATATAATTCTCAATATTTTTATTACCATTCAGGAAGTCACGCGCCTTCATACGGTTCTTGCCTGCCAGTTGGAGTTCGTCGATCTGGAGCAGATAGTCGCCTGTCGTGATGTAAAGCACGCCCTTATAGACGACGATGGTACCAGAGCGCATACCCACATTCTTCTCCGTCTTGGTGGTCTTGAAGATCTTCAGGTCGATACTCTTGCCGTCAGGTCCCAGCAGCGTGGTCCAGGCACCAGGGTACGGACTGAGTCCACGGATGAAGTCATAGATGCGTTTTGAAGGACGGCTCCAGTCGATCTCGCAGACATTCTTGAAGAGCTTAGGTGCATCATACAACTGTTTGAACTTGCCTTCCAGTTCCTCCTGAGGAATACTCTCCGGATGGCCGTCGGCAGCCAGGATCTTGTCTATCGTCTCCAAACAGATCTCTGCCCCAAGATGCATCAGACCGTCATAGACATACTCCACATCGGCCGTATCAGGGATGTCGAAGGTCTTCTGCTGGATGACGCGCCCCGTGTCGATATCCTTGTCGAGGAAGAAGGTTGTGACACCCGTCTGCTTCTCACCGTTGATGACAGCCCAGTTGATGGGTGCAGCCCCACGATATTGCGGCAGAAGGGCGGCATGCACGTTAAAAGTGCCGTAAGCTGGCATATCCCACACCACCTCAGGCAGCATACGGAAGGCGACGACCACCTGAAGGTTGGCCTTATAACTGCGCAGTTGTTCGACAAAGGCAGGATCCTTCATCTTCTCTGGCTGCAGGACAGGCAGGTCGTGAGCCAGCGCAAATTTCTTCACCTCCGAAGGCTGCAGGGTGTCCTGATGACGACCTACGGGTCTGTCAGGTTGTGTCACTACGGCCACCACGTTATAGCCACCTTCCACTAGTGCCTGGAGTGTCGCCACAGCGAACTCCGGCGTTCCCATAAACACAATTCTTAAATCCTTCTTCTCCATCATTATTCACCATTGATGTTTCACTTCGAGCCTACTCACTATTCTTCACTCATATCTGCCACCATCTTACGATACATCGTATAAATACGCTGTCGTGAGACATAGCCTTTCAGACGGTTCTCCATATCGAAGACAGGCAACCAGTTGGCGCCAGTGTTATCGAATGCCTGCATGACATCTGCCATCGGCAGAGCATCACTCAGACGAGCTTTCGGATCAGTCATCAGCTGAGAAGCGGTGAAATGGTGGTAGAGTTCGATGCGGAACACCACATTACGAATCTTCATGATGTCGATCTCACCCAACAACATTCCACCCGCATCCAGCACAGGGATGACGGTCGAATGACTGCGGCTGATTTTATGCACAATCTGTCCCAGTTCCATGTCGGGAGTCACACTGAGGTAATCCTTCTCGATGACAGAGTCAAGATTCATCAGCGTCAGTACGGCGTGGTCGGTATGATGCGTCAACAACTTGCCCTGTTTGGCGAGTCGTGAACCATAGATGCTATGAGGCTCGAAAATGATAATCGTGAGATAGGCACAGACGCTGACGATCATCAGCGGCATAAACATACTATAGCCACCCGTCAGTTCTGCGATGAGGAAAACACCCGTCAGCGGCGCATGCATTACCCCAGACATCACACCCGCCATACCCAGCAGGGCAAAGTTTTTCTCAGGCACATAGACGCCTATCTCGTGGATGTTCCACATACGAGAGAACAAGAAACCTGTGAAGCAGCCGATGAACAACGAGGGGGCGAACGTACCACCACAACCGCCACCACCATTTGTGGCCGAGGTAGCAAGCACCTTGGTGAACAGCACCAGTGCGATATAAGGTATCAGCAGTACACCATTTCCAGCCCACATAGAATTGTTAAGTATCTGATTCCAATCAACTTCCGTTTTTCCGTTCAATAAAAGATTGATACTACTATAGCCCTCACCATAGAGTGCTGGGAAGAGGAAGATCAGCAGGCTCAACACGGTGCCACCAATGGCGAGACGGATATGTGGATGATCCTTGAAACGGGCAAACACATCCTCGCAGGCACCCATCATCCGAATGAAGTAAAGCGACACGAGACCACAACTGATGCCCAGCAACACACAAGCCGGAATGCGCTCTACAGACCACTCGCTGTCAAGGTGGAAGGTGAAGAGTGAGGCATCGCCGCTGAAGATATAAGTAAAACAAGTGGCCGTCACACACGACACGAGAATCGGCAACAGCGCCGACATCGTCATGTCGATCATCAGCACCTCAAGCGTAAACACCAGACCCGCTATCGGCGCCTTGAAGATACCTGCGATAGCACCTGCGGCACCACAGCCCACAAGTGTCATCAGCATCTTACGATCCAAATGGAACAACTGTCCCAAGTTAGACCCGATGGCAGAGCCAGTGAGCACGATAGGAGCCTCTGCTCCCACGGAACCGCCAAAGCCAATCGTGATGGCAGAGGCGATAACCGACGACCAGCAGTTGTGCGACTTCAGGCGTGACTTGTTCGTTGAGATAGCATAGAGGATGCGGGTGATACCGTGTGAGATGTTATCCTTGACGATATAGCGCACGAAGAGCGACGTCAGATAGATACCCACCACGGGATAGACCAGATAGAGCCAGTTGGCACCGGTACGGTCGAACTGACTCGTGAGCAGGAGCACGATCTGATTAATGATCCAGTGGAGGAAGAAAGCAGCCACAGCGGCAAAGAAACCCACAATCAGCGCGAGGATGATCATGAACATCTTCTCGCTGACATGCTCCTGCCGCCACTCATGCAGCCTGTGGAGCAGCGTAGGACTACCTTCACGCGTCGCCTCCATCACCATTCACTCTTCACTATTCACTCTTCACTTCCTGATAATCGTCACTTCGCCGTTTTCCTTCAGTTTGATGATACTCGACGGGGTATGCGGCTTATGTTCCTGCCTCCGACTCCAACAGACGTAATCGACGGCATCGAGAATGCGCTGGTCGATATCACCGTAGTTCTGGGCTGCCGGCTCACCGCTGATGTTGGCGGAGGTGGATACGACGGCTTTCTGGAAACGGTAGCAGAGTTCCTTGGAGAAAGGCTCGTTCGTAATGCGGATACCGAGACTTCCGTCCTCTGCGATAAGATTCTCAGCCAGGTTGATAGCACCATCGAGGATAAGCGTCGTAGGTTTCGCCTCACCGTCTTTCAGACTGTCGATAAGCTGCCAGGCCACGTCAGGCACATTCCTGAAATAACGCTGCATACGCGCATCACTATCCACCAGGCAGATCAGCGCCTTCGAGTCGTCACGCTGCTTGATCTCATAGACGCGCTTCACGGCTTCGGCATTCGTCGCGTCACAGCCGATGCCCCAGACGGTATCCGTAGGATAGAGGATGACCCCACCCTTCCGCATCGTCTCTATGGCATTCCGTATGTCTTCTTCTCTTGTCATTTAAAATTCTGAAGTAAAGTGGAACTTAATATGCTTGAAGTCTTCTTGCGCCATCGAAAGCACATAGCCAGAGTCGGCCAGGAACACGTCGCGTCCGTCCTTATCCTTTGCCATATACTGGTACTTACGCTTCTTGAAGTTCTCCAGTTCGGCATCGTCGTCGCTTTCTATCCAGCAAGCTTTATAGAGGTGAACGGGCTCCCAGCGGCATTTCGCATTATACTCATTCTCAAGACGATACTGGATCACCTCGAACTGCAACTGACCCACGGTGCCGATGATCTTGCGGTTGTTGAACTGGTTGACAAACAACTGGGCCACACCCTCGTCCATCAACTGGTCGATACCCTTCTGTAACTGCTTGGCCTTCATCGGATCGTCGTTCTCGATGTATTTGAAGAGCTCTGGCGAGAATGAGGGCAGACCGCGGAAATGCAACTGCTCACCCTCTGTCAACGTATCACCAATCTTGAAGACGCCCCCCGTATCAGGCAGACCTACGATATCGCCTGGCCAAGCCTCATCGATGGTGCTCTTACGCTGTGCCATAAACTGCGTAGGGCTAGAGAAACGCATCGTCTTGCCCTGACGCACATGCAGGTATGGCTGGTTGCGACGGAACTGTCCGCTGCACACCTTACAGAAAGCGATACAGGAGCGATGGTTCGGGTCGATATTGGCCGTAATCTTGAAGATAAAGCCCGTGAACTTCTTCTCCTCGGGTTCTACGTCGCGCTCCTCGGCCTTCGTCGGACGCGGACTCGGTGCAATCTCCACAAAACAGTTCAGCAGTTCCTGCACACCGAAATTGTTGAGTGCAGAACCGAAGAACACAGGTGCCACATCGGCAGAGCGATAGGTCTCGACATCAAACTCAGGATAGACGCCATCGACCAGTTCAAGGTCCTCGCGCAGCTTAGCGGCATTCTCCTCGCCCACGCGAGCGTCGAGTTCGTCGCTGTTGATATCGACCTCCACCTTATCCGTAACACGTTGTTTATCAGGTGTAAAGAGGTCGAGTTTCTGTTCGTAGATATTATAGACGCCCTTGAACTTTGCGCCCTGGTTGATAGGCCAGCTCAGGGGGCGTACCTTGATTTCGAGTTCCTGTTCCAGTTCGTCGAGCAAGTCAAAGGGGTCACGACCCTCACGGTCCATCTTGTTGATGAAGATGATGACAGGCGTCTTTCTCATGCGGCAGACAGTCATCAGCTTACGCGTCTGTGTCTCCACACCCTTCGCGCCATCTACCACGATAATAGCCGAATCGACGGCAGTCAGCGTACGGAAGGTATCCTCTGCAAAGTCCTGGTGGCCTGGTGTATCAAGGATGTTCACCTTATATTCGATATCTGAGCCTTCAGGTGTGTAGTCAAACTCCATCACGGAGGTCGAAACGGAGATACCACGCTGTTTCTCAATGTCCATCCAGTCGGAGGTGGCGGTCTTCTTGATCTTGTTGTTCTTGACGGCTCCTGCCACCTGGATCTGACCACCAAACAGGAGGAATTTCTCCGTCAGCGTCGTCTTACCAGCATCAGGGTGCGATATAATCGCAAACGTTCGTCTTCTTTCTATTTCTTGATTCATAATTTCTTTTATTTTGGGCACGGATTAACACGGCTCTATATTTAGAGACACGGCTTTTATTCCTCCGTTCGCCCTTCCTGGGTCAATATTTTACGTTTTACTGTCACCGAACGACCAAAATTTATCAGCAATCCTAATTCTTTATGCGTAGCCGCCAAGTAATTCAACAATTGCCATTCATGTTCCGGTCTTAAATCAACAACAGCTTTTAACTCCAATATAATCTTATCTTCAACCACCATGTCTGCGACATAATGGCCAACTTTCTCACCTTTATAGTATACATCCAGTTGTTTTTGACACTCACATTTAAGCCCCATTCTGCTTAATTCTTTATACAGTGCATTGCCATACACAGCCTCAAGAAAACCAAAATGCAACTCATCATGTACAAGATGAGCAGCATGCACAATTTTCTTAGATAATTCTTCGTATAGCATAGCCGTGTCTTTAATTTATTAAAGCTGTGTTAATCCGTGCCTAAGAATTTAAATTAATTCGTGCCTAATAGTTTGATGCACTCGGCGAGGCTCTCCTCCCAGTAGGGGATTTCGATGCCATAGGTCTGCTTGATCTTCGTTTTGTCAAGCACGGAATAATGAGGACGGTTGGCAGGTGTCGGATACTCCTCCGTATGCAACGGGCGCACCCTGCAGTCCTTGATACCAGCAATACGATGGATAGCCTTCGTGAAATCATACCAGGATATTACGCCCTCATTGCTAAAGTGATACACACCCGGTTCAACACCCTTCTCAATAGCCGTGAAGATGACCATTGCCAGATCACGCGCATAGGTCGGCGTACCCACCTGGTCGAAGATCACCCCCAGTTCTGGTTTCTCCTTACCCAGCCGTATCATGGTCTTCACGAAGTTGTTGCCGAAGGTCGAATAGAGCCATGCCGTACGGATGATCATCGCACGCTTGCAGAACTTCGTAACACCCAGTTCGCCAGCCAGTTTCGTAGAACCATAGACGCTATCCGGACAAGGCGTGTCCGTCTCCACATACGGGGTATGCTTCGTGCCGTTGAACACATAGTCTGTAGAGATTTGGATGAGCCATCCTCCGCGCTTGTCGATAGCAGCGGCGAGATAGGCAGGTGCCAGTGTGTTCAGCGTCGTACAGAGTTCCTTGTTGTCCTCCGCCTTATCCACAGCCGTATAGGCGGCACAGTTCACGATACCGTCAATCTCATTGTCAGCCACAAACTGTTCCACAGCAGTCTGGTCCGTGATATCCAACTCAGCCACATCCGTATTAAAATAGGTATGCTGGGGATTCACCTTCTCCAGCAGTTGCATCTCGTTTCCTAATTGGCCGTTACAGCCCGTCACTAATATATTCATACCCTTACTCAAATTTCAATCCTTCCTCCTTGTCTTTCTTATAGTAGTCACTGAGCATACCGATAAAGGTGCTGATCTCCTTCACGGCGTGCTGAGTGTCAGGCGAGATATCCTTCTTCTGCAGACGCAGCATCATCACGCCATAGAGCGAGTTGAAACAAGTCTCAATCTCGTTTTCCTCCTTGTTGGCCCCACGGTTGCGCAGTTCTACGATGAAGGGAAGAACCTTATAATACGCCGTATTATAGAAGGGGAACTTCGGCGACTCCAAGAGTTGATTGTGGAGTTCTATGAGCATCTGCAGAGTCACCTTGTTGATCTGCAGGTGTCCCTTCTCGCGACATCCTTCCTGATTCATCATCCTGATGAGATTACCAAACCAGTCGATCTCCTCCTCCTTCTGTTCGTCGTCATAGTCAAATCGCTCCACATACTCACGCTTGATCCGCGACAGCGAGCAGTCGAAGGCACGTATCGTGTCCTCTATCTGCCACATGTAGAGCAGATATTCAGCAATGCTTTTCTTTCTTAATTCCTGTGCTACAAACATATCCTAAAACCTCAACAAATTGGTGGTCGTACCCAGCAGCATGATGACAGAGCCAAGAATCACGGCCACACCAATAATCTGGTTGATGATCTTGATACCATTGGTATCGAACTTCGTACGGATCTTGTCCACCAGCCATGTCAGTCCCCACCACCAGAGCAGCGCACCGCCCACGATGCTCGCAAAGCCTACCACCATCTCAAACGGATGGTCGGGCAGCACGAAGGCAAACTGGGCATACATCGCCAGGAAGAGGAAGACGATCAGCGGATTGGAGAACGTCACAAGAAACGCCGTCCAGGCGTTATACCAGAGCGTTCCCTTCTGCTGTCCAGACTGGTGCATCTTCTTGGTCGGGTCGGAACGGTAGGTATAGAGTCCGAAACAGAGCAGCATTACACTACCCACCAGCTGCAGGTAGAAGCGGTTCTGCGTATTGGTGATAAAGTCCATCACGAACGACATACCGAAGCCAGCAAAACCGGCATAGATGATATCGCTCACGGCGGCGCCCATACCCGTAGCCATGCCATACCATCGCCCCTTGTTCAGCGTACGCTGCACGCAGAGGATACCGACAGGCCCCATCGGAGCACTGGCTATCACCCCGATCATCATCCCCTTGAAGATGAAATCTAATATATTTATAGGTACATGAAATGGCATAACGGGTGCAAAGGTACAAAAATAATCCGAAAAGAATGGTTAATTTCCGTAAAAAAGGGCCGTGTATGGAGGTTTTTTAGTAATTTTGTAGCGAATTTGCAAAATCAAACATAAAACTATAAAGTCATGAACGAACAGAATGCAGCAATCAAGCCCTATGTAATAGGCTTGGACTTAGGAGGTACAAACTCCGTCTTCGGCATAGTAGATGCCCGTGGTGAAATCAAGGCAACTACAGCCATCAAGACTGGCGGTTACGACAGGGTAGAAGACTATGTAGATGCCTGTGTAGAGGCTTTGCAGGTGATCATCGACCAGGTTGGCGGCATCGACAAGATCAAGTCTATGGGCATCGGAGCACCTAACGGTAACTTCTACAACGGCACCATTGAGTTTGCTCCCAATCTGCCTTGGGCCCACGACGGCATCGTGCCTCTGGCAAAGCTCTTCAGCGAGCGCCTGAACAACATCCCCGTAGCACTCACCAACGACGCCAATGCTGCCGCCATCGGTGAGATGGTCTATGGTGTGGCTCGCGGCATGAAGAACTTCATCGTCATCACCCTGGGTACTGGTGTAGGCTCAGGTATCGTAGTCAACGGTCAGCTGCTCTATGGTCACGACGGCTTTGCCGGTGAACTCGGTCACGTTACGATGGTACGCGGTGCTGAAGGCCGTATGTGCGGTTGTGGACGTACAGGCTGTCTGGAGTGCTATTGCTCTGCTACCGGTGTTGCCCGCACGGCTCGCGAACTGCTCGCAAAGACGGAGCGTCCCAGCATCCTGCGCGAGATGGATCCAGAGAAGATCACCTCGCTCGACGTATCGATTGCTGCCGGCAAGGGCGACGAGCTCGCCAAGGAGATCTACGAGTTCACTGGTAAGATGCTCGGTGAGGCCTGTGCAGACTTTGCAGCCTTCTCATCCCCCGAGGCCTTCATCTTCTTCGGTGGTATGGTCAAGGCCGGCGAACTGATCATGAAGCCGATTCGTGAAGCCTACGAGGCACATGTGCTGAAGATCTTCAAGGGCAAGGCCCAGTTCCTGGTAAGCGGACTCGACGGCGCCAGTGCAGCTGTCCTCGGAGCCTCCGCCATCGGTTGGGAAATCCAGTAAAACTACGATAAAGGGAGAGCGAAAAGCTCTCCTTTTTCATTTTTCCGTCACTAACTTATACCACAAGAATCGTAAGCAAACAAGACAATGAGAAAACTATTGACTCTGATTCTGCTTGTTGCCGCCCTGACGGTGAAGGCACAAGACATTCCTCAGGTAGCCAACATCCTAGGCCGACAGACGACCTCGCTCAACGGCACCTGGCACTATATCGTCGATGTACAGGAAGAGGGCTACTACGACTATCGCATGAAGCCCATGCGCAACGGCTTCTTCATCAATGCCAAGCCTCAGCGCCCTGAAGACCTCATCGAATATGACTTCGACAAGTCCGAGACAATGCAGATACCTGGCGACTGGAACACCCAAGACCAGCGTCTCTTCTTCTACGAAGGTACGGTATGGCTGAAGCGCAGCTTCGAGTTCCACCCAGAAGCAGGCCGTCGCACCCTACTCTACTTCGGAGCCGTCAACTACGACGCCCACGTCTATGTCAACGGTCAGAAGGCAGGCCACCATCAGGGCGGTTTCACACCCTTCAACTACGACGTGACTGACCTGCTGAAGGACGGAGAGAACCAAGTCATCGTGAAGGTCGACAACAAGCGTCACCCAGAGGACGTGCCCACACAGATCTTCGACTGGTGGAACTATGGCGGCATTACCCGCGACGTGCTGCTCGTCAGCGTGGCTCCCACCTATGTCGAGAACTACAAGCTGCAGTTGGCCAGCCTGGAAGGTCGCCTGCTGCAGTTCAGCGCCAAGCTCAACAAGGCCGAGGCAGGACACACCATCACGCTTCGCATCCCAGAACTCAAGATCATCAAGAAGCTGACCACCAACAACGACGGTTCCGCCACCATCTCGATGAAAGCCAAGCCACAGCTCTGGACGCCCGAGAACCCTAAATTATGTAAGGTGGAGATCCAGCTAGGCGAAGAGACCATCAGCGACGAGATCGGCTTCCGCACCATCGAGACGCGCGGCAAGCAGATCCTGCTCAACGGCGAGCCTATCTTCCTGAAGGGCATCAGCATCCACGAGGAGAAGCCAAACGGCGGTGGACGAGCCAACTCGACGGAAGACGCTCACACGCTGCTCTCATGGGCCAAGGAACTCGGTTGCAACTACGTGCGTCTGGCCCACTACCCCCACAACGAATATGCCGTTCGTGAGGCTGAGCGCATGGGCATCCTCGTATGGTCGGAGATTCCCGTCTATTGGACCATTGCCTGGACCAATCCCGCCACCTATGCCAATGCCGAGCGCCAACTCGACGACATGATTGCCCGTGACCAGAACCGTGCGAACGTCATCATCTGGAGCATCGCCAACGAGACGCCCCACTCCGCTGAGCGCGACACCTTCTTAGGCAAACTCGCCAAGCATGCCCGCCAGCTCGACCCCACACGCCTCATCTCGATGGCGATGGAGGTGACTGGTGCCTCCAACTACCACAACATCCTCCACGACAACATGAGCGACCTCGTGGATGTCGTCAGTTTCAACCAGTATATCGGCTGGTATCGCGACGTGAACGACGCCTCGAAGATGACATGGGAGATCCCCTACGACAAGCCCGTCATCATCAGCGAGTTCGGCGGAGGTGCGAAATACGGCCTACACGGCCCCAAGAACCAGCGCTGGACGGAGGAGTTCCAAGAGAACCTCTACCGGGAGAACTGTGCGATGCTCGACAAGATCGACGGCCTCGCAGGCACCACGCCTTGGATCCTGAAGGACTTCCGTTCGCCACGCCGCGTACTCACAGGCATCCAAGACTACTACAACCGCAAGGGCGTCTTCAGTGACAAGGGCGAAAAGAAACTCGCTTTCTACGTCCTTCGCGACTGGTACGCCACGAAATAACCGCAATTAGACAAAAAAGTATTAAAGGGTAGGCAAGACAAGAATTCTATAAATCATTAAGTATGGTACAAGATTTATACATTTTGATGATTACAGCAGCAGTAGTCAGTATTCTGTTTAAGTTGTTAAAGCAGCCAGTGGTGCTGGGTTATATCGTTGCAGGTGTCTTGGTGGGTCCTCATCTGTTTGGCAAGAGCCTTGTGAACCCGGACAACGTGAAGCAATGGGGCGACATCGGCGTGCTGTTCGTACTGTTCTGTATCGGTCTGGAGTTCCGTCTGAAGAACCTCATCAGCAGCGGCAAGGTGGCCGCAATAGGTGCGTTGACAATCATCTTAGGCATGATGCTCTTAGGCTACTTAGTGGGACAGGATGCTAACCTAGACATGGTCAACTCCCTGTTTCTGGCAGGCATGCTCTGCATGTCGAGCACCACTATCGTGATGAAGGCCATTGACGAGGCAGGCTTGAGTAAGGAGCGTTTCGTCAAGGGAGCGACCAGCATCCTCATCGTGGAGGATGTGGTGGCAGTGGTGCTGATGGTATTGCTCTCCAGTATAGCCATCCGCCATCAGTTCGAGGGAGCCGAGTTGGCCAGTAAGGTCATCGATCTGGCAATTACGCTGGCGGCATGGTTCATCTGCGGAATACTGATTATCCCGACACTGATCCGCAAAGTGAAAAAACATCTCAACGACGAGACGCTTATCATCCTCGCCTTAGGTCTGTGCCTGGGTATGGTGCTGACAGCAGAGGAAGCAGGGTTCAGTAGTGCACTTGGTGCTTTCGTGATGGGCTCTATCCTTGCCGAGACAGTGGAGTCGCATCGTATCGAAAAACTAATGACACCGCTGAAGAATGTCTTTGCCGCTATCTTCTTCATCTCTGTGGGTATGCTGATCAATCCGGCTTCATTAGCGGAATACTGGGTGAGCATCGTCTATGTCAGCCTGGTCATTATCATCGGAATGATTCTCTTTGGGACCTTGGGTTGCTGGTGGGGCGGTCAGACGATGCGCGACTCCATGCTTACCAGCTTCTCATTCGTACAGATTGGTGAGTTCTCGTTTATCATCGCTGGACTGGGTACCAGTCTGGGCGTACTCAATCCCATCATCTATCCTATCATTGTGGCAGCCAGTGTGGTGACCACCTTCCTCACACCTTATATTATGAAGGCAGCCGTGCCATGCTATACGTTCCTTTATAATCACGCTTCAGCGAGCATGCGTGCTAAGATCGACCAGCGCGAGCAGCAAGTGGCAGAAGCAGAGGCAGAGGCGGCTAAACCATCTGGCGACAAGAACTCATTAGCAGACAGGGCACGCCATGCCGTCAGGAAAACCTTTATCACGAAGCATCTTGTCAATCTGTTTATCAAGAACATGAGTGCTCACGATGAAAATCAATAGCCAGACAATTATTCAAGGGCATTGATGGGGAGGTCGGCGTTCTTGCGGTAGGCCAGGCCAGTGACGACGCAGCAGAGGTCGCCATGCTGATTGGTGACACGCACATCGACATAGGGTATCTTGTGATGGTTATACACTTCGGTGGCCTCAGCTATCAGGGTATCACCGACACGGGCGCTCTTGAGGAACACGATGTTGTTCTCCAGTCCGAAGGTGAGCGTACCTCGGCTGTTCATCACAGCAGCCAGCGCAATATCAGCCAGCGTGAAATAGGCACCGCCCTGACAGACGCCGCCTGCGTTCAGATGATGTTCTGTGACCAGCATCTCAGCCCGTGCATAGCCTTCACGAACCTCTTTTAATAGACAACCATTGTCTGCGGCAAATCGGTCGCCTTGCGTTAAAAAGTCTTTTAAAGTCATCGTTTACTGATAAATCGTCGGCAAAATTACATTTTTTCTTTCATTTTATCAAAAAAGTTGCCGAAAAATTTGCAGGAAAAAAGAAATATATCTATCTTTGCCGCCAGAAAACGAAATGACAAGATGAACAACAGGATGTTTAACATTTGGTGGTGGTGGTGCTCGAGATATGAAATGTCGCGAGGCTGATTGCCGTATCTGTTATCATCAGGATATACCAGAGGCTCGTCGCGACTGCGGCGAGTCTCTTTTTTTGATGTTTAATCACACAAAAACAAGATAAAAAATGAAAGAAAGCTATTTTGTAGATGAAAGAGGATTTTACGGAGAGTTCGGCGGTGCCTACGTGCCGGAGATACTCTACAAGTGCGTACACGACCTGCAGGACGCCTACCTGCCGATCATCGAGTCCTCGGAGTTCAAGCAGGCTTACCACGCGCTGCTGAAAGACTACGTGGGCAGGCCCTCGCCTCTCTACTATGCCCAGCGCATGAGTGAGAAGTACGGCTGCAAGCTCTACCTGAAGCGTGAGGACCTGAACCACACGGGTGCCCACAAAATCAACAACACCATCGGACAGATCCTGCTGGCCAAAAAGATGGGCAAGACGCGTATCATCGCGGAGACGGGTGCCGGACAGCACGGTGTGGCAACAGCAACGGTCTGTGCGCTGATGAACATGAAGTGCGAGGTATTCATGGGAGCTACCGACGTGGAGCGTCAGCACACGAACGTGGAGCGCATGAAGATGCTAGGCGCAGAGGTGCACCCCGTACGCACAGGTAACATGACGCTAAGTGACGCCTGTTCGGAAGCCATCCGCGACTGGTGCTGCCATCCTGCCGACACCTTCTACATCGTAGGTTCGACGATGGGGCCACACCCCTACCCTGACCTCGTGGCCCGTATGCAGAGCGTGATCTCGGAGGAAATCAAATGGCAGCTGGAGGAGAAGATAGGCCGCGACTATCCCGACTATCTCATCGCCTGCATCGGCGGCGGCTCGAATGCGGCGGGCACCATCTACCACTACGTGAACGACGAGCGCGTAAAGATCGTGCTGGCGGAGGCTGGCGGACACGGATGGGAGACAGACCACACGGCAGCCACCATCCATAAGGGTTCGACAGGCATCCTACACGGGGCGAAGATGCTCGTGATGCAGAATGAGGACGGACAGATACAGGAGGCCTTCACCATCTCTGCCGGACTCGACTATCCTGGCGTGGGACCCATGCACTGCAACATGGCCAAGAAAGGACGTACGGAGGTGCTCAGCATCAACGACGACGAGGCCATCTATGGCGGCTACGAATTGACGCGCATGGAGGGCATCATACCTGCCATCGAGAGTGCTCACGCCATCGCTGCCCTGAAGAAACTGACATTCAAGCCCGACGACGTGGTCGTGCTGACGGTCTCTGGGCGTGGCGACAAGGACGTGGAGACTTATCTGAACAACAAGGCGATGGCCAAAGAATATGGGAATTTTTAAATTCAGGCACAGTAACATTAGGCACGGATTAACACGGCTTTATAAATAAAGACACGGCAGTGCTAAACAAAAAAGATATATGAAGACATTCAACTATACAACAACGAGCAAAACGATCCTGGCGGACCTCTATACACCTGTGGGTGTGTATATGCGCCTGAGGGACATCTACCCGCAAAGTGCACTGATGGAGAGTTCGGACTATCACGACTCTAACAACTCACGTTCGTTCATCGGCATCGGGCCTCTGGCCAGCGTCGCCATCGGACACGGAAAGGCTACCATCGCCTTCCCTGACGGCACGACGGAGAGCCATGAGGTGAATAAGACCTACCAGTCGGACAAGGCCATCCACGCGCTCATCGACTGCATCAAGGTGGAGGGCGACCACAGCGACGTCTGCGGACTCTATGGCTACACCTCGTTCAACGCTGTGCGCTACTTCGAGGACATCGCCGTGAAGGACGAGACACAGGCGAAGAACGACGCCCCCGACATGCTGTATATACTATACAGAATCGTCATCGTGTTCGACCACTTCAACAACCAGTTGACGGTGGTAAGCTTAACACCCTCCGACCACCCCCAGAATGGCGAGGCAGACATAGACAACATCATGAGAGCCATGAACAAGGCCAACGTGAAGGCTTACGACTTCCATCCTGTGGGTGATGTGAGGAGCACGCTGACTGATGAGGAGCACAAGGCTAACATCCGCAAGGGCATCCAGCACTGTCTGCGAGGCGACGTGTTCCAAATCGTGCTCAGCCGCCGCTTCATCCAGCAATACGAGGGTGACGACTTCAAGCTCTACCGTGCGCTGCGCAGCATCAATCCGAGTCCCTACCTCTTCTATTTCGACTTTGGCGGTTTCCGTATCTTCGGATCAAGTCCTGAGACCCACTGCCGCATCGAGGGCGACAAGGCCTACATCGACCCGATAGCAGGCACGACCAAGCGCACGGGCGACACAGAGGCCGACCGTCAGGGAGCCGAGTATCTGCGCAATGACCCCAAGGAGAACGCAGAGCACGTGATGCTGGTGGACTTGGCCCGCAACGACCTGTCGCGCAACTGTCACGACGTGAAGGTGGACTTCTATAAAGACCTACAATACTATTCGCACGTGATCCATCTGGTGTCAAGAGTGTCAGGTCAGCTCGACGAGGGCGCCGACCCCATCAAGGCCTTTATCGACACCTTCCCAGCGGGCACGCTCTCTGGTGCACCCAAAGTCAGGGCGATGCAACTGATCTCCGAGTACGAGCCTCACAATCGTGGCGCTTATGGCGGCTGCATCGGCTATATCGGCCTCGATGGCAGTCTCAACCAAGCCATCACCATCCGCACGTTCGTCAGCCGCAACGGCGAATTGTGGTTCCAAGCTGGTGGCGGCATCGTGGCCAAGAGCAATGAGGAATACGAGTTGCAGGAGGTAAACAACAAACTGGGCGCCCTGCGACGCGCCATCCAGATGGCTGAGAAAATGTAAACAAATGGCACCAATTAACACGATTTCAGTATGAAAATAGCAATAATTGACAATTACGACTCGTTTACTTACAATCTGAGTCATTTGGTAAAAGCGCTGGGTGCCGAAGTGACGGTCTATCGCAACGACCAGTTTGAGCTCCCACAGTTAGAGGCCTTCTCGAAGATCATCCTCTCACCAGGACCAGGCATCCCATCGGAGGCAGGACTGCTGCTCGACGTGATCCGCACCTATGCAGGCAAGAAGCCCATCCTCGGTGTCTGTCTGGGGCATCAGGCCATCGGCGAGGTATTTGGCGGCAAGCTTGAGAACCTCAGCGACGTGTTCCACGGGGTAGCCACAGAAGGCACGCAGTTTGGCAACGACGAGATTTTCTCCGGACTGCCCAGTCGCATCACAATGGGCCGCTATCACTCATGGGTGGTCTCGAAGGAAGGGTTCCCCGACTGTCTGGAGATTACTGCCGAGAGCGATGAAGGACAGATCATGGCACTACGTCACAAGACGATGAACATCCGCGGCATACAGTTCCACCCTGAGAGCGTGCTGACACCCGACGGGCAGAAGATGCTACAAAACTGGATGTTTTTGTGAAAAGGTAAAAAAGTGAAAAGGTAAAAAAGTAAAAAGGTAAAAAAGTAAAAAAGACTAGACATATGGCGCAGACAATGAAAGACATCCTGAACAGGATGCTGAACCACGAGGAACTGTCTCGTGAGGAAATGAAGAATATCCTGTTGGGCATCACGAAGAGTGAATTTCCCACAGAACAGATAACCGCACTGCTGACCGCACTGCAGATGCGTGGCGTGACCGTCGATGAGCTGCTCGGCTTCCGCGACGGCATCCTGGAGACGGGCGTGCCCGCCATCCTGAATGCAGACCGCTATATTGACGTGGTGGGCACTGGTGGCGACCGCAAGAACACGTTTAACATCTCGACGACCTCCTGCTTCGTCATCGCCGGCGCGGGCTATAAGGTAGCCAAACATGGCAACTACGCGGCAACAAGCGTCAGTGGTGCCTCGAACGTCATCCAGCATCACGGCATCAAGTTCACTGACGACATCGACCGTCTGAACCGCTCGCTCGACGAGGCTGGCATCGTGTATCTCCACGCCCAGCTCTTCGCGAAGGCCATGAAGTTCGTAGGTCCCATCCGCAAGGCCCTGCAGTTCCCCACCATCTTCAACCTGCTGGGACCATTGGTGAACCCCAGTCAGCCAAAATGTCAGCTACTCGGTGTGGCTAACCTCGACCAGATGCGACTCTATAATCAGGTGTATCAGAAGATCGGCATCGACTATGGTATTGTGAACAGCATCGACGGCTATGACGAGATCTCGCTGACAGGCGACTTCAAGGTGACCACGAAACAGTATGAGCGCATCTTCAAGCCACAAGACCTCGGCTTCGAGATTGCCAAGCCTGAGGAGCTCGTAGGAGGTGCAACAGAAGAAGAGGCCGCCCAGATCTTCGACAGCGTGCTCGAGAACCGTGCCCTGCCCGCCCAGAAAAACATCGTGCTGGCCAATGCCGCCTTTGGCATACAGGTACTGGAGAAGGGAGAGAAGAGCATCGAGGAGTGTATCAACATCGCCCGCGAGAGCATCGACAGCGGCAAGGCGCTCGCCACATTCAAGAAATTCGTAGAACTAAACAGTTAAGATATGGCAGACATTTTAGAAGAAATCGTAGCTTACAAGAAAAACGAGGTTGAGCAATTCAAGAAAGAGCTCCATCAAATCTATCTGGAGGGGCGTGTTGAGATTCTCCAAAATGCCCTCATACCATCGATGAAGAATGCGCTGATGAAGTCGGATACTGGCATCATCGCAGAGTTCAAGCGCAAGTCACCTTCCAAGGGGTGGATCAATGAAGCCGCCACAGCAGATAAGGTGCCCATCAGCTATCAAGAGAATGGTGCAGCCGCCATCAGCATCCTGACCGACTACCACTACTTCGGAGGTAGCAATGCCTTTATCAGAACGGCTAATGCCACGAAGGTAAGAATTCCTATATTGTATAAGAATTTCATCGTTGACGAATACCAGATCTACCAAGCCAAGATCTGTGGTGCATCTGCCATCCTGCTGATTGCGGCCTGTCTCACGAAGGAGCAATGCAGACAGTTCATAGCCAAGGCCCACGAGCTGGAGCTGGAGGTGCTGTTGGAAATGCACAACGAGGAAGAGACGGAATACGCAGAACTGGAACCAGACATGTTTGGTATCAACAACCGCAACCTGGGCACCTTCGAAACAGATGTCAACAACTCTTTCCAACTGATCGAGCGTCTGCCGGCCGAGGGTGTGAAAGTCAGCGAGAGCGGCATCTCCGATCCTGACACCATCCGACAGTTGAGGGCCTGCGGCTACAAGGGACTCCTCATCGGCGAGACCTTCATGAAAGAAGCCGACCCAGGTCTGGCCTTAAAGAACTTCATCGCCCAAATATGATCGTGAAAGTCTGCGGCATGCGGGATGCCGCGAATATCCGCCAGTTGGAAGCACTGGGCATCGACTGGATGGGCATGATCTTCTGGCCCAAGAGCAAGCGCTACGTATCCACGCCCCCAGTCTATCTGCCCCAGCACGTGAGGAAGGTCGGTGTCTTCGTGGATGCCAGCCTCGACGCTATCCGTCAGCACGTCGAAGACTATCAGCTGGACATCGTACAACTACACGGTCAGGAGTCACCAGAGATGCTGAAGGTCCTCAAGCCGCTAACGCTCATCAAAGCCCTCAACATCGCGACGCCAGAAGACCTGCAAAAAACGGAACCCTACGAAGGACTGGCCGACTATTTCCTATTCGACACGAAAGGGAAATCCGTAGGCGGCAATGGCGAGAAATTCGACTGGTCGGTACTCGCCAGCTATCAGGGCGAGACACCCTTCCTGCTCAGTGGCGGCATCGGACCTGAGGACACGCAAGACGTCAAGACATTTCATCATCCGAAATGCATCGGCATAGACCTCAATTCCCGCTTTGAAACGGAGCCAGGGCTCAAAGATATCACAAAACTCAAACAATTCTTAGAAGCAATCAGGTATGAATAAGATCAACCAACTTTTCGAAAACAATAAGGGACGCAAGCTCCTGTCGCTCTATTTCTGTGCAGGATGTCCTTCACTTGACAACACGGGCGAGGTCATCAAGACCATGCAACGCAGGGGAATCGACATGATCGAAGTAGGCATTCCCTTCAGTGATCCACTGGCCGACGGTCCCGTCATCCAAAGTGCTGCAACACAGGCCCTCAAGAACGGGATGAGTCTGAAGAAACTCTTCGGCCAGTTGAAAGACATCAAGGACGAGGTACAGATTCCGCTCGTGCTCATGGGCTATCTCAACCCCATCCTCCACTATGGCATCGAAGCCTTTTGCCAGAGTTGTGTGGAGAGTGGCGTCAGTGGTGCTATCATCCCCGACTTGCCCTTCAAGGACTATCAGGACATCGTGAAACCCGTAGCCGACAAGTACGACCTACGCATCATCATGCTCATCACCCCAGAGACCAGCGAGGAGCGCATCCGATTCATCGACGAGCATACAGACGGTTTTATTTATATGGTATCCTCGGCAGCCATCACTGGTGCCCAGAAATCCTTCGACGACGCCAAGCAGGAGTACTTCCGTCGCATCAACGACATGAACCTGCGCAACCCACGTATGATCGGCTTTGGCATCAGCAACAAGCAGACACTCGAGGCTGCCCAGCAGAATGCCGCTGGCGCCATCATCGGCAGTAAGTTTGTCACGCTGCTCAACGAAAGCAACAATGCCGACGAGGCACTCGACAAGCTTTTCGACGCACTCGAAAGATAACGTTTACGTCATTTTTCTGCTGTTTTAGTTCGTAGTCTCACTTTTTTTGCGTATCTTTGTCGGCAAATTAAGGACTACGGACTAAAACATTTCACATTTTATAAGTATGAGAAGACTATTTCAATTGCTGACATTATGCCTGCTGCTCCCCTTAGCTGCAGCTGCACAACAATGGGATGAAGCCCAGTACAAGCAGATAGAGCAGAGCATCCGAGTACCGCAATTCGCGGACAAGGCGTATGTAATCACCAAGTATGGCGCCAAGACGACCAATACGGCTGCCCAGAACCAGAAAGCCATCCAGAAGGCCATCGACCTCTGTTCGAAAAAGGGCGGCGGGCGCGTCATTGTGCCTGCCGGTGACAAGTTCCTCACCGGTGCCATCACCCTGAAGAACGGCGTCAACCTCCATGTAGAGGAAGGTGCTGTGCTCGAGTTTGCCTTCCAGCCCGAGCTCTACCCCATCGTAGAGACCTCCTGGGAAGGACTGGAGTGCTTTAACCTCTCACCCTGTGTCTATGCCTTTGGAGCCAAGGATATCGCTATCACAGGTAAGGGCACCATCGATGGCGGTGGTTCGAATGACACCTGGTGGCCCTGGAACGGCAATGCCCGTTTCGGATGGAAGGAAGGTATGATCAGCCAGCGTGGTGGTTCGCGTGCCCGTCTGTTGAAGAACGGCGAGGACGGCATCCCCATGTATAATGAGAAAGGAGAACGCTCGCCCGAGCGCGTATTTGGCGCTCAGGACGGTCTGCGCCCACAGCTCGTCAGCTTCAACAAGTGTGAGGGAATCCTCCTCGAAGACGTCACCCTGCTGCGCTCACCCTTCTGGGTGATCCATCCCCTCCACTCTACAGACATCACCGTGCGTCGTGTGAAGATGATCAACGACGGTCCCAATGGCGACGGCTGCGACCCTGAGTGCTGCGACCGTGTGCTCATCGAAGACTGTTTCTTCAACACTGGCGACGACTGTATCGCCATCAAGAGCGGACGCAACCGTGACGGCCGCGAGCGGAACATGCCCTCGAAGAACATCATCATCCGCAACTGCGAGATGAAGAACGGACATGGGGGCGTGGTCATCGGCTCGGAGATCTCTGGTGGCTGCCAGAACGTGTATGCCCACGACTGCGTGATGGACTCTCCTGAACTGGAGCGCGTGCTCCGCATCAAGACCAACTCCTGTCGCGGCGGTATCATCGAGAATATCAACATGCGCAACGTGAAAGTCGGTGTCTGCAAAGAGTCTGTGCTGAAGATCAACCTCGACTACGAGCACAATGAGATCTGCTGTCGTGGTTTCTATCCGACTGTCCGCAACGTCTATATGGAGAATGTCACCAGCGAGAAGTCTAAATATGGCGTACAGATCATCGGCCTCGATGAAGACACATACGTCTATGACATCAACGTGAAGAATTGTAAGTTCAACGGCGTGAAAGACGGCAACTTCATGAGTGGCAAGACCCGCAACGTGAACTTTGACAATCTGTTCATCAACGGCAGTCTCGCTCTGATAGAGGCTCCCTATAAGCACTACAGCGAATGGCTCACCTACTCAGAGATGAAACGCGTGCCGAAGAGCTTCCTGCTCGACTTCTCGAAGAAGCCCAAGTGGAGCTATGTCATGGGGATCGAACTCGAAGGTATGCTCGACACTTATCTGGCCTATGGCGGTGAGGATATCCGCAAGTACTGCCAGGAATATACCGATACGATGATCAACGAGAAGGGCGACATCCGTGGCTACGACATCCTCGAGTATAATCTCGACAACATCCGCACAGGTCATTTCGTGACACGCATGTACAACCTCTATCCCGAGCCCAAGAACAAGCTGGCCATCAACACCATGATGAAACAGTTGCAGAACCAGCCCCGCACGATTGCCGACAAGGTGTTCTGGCACAAGGCCATCTACGCCTACCAAGTATGGCTCGACGGAATCTTCATGGGACTGCCCTTCCGTTGTCTGACTGCTGCCACACAACTGAAGCCGAAAGAGGCCAACAAGATATACGACGATGCCGTGAATCAGCTGAAGATCACCTATGAACGTACCCTTGATCCCAAGACCGGCCTGAACCGTCATGCCTACGACGAGACGCGCGACGCCTTCTGGAGTGACAACGAGACGGGACTCTCCCAACACTGCTGGGGACGGGCACAAGGATGGTTCTCGATGGCCCTTATCGAGGTGCTCGACGCACTGCCCGAGGACTACAGCCGCAGAGGAGAGGTGCTCGAGCTGTTGCAGAAAGACCTTGACGCTGTCATCAAGTGGCAAGACAAGGAGACAGGCACCTGGTATCAGGTGATGGACGCTCCTGGCAAGGAAGGCAACTATCTGGAGTCAACCTGTACTTCGATGTTCGCTTATGTCCTGCTCAAGGCTTATAACAAAGGTTATCTCGGCACGAAATATCGCGATGCGGGCATCAAGGCCTATCAGGGTATCATCAAGAACTTCATCCGCGTGAATGCTGACAAGACGATCTCGCTGACACAGTGTTGCGAGGTAGCAGGACTTGGTCCTGCAGCCACCCCACAGGTCATTGCAGCCATGAAGAAAATCAACCCCAAGGGCAACGTGAAAGAGAACAAGCGACGAGACGGAGGCTATGCCTATTACCTCTCCGAACCTATCCGAGACAACGATGCCAAGGGCGTAGGTCCGTTTATCTGGGCTTCGCTCGAAATTGAGAAACTAGGATACGATGTAAACAACGTGACGGCCTCTATAGACCGTCACGCTGTTGTAAATAGGCACAACCCCGTCATCACTGAGGCCAACGACCTGGCATCGCTCACTGTCGGAAACGGCCATTTCGCCACAACGGTTGACATCACTGGACTGCAGAGCTTCCCTTTTGATTATGGGGCAGGTGTGCCCCTGAACGCCATGTCCGACTGGGGGTGGCACAAGTTCGAAAACACCAGCCGCCTGACACCTGCAGAGAGTGAGAAAAGTTTCGATTTCGGCCACGGGCATCAGGAGATCTATGCAGTGGAATATAAGAAGGCAGAGGACGGGCGTCATAAGGAGGCTACAGAATATTTCCGTGTGAACCCACATCGTCTGAATCTCGGAACAATAGGCTTCGACCTCAAAGACAAGGAAGGTCGTCAACTCAAGCTCAAGGAGCTGAAAGATATCCATCAGGAGCAGAAGCTCTGGGACGGAGAGATCGAATCCGTCTTTACAGCCGATGGTGAGCAGATGGAAGTCACGACAGGCGTCCACCCCACCAAGGACGCACTCTATGCCAGAGTCAAGAGCCACTTGCTGAAAGACCAGCGCGCCACAATTGCATTTCGTTTCTCCTACCCCACAGGAAAACATGCTGACGATGCCAACGACTGGACAAAACCTGAGCGCCACCAGTCGTCCATCATTGCACAAGACGCCCATTCTGCCCTCATCGAGCGCACCCTCGACAGCACCCAATATTATGTTCGCATACAATGGGAAGGGCAAGCTACCCTTGAGGTCTGCGACAGCCACCACTTCGAGCTCGCCACTTCAGATGATGTCCTGACTTTCTCTGCAGAATACCAGCCTTATAAACCAAACATCTCAAACAAAGCCGACGCCATCAGCTTCGAATACGATCAATACCACAAGGCCACCCTGCGCCACTGGAACCATTGGTGGAAAGAAGGTGCCTTCATCGATTTCAGTCAGTGTACAGACCCTCGTGCCAAGGAATTAGAACGCCGAGTGATCCTTTCACAATACCTCACACAGATCAACTGCGCCAACAACATGCCCCCACAAGAGTCGGGACTCACCTACAACACCTGGTTCGGACGTCCGCACCTCGAGATGACCTGGTGGCATGTCGTTGACTTTGCGCTTTGGAATCGTCCAGCGGTCGTGGAGCAGATATTAGATTGGTATAACGACACAGCCTACCCTGTGGCTCGACAGATAGCAGAGCGTCAAGGTTTCAAGGGAGTCCGATGGATGAAGATGACTGATCCCTGGGCTGGTGAGGCACCCTCCAACACTGGTTCGTTCCTGATCTGGCAGCAACCTCACTACATCTATCTGGCAGAAGAAATCTATCGCAGCAAGCCTACCACTGAAACGCTGAAGAAATACGGCGAGCAGGTTGAGGCAACCGCAGAATTCATGGCAGATTTCGTCACATACGATGCCAAGACCAAACGCTACACACTGAAAGGAGCAACGGCTATGCAAGAATGTATGACCAAGGACATCAGCTATAACCACCCCTTCGAACTGGCCTATTGGCAATACGGCCTCAGCATTGCACAAGCATGGCGCATCCGTCAAGGCAAGCCACGCCAGACGCAATGGGACGACATCATCAACAAACTCTCCCCGCTTCCAGCAGCCAACAACATCTATACCGCTGGCCTCCCTATTGGAAACGTGGACCAGTTGGAATCCTTCGACCCCTTCAATACCGTAGGCGGAAAGAGTACGAAACCAACATCCAAGGAAAGTTTTGCCGACAAATGCCGCAACGACCATCCTGCCGTCTTAGGTGCCTGTGGTCTTTTGCCAACAGGGCACACCGCCTATACCTTATTATATAATAAAGAACAGATGAAACGTACGCTCGACTGGGTGATGGCCAACTGGAACTGGCAGACCACCTGGGGCTGGGATTACGGTATGATAGCCATGTGTGCTGCCCGTCTCGGCGATCCAGAGACAGCCCTGAAAGCCCTGTTCATCGACACTCAGAAAAACACCTATCTGCCCAATGGCCATAACTTCCAGACACCAGACCGTCTGCGCATCTATCTGCCTGGCAATGGTGCTCTGCTTACAGCAGTTGCCATGATGTGTGCAGGCTGGGACGGTTGTAAGGAACCACTGAATCCTGGTTTCCCCAAAGACGGCAAATGGAATGTCCGTTGGGAAGGATTGCAAAAAACGCAGTAGAAATATCAATTTTTAGGGTTAAAACTTGTATGTCTCAAGATTTATAGTTATCTTTGCACTCGTCAGACTAAAACAAAAGAGTAACATAAATATGATATTGGTCACATACGAGTGGACTACCGCCCCAAAAGCTCATGTGAAGCAATTTTCACGTAAACGTTTTCGGCAGAATTTGGTTCAAAACAAGTGTTTATTCACAAATATTATGTATCTTTGCACCCAATAAAAACCTATTGAAGGTAAACAAACGAAATTTATCTCTAATTAATTATTATTGTATAACTAAAACTAACGTGTATGAATCATCAAATCAAAAGAGCCTTTATGGCTATGCTTTTGTCTGTGTTCTGCTTCGTGGCCTATGCCCAGAAGACAGTCACAGGTACTGTGGTGGACGCTGCAGGTGAGCCCATGATTGGTGTAAGCGTTATGGTCGATGGCACTACCAACGGTGGTGTGACCGACTTTGACGGTAACTTCACCATCAAGAACGTTCCTGAGAACGGTGTCCTGAAGATTTCTTACGTAGGCTTCAAGGATCAGAAGATTCCCGTAGCTGGTAAGAACAGTATTAAAGTAACCCTGGAAGAAGATGCCATGGGTCTTGACGAAATCGTGGTCGTCGGTTACGGCACAATGAAGAAGAAGGACCTGACGGGATCCGTTGCCAGCGTCAAACAGGGTGACATCCAGCAGGTAGCCGCTCCTAACGCCATGCAGGCTATGCAGGCAAAGGTTCCTGGTGTTGACATGACACAGAGCAGTGGCCAGGCAGGTGCAGGTGTAAACATCACCCTTCGCGGTAATCGTTCCATCTCTGCCAGCAACTCTCCACTAATCATCGTTGACGGTGTGGAGTACAGTGGCGACCTCGACGTTGCAGCCAGCGACATTGAGTCAATGGACATCTTGAAGGACGCTGCCTCTACCGCTATCTACGGTACGAAGGGTGCTAACGGTGTCATTATCATCACCACCAAGCGTGGTAAGAGCGGCAAGACCCGTGTTGACTTTAATGCATATCTGGCCTTCAAGAGCCCGACAAATGCCGTTAAGAGCATGTACGGCAATAAGGAAGTACAGCGTTGGATCGACCGTGCCAACTATCAGGCAGACCTGGCTTCTGGCAACTGGGGTTCTTCTAATGTTTCTCTCAGCGATGTATTCGGTGCCACTACAATTGCCGGTAACGATCAGTATCAGGTGGTTGATCTCATCAACCGTGGCGACTTTGTTGACTGGTACGACCTGTTCATGCAGAACTCTACTTCTCAGAACTACGAGGCCAGTGTCAGCGGTGGTAACGAAAAGACCAACTTCAGCATATCTTTCGCTGGCATGTTTGATAAAGGTCTTTTGAAGAACGATAAGATGAACCGTTACAGTGGCCGTGCCAATATCGACCATATTATAAATAAGGTGGTAAAGGTCGGTGCCAGCATGTCGTTCGTTTACAAGAGCCACGACTCTCGTAACAACTCTGTATTTGACCGTGCCCGTAAGATGACCTCCATCACGACAGCCTACCTGCCTGATGGCAGCATCAACGAAACCCCTAACGTATGGTACAATGCTCACGTCAACCCACTGATGGATGAAGGCGAGAACTACTCCCGCAACATTGAGACCACCCGTTATCAGGGTAGTGCCTATGTACAGCTGACGCCGCTGAAGGGCCTGACCATGAAGTCGCAGTTTGCCGTTGACCGTACAAACCAACGTGATGGTATGTACAATGACTACCAATCTACGAACCGCTATCAGGCTCCTAGTACAACCTATATTCAGAATGCACCGAGCAACAGCACCTACATCAACTGGCAAAACACCATCAACTACATGACGACCTTCAACGAGAAGCACGACCTGACTGTGCTGCTTGGTCATGAAATGACACAGACTGTATCTGAGGGCCTGACCCTGAACGGTACCGCCGGTAAGGAGCACTACTACACGCAACAGTGGTATGATGTAACCAAGATGCAGAGCGACGTAAATTACTCATCCAGCTATGTGAAGCGGCGTATGCTCTCATTCTTCGGCCGTATAAACTATGCCTACAATGACCGCTATCTGCTGTCTGCCTCTATTCGTGCTGATGGTTCTTCTGTGCTGGCCACAGGCAAGAAATGGGGTTACTTCCCCTCTGTCAGCGCTGGTTGGCGTATCTCTGAGGAGAATTTCATGGAGGGCACTAAGTCTTGGCTCGACAACCTGAAGTTCCGTATAGCTTGGGGTATGTCTGGTAACGCAGCCGTTGATCCTTATCAGACTATTGCTACCGTATTCAACACGACACCCAACTCTGCCACCAATTTCATCCCGATGTCACTGAGCAATCCCGAGCTGACTTGGGAAACGACCTCTTCACTCGACTTCGGTTTTGACTTCGGTTTCCTCGGTGGCCGCATTAACGGTACAATCGACTACTATATCACGAATACAAAGGATCTGCTTTACTACGCTACGAACCCTGCATCATCTGTATTCACCTCTATTCTCTCGAACGTGGGTGAGTCAAAAGGTCGCGGTATAGAGATTGCATTGAACGCCCTGGCAGTCAAGACCAAGGACTTCTCCTGGGACATCAATGCCAGCTACACCCACTCTAAGGATGAGCTGAAGAAGCTTGCTGACGGTATGGATAAGAACGTCACAGGCCAGACAGCCCTCATAGTAGGCCAGCCTCTGAGCATTTACTACGATTACGAAACCACAGGTTGCTGGGGTGTTGGCGAGTACGAGCAATACTTGGCAGCTCATCCTAACTTCAAGGCTCCTATAAACAACTATGGTACCCCGGGTACAATGAAGATTACCGACGTGAATGGCGACGACCAGATTACTGAAGACGATAAGATTGTCTATCAGCGTTCACCGAAGCACATCATCGGTCTGACAAATACCTTCACTTATAAGGACTGGGCACTGTCAGTTCAGGCAATGGCTCGTCTGGGCGGTTATTTCCAGTTCAACAAAAACAATGCCCTCGGTCTGAACGACGGTGATGCCAACTGGGCTGATGTAGATTACTGGACACCGACCAATCAGGGTGCCAAATTCCCCTCTCCGGGCACAAACGGTACAGGCTATTCAAACATCTACACGACCTACATGACCTCACTGCTATATGAGAAAGCCGACTTCTTCAAGATTAAGGACATCACGCTGAGCTACAATCTCTATAAGAAGTGGCTGGAGAAAGCCCATATTTCAAACGCTAAGATTTACTGCTCACTGAAGAACTTCTTCACCTTTGCAAAGGTTGACGACTTCGACCCCGAGGCTGGTGGTTCAATCAACTTCCCCTTGGCTAAGCAAGTTATCGTTGGTGTGAATGTATCATTCTAATTTAAAGATTTAAAGATTACAGAATATGAAAAAGATATTTGCATTTGCATTAGCAGCCATTGCCCTGATGGGCACCACGTCCTGCTCTGACTTCCTGGAAGAGGACAACAAGACGGGTATGACTGCCGACCTGACCTATGCCACCGGCACAGGTATCGAAGGTCTGGTGAAGTCATGCTACGCTTACACCCGTGCCTGGTGGGGCAAGGAAGCTGGTCTTGGTCTGACAGAGTGCGGCACAGACCTCTTCCTCGCAGGATTTGACAACAAGCAGAAGTCGCTGACTTCCTATAACATTACAGCCCGATCGCTCGACGGCAATACCGCTGACGACGCCTGTCTCGACCACTATTGGGAAATGTTCTACGACGCTATTGATGTATGTAACAATGCTATCGTCTATATTGACAAGAACACCGTCATCACCGATACCAAAAAAGAACAGTACTATGGTGAGGTGAAGTTCCTCCGTGCACTGTACTATCTGCAGATGGTATCTACATGGGGTCCGATTCCCTATACGACAACACCAGTGGCAGCTCCGGTATCGACAAAACCAGTACGCGTACCCGAGGCCGAGGTCCTGAAGAACATCATGAAGGACATCGACGAGTCGATGGCTCACTTCAAGACTGCCAACTTCATGCAGAAGAAGGCTAACGGTGGTCTCCAGGCTCGTGCTACCTATTATGCTGCCGAGGCTCTGAAGGCACGTACCGCCCTCTATATCGCATCATGGTTGGGCGATACCAGTTACTACTCAATTGCCCAGGCTGCAGCAGAAGATGTCATTGCAAACTCTGGAGCTTCTTTCTATGAGCGCTACACCGACACGTGGAACCTGAATAACGAAGCTGTGCAGGACAATGCTGAAGCTATCTGGGGTGTCTATTATGACAACGAACTGAGCACAGACAACTGTATCCCCTATCGTTACAAGACAGATGCCAAAGGAAACCATCTGAACTTCAACTCCCTGATTACACGTACCGGCTATAGCCGTGGTGGCAGCGCCATGCTGCTGATGTTCGTCCCGATGTGGAATAACGGCAACTCGGGTGACGTAGGCGGTAATGGTACTGGCGACGACCGTCTGTTTGTCCGTGTACTTGGTACTTCTACTGCTTCAATCAAGAGCAAACTTACCGGCCAACAGGTAGCTGTGGACAAGTACTATTCTCCTTACGGTCGCGGATTTACCCGTTACACCACTACTCCGTTCCTCTGGAGACTCTGCGACAGTCAGACTGCCAGCGACCAGCGTAGCGATGCTACCATGCTGACTCACTACAACATTCCTGACGGACTGCAGGGCAATCGTCCAAATCACTATCCGAAGATGGGACAATTCATGAAGGATCCAGAAGTGGCATACGCAGAGACTGGTAACTACTTCAACCAGGGTGATACCGCTATCTACTACTGCTGTCTGGACGGTGACTCTCCTGAAGGCAAGGCCAAGCAAGCCTGGGCAAAGGACCGCTATCGTATCCAGTTCATTTCTGGCGGTGATATCCCCGTATTCGATTCCAATGCACTTACTGCTGTTCCGACACAGACAGCCAAGGCTACGTCTGATGTATATGGTGACAACCGCTACAACAACGTAAACATTGGCGGTTGGAAATCATACCCCGGTCTGAAGAAGTTCCTGGATGATCAGTACAATTCGAAGTACCCGACCCACGACATCAGCTACCGCGACGCTATCGTGTTCCGTCTGGCCGAGATGTATCTGATCAAGGCTGAAGCTCAGCTCGGCCAGAACAACAATGCCGGTGCACTGGCTACCATCAACGAGCTGCGTGCTGCCCGCGCTATCAAAGGTCAGGACAACTCCATCAGCGGAACCGTTGACATCAACACCATCCTCGACGAGCGTGCCATTGAGCTCTGCGGCGAGCAGCAGCGCTGGTTCGACCTCAAGCGTACTCACACCCTCCTCGACCGTGTAAAGAAGTACAATGGTCAGGGTGCTGGCAATATCCAGACCTACCATTACTACCGTCCTATCCCAGAGGCTGAGCTTGAGGCTTGCACTAATGTCATCTCATCAGCAGCTACTCAGGATGCCAACGGTGTGCTTCAGTACACTTCCACTGCCGAGGGCATGTGGCAGAATCCCGGGTATTAATTTACAGTTAAATAGTTAGCAAATAATCAGTACCATCATGGGTGCGCCTCAAATAAGGCGCACCCTTTTTGTATCTCCCCCCCCTATTTCCTGACTTCGGCGGTTTTAACATTTCAGAGAGGTTGACTCGCTTGAAATCCCTATAAACAGGAAATTCCGCATGGTGACTTGGGTGACTCGGGATATTTTTTGGTTTAAAGAGTAAATAATCTTCAAAAATTCTCAGTCTTCATGTCAATTTGAAGAATGGATGCTGATAATTGATTCTGAAGAAAGTTTCGATTTTTGCGAAAAGTGTCACTATTTAACTTAACTAACAGATAGTAAGCATGTTAGATATAGTGATACTTTTTCTTGAAGTGTCACTACTATTTTGCGATAGTAAAACAACTTGTTTTGCTGTGTAAAGTGGCACTTCTTCAGTGTTTATAGGTACTTACTTTCATACCAAAACAACTTGTTTTGCTTATTTAACAGATATTTCTTTATGCCAAAGCCTGCAACTTTTATTGCGCTCCCTATACCCATAAATCCGAGAAAATGGTATATAGTTTATCTGAATATGTTGACAAATTTCAAAACAGTGATACTTAGTGTAACTTTGCAACAAAGTGTCACTACATATAAACTATTGAGATTCAGATGATTACATCAAATAGTGATACTTTTGGTATTTTTGGATTAAAAATCCTCAAAATAGCAGACGGTCAGTTTACGATAGTCTGATGCAGGAGCTCCTGTCCAACCTCAATTAGTGTTTTTGGGTGATGCATCGCCGAAGTCAGGAGATGGTTTCTGGCAGAATCCCGGATATTAATTTACAGTTAAATAGTTAGCAAATAATCAGTACCATCATGGGTGCGCCTCACATGAGGCGCACCCTTTTTGTATCTCCCCCCCCTATTTCTATGGATTCGATGTAGAAAAACCACCTCGAAAGTGGTAATTACAAAATAATTCCTTATCTTTGTAGCCAAGATGAAACAACCCCATCGTAATTGGATACTGACGCTTTTGCTAGCAATCTTGTTCTCTACAGGACAGGCACAGGAAACTCTGCCTTACATAGCCGACGGATTGCTGGATAGTACACACATTGAGACACTCGGACTAAAGGCAAGTACGGCTGTTACGACTGTCACTATTTTCTCCCCCACAGACGAGACAATGCACTATGCCAACGGTGTAGTGATGACGGCTTTCAAAAATACACTCTTCTGCATGTGGCAATGCTCCCAAACGGATGAAGATGCTCCTGAAACATCCGTCGTTATGAGTAAGAGTACGGATGAAGGGCATACTTGGTCGTCCCCTGTAGCGATTGCTGCGGCCAACGACAGTTGCTATTACACATCAGGTGGATGGATCAGCACCACCGACACACTGGTAGCTTTTATCAATACCTGGCCAAAGCGTTTACAACCCATCGGTGGTTTTACACAGTATATCATCTCAACAAACGGAAATAACTGGAGCAAACCAAAGCCAGTCAGGATGAACGACGGACAAGTGATGAACGGGGTCATCGAACAAGATCCATACGCTATAGCATGCGGACGTATCATCGGTGCTGTACACTTCCAGCCCGGACTCCACATCGCACCTGTCTATACTGATTCGCCAACAGACCTCAAAGGATGGAAACGCGCCTATTTTACTGGCCATGATAGAGGCAAACAGTCACGGGAACTTGAACCCAGCCTATACCAGAGGCATGACAGTACACTCGTCATGATATTCCGCGACCAGGCAGGCTCATTCCGCAAGATAGCATCAATAAGCAGCGACCACGGTGAAACCTGGACAGAACCGATGATTACGAATATCCCTGACGCAAGGGTCAAACAAAGTGCTGGTAACCTGCCCGACGGCACAGCCTATTTAGTAGGAAATCCTACAGGTGCCAAACGTCGTTGGCCGTTAGTTGCATTATTAAGTAAAGACGGCTGCTGCTTCGACAAGGCCATCCTGCTACGCGCCGGAGGTAGTGACCTACAGCCCCAACGCTATCCGGGTAAGGCAAAAACACCTGGTTACAGCTATCCCAAGTCAATGGTTCACCATGGCAAACTCTACATTGCCTATGCCACGAACAAGGAAGACGTGGAATACACTACTGTCGATTTGAATACACTTGAATCATTAAATAGTAGTGCTGACAATTTGAATTAACTCACAAAAATAAGCGAATAGATGAAAAAAGAATCGGAGCCTAAAGCCCCGATTCCTTTTTTATTACATTTTACCGATTATTATTCTGCTTTAGTAGCCTTCTTTGCTGCTGGTTTCTTAGCAGCAGGTTTCTTTTCGGTCTTAGCAGGCTTTGAAGCTTCCAACTTCTCAAGCTTTGCCTTGAGACGAGTTATCTCCTTATCCTTCATCTCAATCTCGTCACCCTGATTCTTGATGGTCGTAAGCAGACCTTCCAGTTCGTCATTGTCAATGTCGAGAGGATAAAGAGCATTCACTCTATTAATGAAGTCTCCAAGGATATTCATATAATTAGTGAAAGCGTCAAACGGTCCGCTATAGATACCACGATCCAGCCCCACGTTAGAAGGCTTAGTGGTCATGAAACGGAAGTTGTTAGAAGCCTGCAGGTAGTCCCAGTCCTGATTGATACGTGGGTCATTGGCTATACGCAGGCGATCAGCAACACTATACAATTTGTTGAAAGCCTCATGCTGCATGGCATTACCCAGCCAACAGCTGACGTCACGCTCTTCATCAACCCAAGACAATGTATCAGGTACATCAAGCTGACCAACGCTCTTGCAAGCCTTGCAGATTTCCGTAGGTGTCATGAAATTGATACCCTTCTCCTTGGCACATGCAGGCAGAGCCTTGATGAAGTCAAGGATATTGCTCGAAAGCGGCTGAGCGATACCCAAAGCAGAAAGTTCCATGAAGATATTGATGATCTGCTCCTCTTCGGGGAAGCGAGCAATACGGTCGATATAGGCATCAGCAAAGAGAGGATAGCCATCCCACTCAGAATTGTTGAAGCGCAGTGAGATATCATCAGACAGCTCGATATCACGAAGCAACAGCTTCAGATTTGGTGCGATATTACAGTTATAGACATAGTGCGGCGATTTCCAGCCAAGCACATGTTTAGCACCCTCAGTAAGCATACCCTTAAAACCAAGGGCTGCGGCCTGTGCACCAATATCATCACTATAGATGAGCGAAGAGTTGCGAAGCACGGTTGGTTTCTTGCCAAAGAGTTCTTCAATCTTAGCTGCCTGTTTCTTAACATCAAGGGCAAAAGTCTCTTCATTAGCCAATGAAGAAAGACCATGACTGTAAGGTTCAGCCAGGAACTCTACGCAACCAGTCTCGTTCATCTGCTGCAGTTTTTCAATAACCTGAGGTGCATGCATCTCAAGTTGTTCAATACCCGTTCCTGACAGAGAGAAAGCAACCTTGAAATAGTTACCATGCTCCTTAATCATGTCATGGAGCGTGTTCAGTGCTGGCATATAGCTACGCTCAGCAATATCAGTGATGCTACGCTCGTTCTCGTAGTCATCATAGTAATAATGATCGGTACCGATATCAAAGAAACGGTAGCGCTTCAGATGAATAATCTGATGTATCTCGAAATATAAGCAAATCGTTTTCATAATTATCAATTTTCAATTATCAGTTATTAATTATTGTTCCCAACCGAGTGTGCGGCGATAGAGTGTACGAATCCAAGCTCCAACCTTCTCCCAAGTAATCTGATCCACCTCACGCTTACCCTCTTCCTTAAGATACTGGAAGAGAGACTCGTTATGGCAGATAGAATAAATAGCATCGGCAAGAGCATGGATGTCCCAATAGTCAACTTTGATACAGTTGTCAAGAATCTCTGCACAGCCCGACTGCTTCGAGATAATCGACGGCGTGCCGCACTGCATGGCCTCCAACGGCGAGATTCCAAATGGCTCCGAAACAGAAGGCATCACATAGACATCAGAATCCTTAAGGCACTCATAAACCTGCTTACCCCGCATGAAACCTGGGAAGTGGAAACGATCTGCGATGCCGCGCTCTGCAGCAAGGTAAATCATGGCATCCATCATGTCACCAGAACCTGCCATACAGAAACGGACATTGCGCGTACGCTGCAGTACCATATTAGCAGCCTCAACGAAGTATTCTGGACCTTTCTGCATCGTAATACGTCCGAGGAAGGTAACAACCTTCTCCTTACCAGTGTGGTCCGGACGTGGTATATCCTGATACTCCTGAGGCAGTGGATAAACCGCATTATGCACAGTAAAGCACTTACGTGGATCCTGATGATACTGATTTATCACCGTCTGACGAGTCAGCTCTGACACACACATGATGCAGTCTGCCCAGTCCATACCGTTCTTCTCAATCGAATAGACTGTAGGATTAACCTTACCACGAGAACGGTCAAAGTCAGTAGCATGCACATGGATGCAAAGCGGTTTTCCGCTGACCTGCTTAGCATGGATGCCAGCAGGGAAGGTCAGCCAGTCATGAGCGTGAATGATGTCAAACTCCTCAGTACGGGCCACCTGACCAGCAATAATTGAGTAGTTATTGATCTCCTCGTGCAAATTGCCGGGATAGCCACCAGCAAACTCCATTGCACCAAGGTCGTTCACGTTCATATAATTGAAATCTGCATAGATATGCTCACGAAGCTTGAAATAGTAATCGGGGTCCATGATATTACCGACACGTTGCTTCACATAATCATAATCCACATCACGATATGCGATAGGGACGGCATTCATGGCTACGATACGGCAGGCATGCTGACTCTCATCTCCAAACGGATGCGGCAGACAGAGTACCGTCTCGATATCGCCCTGAGCCTTCAGGCCCTCAGAAATTCCATAGTTAGCAGTGGCGAGTCCACCAAATACATGAGGAGGATACTCCCATCCAAACATTAATACTTTCATAGTCGTCCCTCCTTATTTTTGATATGAATACTTATCCAACAACTGGAGCGTGCGCAGGATCTCTGCCACATTCATGGCAAATGACATGGCACCGCGACCGTGGAACGGTGGGTTTCCATCGAACAACTCACTGATGGTGCCGATAGCATGATAGTCTATCTCATCCTCATAGCCCACAAGTTGACGTTCAACAAAACTCAAACGGCTACGCTTGTAGAGTTTCAAGCAGGCTTCCATATAGAATCCACCCAGCCAAGGCCAAGCCGTGCCCTGATGATAGGCATAGTCACGCTGAGTCTGCGGACCAACGTACATCGGGTTGTAACCACCACTCTTCGGTGACAGCGAGCGAAGTCCCTTCGGTGTAAGGAGTTCGCGTGTACAAATATCCACCACGCTCTTCATCTGCTGCTGGTTCAACGGCGAGTAGTCGAGAGCTACAGCAAAAATCTGGTTAGGACGGACACTCCAGTCCATCATATTACCATCAACATAGTCGAGCAGATACCCATATTCATTGACAAAAGTCTCTACGAATGACTGTTTAGCGAGTTCTGCACGCTTTTCCAAAGTCTCTGCATCCTTTGCCTTACCCAACTGGGCTTTCATAGCTGCACAGAACTTCAAGGCATTGTACCACAGTGCATTGAACTCTACAATATAACCCGAGCGCGGTACAACCGGACGCCCATTGGCCGTAGAGTTCATCCATGTGATAGCACGGTCACGACCATTGGAGTAGAGCAGGCCATTCTCGTCAAGACGAAGGTTGGGATGCCCACCTTTTATAATATAGTCAACAATATCGCTGACAAGCTTGCCATATCTCTTATAGCCCTCATCGGTGCCAGCATCCTTCACATACTGCTGAATAGCCCAAATAGCCCAAAGAGGAACATCGGGTTGCTCAATCTCATAGAGCTTCACTGAGAGCGGTTTCTCCTCCATGAACTCACGCAATCCCTTCTCTGCGGTCTTCATCACCAACTCAAAGTAGTCACGCTCACCAATAGCCAAGGTAAGTCCCGGCAATGCGATGAAAGTATCGCGGGCACGAGCCTTGAACCAAGGATAGCCAGCCAGCAAGTAACGATCGTCGTTGTCGTCGAGCTCTGTTGACTTGCCGCTGCGACGGTCACGAAGGTGGAACTGATGGGCAGCCGTCACCAGACAATGATAGAAATTATCACGCGGTGCGCGCAGTCCTACTTCATCATCAAAGAGTTTCTTCAGTGAAGAAGCCTTTATCTGAGAAGTCGAACCGGAGAAGACGATACTCTCCCCTTTCTTGATAGGCATCTCGAAATAGCCAGGTACGTAGAGATCCTCGTTAGAGGCATATCCACGCTCCTGCTCTTTTGGATATTCGATGCCACGATACCAGTCTGGCTGGAAGACAAACTCATTCTTCTTGGAGAACTGCATATAGAGGTCGGGATAACCAGCATACATACAAGTCCTGATACCGCCATCGACAACTGCATATTCGCGACTGGCTGTAGCATTTTCATGCGTAAACTGACGCACAGAACGGAATGCCAAGAACGGGCGGAAACGCAGCGTTGTAGCAGAATGAGCATCCACCAGTGTATAGCGAATGAGAATGCGATCCTCATATGCCTGGAAAATAACTTCCTTCTTCAACACTACGCCACCCACGCGATACGTGGTCGTCGGCACGAGGCTGGCATCAAACTCTCTAATGTACTTGTGTCCGTTAGGACTAAATGTGTTGCCCTGATACTTGTGCAGTCCCAAGTTGAATTCGGCTCCATGCTGAATGACCGTACAGTCGAGTGACGAAAGAAGCACATGGTTCTCATCATCAAGCTCTGGCACGGGAACAACCAACAGACCATGATACTTGCGCGTATTGCAGTCAACCAATGTAGAACTGCTATAGGCGCCAGAACGATTGGTTCGGAGTAATTCACGACGAAGACTTTCCTGCAAGTTAGTCATCACGGCTTTTTCAAATCGTAAATAGCTCATAGTTCCTGTCTAAAGGTATTTAATTATTGTAATACTAGTCTTTAATTCTCCAAAGGTAGGCATTTTTGTTCAGCCAGCAAAAGAATTCTGCTGATTTAACAATAATTTAAACAAAAAAGGCATGTCACGAGGACTTGCCTTTCATATTATTCTGGAATAAGAAAATTTATCACTTCCTGTTCGACATTAATCCGATAAGGCCCAACTGGCGTTTTCATCAGGCGACCATCAATACCAACCATAGCATGCTTGGCATGCTCTACCAAGACCTCTCGAGTACGATAAGGGTGAACACTACGATGATTGAGGAAACGCCCCGTTATGAGAAGCCAGACACCTTCAATGAGTTGCACAACCTCGGGATGATACACTACAGAAACATCAAGCATGCCATTGTAGGGAACTGCATTCGGCGTCTGTCCATAGCCAAGTCCACTACCAATACACATTGTCATTACCTTGCGGTCAATAACATCACTATTGATTTTCAACTTCATCTTGTACTCCATCCGATGGAAGAGCATCACAAAAAGCGACGATATAAAAGATAAGGTACGCGAGCCGAAGAGGCGTCGTGTCTGGCGGCGCAAATTCATAATGTCGGCTGTCATTCCGACATTAACGCAGTTAAGGAAATAGCGATGGCATTTTTCCCCCCGTGCATTCGTATAGCGTATACAACCGAGATCGACCTTACGAATACGACGTTTCAGAAGCCATTCTATCGTTTGAACGATATCATTTTCATCGAAGTCCCAAAAGCGGGCAAAATCATTCATCACGCCGTTGGGAATCACACCAAGAGCGATGCTGTCCCGGACTCCTTTTTCCTCCATCATCAGACAGTTTACGGCATCGTTCAGTGCAGAGTCGCCCCCCACGATGATAATGGTCTTATAACCATTAGAGATCATCATTTTTATCAGTCTCTCTACACTGTCACTATTCTCACTCTGCACAAAGTCGTAATCCACGTTACGAGCATCAAGCACCCGCTGTATTTTTTCCCAACGTTTGCGCTTATTGGTAATGCCTGCCTTCGGACAGTATAGGACACCCCATTTTTCTGTTTCCATCGCTTTCATTTACTACTTATCGTCAATCTGCCTGCAAAAATAATAAAAAAAAGCCATCTAACAAAATTGGATGGCGTTTTTCTTGCTTAATCTATAGCCAAACATTATATGAATGATAGAATTGCCTTGATTTTCTCGTCCATTGAAAGAATTGCAGGAATCCAGTGAATAGTAAAGCCACGACGTTCCATACCACGAAACCAAGTCATTTGCCTTTTAGCAAACTGGTGAATGGCAATCTCGAGACGCTGAAACATCTCTTCATAAGAGGTCTGGCCAGTCAGATATTCTGTAACAAACTTGTACTCCAGCCCATAATAAATCAAATCTTCAGAAGGAATACCTTCATCAAGAAGAGCCTTTACTTCATCTACCATGCCTTCCTCAAGGCGAGCTTTAAGACGACGGGTTATTTTTTCGCGACGAAGGTCGCGATCAATATCGATGCCAATAATAACACTATCCACGGATGGCAATTCACGACGTGGTAACGGATGCTCCAAGTTGTAAGTTTCAATCTCTATTGCCCGGATGGCACGCTGACACGAATCCACATCTGTTGTATTATGCATATTCGAACCTGTCTTTATTTTGACATCTGTCAGCATCTGTGTCAATTCTCCAAGGCTCTTCCCTTCCAAGCTACTACGCAGTTCCTGATTCTGAGGCACTGGCGATAGATGATAACCTTTCAGCACTGCTTCAATATAAAGACCAGTACCACCGCAAAGGATAGGAACTGCCCCCCTACCCCGAATTTGCTGGTATGCCTCAAAGAAGTCACGTTGATATTCAAATAGATTATATTTTGTACCCGGTTCACATATATCAATTAAATGATACGGCACGTGCCGCCCGTCAACTGTATAATCTGCTAAATCCTTCCCTGTACCAATATCCATCCGACGGTACACCTGACGCGAATCTGCAGAGATAATCTCCCCGCCAATTTCCAAAGCCAAGTGCGCAGCTACAGGCGTCTTACCAGAAGCTGTCGGTCCTAAAATTGTAATCATTCGCTTCATGATGCAAAGGTAAACAAAAAAAGCCGTCCGACAAAATCGGACGGCCATTATTTTCAGTATAAGCTGTAACTCTATTATTTCAGCTCAGCGAGGTACTTAATGGTGCGAACCATCTGAGAAGTATAAGAGTTCTCATTGTCGTACCAAGAAACAACCTGTACCTGATAGGTATCGTCATCAATCTTGCTAACCATGGTCTGAGTAGCATCGAAGAGAGAACCGAACTTCATACCGATAATATCGCTAGAAACGATCTGATCCTCTGTGTAACCGAAGCTCTCTGTACCAGCAGCCTTCATGGCAGCGTTGATGCCCTCCTTAGTGATATCCTTACCCTTAACCACAGCAACGAGGATAGTGGTAGAACCTGTAGGAGTCGGAACGCGCTGTGCAGAACCGATCAGCTTACCGTTCAGCTCAGGGATAACCAGACCGATTGCCTTGGCAGCACCAGTTGAGTTAGGAACGATGTTCTGAGCACCTGCACGGCTACGACGGAGATCGCCCTTACGCTGAGGACCGTCGAGAATCATCTGGTCACCAGTGTAAGCGTGGATAGTTGACATAATACCAGAAACAATAGGAGCATAGCCATTCAGAGCGGCAGCCATAGGAGCCAGACAGTTGGTTGTGCAAGAAGCTGCAGAGATAACAGTATCAGCCGGAGTCAGAGTCTTGTGGTTTACATTGTAAACGATGGTGGGCAGGTCATTACCAGCAGGAGCAGAAATCACAACCTTCTTAGCACCAGCCTGGATGTGAGCAGAAGCCTTCTCCTTAGATGTGTAGAAACCTGTGCACTCGAGAACGACGTCAACATTCAACTCACCCCAAGGAAGCTCAGCTGCATTGGGCTTTGCATAGATGGTAATCTCCTTACCGTCAACGATGATTGAGTTCTCTGTAGCCTCTACAGTATGCTTGTTCTCACCGAACTTGCCAGCGAAACCACCCTGAGCGGTATCATACTTCAGCAGATGAGCGAGCATCTTAGGACTTGTCAAGTCATTGATAGCTACTACTTCATAACCTTCAGCCTCGAACATCTGACGGAAAGCGAGGCGACCGATACGGCCAAAACCGTTAATTGCTACTTTTGTCATTTTACATTAAATATTTAAAGGGTTTATACCTAAAATTTACTAACTTTTAGTGCTTAATTCGCATTTTTTTTCGTTTTCGGCTACAAAGTTACAATTTTTTTCCTAAATTTGCACCCAAATTCTATCTTAATTAAGATTAAACATCAGAAATAAAACATTAAAGATTTAAAAATCGGTTATGCTAATTCTGATATTGCAAAATGCAGATTACAATTCACACATTAAACATTAAAACTTTTTAGATTATGGGATTTATTAAAGAATTCAAGGAGTTTGCCGTTAAGGGCAATGTTATGGACATGGCAGTCGGTGTGATTATCGGCGGTGCCTTCGGAAAAATCATCACTTCACTCGTTGACAATGTTCTTATGCCAATTATCGGAACGCTGACGGGCGGTATTGACTTCTCCAATTTGGCCGTTACTGTCGGGGAAGCTAATATCCAATATGGTCTGTTTATCCAAAATGTCATCGATTTCCTCATCGTGGCTTTCTGTATCTTCCTCATGCTGAAAGGTATCAACAAGATGAACCGTAAAAAGGAAGAGCCTGCAGAACCCGCTGCACCTGCTGGTCCTACTCAAGAAGAGCTTCTCGCAGAGATTCGCGACCTGTTAAAGAACAAATAAGAATCGTGTAATAGTTATAGAAGCCTGCATCACAATATTATGATGCAGGCTTCTTTGTTACAAATCTCTTTCAATATAGGTAAATGTCGTATCACCTATCTGAAATGTCGTATTGTGATAAAGCCATATACCTTTTCCTACAGATAGAGCTTTTTCGCCTACGACGACACCATCTTCCAATGCTGTCAGGCGTAGGGCATCACCTACCATTCGGATCTCACATTGCACTGGAGCTACCTGTCCTTTTATGTCCCACGACATCTGTAATGAGCAATCAATGGACTTACCAATGGTCACCACCTGTTCTGGATCATTGAGGAACCACTTAAATATTGCAATATCCATCTCTTTCATTGCCCCCTTAACATTCAGGAAATAGCGCTCAGATTTAGGAGCCATCTCAGCCACGGAAACAGCTAGGCCTACCGCAAAGAAAACACAGCTTATAAGCAGTAATACACGGATGTCAACCATTATAGTCCCATTAAACATGAACGACCACATGTACATGGATAGCACTCCTAAAACCAAAGTAATAAGCAACACATATTTTTTCAATCGTACCCTTGTACCTATTGTAGCACAAAAAGCAATCAGCAATGCTGTCAACGACCAGGGAATCCAATCCACAAATGCAGAATAAGTTCCCATGTTAAACGCCAACACAATATATCTGAAAAGAGTAAACAGAAAATAGGAGCCTATCGCTGCAACAGCAGAACGGATGAACAATGCCAGCACTCGGCGTTTCACCTGTTGACGCCGAACAGCATTCATAGCCAATCCCAAAGTTAAGAAAAAGCCAATGAAAAGTCCCAACTCCGGAATTTGATCGACTCCACTTACATCGTTATTAAAAACAGCAGAATTACCTATCTCCGCAACATGCGGTTCCATCATTTGAGCAATTAAGGACTCCGGTGTTGATTGGAAATCCATAACATACAACATATAAAAGAACCAAGAGAAAATTGCGGCCACGATTGCAACCAGAATCCACTTCATATAGAATGATGAATTCTTTAAATCAAAAAGATTCTTGTAATTATAATAATGTGCACCATGCTGACAATGTTTTCCAAACTCCGGACAATGATAGCCGATTTCATCCCAACAACTCTTATGAATGGTATGCTCACACTTCACAACGACCTCCTCACCTTCTTGGAAGGGAGCCTTACAGAAATAACATGATTCACCAACAACAAGATTGCCAACACTCATACTGCCGTTGACATACTTGACAACATATTTTTTCTTAAATAGGTGATAGCGAATAGAAGGAATTATGAACTGAAAAACAAAATAGACAAGCAAAAGAGCCAAAAGCCCCAGACTTACTCCTTGAACAAACATCCATATATCGCCTGGGTCATCAACAATCACTGGATTATATGCAGTACCCAGAAAGATCTTCGTTGTAGCAGTACCAACCAAACTATCCGTTGCATTAGAATAGACTTCAATACGCAATTTGTATGGAATTCCTCGATACACTTTACCAGAAGGATTCTCGAAATCAAACTCATTTGCAACAATCATTCCACCTTCCGGTTTTACAATTCTTCCCTTTAAGTCTGTCCAAATGAACTCATTTAAATAGAGACCGCCAGTATTTTTGCAGAGAACCTTCAACACACTCTCTGCCTGGTTATCACTTAAGTCTGCCGAAGGGGGATTCAATGATACTGCATTTACCACAAGATGACTGTTTTTAACCGAATCAGCGTTTACTAAAGTTTCTTGCAGTTCAAAGTGCTTGGGATCGATTGGCTCATCATTACTCCCATAGACTTTTTCATCCGAGAATATTACCATCGCCATCTTTTTCGCATCAGCCCATACTCCATAGTGGTCTTCCATTTCGTGTTTCTTCAGTAATATGGACCGATAAAGATAGGTATATTCATCTGGATGCGACTTAAAATATGTATCCAGCACATAGTCCGTCACCTCCATTGTTTCAGTCACATTCTGGCCATACATAAAGGCCACAAGAAGATTATTCTTTGTAAAGACAGCCTGCATCTCGACGATGGCATCCCGGATTTTATTTATTGTATATTGTGGTAAGGTCAGGTCAACAAGTGCCAACATCTTAATATGTCGTCTGGCAACTTCATCACCCTCTGTATTCTTCACTGAAACCAATCGTGGTGCATATTTGTCGCTTTCCCACAGTCGTCCAATGGTTTCTACAATTTTAATTGTCACTACACTATCTCTAAAAGCATAGGGACCAATATCTTTATTCATACCGGTAAAAACCTGAAAATGCTTTCTATCCGGAGAAAATTTGACACCTAGCACTTCCATTGCTTCTTTTTTGCTTTGTTCTACAGCAACACTCTCAGTGCTAAACATCTCATCCAGATTTGCATCAGCGGCATTGTCGTCTTCACATCCAAATACCCCCAACAAGGCAAAAGCCATCAAGAAATATCGAAATACGTTTGTCAATTTCATATTATTATCTATTATATAGTAGGATAGTTAGTACCCTTACCTTGATTATCCAACATCTTTTTATACTTGCCAAGATTGTTCACCTTATCACGGTATGCCTTAAACTTAGCCATAGACATATTGAAGAACATCAGAATGATGGCCACAGCGGCAAACCCTAGCACGTAGTCTTTTACCCTTTGAAAGAAAGGTTTATATTCCAAAGCCTGAACCTTTTCAGAAACACTCTTCATGACAACGTATTGTTCATCCAACACAGTCATTCTCTTCGACAAAACAGGTACGACTTCACAAGAGGCCTTAGCCTGATCATAGTGTGTCTGCAATTCCGTAAAGACGAGTTGTTCCTTCGCCTTCACTTTCTCAAGTTGTGGAGCAAGTTTCTTCAACAGAGATAATTTATAAGCTTTCTGGTAAAGATTCTTATACACAGCAACTTGGCTAATAATAAACTTATCGGCATCAGCAAACTTAATGATAGACTCCACAGAGAGTGTCTTGGAGTCGAGGGTATCTTTTACCGTCTGCTTCAAAGCCTCAAGACCAGCAACCTTATTCATCAATTCCTCGTCGTTTGCGATATCCATCTGCTGAGCCTGATAATAGGTGTTCCATTTGACGTCCAAGGCATTGTATGACTGGTTTAGGCTTTTTAAACGTTCCGCCATAGCATTGACAACAGATTGAGACACGCCAACAGAGCCATCGACAGAAAAATTCATCTGCCCAACAACAAGCATTTGATTGAGTTCATCCGAAAATTGTGAAAGGCGCAATTCGATTTCGGCCTTTAGCTCTGCAACATCCGTAGGTACAGGTGTTTCTGCCTCCTGCGCCAATAGCGTGTGAGACAAGAACAGTAGTCCAATCATCAGCCCTAAGAACCGAGCCCTTTTCATTATTTCTATATTTCCTAAATTCACTATTTACACGTATTTCTAAAATAACGCTCCGCAGCTCGAAACATAGCAATAGCCTTTTGCTGTTCTGCAGTATGACCGGTGCGTTTTCCGATGAGCGCATCCATCTCTTTTACAATACTATTCCCCTGATTAATTAAATCGCTGCGTTCTATCGGATCATAACTAACTAACCAACGAGAGACAATGCCATCAAGTTGTCTTGACTTTGCAATCAAGATTTTCAATCGGTCAGTACTCATATCGCCAACACCATCAAGTTTATCAACAGTCTCCAGCGTAATTTTCAAATTGGCAATAGAGTCCACATAGTTATTATACTCACCCCACCCATTCTGGATTTCAGGACAAGCGCTCTGTATATCTTTCTTTTCAAATTGTCCCAACAGAGTTGATTGCAAATCCTCAAGAGCCTGAAGTGTCTCCTTTGAAGTAACTTTCCCATTGCCTACCCGCTTTGCAAAAGAACTATAGCTCGTAGAAACGCTCTCTAAAGCTTTCTTCGCTAAAGCAATATCTTCATCAAGGCCAAAACATGGATTTCTCATGATTGTTACTTGATACTCCAAGTTCAAATCACGCCCCAAAGGAATCTCATAGAGATTATATTTTTTCTTTTCAATTTTATCCATCAAGAAGATATCACGAAGTCTGACAGTCACCAGATTCCGTTTGTTCTGGATATCAAAAGTCTGCGTAATGAAATCATTTACCATCTTGTACTCCTGTGGAGCAGGCTGAAGTCCCTCATACTCTATCCAACGCCTAAAATAAAAATCACTAACAGGTTTGGGGATAGAAGCCTTAAATTTAGTCGTAACCTTGAACTTATCTGAAGGATTAGCTTCTACGACATAAGGCAATTGCTTCGGACGTATCTTACGTCCCTTGATTAGCGGTTTAAAATGAACATTATCCCAGAACACAAATAGTGTCCTGTATGAAATCAAGGTAACAGACAATGTATTATCATTTTCGTTAAATACAAACTTCACCATAAGGTCCATATCCTTTGCATCCTCTTTCAATGACAAATGGTCTGTGTAGGATGAACCTTGTCCGACAGTAATAGTTCTGACTGTCTGTGCCTGTAGTTTGACCCAACCCAGGCAGCATAGCAATATCAGGATTATTTTATACTTAATTCGCATATCGTTATATCTATTGTTCAAATAATAGCCAACCATTCGGCTCACCTTGACGCATCACCCAGGTCGCCACTTTCAGATCCTCCGGATAAGGAGATTCAAGCAATGCGTGGTATGTCTCATAGCGCAAATAAGAAGCCACCCTTCTAACCCCCCAAAGAAGATCAGTATAGGTGTCCGCCATATTGATGCAGACCCGTCCTGCGAACTCTCCGAAATAGCGGATATTTGGATGCCAAGGATGAGGGACTGCATTTCCTCGATTGTCACAGACCACAAACTGCAGCGATGGAGGCGAATCTACACACGGATAGCCCACGGGCAAATCAATCCGCATCTGAAAGCCTTTTGCAAAGATGGGACTATTCACTACGCCAGGTTCATTAAGATGATCAACGTGCTGCACGCCACAAATGCTTCTAAGGTGATAATCTACCAGATAGCCTATTGGAAGTCCAGCCACATTCCATCGCACCACCTGGAAGGATATGTTGCTATTTTCCGACAAGCCCTCTTCCAAATGATGCCACTCGTACAGCAGCCGACGGTTACGTCCACTGAGTTGAGACTGGTTAAATTTCTGACTATCCATGTTTACAAGCTACTTTTCAACCTGGTATGGGATCTGGCATCAAATACACCAAATCCCCATTATGCACATTATAATCAGCGAGAGTCTGATCCTCTTTACCGATCCTTGGGCGCATGACCCTAATCTCATGCACTTGAGGATCTTCCTTACCAAAAAAATAATCCAGAGGAGCACCCGTCTGATCAATGGACGGGAAATCAAAAATCAGTCTTCCATCTTCTCCGATAGCATGGCGCAAATTATCTACCAGTGTACTAAGCGGTGCTTCAGGATTGACCACCTTGAATCTCACTGTCTTATTCTTGTACGAGATGTCCAAAAAGAAATCTTCCATATCTTACTTATTTTTCTTATTAATCTGAATAATTACCGTAATAGGATATATATTCGTACTCCTAACACTCATCATGGCCTGGAGCAACATCTCCACCTTCGGAATCTGATCTTCAAACCCACGACGAATAAATGCATTATCAACTAGCAAGATCTCTACCAACACCTCATATCCGACATTGCCTGCATCTTGTTGCAGGCGATGGCTGACAGTGATGCCTTCTATCATAGAACGAGCGATGCCAAATCGTGTCTGCAATTCATTATAACAAAACAACTTCAAATCTGAGGGTGTCACCAAACGGTCATTTGTAATCATATAATAGCGCGACAAGCTCTCTTCTTCCACCACGTCACGGATTTCATCAAATCCCATACTTGGTATAGTAATCTGCCGTGTTGTAGAACCATTGATGCCTAAAGGAGTTGTAAATACGCTGTCCTGCTTTAGCATAGAATTCACGCCAGCCCCAAGTGTCGTTACATAACGAACAGACAAGCTGACAGGCTGTTGTCTATCTTCATATGGCTTCAGCATAAGGTACACACCAGGAATACGCTGTTCCTGATCAGACCTGGCCGCCTCTCTCATACGTGAAAGTATGGTTAACAACTCCTGCATAACTCTCTCATTCGCTTCTTGTCTGAGATTCAGGAAAGCATAGAAGTCCGTATAATATCGGTTAATCAGAGTGTTTAAGAGGTTTACCAAAGTACCCTGATTAAAACGGTCGGCAGCTAATCTACGGACATCAACAGGAAATTTGCTAAACAACTGTTCTGATGATGGTCTTAACATATGCATAAATTGCTGTCCAACCTCTCCTGTTTCCGAACTTTTTCCTTGGAAACCAGTTACACGAACTATTGGAGATGTCGAAGACAAATCCGCAGACCGTACATACGCATTCACCAATACGACAGCGTTCAGCACAAGATTATCTTTATCGATAAAGAATCCGTCCGTAATACCAGAAAATTCAAAGACCATTTGAACTGTCTCCGAATCCCCTATTGCGAACTTATTTGGCTGATGTTGTTTGACACAATAAAGTCTGAGATTCTGCTTTGCAAACAAATCAAGACAAGGAACGGTTGCAGCATAGGTCTGCGTCTTGTTGTACAAGATTGAATCCAATGCAAAACAAGGAGACAAAGGTAGTTCGGAAAAGTCCCACGGATTAACTATGGGTAACAGCTGTCCCTTGATAGATACTTTCAAGTCCTTATAATTCTGGTTTCTTATAGCAAAAGAAAAACCAGACAAATCAGCTACTGGAGTATCCAATTTTAGAGTCACTTTCCAACGCCGGCCATCAATTCTTACAACTGACTCAACTGAAGCATTCACCAAGCGAGTATTTAGCAATGGAATAAAAGACACTTCAGAATCTGCGAGGGTAAAAACATGATTCTCTGTCAGATCCATAAACGGCAACCCTGGCTGTAGTGATGTTTCTATTACCGTAGTTGCAGGAATGGCATGACCAATCTCATATGGAACCATCATATGACTAAACTCCTCCAGCACATCTGATTTCATGTGCTCGATGGTTATCTCTGTTTCATTCGACTGAGATGCAAGTGCAGTCATCAGCAAAGAGAACACAGGATCATGCTCTATACCCTCCAACTGATCCGGGTGATCACTTTCACGCCATATACGAATGGCTTCCTGAATCAGTTCCTCAGCCTTTTGTCTATTTTCAAATAATGACTGTCTCATGCTTAAAAACAATTATTTCCATACACGTAAAATGGTAGTGAATACATAGTCTTCTTTTGTTGAAATGATCACACCCTTTATCGTTATATATATTTTTCTTTCTTCACGAATATACGTCATCGTCACAGAAATATCATCAAGCCGTTTTTCGTACTGCTTCACGATTTCCTTCAATTCTGCGGCAAATGTATTCATGTTTTTTGAAGAACCTGAAATCTTCATGTTATAGATGTCCTGAGAACTGGTTTCGTATATCGTATCACCAGAATTATATATAACACCTTCATGTTCATCAAAAATCTCAAATCGCATATTATTAAAGATGAAACCGAAATTCGGATCAGCCACATTATGGAAACGAGGTGTAGAAACTAGCAAATTAATCGACTCGTCAAGCGATTTCTTAATATTTGCTTGACGTGCGAGTCCGGTCTTAACGACTTGCAGTGGGATAGACAGATACGACATAAGCAATTAGATTAGTGGTACAAACTTTTCACTTTCAGGCTCTGGGATATAGAGCGCATTGAACAAATGCTCAAATAGCATTTCATAGAGTCGTTCGTAGAGGATCTTCTGCAAGTCTTTCTCCATCTCTGTCATCGATGCTTTCATTTCCTTTTGGATATGTTCCTCAAGCGACGGTCTCAATATGTTATTAATATGTTCAACCAATGTTTGCATCTGCTCGGCAAGTGAATTCTGGAGTTCTTCCCTCACCAACTTTACAAGTTCTTCCTTTGTCTCATTTAGCAGCCTTACGATAAGTTCCTCATGCAACTGAGCATACAGTTCTGCCTTGGCCTGCCTCAATAATGCATCGTAGTCGATAGTATTGTCTTCAAGTACGACTTTATCAAGAACGACAACTGCACCCGACAAATAATCATCAAACCACTTCAGCCACTGCACGATATCAGACTGTTTGGGTTCTGTCATAATCTGATACTGCTCAGTATTAGGAGTAATAATATAATAGTTTATAGCCTGGGCTATCTCCTGAAGCATTGCAACAAAGTCATGAACACTATTTTTAAGACTATAGCTTTTCAATATGAAAAGATAATGCAGCAAAGAACGCTTGCCATCCCCATCTTCAAGATTTTGATGTGAAGTGATAGTCTCCAACTGTCCAACAAATCTTTCGACATACTTAGAGAAGCGTTCATCGCCCGACATTAACAGGCAGGGAGCTATATAATCTGAATCAATGGAGAATACACCATCTTTCACAAGGAAATGCATAAGAGGCATCACATCACTGGCCTCCACCTCATCTTGTGTGTGTATAGCATATTCATAATGAGGCCGTATATAAGGAACGCCATCTTTCTCAAACTCGGTTCTACCGTCTCCAACCCCTATTGTAAGATAGTAGCTATCACCAAAAAGCATAGGTATCGCGACTACAACAGGTTCATCAGCATCTATAACTTTTCCTGATGGAAGAAGTGCCATACACTGCAGCCGTTCTATCTCAAAAGTGTTCTTGACAAAGATTCCACTACAACTTAAGATGGCCCCTGGTAGCAAGCCCATGCGGGTACTACCCAATGCAGCTCTAATAGCTATTTGTTGCTGGAAATCAAGTTTCTCCTCCAGACCGATAAAAGTCTGTGAGGTGATTTCCATTCCAGGTAACCAATTAATTTTTGAATTCAGATCCATAAACCTATGCTTTATGTATTATTGATTCACTTCTGTATTATAATTAAGCGTCAGGCTGCCATCGGGTAACCTTGACTGAGACTGATGCTCTTTAATATCTATTTCACATCTTACATCAAAGGGAATAAACCACTCTTCCAAAAAAGAAACTAATGGCTGTAGATTCTGCATTAACTCTTTATATGCATTTGCCGTCAGTCCAGGAATAAGAAGTTTGTATCTAACTACAGGCAGCCAGCAACGGGTAGTGTCTATATGGCTATAGCGGCCTTTACTCATCTCCACCCGACAATTCATCAGACTCCCTAAAAGATTGGCCACAAAGCCCAAATCCCCTCTCCATCTACTTACATAAGGCAGTAAAACGGCAGCTTCCTTCACTAGCGGGTTCGACTCCGCCGTCAGATCGAAACCATAATAATGCAGCAACAAGAATTGCAACTTTTGCTCAAGCAACTCTGAAGTGATGCGCTCGATAGCAAGTTTCTTGCGGAACACATATGTATCGAATGGGGCAAAGGTTTCATTAAGCAATTCTCTTCGCCACTCCAGTTCTTTATACTTTGCAGCAATATCATCACCTTTCAGGTCACTATCCTTAGTCAGAAGTCCTTCTGGCAACAAACGAAGGAAGCCATCGCGCGCCAGGATGGCTTTACCTTCCTTCTCTTCAATAGCCAAGGCATCCTGATTATAGTTACGATAGAAGGTACCTTTGTTAATGGCAATCCATTGGTCCTCCATCTCGGGATAAAGATAGTTCAGCAGAACTTCTGCCCTGATTTGTGATAGATTCCTCTTTATTCTCATTGTTCTCTCATTTCCAAATAATACTCATTCCCATCAGCAACAACATGCAGGACATCCCATGCAGGGATTCCCAATTGGGAAAGCGTGCAGTCCTGATATGGAAAACTAATATCTATTTCCCGATATTCGTGCTGATAGAAATTCCCCAAAGGAATACCCGCAAGGGGCGAATTTTCCTCAAGACATCTTTCTACTGCATGACCAGGAGACATAACAAAAGTACGATGATCTGTAGTGCGATCTACTACATAATCTACAAAGCAATCATTCTCCAGACAGAGATGAACATCCCTTACATTTAATTCTTTTTCTATTGCCACGAGTGCTTCGGATACAGTGAAGTTGGGCGTGATCGTTGAAGGGCGTATTGGTAGCCATTGTTCATGAACAGCACACTCATCATCATAAGCCTGAAAATCCACGACTTTTGTCGAAAGATGCTGTCCGTCATAATAAAACATCTTTCCGCAAAGGGAAGTAAGTTCACCCTGAGCCAACATATCACCATGAATCAGCTTCAAGGCTTCTTGAACTTGAACAGCACCAATAATCGATGCCACAATTGAGGTCGTCGGCATCTCGCCTGCTTCTTCGTGCCTTCTTATGACACCTGCACAAGGCATTCTCTTAGCAAGTTCCTCTAAGCCCTTAGGACCAAGGTTGCATGCATAGCAGTTCTTGCCTGGTACAAATACGCGAGAAGTACCTTCCAATTCTCCGATTCCACCATCGACCCAAGGGATTCCTGCACGCATACATAGCCGGTTAATGCAATATCGCGCCCAACGACTATCGACACAGCCAATGACCACGTTTTGATGTTTCAACAGACCAAGTCCAACATCATAAGCAATATCTCCACACACAGTTGTAATCTCCAATACTGGATTCATAGCCCGCAAACGCTCAGCGACTACTTCGACCTTCAATCGATGCTGTGCAGAATCTGATTTAGAGAAAAGTACTGAGCGCGACAAGTTTCCAGCCTCCACAATATCAAAATCTACTGCAACAATATGCTCAACTCCCAACAGCACAAGGTTCTTCAGCACCTCGTTACCCAAGGCGCCACAACCCACGACCATTATGCATGCGGCAGAGACCCGCTGTTGATCAAAGCACTTGCTCATTCTTGATTCACTATAGTTGTTTCATTTTTAGTTCAACATCTACCATATCGTTACCAATAGGTGTTATTGTCGCCTCAGCATCCCTAAAGCCATCGTAAGTCAATCGTACCTTGCAGGGTTTGGATGCTGGCAGATTTTCAACCACCAAAGGTGTTTGACCGACTTTAATCTTATTAATATAGATTGTTGCTCCCACTACATTACTATGTATATTCAGCAAGCCATAACTTGCCATAGGTGCGCTTAAATCAAGGAACTTCGGAAGTTCGTCATCAACCCAGAAGGGAACTGGATTGGATTCAAGGCTATCTTTGTAGGTATTAAGCACATAATATCCCAATTCAAGTTTACCTTCCCATTTGCCAACAGCTACCGATTCACGATTTATCCAAATCTCCGTACTGTCGTCTGGTGCAGTAATCGTTACCGGAGCCTTTGCCTTAAGAGTTAAAGTTTCCATAAAAGCACTATCAGGGCTAACGGGAAGAGTATCGGATCTCACCACACTACGTTTTTGAATAATTGAATTATTCTGTATGTCAGCCTTCGTAAGCTCAACAATTCTTTTTTCCGCCTTACCAAGACTGACTATACCATCATAAAAACTCCTCATCCCATTAATCACCATCAGATGATGCTCACCAGCCTGGAGATGCCCACTCGTTGCCGAGCCCTTTCCTATTGCCTGACCATCCAATACAATAGTTGCCTCGGGCAGGGGAGTCCTTACCGTCAGATATGAATAAAATGATTGAAGTATCACAGGAACCGTCAGCTTTGCACTATCTTTCAATTCTATCGAGTCTGACACCTCCTCGTAGAAAGGGGCTTCTACATGATAGCCATGCTTCCCGACAGGGGCATTAAACTGAGCAGTTCCGTCTCTAAGAAGTACTGTAGTACTATCAAACTGCAAAATGGCATTCGCAGGTTCTACCTTGAATACCACCCATTGTTTTGACAATTTATATTCTTTTCCAGGCTTATCTGTCAATAGATTCGCCTGATAATGTTTTTTCTTCTTTAATCCTTTCCCTGGAACTTTCCAAGTAATTTGTCCGTAGTCAGGATGCTTTATCACAAGGAACTTTGTCTTGTGTGGCGTTAGCAACGTCAATTTTCCGTCGCCTTCCTTTGCCTTAATATCTGTTATTCCATCGGCTTTAAAAGTAAAACCTTTTTCATCTGTTTTCAGATCAAAGGTCGCTAGTTTCTTGTCTACTGGCAAAAGAGTGTGATTCAACAGATCAAATTTGACCCGTTTAAACTTCTCTATATTCATTTTCTGTGCCTCTGCAGGCAACAGAAGAATCATGAGAAGCAAGGTAGCCAGTATTACCTTTCTACTCATAATTCTTATTTCACTGTCGCCATAGCAGTGTTACCTGGATTTGTAATTGAAATATTACCTCCCCATGTGCACAAACACTTGCTGTTGTCGGTCAATGCAGGCATGTTCATCACCTTTACTTGAGCACTTCCCGGTGCCCATGGTGCTGTTATAGCCGGAACACATGGCGCAGGAGTCAACACTCCCATAGCCGCCGATGTTGCCGAGGCGACAGCAGGATTGGTCAAAGTCTGACACATACCAAATGTAGGAATGTTTGTGGTAGGAACCATGTCCATGGTTGTAGCTATCAACATATTTCCACACTTTGGTCGAAGAGGTACCGTTACAATTAGTGAGGCCGGTGCCATACCAAAACTGCATTGGAGCATTGCGCCCATCGTTACAAATTTACCCATAAACCTTAATATTATATATAACCTTCAGCCCAACCCCTCGGCCAGGCCAAAGGTTACATGACATTATTTACTTCCAAGGATTCTCGAAGACTACCGGGCCGTTCTCGAGCTTCTGACATACAATCTCAATGTCCTCATAGTGCTCTTCACCATCTGCCCAATACTCCTTGTACTTCACGCAGTAGCAGCCTGTGCCCTTCAGCTGTTTCATGTCCTTGCCGTCAACCGTGCTCTGGAACTTGAGAGTGAAATCGCGCGGATCTGTCGGAGCCAGCATCCAGCCAAGCAGTTCGGCGTTGCCGTCATTCAGTGCCTTCACGCGGATATTGACGCGTCCGCCGCGGGGGATACCTGAAATCTGTCCTTCACGATCAGTTGCCTGATTGAACTTGTAATCCACTAAGATTACCTCACGTGCCTTGAAATCCTTTACCTCGAGGGTTACTGGTGTTACATTCTCTGCCATATCTTGTTTCCTTTTATATTAAAACACAAATTATGCCCACTCGTTCTCGAACTTGATAGAGCCAACCTCAATCTGCTTGCAGGTGATAACGATCTCCTCAAAGTGGCCAACCTTGTCTTCCCACTTCTCCTCGAAGTCAACGCAGTAGCCGTTGGTGAACTTGATAGTCTTCATAGCCTTGCCGGTCTTCGTCTCGAGGAACTCGATGCTTCCGTTCTTCGGCAGGTTGCGCTCTGTCATCCAAGCCAACAGGTCTGGGGTACCGTCGTTCATGGCCTTCACACGGACAGTAATTTTACCACCACGGGGAATACCACTCATCTGTCCCTCTACATCTGTCTCCTGCTCAAACTCGTAGTTTACCATCATTACTTCACGGTCCTTGTAACCGTCAACCTTCATTGTTACTGGAGTCTTTGCCATAATTCGTCAAATTTAGTTTATTAATATTGAAAGAATTCAAAATTATTCGCTTGCCAATGCTGCCTCTTTAGCTTTCTTATCTGCAGCAACCTTGATAATAAAGTTCTTGGCTGCATAGAAAGGAGTCAAGGTTATATCACAAGTAATCTGCTTGGTAACAGGATCTTGTCTCGGCTCACCAATTTCATAATTCTGGAAAAGGTTTCCGTAGCCCTTATACATATTGAGGAACTCCTGAATCTTGCTTTTCAGGTTCTTTGGCGAATTGTACGGATCCCAGTTCTCAAGTGCCACCTCATGCACGAAGTTCATTAGGACTTTCTTCACCCAGTCAAATACACGAACAATAGGATATTCCTTCATCGCATCAAGGTCACCATTGTAAAGCGTAGTATTATTGAATGCCATCACGCGTCCCTCACTATAAACCATTGGGATAACCTGATTATCCATCAGTGAAGCGATCTCAGACTTCAGCAAATCACTCTTCACGCCCTTTACGCCATCAAGCGTTCCATACTTCTTACCACCAGCGCCCTGAGCCATGTTTGCAGTCTCGTCATACAATTTTCCACAAAGTGCTGCAGCAGGAGCGATATAGAAAGCCTTAGAGTCTTCTTCATCAGACGACATTTTCTCTGCCTCGCGACCTACAATCCAGTTTGCCGTCATCACAACATTCATCAGCTCCTGATCGCTATCGCGATAACCTTCCGTATTTGCCTGAAGATCATCGAATGAATACTCATCAGCATGGTCAGTAATTAACATTACCTTATACTTAAAGGCCATCTTTGCCCAACGGAGCAGATCAACCTTATCTGTCAGCACAGCGCCAGGAATACATACGAGACTATAGGCATCCTTCAAACTCAGACGGTCAAAGCCATTACGCAGAATATTCTCCACCTCTTGTGAGAAACCAGAATCGGCATCGGCAATATCTTCTTTCACAACGTTAATGATACGAAGGTTCTTCACCTTATCGGTTCCACAAGTCTTAAAGAAAGAGTCGAGCTCACGATAGCTACGCTCCAGATTCTGGGTAGCGTAGAGAGCGTCAGTTATGCCCTGCTTCAATAAAGTTGTATATTTCTCCTCTTCCTGCTTACAGGCATCAGCGAAACCTGTTGCACTCTCGAGGCTAGAATCCTCAAGCAACTCAAGCCAACGAGTAATGTCACGTTTGAGTCCTTCTCTCTTATCTTTAAAGCGCTTATCCGTCAGGAACACTTGTTTGGCTGCCTTACGTGCGGGATTCATATTATCCGCATCAGGCATAAAACCACGAATGGCATTGAATCCGCCAAAAGCGGATAAAAGCTTGGAGACATCTTTACCTTTCTCCTGAAGTTCTGCACCCGCCTGTTGAGCGGCCTGTGCTTTCTGCATTTCTGTATCAGCCATAATATTTAAACTTTTTCTATTGCAAAATTAATACCTTATTTTTAATTAAGTCCCAGAATTCTTCTGGATTTTTATGATTATGTAGCGACAGCTTAATTGTTTGGCGACAAAACGCCAAAGCCAACCTCCATGCTGTCGCTTAGAAGCTATACTTTCTCTGTCATCATACGGAATTCAACAGGTGTCATACCTATAACCTCACTCATGCGTCGCTGCAAGGTACGAACAGAGTTATAGCCTGCCTCAGCACTGATTGCGGCTATACCATACTCGGGGTGATCCCTAAGCAGCTGTAAGGCCCGCACCAAACGGAGGTTTTCCAAATACTCATCTGGCGATCTGAAGATTGTCGAATTACGAAAAAGACGTATCAATCGTGCCTGCGACACGCCTATCAACTCAGCCAATTCTTTCGTCCCAAATTCAGGAGTCACCAGACCAGGCTCTTGCTCCAATCTATTTTCCAGCATGGCTAACAGCTCTGCGTCATCAACCATATCAGCTTTTGCCATCAAACGTTGTCCACGCTGCATCTCTGCCTTCAGCCAACTGACGCGCTGTTTCAGCTCATACCAGGAATTCAATTGTTCACTCATTAGGAGATTGCGCCCCATTAGGCGTACATTCTCCATATCAAGCCGCTCGTTTTCCTGTTCCAAACGGGCTATCTCTTTTTCCAACTCTTCAATTTTCTTTGCCATAATGAGTCAATGCCAAATTATTTATCAGCACCTTCCAGTTCAGACAGCATAGACTGAAGCATCTCTTTCAGTTCCTCACGACTGCCAGCCTCTTTCAGGATGTCACGAAGCTTACGATTCTGTTCTATGCTCTTACGGATTTTCTGATTCGTATCAATATTCTCCTTTACACCAGACAGGAACGGACTGTTCTGCACTAACTTGCCCTTACCGCCCTGTGCCTCAAAATCACGAAGCTCACCAAACTGCAGAGTCTCGTTGACCGAACCGCCCTCAGCATCTGTGAAGCTAACTTCCACTTTCGGTTTAAAGTGAGCGAAAGCATCATCAATATTATGGATATCCTCAACAAACTCAGGGGCACCTGCCTCTACATCGGTTGTGTACTGATCAATCATCAGGGTTTTGTTTTGATCAATCAAACTGACTTTCGCATTGGACTCCTCATCTGGAGCCATCGAAATGAAATTCTCTTTCATTGCCATAATTATACAAATTTAGAAATTAATAAATATTTAGTTACTTTTTTTCCTTCTTAGGTTTCTCCGATACGGATTCTGCCTTGCCATTGATGACGAATACAGCCTGACTTTCTTTGTCCAACCGTACTTCAATATTATCTCCAGGTTTCACCTTGCCGGCTATCATCATTTTAGAAATAGGATGACGGAGCTCCTTTCGAATGACGCCAAGTACAGGACGAGCACCATACTGCTGGTTATAACCACGCAAAGCGATTGCCAGACGAGCCTCAGGGGTCAAGGTAAGAGTTATATTCTGTTCCTCAAGCAACTTCAAGAGACCCTTTAGATGAATATCAAAAATAGAAACTACGATCTTATCCGTAATCGGTGAGAATGGTACGATTTCCGTCAGACGTGCCAAGAACTCCGGACGGAAGAATCCCTGCATGATATCCATGAGCTCGTTATTCTCGGGAATGATACCACTGTTGAACTTTTCCACAATGGTCTGGGCTCCAATATTCGAAGTAAACAGGATAAGAGCATTCGAGAAGTCACCCACACGGCCTAGGCGGTCGTGAAGCTTGCCCTCGTCTAGAATCTGGAGGAACAGGTCGAACACCGACTTATGAGCCTTCTCAATCTCGTCAAACAACACGACACTATATGGATTCTGTCGAATCTTGTTGACCAACAATCCACCTTCTTCATAACCCACATATCCCGGAGGCGCGCCATAAAGCAGGGCTACAGAATGTTCCTCCTTGAATTCAGACATATCAAAGCGGATAAGCGCACTTTCGTCACCAAAGAGGAAAGTGGCAAGGGCTTTTGCCAACTCTGTCTTACCTGTACCTGTCGGACCAAGGAAGAAGAACGAGCCCATAGGCTGACCCTTCTTACTCAAGCCCGAGCGCGCCTCATATACAGCATCTAGCACTTTCTTTACGGCATGGTCCTGACCGACAACACGTTTCTTCAGGGTCTCCTCTGCACCCATCAAGCGATCGCGCTCTTTAGTCTGAACCTTTCCAAGAGGGATACCTGTCTGCTTAGCAACAACTGCACTTAAGTCATCACTTTTCAGTTCCGTACGTTTCTCCGCGCTCAATTCTGATAACTTATCAAGTATTCCCGACAAGAAATCCAAACGTTCCTGGACGGTTGCAATCTTACTGAAATCAGTATCAGAATCGACACCAGCAAGAAGAATACAACTGACTTTATTGAACAATTCGTAATTGAGCCAGTCAAGCTCTTTCATTAGAGCTTCGTCTGCAGCGCCCTTGTTATCTGCCCGTCCCCTGACATTTTCTAGTTTACCACGAAGGTCCTCAATAATGCTACCAGTCAGATCATTCATCGTCTTCACTTGGGCCATCGTACGGTCAATCAGATCAAAAGCTGAGTCAGGTAGCGATTTCTCCGTCAGATAGCGCTTGGCCAAGCGGATAGCATCACTCATGACCGTCTCGTCAACAGTTAGTTTATGATAGTCCTCGTATGCAGCAATGGCTCCTTTCAGAATACGAAGTGAAAGATCTGCTGTCGGCTCTTCAATAGTTATTTTCTCTAATTTTGAGACCATCTCCTTATCGGTCTCAATATTTTTTGTGTATCCATCAATGCTTGAAGTGGCAAGTAATTGCAAACGCCCCTTGCTTAGCTCATTCTTTAAAATAGCCGACGCGCCAAACAAAGAGCCTTGTTTATCGAATAGTTTGTCAATTGACTCGATAATCAAAACAGCATTGGGGAGCGCCTCAATTTCCATTATAACATTCTTGAATCGGTCTTCCACTTCCCCTTTATACTGAGCATCTCCTCCAAGGATTGCAGTATCCAATTCATAGGCCACAGCACCACTCAGGAAACCGGGCACATGATCGGCAGCCAACTCACGGACAAAGCCATTGACAAGTGATGTCTTTCCAACACCAGATTCTCCTGTAATCAAAAGATTAGCCTTAGTCTTACGGCCGAGGATTTCATAAATTACAGAGATTTCCTTTTCAAAGCCAATCACATTGTCGAGCTTACCAGCACGGGCTACTGCAGTTTTGTCAATGCAATATTTGGCCAAGGAACCTTTTCCACCTACAGCAGCCGTATGCTTTGTCAACTCCGCGCCTTCCATATATGGGGCTTCTACATTCGCACCACCAGCCATCTTTGCACTTATATCCGAAGGGGTAAGGGGCAAAGTCTTCAACTGATCGAACGTAAAGCCAACACCTGGCGTTACCAATGAAGCCAATACACAAACATCTGTGCACTCATCGAGATTAAATTTAACTTGATAATTCTCAGCCTCCTCGATAACGGCCTGGGACTCCTCACTAAATTCCAAATCACGCATCGGACGCACTGCACGTGGAGCAAGTTGCATCTGAACGTCAGCCCAGTCTTGCAAATAATAATAATCCTTGTCCAGTTCGCTCTCAATAAAATTCACCAGGCCAATTTCCTTATGAAGGATAGCCTTAAAAAGATGCGCTGGATAAATTGCATCGCTACAATATTCTTCCGCAAAAGAGTTTGCAATAGTTTTAAGTTTTGAATTCATATCAAAAGTTACGCGTTTAATTTGGCTACAAAAATAGGAAAAAAATCAAGAAAAAGAATAAGTAACACGGCACAAAACATTAAAGATTTACATTATTTAACACAAGTAAGAAACTCAAGGGCTTCAAAGGCGCCATTTATCAGAAAAAAAGGAGTTTGACAATACACGTGATTGCAAGCCTTTGCGCCATGTCTCTCAAAAACAACGGCCCACGTACCTCGAAATGATCAAGGTACGTGGGCCGAGATTCGCATCAAAAACTATTCCCACTCAATAGTTGCGGGCGGCTTTGACGAGATGTCATAACAAACACGATTAACGCCACGCACTTTGTTAATGATTTCATTCGATACTTTTGCCATGAAATCATATGGCAGATGAGCCCAATCGGCCGTCATCGCATCTGTAGAAGTAACAGCCCGCAGAGCCACGGGATGTTCATAAGTCCGTTCGTCACCCATCACGCCTACACTTCGAACCGTTGAGAGGAGAATGGCACCAGCCTGCCAAATTTGATCGTAAAGCGATACTTCGACCTCTCCGTCTTGCAACTCAGCAGGCACACCTGCAGCCAGAACTTTTCGGGCCTCTTCGCCTGATAGTTTTACTTTGTAGTCACGCAGGCCACGAATATAAATATCATCAGCGTCTTGAAGAATACGAACTTTTTCGGGCGTAATGTCACCAAGAATGCGCACTGCCAGACCAGGACCTGGGAAAGGATGACGGGTAATAAGATGCTCTGGCATACTGAGCTGACGCCCAACACGACGCACTTCGTCTTTAAAGAGCCATTTCAGCGGCTCACACAACTGCAAGTGCATTTCCTTAGGTAGACCGCCCACGTTATGATGGCTTTTAATGACCTTACCGGTGATGTTCAACGACTCTATTCTGTCTGGATAAATCGTACCTTGTGCAAGCCACTTGGCATCTGTTATTTTCTTTGCCTCTGTGTTAAAGACCTCAACAAAGTCTCGACCTATAATCTTACGTTTCTGTTCCGGATCCGTCACACCTTCAAGATCTTTGAAGAATTTTTCTGACGCATCAACACCTATTACGTTTAGGCCAAGGACCCTATAGTCATTCATCACCTGACTAAATTCGTTTTTACGGAGCATGCCATGATCAACGAAAATACAGGTAAGACGCGAGCCGACAGCACGATTCAAAAGAACCGCAGCTACAGAAGAGTCAACGCCGCCAGAAAGACCGAGGATGACGCGATCGTTTCCTAATTGTTCCTTCAACTCGGCTACTGTAGAATCAACAAATGAAGCAGCACTCCACTCTTGCTTAGACCCGCAAATACCAACAACGAAATTCCTTAACAAATCCTTACCCTGAAGAGTATGAAACACTTCCGGATGGAATTGCACTGCCCATACAGGTTGTTTTGTTGAGGCAAACGCAGCATTGACCACATCAGCCGTCGAGCCTATCACTTTAAAATCCTGAGGGATAGCCGTAATGGTATCACCATGACTCATCCACACTTGCGAATGCTGTTCAAAGCCTTTGAAGAGCGGATTTTCCGTGTCGACCGTCTGCAAATTGGCACGACCATACTCTCGGGAGTCTGCTTTTTCCACCTTACCACCCAGAGTATGCGAAATAAACTGCGCCCCATAGCAGATTCCCAATACAGGAATCTTGCCTACGAACTGTGACAGATCGACTTTAAACGCCTCTGGGTCGTGAACGCTAAATGGCGAACCGCTCAAGATGACGCCTATCACACTTGGGTCGTCCTTCGGGAACTTGTTGTAAGGCATAATCTCGCAGAAGGTATCCAGTTCACGCACACGCCTACCAATAAGTTGGGTCGTCTGTGAACCGAAATCCAAAATAATAATCTTCTGTGTCATTTTTACTTATATTTGTTTAAAAAATTTCTCAGCCTGATCAAGGGTCTCGAGCTTCCCGACATCCATCAACTGCAGGTCTTTCTTCTCGAAACCAAGAAACACGCACTGATGGCAGTATTTCAAATAGAAATCAATAATACCAAAACGTTCCGGCATCGATTCAAGCAACGGGAAAACACGAGGCCAAATAACATGGATTCCGCTGAAAGCCAATTGTCTCATGGCCGAAGGATCCAGTCCCTTATAAGGACTCTTCACCTCGCCAGATTCTATATTTGTCCATCCATCAAGAATGGTTTCTTCGTCAAAAAGCAGATACCGTTTTGTCTGTCTACGACTCACAACAAGCAACGCATCAGGCGCTTGTTCCACTTGAGTAAGTTCACTAAGATCAAGATTGCTTAAGATATCCACGTTATGGATAAGTACTGGCGAATTAGCATCAAACAACGGCAAGGCCTTGCGAATTCCGCCACCAGTTTCCAATAGTCCACTGGTCTCATCACTGATACGAATATCTATGCCAAAATTATCATTCCGCTGCAGATAATCAACAATCTGCTGAGCAAAGTGATGCACATTCACTACAATGCGCTCATAGCCTGCAGCCTTCAGCTTCATGACGACATGCCACAAGAGAGGCTCTCCTCCTACCTTAACAAGAGCCTTAGGCATCGAGTCTGTCAGCGGTTTCAACCGGGTTCCAAGACCCGCAGCAAATATCATTGCCTGTTTCATGCCTGCAAAGTTAGTACTTTTCGATGAGAAAAAGGCCTTTTGGAGATGTTTTTTGAACTTTTGGTAGTCATAAATTTGTTTGAACCAAAAAAAATTGTAATTTTGCGCCTGAAAACGAATAATTTGCAACAAGAATGAACAAGATACAAGTCAAGCAAATCATAAAGCGTACACGAACCAGTTTTATTTTGGTTATCGTAGCCGCCGTTCTTTCGCAGGTATTCAATATCGCCCAATACGCTTACACACGTTCTAACGTCAAACGACAGACATCAGAAAAGGCCTACCGTGATCTTCGCGAGATTCAACGCATTGTAAACTTGAAGACAAACGTAGAGACGGCAGTACAAAATGCAATGGGTGATGTACTTATCAATTTGCAAGAACCAGACAAATTCTATGGAATAGCTTCACGGCTAGTAGCACGCAATGAGCACATTGTGGGTTGTGCCATCGCGATGAAACCAGGCTACTACCCAGAGAAAGATAGTCTTTTTGCCCCATTTGCATACCCAGAGTCAAAGAACGGAAAGTATCAGCCTCGCACCAAGCTTCTCCCTTATGATTACACAGAACAAGATTGGTATATTCAGCCTCTCAAGGCAGATTCTGCCATATGGAGTGAACCATATACCGATACAGGAGGATCTGGTCTGCTGATTCACACCTACGGGCAACCCATCCATAATAGTCAAGGAAATGTCATTGGTATTTTAACAGCAGACGTACACTTCAAAGATCTTGCCCAAAAGGAAGATACCGTCTATAGTGCACTCGACAGGGTTAACATTATCGGTTTCATCCTGCAGTTGCTTGCCCTGATATTAATCATCTGGATTGTTTGGCGCTTTGGAAAGAAGATCAAGCAGGTGAACTGGCTTATTGCCGAACAAGACTTGCTAGGCAAGGAACTCCAAATTGCCAGCGATATTCAGGCTGCCATGCTCCCAAAAGATTCTGAAGCTGAGAACGCACGTCACCACCTTAATGTGGAAGAATGTCTTATTCCCGCTCCTGATGTGAGTGCTGATTTCTATGACTACTTCTACACAGGTAAAAATCTCGTTTTTTGTATTGGCGATGTGCCCGGCAGCAATGTAAAAGCAGCCTTGATGATGTCTGTTACCCGCAGTATCTTCCGCACATCTGCCACCATGCAATGCAAAGAAGGGGCGACGCCCTCACCTGCTGCCATTGTCACATCAATGAACAATACGCTCTGCACCATTAATCATAATCAGATGTTTGCCACGCTTCTCGTCGGTGTGCTCAACCTCGATACAGCAAAGCTGACCTATTGCAATGCAGGAAATCCTGCACCTGTCGTACTCAGTCCAGCTACAGGCGCCAACCTATTGGATACAAATCCGAATATCCCCGTTGGCATCATGGAAGATTATGAATACATGGAACAGAGCATCACGCTTATCGATGATTTCACACTCTTTATCTATAACGATGGCCTTTATGAGACAGAGAACAGTTCTCACGAACCCTATGGACAAAAGCGCATGTTGACACGTCTGAAGAACTGTGCCCTTGCCAGCGATAGCCCGCAAAAAATACTCTCCAAGATGCAAGAAGCCTTGGAGAGTTATCGTGGCAATGCCGATCAGTCAGATGATGTGCTGATGGTCACATTCAAGACTGTCTGAATCAGGGATACCAGACAACGGATGGATCTTTCACCCAATTGATGAACTTCGGATAGACATCCTTGATACTCTCACGCTCATCGGGCCAAAAGAAGGTATTTTTTACAAGTATCTTACAAGCAGGTTCCCCCTTTCCTGCATAGAGTTCAATCCACTTAGGCTCATTGGGTTTACCCTTGTTCACCTCAATCTTAACATCCTTGACCGAGGAGAAAGAACCCGTTATTGAGAACTTTACAGGATCCTTAGTTGCACCTTTCAAACCTTTTTTTTCAGCCTTAGTATTCACCAGCACATCCTGGTTCACGCCGAATAATTTGTGAACCTCCAGATTGTTATCGCCATTGATACGTATCGGCAAAGTACCACCAGCAGCTTGAAGCACACAGTCAGCACCAGAATTGGTTAATGTCACATCCAGTACAATGTCATTGAAATCAAAGTCTGTATTATCCTGCACAGACAAATCCTCTGCGATGACACGCCATGTAGTCTGAACAGGTGTCGGTTTGACAGGTTCAACCAGCAATGGGAACGTATCTTCCAAATCCTTATGCACAGCGAGCATCACGTCGTTACAGTCAAAATCACAGGCTTCAGCAGAGGCACGGTCTTCCATACCCACCACATAAGAATGTGACAAATCGCCATCCTTACTGGCTAGGACAGCAAAGAAGTACTGCTCATCCTTGTTCAAGAAACGGTTGGTATAGACTGTCTGGCCCGGATCTTTAGGATTCTTGACATAGAAGCCAACCCTATAGCCAACTGGCACATCTTCTGTCTTCAACGTTATCATCTTGGCATGCAGCATCTTAGCTTCAAGGGTTGTCCATATCGTGTAGCCCCATGATGCTTTTGGTGTTTCCCAATCAGAAATTGAAGGACTAGACTTTGTAGTATATTGAAAATAGTTATTCTTCCCCAAGTCGGTTACAAACTGGCTGACAAATTTCACTTCTTTACGATCAGCAGCAGTTTGTGTTTTGGGATTGTAATAATAGTAGCCTATCTCAAACTCTTCCTTAGTAGAGGAGAACACGATGTCGAATCGGAATGGACCTCTGGAGATGAACTCAAAGTTCTTCCTGATTTTCTCAGCGACCTTTTGGCCTTCGGGAAGGCTATCAAGTGCCTGCTTAAAATAAGATTTTGTGTATTCTTTTTCGTATTTGTCTGTGATGAAATATCCGTTTTCTTCACCACGTGTAGCACTTTTAGTCTTATTAGAAACATCGAAGCCCCAATCCTGATTATCATTGATCGACCACCCGACATACGACATAAAACGCATGTTATAAATATCAATATCAGACTGTCCAGGCGTATAAGGATCAGAAGACTTTGAGCAACCAAATATCGCCAGCACACAAACGGCCGAAGCCATCATGTTAAACAAATGTTTTTTCATATTGTTTCATTGTATGTTATTGTTCATCATTATCTGGAGTAAGCCGCATCGAGGTTGCCACGCGATTCTCATTAGCAGCTTTCTGCTCTTTTTCCATCTTACCGGCCTGTTCGGCCTTCCATTTGTCATGGGCCTCCTCAATCTCCTTGAGTTTTTCATCATACAATTCATCCCTCTTCTTTTTCCAGATATCGCTAACCTCGTCTATCGCTTTTTTTAGATTATCCATATCTTCGGGTTTCTCTTCTAACCCCAAAACAGCGAGTTGACTTTCCGTTTCAATGCCAGCAGCCTCCATATCGGCCTTGCACATATCATAGAAGGTCTTTGTACCCTGTTTCAATACGTCGTAACGATCATCATTCACTTCGGGAACAGTCAATTTTAGCAATGGTATCTCCTGACTGCCACTACCATCACCAGGATCCACCGTTTCTTTTTCAACCTTTTGGATAAACTCCGGATGGAAATGCATGACTGCCTCAGATATAGGCTGTAAGTCTTCCTCATACTTTGGCACAATAAAGAGAGAATAGTCATCCCCACCCTTCTTACCGGCATAAGCCACATCTTCTAAATTTTTCACCTCCCCCTCTATGGCCACTTGTACTGGCAGCAATGAGACTTCTTCTGCTTTGACGCAGAGATTCAGATAGCGATAATTCAAAGCCGCAACATAGCCTTTAAGTTGTTCTGACAGTTGATTTAACTGATTTATAAGAGAACGTTTCATATCTTTACTAATTAATCGTTTCAATTTTGATGTTTCACAACTCACCCGTTATTATTTTGGTGCATCCTCGGTCTTGAGTTTTGCACTAAGGCTACCACCGCCTCCGGCACCACCTACGCCCATACCGTCACTGATATTAGGCGACTTAAACGAGGATTTCGCTTCCAGATTGTCAATCGTTGCTTTAGGAGCCTTAAGTTCGCCTTTGACTTCTGTCTTGTCATTAATGGTTGTAGCACCAAAGATTCCGGTCTTGCTACCGCCGACAGAAGCATTGCCGCCATCGAGCTGTACCACAGCCTTGCCATCGCCTTGCTGTATTTCCAAGGTCTTATCAGCGAAGGCTCCAATCTCTTCACTCACAGCCTGAATCTTCTTGCTCTTGACATCCTTCGACTTCGAGCCTACATACATCTTCTCAGAAACAAGCGTCATCGTACTGCCTGCAGCAAGTTTGTCGTCAGTGAGTTTCTCCTTATCGACATCCATCGACTTCACGGCTACTGCCTTAGCATTCAGGCTGATGCTACCCGTGGCTTTGCCTTCTGTATCAGCCGCCAGCATACCCATCTTCTCTGAGCGCATCTCAATCTTACTATCCTTAGTCAGTGTCTTGGCCTTCAACTTGCCGTCGGCCACCTCGTAGTCAAGAGTCTCTACGGCCACCGTCTTCGAACGGATGACAACATCACCCTCTGCCTTATATTCACCTTTGGTTACCTTACCTTTATCGTCACGGGTAATGTCCTTTGGATTCGTCGTGGCCACCTCAATGGTTTTGGCGGTGATATTTACCTTACCATCAGCGGCCAATCCTTTCTCCGTAAAGTTTTTATCCTTCTTTTGGTAATCCATCGCCTCTATGTTGACAGATTTGGACGAAATGCTTACCTGACCAGAAGCCAAGATCTCACTACCGTCAGCTTTCGGATTGCCAGTGGAAATCAACACATTTTCAGATGTCACACAGAACGCACTCTTATCCACGAGCGTACCATCTGGCTGGTTCATACTGACAGCCATCTGGGGAGTCCAAACATTGATACCCGCCCCGTCATTCGAACGAAATTTACTATCGCCATCCACCGTTGTCACACTGATGTTTTCGGCGTTAAGCGACAGTTGGGCTCCAGTTGTATTCTTCTTGAATTCATCTCCCGACTTGATGGCTTGCTTCTCTGCCTCCAAGGCCTTAATCTGACGATTTAATTCTGCCATTTTCGAAACGCTATGAATAAACTCAATGGTCTGGCGATATAGTGTGGAAATCATACTCTCCACCTTGGCCCGATTCCTCTCGATATCCACCATGTTCACACGGGTATTCATAAAACCATCGTTTTTCTTATCATCGTCATCCACTATCTTCTGAATGTCAGTGAAGAAAGTCTCAATACTCTTCTTTTGATTGGCAGTAACAGTCTTCAAATCACTCTTCTGTTTCTTCAGTGCAGACACATTGGCCTCAATAGCAGTCTTACGAGTTTCACTTGAAACAGAAGCATCGATATCCAGCGCCTGATCAGCATGAATGGAAATACCACTACTACCAGGTATGGCAACTGGACAGGAGAAGGCGTCTGTAGCATCATTACTTTGAAGTACCACCGAACGAGCCTGAGTCAAGACAGCAGAATGAGGATAGACCACTGCCTCCTGACCATCAATACCAGGATCCACAGCCGTCTGTTGGATGATAGGGGCTCGGCTAATGATTGAGCCTGTCTTACCAACACCCTCGACACCGACTTCTGATCCGCGGATAATCACCTTTCCACTTCCTTTCAGGTCACCGCTTCTATCAACATGCCCGATGATAATCTCTGGTGCAGAGAGCACGATACGTTTTTCGTCATAGATATACTGGCCCTGATCCAAGCGATCGAAAATATCGGTTTTCATCTGTTGCACAGCCATCTTCTGCTTATGAATCTCTTCAAGATCCTTCTCCACACTATTCTGGAAGTCACTCAAAATTTTCTTCCAATCGTCGAATATATAATCCATAGTCGTTCTCCTTATATCAAAATCAAACGTCCAACATGGCATTTCTCACTCTCGAGACATTACCATTTCCTAGAGGTCGCCGGTTATCATCATAATAATCTTCTGTGCCACCTACATTGGCTCGGTAGATTCCCCTGTCGAGAACCATCGTACCATCCTCGCTTGCAAAAAGAATCTCACCTTTTTTACTGGAGCCAAAAGATTTTTCATCAGATCCAGCTTCACTATTTTTTATCACATTCTTAAATGGATCAAGAAAGGCATTGCCAGCTGCTGACCAAAAGCCGTCTTTCTTTTCTTTCTTTTTCCTTAGGTATTGTATACTATTACAATACTTAGTCCAATCAGCATCCGAACAGTTGGGTTGAGGCTCTGGGAACACAGTTGGCTTTGCGAGACCGGAACTTTCCGTGGCAGCACGAGGAATACCGAATCCGTTTACCAAAGCTATAAACATTTTTCGATAAAGCTTCTTCTTCTCTTCCGGAGAAACCTGGAATTGAGCAGTCAGTTTTTTATAATCATCCTTATCTTTAAGTGTCTTAAACAGACAATCATCCGTAAGATTGGCAGGACTTGTCACTACACGATTAAACGTCCCATACCTATGGCCCACGTTACTTATCACATTGAATTCCTTTAGAGTCCGAATTAAATCGCTTATCTGCTTGACAATATTAAGGATTCTCTCCTTCTTCGCTTTCTGTCGGCCGACAGCATCCCTCCATCTTCGTCTCCTGAAGTCTGGATCGTCTATCATCCTCTGATGAGCCATTACTCCTAATGCAGGAAGGAATTTCTTCATAATATCATCATCAATATCACCATCAGCACTCACATCCTTTAATATGCCCTTGAATTCCAATAGCGCTTTCTGGTCATAACGTGGATTATCCCAAAGAGCAGCAATAATATTCTCCGCACTCTTGCATTGTAGCTCCTGCTTAGCATTCTTACAATCATTAATCAAATTTTCCAATTCACCCTTTCTCTGACGGACGTCATTATAAAAAGCCTCCATACGGGAATAGTTAAAATCGATTGTTGATTTTAGCCTTTCAAACGACTCTGCACAATTGATGTCTTTTTTGAACTCCTCAGTTTTAGAATCCTTGTTAACTTTAGTTCTCTTCGCACTATCCCCATAAGCATCAATCGGATAGGCAACTTCTTTACCACCAGCCTCAAGCATCAGATAACGACCAGCCGTTATTTTTATCTTTCCCTCCACTGGCTTAATAGCAATCTCCATAAGATGGCGTAACAATGACAAATCGAAACAGTTTATGAGTAGAGACGCAAGTTTTGCAGTAACTGTTTTGGAAATCGTGGCCCCGAGCGTCGCCATGCTTGCATTCTCGCCGTCCATAAACCATTTCTGTTTAATATTAATGCCAGATTTCAGTGTCAGGTTACAGCCAGCCTCTATCGAGACATTCTTGCCCTGAATCTTCACATTACCATTTGGGGCGCCAATCGTAATACCAGTAAAGGCATTAATTTTCACATCCCCCCAAGGAGACTTGATGGAGATATTTCGGTCATTGGTACTCCCTTTGATACTCCATATACCATAATAATCACTTAGTTCAATACCGCCTTCAAAACGTTCGCTCGCATCAAATTTAAACTTATCACCAGGATAGGCGCCATTAACCACTTTTGTTGCCGGATGCATGGAAGCCAAAAAGGCTGTCAGTCCCGAACCTGTACCATCACCCATCACAATACGCTGTCCAGCAGGAGTCATATGGACAATCGAATTTGTATTAAACACACCTGGATGCTCCGATTCCATAGAACCCATTACATAGGGACTCTCAATATTGCCATTTTCATAGTCAACTAACACCGGCTCACCAACATAATGCCGACCATGGATACCCGCTCGTTTTGTTGATGCTGGTGTAATATAGACCAGCCATGGGGTCTGCATATCTCCAGTCGTCTGCCAAGAGAACTTAACTCGCACACGATTCTGCCGCAAAGGATCATCAGCATCTACAACCTTAGCCAACTGCGGTCCAGAGCGCCTAACATGTCCCGTCGGCAACAATGGTGGATAAAAAACAGAAACTTGCACATCGTCCGTTGTGTCCTCTTCCTTTTTGTTCGATTCCTTGTATTCGGGGATGGCAATCACTTTATATTTTACTGTCTCCGTATCGACCACACGTTTTATATACTTGTTATTCTCTATCACTATTTTTTCTGGCTGATAGCCTTCCACATGAACAACAAGGTACTTTTTACCATAGACTGTTATTATCGAACCAAGTTTCACATCGGGATATGACGTATCAAAATCGAGGACAACAGCTTGTCGCCCTGAAGAAACCTCTTTTTTTACGATGTCGAGATATACTTTACTAGTCAGAATAGGATCGATTTCAGAAAACTCATTATACGCATTTTCATTTTTAAACTGCTCCTTATCATATCTGACATAGCTCTTATTCTTACTATTGAAATAAGCATCATCAAATGTCTTGTTCAGCTTATTACTGTGAGTAGAAGCCATTTTATATGAAATGAGATCATCTACACCTTCATTCACAAGAAATTGATAAATAGTCTTGTCAAAAAGCAAAAAGTTACTTAGTTTCTTAAATACATATTTATCACCATCAATCGATGTATCGCCTAAACTATTGATTTCGCCTTTGACCACATCATATTTTCCTTTATTGAGCACATTGTTCAGGATCTGGTCCTGTGCCTGAGCCTCTCCAGTATGTCCGCTGGCATTGGGTCGCAACAGATCGGACGTCAGGTCACGATAAGTTCGAGAAGATATCATGTCCTTCAATTCCGTAGAGTTAGCACCACCGTCATAACCGATTATCAAACTATTATCTTCATAATAAAGAAACTCCCCCCACCGGTTGGCAGTACGCTTCAGAAAATCATAGAAACTTTCATTATACTGCACCAGATAGGGGAAAATGTGCTCCTGATATGTATTATTCACCTTTTTCCTAATATTCACGCTACTATCAAAGCATTCCAAATGAGTATCAGTAGAATAAGGTAAATGATATTGTTCAACCTCTTTTGTAACAATTTCCGACCACAACTTCTTACTCACATACGAACGGCAGGACTCTTTAATAGTCAACATTTTATCTGGACTGTACATCTTTAAAGTGACATACATAGCATCTTTCTTATACTCTGGAATAAGCTCGTGGATATAGTAGTCGTTACAAACCTCATAACCATCACAGTCAAGATTCAGTCGTTTGTTGATTAACGATTTTTGTAGAATATCCCAATCGACACTTGCGTTATAGGTAATAGTAGTGTCAGGATCACCCGATTTGACTGTTCCTGGTGCAATCTGAATCTCTGCGTATATCTCATTAGGGCTATACATTTGCTTCACGAAACGTATATTCTGAAGACTAAATGCAAAGCTCAGAAGGCCAGTAGAAGTATCCTTCTCCTTTTTGGGGAGGCCATCTTCATTCGTGGTGATGGTAGTACGGGTATATGTCACTTCATAAGAGCAATGACCTTCAGAATGGACCGCACCGGTAACCATCTTGATATCTGTCGTTTTCTTTCCTTCCTCTATTTCTTTTTTCGTACCTGACAAAGCATCAAAAATAGTCAACTCCAATTTAGACATAGTCTTACATTTTAATGGATAAATACATTCTTATAATTATTCTGCTCCTCCCTTCCCAGATATATCGTAGAGCGGACCAGCACTTCTATGTCAAGCAACATCTGCTTATCAGAGCCTGCGTTTCCTGTCTGACTGGTATAACGTTCCTCCACACCAACCACATAACCATCCACGATCATTCCATCCTCATAATCCGACAGACGCTGATTGGCATCATAGGTCACATTAAAGAGCAAAGAGTACTCGTAATGCCCACTCAGCATGAGACGCTGATAGAACACCTTGGCATGATGGGGTGAATTGACACGAATCGTAAACTTCAGTATTACAGGTTCGGTAGCACCATAAACCTCACCAGACTCATTGCGTTTGTGCTCACACTGATAGTCAAAATGCTGAATTGTCAGACAATTCTCCTTCAACACACCGGCAGCACTCTCTTGGAAATTGTTCGGAAAAACAACTGCCCTTAATTCGTTGGAATATAATTTTGCCATACCTTATCTATTATAAAATACCACATCATCAATAGTTAACTCAGAAGCCGTAATACCAAGTTTGAGGATGCGACGCCTGGAGGCGTCGATATCATAGAACTCGGACAGTGTGAAACACTTGGCATCGATAAAATAGAGCACCTGTGCATCACCATCCACCACTTTACCTTCGTTCGCCAGACTGATCAAAATACGTCCGTCACGAACGCCCTGACTGGCAAACCACTCGAAAAGCCCAAGATCTTCTTTTCCAGGAGCCACAACATCAACCTCTACCCGATTGCATTTTGCATTCTGATCTGGGCGGAACGCATTGTAGGGGCGATTAAACAAAAACCGACAGTTTGACACCAAGTATTGTTTGGAGTAACGTTTGATGTTATTGTCACCAAATTCTAAAACTGCTATTAATGCCATATCTTTATCTATTTAATTATTTTGATGCAAAAATAGGATTTTTACCTAATACAAAAAAGAATTGTTTCTAATAATTGCAAAAGTTGTCGCGACGCAGAGGACGTATTGCGACAAGCGTCCCGTCCCGTTCTTAATTCTGTCGCGCCTCAAGCGTCTGCCTGATATTCTGTTCCCTATGACAGATACGTACTTCAATGCCAAATTTCTCGTGAATATGCTCCGCCAGATGCTGGGCAGAATAGACACTACGGTGCTGACCGCCCGTACAACCAAACGAGAACATCAAAGAAGTAAAGCCACGCTGGATATAGCGACGTACATGGGCATCTGCAAGCTTATAAACCGAATCCAGGAAGGTCAGGATCTCACCGTCATCCTCCAAGAAACGAATCACCGGCTCGTCAAGTCCTGTCAGTTTCTTATAAGGTTCGTAACGCCCAGGGTTATGGGTGCTTCGACAATCAAACACATAACCTCCGCCATTGCCGCTTTCATCTGCAGGAATGCCTTTGCCGAAAGAGAAGCTAAAGACTCTGACCACCAATGGACCTTGCGCATCGTACTTCGAGAAGGTAGCTGGTCCGTCCTGAGGATGAGCTTTGTATGGGTTCAGATCTGTGGTCTTATAACCATCAGCACGCTTGGCCGTTGCCTCTACCTGCTGGTACTGCGGCAGCTCTGTCAACTGGCGCAGGATATCCATGAGGTAGGGATAATGGAAACGCGTGGAACTGGCAAGCAGTTCACGAAGATTCTGAATGGCTGGCGGTATCGACTCCAGAAAATGTTTTTTCTGCTCGAAATAACCACGGAAGCCATAGGCACCAAGGACCTGCAGCGTACGGAAAAGTACAAAGAGTGACAGACGGTTGGCAAAATGGCGCACCGGAGGCACCTCTGTATAGTTCTTAAGAGAGTTGTAGTATTCGTAAACCAGTTCACGACGGAGTTTATGGGGATATTTAGCGCTGGCCTGCCAAAGGAAAGAGGCAAGGTCATAATAGTACGGACCCTTGCGTCCACCCTGATAGTCGATAAACCAAGGATTACCATCATGATCAAGCATCACGTTGCGAGCCTGAAAGTCGCGGTAAAGGAAACATTCCACTTCTGGTACAGGGTTCTCCGCATCGTTGGTTAAGTCCTTTGCAAGAAGACGGAAGTCTGCCTCCAACTTCAATTCATGGAAATCAAGTTCGGTAGCTTTCAGGAAACAATACTTGAAATAATTGAGGTCAAAAAGCACACTATTCTGGTCAAACTCTGCCTGTGGATAGCAATTAGAGAAATCCAACTCACGGGCACCTCGGATTTGTACATTAGGCAGTTCACGGATTGTACGCTTCAGTAGTTCCTGTTCCTTTAAGGTATATCGACCGCCGGCCTCACGCCCCCCACGAATCGCGTCGAAGAGCGACATGCTGCCCAGGTCAGTCTGGAGATAGCGCAACTGGTCATCGCTCACAGCCAGAATCGTTGGCACAGGTAATTTACGACGAGAAAAGTGCTCGGTCAGATAGATAAACGCGTGGTCTTCATCCCGGCTGGTACCAATAACACCGATAACTGTCTGTCCTTCATTATCTGTCAAACGGAAATAAGTTCGGTTACTACCGCCGCCTGGAATCTGCTGAATGTTGGCCGGTTCCGAACCTTTCCAATGCTTGTATAGTTCTAGGAGTCTTTTCATATTGAGGGCAAAGATAACAAATTTCTACGAAAACAAAAAGAAATCAGCAGAAAAAAACAATTTACCACGCAAATTAATGCACTAAAAAAACCGAGTGTCTCACGACAATCGGTTCCAAAAACAAACTACTTAAAAACTAATCTACTAAAACAAATCAAAAAAATATCTTTTACCTCTATGGTTTCAATACTATCTTGCAAACGAAGACATTTCTCGTTCACGCTGCAAAGGTACGACGTTTTTGAATCATCAGCAAAAAAAATATCAAAAAACTAAGTTGTGTGCGCACAAAATCATCACAAAAGGGGATGGATTCCTAAATCCACCCCCAAATTTGTTATGTTGGGTTAGCAAAATAGTGTTATTCCAGCTAACTCTTTCAATACTTTCAGATTACATCATACCGCCCATGCCTGGAGCACCGCCCATCGGCATAGCAGGTTCCTTCTCTGGCTTGTCAACAATGAGGCACTCTGTGGTAAGGAACATTCCGGCAATTGAAGCTGCATTCTCAAGAGCCACACGAGCTACCTTGGCAGGATCGATGACGCCGGCCTCACGCAGATCCTCATACACATCGGTACGGGCATTGAAGCCATAGTCACCCTTGCCCTCACGCACCTTCTGAACGACGACAGCACCTTCCTGGCCACCATTAAAAGCAATCTGGCGCAGCGGTTCCTCAATAGCACGACAAATGATGTTGATACCGGTCTGCTCATCTGCATTATCACCCTTCAGGCCAACAAGAGCCTCCTGAGCACGAATGTATGTAGTACCACCACCAGCAACGACACCTTCCTCAATGGCAGCACGGGTAGCGCAAAGAGCATCGTCGACACGATCCTTCTTTTCCTTCATCTCTACCTCAGAGTTAGCACCTACATAGAGCACTGCCACACCGCCAGCGAGCTTGGCCAGACGCTCCTGCAGTTTCTCCTTATCGTAAGAACTCGTGGTCACCTCAATCTCCTTCTTAATCTGAGCAATACGATCCTGAATAGCCTGCTTGTCACCGGCACCATTCACAATGGTCGTGTTATCCTTAGATACAGTCACCTTGTCACAGGTACCGAGCATCTCCAAAGTAGCCTGCTCCAACTTCAAGCCCTTCTCCTCGCTGATGACAACACCACCGGTCAGCGTGGCAATATCCTCAAGCATCGCCTTACGACGATCACCGAAGCCAGGAGCCTTCACTGCACAGATTTTAAGACCACCACGCAGACGGTTGACAACCAGCGTAGTAAGAGCTTCAGAGTCAACATCCTCGGCAATTACGAGCAAGGGGCGTCCGCTCTCAGCAGCAGGCTGAAGGATAGGCAGGAAATCCTTGATGTTGGATATCTTCTTATCGTAAATCAGGATGTACGGATTCTCCATCACGCACTCCATCTTGTCACTGTCGGTGATAAAATAAGCAGACAGATAACCACGATCGAACTGCATACCCTCAACAACGCCGATGTGGGTATCACGGCTCTTTGACTCTTCAATGGTGATAACGCCATCCTTAGACACTTTGCGCATAGCCTCTGCCAGCAGCTCACCAATCTCCTTATCGTTGTTGGCGCTGACGGTAGCCACCTGCTCAATCTTGTCGTAATTATCACCTACCTGCTCAGCGCTCTTGGCGATGTGTTCTGTCACGGCCTTCACAGCCTTGTCGATACCACGCTTCAGATCCATTGGGTTTGCGCCAGCGGTCACATTCTTCAGACCCTCTGTCACGATGGCCTGGGTCAAGATGGTAGCAGTCGTCGTACCGTCACCTGCATCATCGCCAGTCTTCGAAGCCACGCTCTTCACGAGCTGAGCGCCCGTATTCTCAAACTTGTCCTCAAGCTCAATCTCTTTTGCTACGGTCACACCGTCCTTTGTAATTTGGGGTGCACCAAATTTCTTCTCGATTACGACGTTACGTCCCTTCGGACCGAGAGTCACTTTGACTGCGTTAGCCAACTGATCAACACCCTGCTTCAGCAGGTCGCGAGCCTCAATATTGAATTTAATATCTTTTGCCATAATGTAAAAATGTAATAATTAATAAATAGTAATAATCAGATAATTACTTCTCTATAACTGCAAGCACGTCACTCTGACGCATCATCAGGTACTTGGTCCCTTCGAACTCGAGCTCTGTGCCGCTATATTTGCCATAAAGCACTTCATCGCCTTCCTTAAGGATCATCTCCTCGTCTTTTGTTCCCTTACCTGTAGCAACAATCTTTCCATGCAAGGGTTTCTCCTTGGCTGTGTCAGGAATGATAATGCCACCGATTTTCTCTTCTGCAGGTGCCGGCAATACCAGCACGCGGTCTGCTAATGGTTTAATGTTCATAATACTTAATATTTTTTGAGTTATACCTTATTATATATTAGGCGGATAGGGTTGCTCACCCAATCCGCCTAATCATCAGCCAAAACTGTGCCAACCTTTACAGGTATGACAACTTGTCAGCGACTTTTGCCATTGATGATGACATTCTTCACCATGGTGTTCTCTATCATAGCCTTGTCGAAGGCGTCAGTCTCGTCACCCACGTTGATATTCTCGAAAGCAAAGTCTCTCAGACGATACTTGTCGGACGTACCCACATCGAAGAAATTCTTGCAGTCCATCTTGATATTCCGCATCACGATGTTATTACATTGAGAGAGTGGCATATCCTCACGTGCCTCAGGCTTGAAGAACTGTGTCCACGGACGAACCACCAAGAAGGAGCCGCACTTGCCCGTAATATCCTCCACAGTAACATATTCATAGTGTTGAGGGGTGTCGGGGCGCATCTTCAGCCACAGCACACGGGTGGCGGACTTCACATGGATGCGCCGCAGAATCACGTTACGGTCGTCGAGGCTCTCCGATCCAAGGGTCAGACAGCCATGCACCTTACCATAGATGCAGTCCTCGATGATGATGTTACGGCAGGGACCGTTATTGGGGTCCTTGTCTGCCCAAGTGCCCTTACCGCCTTTCAGCACGACGGCATCATCGTTCACATGCATATAACAGCCATGAATGAGCACATTACTGCACACATCCAGGTCGATGGCATCCGTGCTGGGCCCACCGCGACGGGGATCGACAGGGGTTACATTCTCTGTCGGCGCATAAATGAAACAACCCAGATAACGTACATTCTCACAACGGTAGAGATGATTCGTCCAGAACGGCGAATTGATGATCTTCACATCCTGAACCGTCACATTCTTCGAATTCGAGATATAGACATTACGCGGGCGCATCGCCTCCATATTGGTGCACTGGGGATTATACTTGCGGCGGAGCCAGAACTCCTCCCAGTATTTCTGGCCGTTGCCGTTGATCGTACCCGGGCCCGTAATGGTGAAGCCATCGACGCCGTCGGCATTCACCAGGGCAGCAAAGTAGTCGAGCGTCTGACCCTCCATGCGCGTCTTCACGATTTTGAAGTCGCGGATACGGTCGGAGCCCTTCAGTTCCCCACCCTCTTCAATTAGCAGATGGGTGCCGGGCTTAAAGAACAAGGAGCCACTCAGGAAAGTACCCCTCGGAATCACGATGACACCACCGCCTTCAGAGGCACACCGGTCAATCACAGCCTGCAGTTCCTTGGTCTGCACACCGTCGGCATAGCGGTCCACGCCGTAATCGGTCACATCATAATGTTTCAGCCCAGAGACATCCACACGAGAAGTATCGGCAAACCAGGCCGAAATTTCCGTACCGTCGGGCCATAGTTGCAACGGGGAACGCTTCGTCTTACCGACAGCCGTTACGACCGTCAGGGAAAACACTAAAAGGAAAAAAGCAATTTTCTTCATTGTCTGAATCGATTAGCAAGTAGTTTAACGGCTGCAAAGATACAAGTAAAATCCGAATACGCCAAAATTTTTTCCCAACTTATGCTTTTCTTAAAATTATTTTTGTACCTTTGCGCTCAGTTACGTAACAATTAACATCTTATTATGAAACAATTCTTTAAAATGACGCTTGCCACGATATGTGGTATAGTCATCTTTATGGTAATCATGGGATTTTTCATGGTCATCTCATTATTGGGTATGGTTGCCAGCGATTCAGCCTCAACCAAAGTAAAGGAAAACTCTGTCTTCGTACTTAAGCTCGACGGTGTCATCGACGAGCGCGCAGAAGCGGGTTCACCCCTCGACGCCCTGCTTGACATGGGTGACATGAGTTCCATGGGTCTCGACGATCTCATCAGCAGTATCCGCAAGGCCAAGGATAATGACGATATTAAGGGAATCTACCTGGAAGGCGGTGTCGCCAGCTTCGACTCTCCAGCTACAGCCCAGCAATTGCGTGATGCGCTGAAGGACTTCAAGAAAAGTGGCAAGTGGATCGTAGCCTATGCCGATCAGTATATGCAGGGCAGCTACTACGTGGCTACCGTTGCCGACAAGATTTACCTCAATGGTGAGGGCATGATCAATTTTTCGGGACTCGGCGGCAAGAGTGAATATATGAAAGGACTCTACGACAAACTGGGCATCAAGTACCAGGCTGCCAAGGTCGGAAAGTATAAGAGTTACGTGGAGCGCAACACCCAGACAGGCATGAGCGAATACGACCGCGAACAGCGCACCGCCTACCTGAACGGTATCTGGAACTACTGGCTCAAGGAGATGGCTGAGGGTCGCAAAGTAAAGCCCGAGGACCTCAACCAACTAGCCAACGACAGCATCATCATGTTTGCCGATACCAAGGACTATGTCAAGTCCAAGCTCATCGACAAGGTGATGTTCCCAGAGGAGATCAAAGCAGAAATCAAGAACCGTCTGAAACTTGACAAGGATGACGAGATTCCTCAGCTGACGCTCTCCGACATGCTCAACGTAAAGACAGACAAAGACGAGGAGGGAGAGAAGATTGCCATCTATTATGCCTATGGTTCCATCGTTGACAACGAGGCTCTCGACTACATGTCAGGCGGCGGCCATAACATCGTTGGCAAGCGCACGGCTGAAGACCTTCGCAAACTGGCCGACGACGATGACGTGAAGGCCGTTGTCTTCCGCATCAATTCTGGTGGTGGTAGTGCTGTTGCTTCTGAACAGATCCGCCATGCCGTAAAACTGCTGAAAGCCAAGAAACCCGTGGTCGTATCGATGGGTGGTGCAGCTGCATCCGGCGGTTACTGGATCAGTTCACCGGCCAACTATATCTTCGCCGAACCAACCACCATTACCGGTAGCATCGGTATCTTCGGCCTGATTCCTAACTTCAGCGGACTGGTAACCGACAAACTCGGCATCACCTTCGACGGCGTGACGACCAATAAGTTCTCTGATGCCGAAATGAATCTGGTCTTAGCTAAGGACAACGCAGAAGAGATGAAATACCTGCAGGGACACGTCGACCGTGGCTACATCAGCTTCCTCAATGTCGTATCAGAAGGTCGCGGTATGAAGCCTGCACAGGTCGATTCCATTGCGCAAGGCCGTGTATGGCTGGCCACCGATGCAGTGAAGATCAAGCTTGTCGATAAACTCGGCAGCCTCGACGATGCCGTGAAGAAGGCCGCAGAACTGGCAAAGGTCAGCGATTATTATACCACAACCTATCCTGGCGAGAGCAGCTGGATGGATACGTTCTTCCCGAAAGAGAAGAAGGGGTCATATCTTGACGGTGAGCTCCGCATGCTGCTCGGCGAACTCTATGAACCGCTTATGGAGATACGCAAGACCATCAAGGACGGCAGTCGCATTCAGGCCCGCATGCTGGATGATATCCGCGTAAAATAAACGTTCATGGAAGGCGACCTCATCACCATCAACAAGTATCTGCGGCCATTGAGCTGGTTTTACGGCATAGGCGTCGGAATCAGGAACATGCTCTTCGAGACTGGCATCCTGAAGAGCCGTGCCTACGCCACACCTGTCATTTCCGTAGGTAACATCACGGTTGGAGGAACGGGCAAGACGCCTCACGTCGAATACCTCATCGGCCTCTTGAAAGACAAGATGAACGTAGCCATGCTCAGTCGCGGCTACAAGCGAAAGACTAAGGGTTTCGTACTTGCCGACAACAACTCCAGCTGTAGTGATATCGGTGACGAGCCCTACCAGATACATCGCAAGTTCCCCGGCATCACGGTGGCTGTCGATAAGAAGCGTACCCGAGGCATTGAGAAGCTGACGGGCGGAGAGGCTGGAAAAGATATCGACGCCATCATCCTCGACGACGCCTTCCAGCACCGATATGTAAAGCCAGGCATCAACATCCTACTGGTGGACTATCATCGCCTCATCATCTACGACGAGCTCCTGCCTTCAGGACGACTCCGCGAACCGGTGAAAAGCAAAGACCGTGCAGACATCGTCATCGTGACGAAATGTCCAGAAGACCTCAAGCCGATGGAGTTCCGCGTGCTCACCAAGGCTATGAATCTCTACGCCTACCAGCAGCTCTATTTCTCCACCCACGCCTACGAGCACCTACAACCGCTCTTCCCTAAGCAGGCTAACGCCATCGGTGATGGCAGTCTCGACACGCTGAAGGATACTAATGTACTCCTGTTGACAGGTATCGCATCGCCTGAGCAAGTGCAAAACGACCTCCAGTCCCGTACTGCGAGTCTGCAACTGCTTGCCTTTGGCGACCATCACGACTTCAAGGCCAAGGACATCAGCCGCATCAATGAGGCTTTCAGTGCCCTGTCGTCACCACGTCTGATTATCACCACCGAGAAGGACGCTTCAAGACTGAAGGAGGTAGATGGCCTTAGCGACGAAGTGAAGAAACACCTCTTCGCCCTCCCCATCCGCATTAAGTTCCTGCTCGATCAGGAAGAGCAATTCAACCAAAGCATTATAGGATATGTACGCAAGAATTCAAGAAACAGCATCCTGGCTAAAGGCAAGGATGAACACAAGCCCAAAGACAGCGATCATACTGGGGACGGGCCTCGGACAATTAGCTTCCGAAATTACTGACACTTACGAGTTCGCCTATCAGGATATCCCGAACTTTCCCGTATCCACCGTCGAAGGGCATAGCGGCAAACTGATCTTCGGCAAGCTCGGTGGCGTCGATATTCTCGCGATGAAGGGCCGATTCCATTTCTACGAAGGCTACTCGATGAAAGAAGTGACCTTCCCCGTGCGCGTCATGTATGAATTAGGTGTCAAGACCCTTTTCGTATCGAACGCGGCTGGCGGCATGAATCCGAAATTCAAGATTGGCGACCTGATGGTCATCACCGATCATATCAACTTCTTCCCCGAGCACCCGCTGCGCGGTAAGAACCTACCCACAGGTCCGCGTTTTCCCGACATGCATGAGCCTTATGACCCGATGCTCATCAAGCTGGCCGATGATATTGCCCGCAGAGAAGGTATTTCCGTTAAGCATGGCGTATATGTAGGTGTACAGGGACCGACATTCGAGACACCAGCAGAATATCGGATGTATCGCATCCTGGGCGGCGATGCCGTCGGTATGTCCACCGTCCCCGAGGTCATTGTAGCCCACCATTGTGGCATCCGCACCTTCGGTGTCTCCGTGATTACCGACCTGGGCGGCTTTGATACCCCTGTAGAGGTCAGCCACGAGGAAGTACAGGAAGCCGCCAACAAGGCTCAGCCATTTATGACAAAAATCATGAAAGAGATGATTATCTGGGCGCAGAAATTCGAATACGAAAGGAAAGCATCGTTTAATACAAATCACCCGACAGAAGGATGGAAATAGCCAAATTAGGTGAGTTCGGTCTGATTGACCGTCTTACCAAAGACATAGAGATCAAGAACGAGTCTACTAGATACGGTGTGGGCGACGACTGTGCCGTACTCTCCTACCCCGACAAGGAAGTGCTTGTCACCACCGACCTGCTGATGGAAGGTGTGCATTTCGACCTCACTTATATCGACCTGAAACACCTCGGCTACAAGTCGGCAATGGTGAATATCAGCGACGTGTTCGCCATGAATGGCACACCGCGCCAGATAACCGTTTCGCTGGCTCTCAGCAAGCGCTTCACCGTCGAGGATATGGATGCGTTCTATAGCGGTCTGCGACTGGCCTGCGACAAATGGGGCGTCGATATTGTCGGTGGCGATACCACCTCGAGCTTTACCGGACTAGCCATCAGCATCACCTGCATCGGCGAGGCCCGCAAGGAGGACATCGTCTATCGCAATGGTGCCCGTGATACCGACCTCATCTGCGTCAGCGGTGACCTCGGTGCTGCCTACATGGGTCTGCAACTGCTCGAGCGCGAGAAGGCCGTCTATTACGGACAGGTCGATGACCTCCGCAAGAAGATTGCCGAGGCCAAGAGCAAGGGTGACAGCCAGAAGGCAGCCGCACTCAGCAGCCAACTCTCCTCGCTCGACTTCCAGCCTGACTTCAGCGGTAAGGAATATCTGCTCCAGCGCCAGCTGCAGACTGAGGCGCGCGGCGACATCGTCAGGAAACTGCGCGAGGCTGGCATCCGTCCAACGGCCATGATGGATATCAGCGACGGACTTTCCTCTGAACTCCTCCATATCTGCAAGCAGTCCGGCGTCGGATGCCGGGTCTTCGAGAAGAACATTCCCATCGACTACCAGACAGCCGTGATGGCCGAGGAGATGAATATGAATGTCACTACTTGCGCACTAAATGGCGGCGAAGACTACGAACTGCTCTTTACCGTTCCCATCGGCGACCATGAGAAGATCGAGCAGGTCGAGGGTATCAAACTCATTGGCCACATCACCGACGCGAAATTCGGAAAGGTGCTCGTAACACGTGATAATCAGGAGTTTGAGCTCAAAGCACAAGGGTGGAATCCGCTACAGGAGTGAAGAGTGAAAAGTGAAAAGTGAATAGTTTTTTGAAAAAAATGGCTCAAATATTTGGTGGGTTCAAAAAAAAGCCGTACCTTTGCACCCGCAAAACGAAAGGATTGCAATTGACATGATGGTGCCTTAGCTCAGTTGGTAGAGCATCGGACTGAAAATCCGTGTGTCCCCGGTTCGATTCCTGGAGGTACCACTCCTCCTTTCATTAGCCCGGTTTCGCGTAATGGCGGCCGGGTTTTCTTTTATAACCTAAACAAGTCAAAAAAAGCAATGGGAATAGTCATTGGCATCGATGTGGGTATCTCCACGACAAAGATTGTTGGCATCAAGAACGGAAAGGTTTCAGCACCTATCCGCATCACGGCAGCCGACCCTATCACCTCTCTTTATGGCGCATTCGGCAAGTATCTGCACGACAATGAGATCGACCTCAAGGATGTGGAGCAGGTCATGTTGACCGGTGTGGGTGCTGCCTATATCGACACCCCTATCTATGGTCTGCCGACAGCCAAGTCGGAAGAGTTCGTGGCCGACGGTCTCGGCGCGCGCTTCGAGTCAAAACTCGACCACTCCATCGTCGTGTCGATGGGTACGGGTACCTCGTTCGTGAAATGTGACGGCAACGAGATGCGCCACATCGGCGGTATCGGCGTTGGCGGCGGCACACTCGCAGGACTGGCCCGCATCATGCTTAACACCAATGATATCAAGCAGGTGGCCGAAATGGCTAAGCAGGGCAATATCCGCAATATCGACCTCACCATCGGCGACATCAGCGCCATCCCCGTGCCTGGACTAACGATGGACACCACCGCCTCCAACTTCGCCAATGCCCAGAGCGACGCCTCGAAGGAAGACATCGCCGTAGGTCTCATCCACATGGTGCTCCAGTCGATAGGCTCAGCAGCATGGCTCGCCTCGCTGGGCAGCGATATCCGCGACTTCGTGCTCATCGGCAACCTCTCGCTCCTGCCTCAATGCAAGGAGGTATTCCCCGCCCTCGAGACGCTCTACAATATCCGGTTCCACATCCCCAAGTATTCGCAGTACTGTACCGCCATCGGCGCAGCCCTCGACTACACCATTAACGGTAAAAAATAAAAATTCCTCCGCTATGTGCATTAGCGGAGGAATTTTTCTTACTATTATTTCCAAAGACTATTTCAGATTCTGCTTGATCACGGCAGCTACCAGTTTCATGCCGACAGTCTCGTAGAGCTTCGTCGACGTGTAGTCCACACTCTTATCCATACCGACAAAATCCTAGCCGGTAAGATGGTGTTATCCACCCAAAAGCCTGCCCTATCAGCGAATAAGGTAAGGTTATTTGACCAAAAAGTTCCTTCCAACTGGATGAGATACTGAAATTCCACGCCACTGATGTGTGCGCCATGAGAGAGAAAAACATAGGAACTAGGGGTTAGAACATGTCTTTTGAGGCCTGCGAGAGCAGGAGTTTGATACATTCTGTGCCTTTGCCAACGGTTGACATAGCGGGCGCAGTCGCTTTTGAAATGTCGTATCTCATTGATATTCTGCTTTTTAGATGAATTATTACGGGCTGAGTATTCCAGTTATTCCAATTCCAGTTTCTATTTCGGACTATTCCCATTCCGTTTATTTTATATATAACTATCTATATATCAATTAGTTATATAATATATAAAGAGCATCTGGATGCTCATTTTTCTAATTGGAATTGGAATAATTGGAATTGGAACGCCACGCTCATTTTTCCTTTACAAGGCCATAGAGAGCCATGCAGATTTCGTTATACACTGCGAGGGCATAGCGCTCGACGCTGAAGTGACCGTCGGTCTTCAGGGGGCGGAAGTTCAGCCGCAGCGTGCCGTCGTCGCATCACAACGGCTGGCCTATCACCTGACACTATCGCTGAGTCGGCGCTGGAGGAAGAAGGCCTTGGTGGCGGCGAAGAAGGTAGCGACGCCTGCGGCATTAATGATGACGACAGTCCAAAAGGAGGCGTCATAGCCCAGATACTCGGCAATGACACCGCCGAGAAGGATGCCAAGTCCCATGCCGATGTCCCACGAAATCAGGATGGTAGAATTAGCCGTGCCACGCTGGTTGTTGTGTGCCACGCAGATGGTCATGTTCTGGAAGGCAGGCCACATGTGGCCATTACCCAGGCCGATGAGCAGTGCCGAACCATAGTAGCCAATCAAAGTGAAAAGGGAAGTGTGAAGAGCGAAGAGTGATGACAGAGTCGGCATAAGTATAAATAAAGTGTAGCCGACGAGCGAGATGACCATGCCCGAGCCCGCATTATGCGTCAGGCGCCCTTCGCGCAGAGCCTTTCCGCCCTGCAAGCGCGAGATAATCAAGCCGACGGAACAGAGCAGGAAATAGGTGCCTGTACCGCCCGTGATACCCATCACCTCCTTGCCGTAGATTGCCAGATAGTTACTCAGCACTCCGAAGCTGAAGCCGAAAGCCACCATATTGAGTCCGAGCAGCCAACCACGCACGAGGAAGAAGCGGTCCCACGAGAGTTTCGACTTGTTGCGCACGATTTCCTTCTCAGGGAACTTGACCGTTGCATCGATGAGCCAGCCCGCACAAGCCACGACAAGCGCCAGCCAGAAGAGCAGTTCGAAGCTATCGGTATATTTGTAGATGAAGATACCAATGGTGGGAGCGATGGCCATCGAGAGGTTGTTGCTCAGCCCATAATATCCGATGCCCTCGGTACGACGACTGGATGGCAACACGTCGATAGCTGCCGTAGAGTTGGCAACAGTAAGCGCACCAAAAGGTCCGCCATGAAGCGTACGCACAATCGTAAACAATAATAAGGTGGAGGCCGCGAGATAGCCGGCAAAGAAAATGGCGAAAGCGCCGAAGCACGCCATCAGTACCGTGCGACGGGGGAAGGAATCAACGAAATAGCCGCTAAAGGGACGGAAGAGCAATGCCGTGATGGTATAGCCTGACAATACGAGGCCTATCACATCCTTCGGGGCACCGAAATGCTCGCTCAGGTAGAGCGGCAACAAGGGGGTTAAAACATAAAAGGCGAAGAACAGCGTAAAATTCGCTGCCATCACCTTACAGTAGTTACTATTCCAAAGTCTTTCCAACGACAATCAGAACTTAGCCATCTTGATGGCTACCACAGCACACTCGTCGCCCTTGTTACCGAGACGTCCTCCTGCACGATCCTTGGCCTGCTGGAGATCGTTGGTGGTAAGCAGTCCATAGACTACGGGAATGTTGCTTGTGGCATTCAGACGGGCAATACCCTCAGTTACTCCCTGACAGATATAGTCGAAATGAGGAGTCTCTCCACGGATGACACAACCAAGGATAATCACCGCGTCGTAGCCGTCGTTGAGCGTCATCTGGTGGGCACCGTAGATCAGTTCGAAAGAGCCGGGGACGGTCTTCACATGGATGTTCTCAGGAAGGGCACCGTGCTTCTCGAGCGTGTTGACACAGCCCTCGAGCAGGGCACCGGTAATCTCAGGATTCCATTCTGCCACGACGACGCCGAAGATCATGTTCGACGCGTCGGGCACCTTGGAGAAATCGTAGTCGCTGAGGTTATGGAGTGCTGTTGCCATAGATTACTTAGCAGAAACGCGCTCAATATAACCGTCGATTGTCTGATACTGCATCGAGTTGAAGTACTTCTCCTTTACGGTCTGATACAGCTTGAGAGCCTCGTCGTTCTTACCCTGGCTCTCCAGAATCTCACCAGCCTGAATCAGGAAGGTGGGTGAAAGCGAGTTGTTGTCAGCCTTCTCTGCAGCCTTCTTCAGATGAGAGACAGCCTTGTCGAGCTGGTTCAGGTGAGCATAGGCATTACCAAGAGCACCTTCGGCAGCAGGGGAAATCATCTGGTCGTCGGCACCGTCATACTCCTCAAGGAATTTCACGGCAGCATCCCACTTGCCGAGCTGAGCGTTGCAGAGGCCGGCATAGAGGTTGGCCAGGTTACCAGCAGCAGTGCTGCTATATTCATCGGCAAGCTTAGCGAAGCCCTTGAAGCTTGCGCTGTCGCCATTGAGAGCCTGCTCGAAGAGGCCCTGAGCAAAATACTCCTGACCTTTGGCGATGGCCGTGCTGGCCTTCTGCTCGTTAGGCTCTGAGATATAAGTCTTGTAAAGTACTGCACCGGCGATGATGACAATCAGTGCCACAACGACGGTGATGATTGCCTTCTTGTACTTCAGGAAGAAGGCCTCACTCTGGTTCAGGGTCTGCTCCATTGTGGGTGCAGCCTGCTGTTGATTTGATGTATTTGCCATTATGTTTTATGTATTTATTTTCGAAAATCGGGTGCAAAGTTACGAAAAATTTGTCATGCTTTGCGCTGATTATGCAGTTTTTTTTCGTAAAATAGTTAAAATCCGTGTAATCTGAGCCGTCGGTGCCCAAAAAGTAGTACCTTTGCACTATGATTCTCGAGAAACTGTCGCTCATCAACTATAAGAATATCCAGACCGCTACGCTGGAACTGTCGCCTAAGATCAACTGTCTGATCGGTCAGAACGGTGTGGGGAAGACTAACGTGCTGGACGCCATCTATTTCCTCTCCTTCTGCCATTCTGCCGTCAACCCCAACGACTCGCAGGTCATCACCCACGGCCAGGAGTTCTTCATGCTGGAGGGCACCTATTCGGACGATCTCTACATCTCCTGCGGCATGAAACGCGGCACGAAGAAGCATTTCAAACGTAACAAGAAGGAATACAAGCGGCTATCGGAGCATATCGGACTGATACCGCTGGTGATGGTGTCGCCTTCTGACACGATGCTCATCGAAGGCGGAAGCGAAGAGCGACGGAAACTGATGGATGTGGTCATCTCGCAATATGATCATGGCTATATCGAATCGATGAACCGCTATAACAAGGCTTTGCAACAGCGAAACACGATGCTGAAGATGGAGGAAGAACCCGACGCTGATGTCATCGCCCTCTGGGAAGAGCAGATGGCCGTAGAGGGTGAGCGCATCTATCAGCGACGCGACGCTTTTGTCAGGGAACTGACACCCGTGTTCCAGCGTTACTACGAACAGATATCAGGCAATAAAGAGCAGGTGGCCATCGAGTATGTGTCGCATTGCCAGCGCGGGCCGTTGCTGGAGGTCATTCAGCGCGACCGGGCGAAAGACCGCATCATGGGCTACTCGCTGCACGGCACGCATCGCGACGACCTGACGTTCACCTTGGGCGGACATCCGCTGAAGCGTGAGGGCAGTCAGGGACAGCTGAAGACCTTCGTGATATCCCTGAAGCTGGCACAGTTCGACTTCCTGCGCCGCACCAACAACCGCACCACTCCCCTACTCTTGCTTGACGATATCTTCGACAAGCTCGATGCCGATCGCGTGGAGCAAATCGTGAAACTGGTTGCTGGCGACGAGTTCGGACAGATATTCATCACAGACACCAACCGCGACCATCTGGACCAGATTCTCAGCCGTTCATCCCACGACTACCAGATCTTCCACGTCAAGGATGGCGAAGTAACCAAATAGTGTATGTTCAGAAAAGACGTCAAGAATATCGGAGAACTGATTCTGAGAAATCTGCGGTCACAGGGGCTGGAGACACCGCTGCTGCAGAAACGCCTCGTGGATGCCTGGCCGACCGTGATGGGCGACATGGTAGCGGGCTACACCCAAGAAGTCTACATCCGCAACCAGACGCTATGGGTGCACCTGACAAGTCCGGCCCTCAGAGCCGACCTCTCGATGATGAAACAAGATATCGTGAAAAAACTGAATGCAGCCGTCGACAGTCAGGTCATTGTCGACATCCGCTTCTGCTAAACGACGATATCCACAGGGATATCATGCACATCAACAGGGACTTCCGACACTTTCTGGAAATCGAAGCAAACGCCTATTTTCCTGCAGGCAAGGCCAGCCAGCAGACGATCGTAATAACCCTTGCCACGACCGAGCCTGTGGCCTTGGGCATCATAGGCCATACCAGGTACCAATGCCGTGTCGATAAGGCTCATATCCGTGAACTGCTGACCGACAGGCTCCTGGATATGGAAGGCACCCTCACATAAGTCTGCCTCGCTGCTATATCGGCATAGTTCCATCACTGTGTCGCCAACGACTCTGGGCAGCAAGACCGTCTTGCCATCGGCCACCAATTCGTCGAGCAAGACATGGGTACACACCTCATCGGGCAATGAATAGTAGGCCAGAACGACAGTGGCCTCACGCAATATAGGACGAAGACGGGCTATGACAGGCATCGACAGCTCCTCCAGCTGTTGCCGGGTGAACTGTCGCTTCCTGTCGCGCATCTGCTTCCGCAGGTCTGCCTTAAGCATGTGCGAAATATAGCTTTGGAGCCTTTTGGCTCGCATGGTCGAACATCATGGCCACCTTGCCGTCTTTCGTCCCATTTGCTGGTGCTTTACTGGGAAAAGCCTCGCCATTACGGAAGATACGCAATGTCTCAATGATGACAGGATCATCGTGATTGAGATACTCCGTCCAAGCCTCTTCGTTGAGAATATTATAGATAATGCGGCTGTTGACGAAACGCTCCAACAGCTTATGCGATTTCTGAATCATCAGATTACGACGCTTCAGTCCGTTCTTCTCCGCAAAGGCCACAAACTTTTCGACCGTGTTCTGACTCTTCAGGTAGCGTTCCATCTCCCACACATCCTCCATTGAACTCAGCTTAGTGCGGTTCTCATCGGTATAGTTGTAGGCGAACTGCAGGATGAGTCCCGACATAGAGGCTTCCTTATAGTAAGAAGTCATGCCCAGTGTGTCCTCAGGAATGAAAGTGTCGGGCGTAATGCCACCACCACCATAGACGACACGGCCATTGGCTGTATGGTATTCCGGACCGGTATGTTTGATGCTGTCCTGAGAGAAGAACTCTCCGTGCTGATAGCGCTGCATCCAATCGCCCTCGTAGTCCTCTCCGTCAGCATAAGGTTTCTGGATACAACGGCCTGAGGGGGTGTAGTAGCGAGCGATTGTCAGCCGGATCATCGAATGGTCGGAAAACTCCATCGGCTTCTGCACCAGGCCCTTACCAAAAGAGCGACGACCAACAATAGTACCACGATCGTTATCCTGAATGGCACCGGCAAGAATCTCAGAGGCTGACGCCGAACTCTCGTCAACGAGTACGACGAGCGGAATACGCTGGTAGCTGCCTCGACCATCGGCCCTGTACTCCTGTCTCGGATAGCGACGACCCTCCGTATAGACAATCAGCTGGCCCTTGGCAAGAAACTCATTGGCAATCTGAACAGCCGACTCGAGATAACCGCCTGTATTGCCACGCAGGTCGATGACCAGATTTGAGAAACCTTTCTGCGCCAGTTTGGCCAAGGCAATGAGCAGCTCGGGATAGGTATTCTCGCCGAAATTCTTCATGCGGATATAGCCACTCTCATCGTCGAGCATATAGCAGGCCGTCACACTCTTGGTCGGTATCTCACCACGCGTAACAGTGATATGTCGCACAGTCTTCTCGCCATAGCGGATGACGCCGAGCTTTACCTTTGTGTCCTTAGGACCCTTCAGACGGTGCATGGCTTCTTCGTTCGTCACTTTTTTTCCGACAAACACGGAGTCGTCAACCTCGACAATCTTGTCGCCAGCCAGCACCCCCGCCCGCTCTGCCGGGCCGTTGCCAATGACGTTCTGAACACGAATCGTATCCTGACGAATCGTAAACTCAATACCGATACCGGAGAAAGAGCCACGCAGGTCATCGTTGGCAATCTGCCCTTCACGAGCCGTGATATAGACGGAGTGAGGGTCGAGTTCGGCCAGAATCTGTGGCATGGCTTTCTCCACCAAGTCGTTTATATTGACCGTATCGACATACTGGTCATCGATAATGTGGAGCAGGTTGTTGAGCTTGTTGCCACTCGAGTTGATAATGTTCAGGCGGTTACCAGAGAAATGATTGGCGTAGAAGGTACCAATCAAGATACCTATGACCACCGAGACAGCCAGCCAAAGTGGCATAAAACGATAGTTCTTACTTTTCATCGTCCTTTATTTATCAGTATTAACATCCATAAATATGACCTCGATACCAGCACGCTTCAGCAGGTCGATACCGTCGGTGAGACGATACTGCTCACCATACACCACACGGCGGATCCCAGCTTGTATAATCAGCTTGGCACACTCGATACAAGGAGAGGCCGTGATGTAAATCGTCGCGCCGTCGCTGTTGTTGTTGCTACGTGCCAGCTTCGTGATGGCATTGGCCTCTGCATGGAGTACATAGGGCTTGGTGACATTATTGTCGTCCTCGCACACATTCTCAAAACCACTCGGCGTACCGTTATAGCCGTCGCTGATAATCATCTTGTCCTTCACCACCAGGGCACCGACCTGACGGCGCTGGCAGTAGGAATTCTCTGCCCAAATGCGCGCCATACGCAAGTAGCGCTGATCCAGTTTCTCCTGTTTCTCGTTCATTTCCTTAATCATTTTCTCTTTTTCTTGATACCATTACGCTTGAGCAGCGCGTCGATGGTGGGCTCTCCTCCACGGAAGCGCTTATAGAGCGTCATCGGGTTCTCCGTGCCACCTTTCGAAAGGATGTTGTCGCGGAAACTCTGCGCCGTTGTCTGGTCGAAGATGCCATGTTTCTTGAAGACGCTGAAAGCATCGGCTTCGAGCACCTCTGCCCATTTGTAACTATAGTAACCTGCTGCATAGCCCCCCGCCATGATATGCGAGAACTGTACCGTCATGCAGGTGTCAGGCAACTGCTTGGTGACCATTGCCTTCTGCCAGGCCTTTTTCTCGAAGGCGATAATATCCTCGTCAAACGACTCCTTGCGAGTATAGTAAGCCATATCGAGCAGGCCGAAACTGACTTGACGCATGCAGGCATAGGCCACATTGAAGTTACGGCTTCTGACGATACGGTCAATCAGTTCGTCAGGCAAGGGCTCGCCCGTCTGGTAATGGAAGGCAAAAGTGCGCAGAAAGTCTTTCTCGACAGAGAAGTTCTCCATGAACTGTGACGGGAGTTCCACGAAATCCCACCACACATTGGTACCGCTGAGACTCTCGAAACGTGTATTGGCAAACATGCCGTGAAGAGAGTGACCGAACTCATGGAGGAAGGTCTCCACCTCACCCAGCGTCAGAAGGGCAGGTTTCTCATCGGTAGGCTTCGTCAGGTTCATCACCACGCTGACATGCGGACGGATGTTCTCCCCCTTGCGGTCAATCCATTGTCCCTGATATTCCGTCATCCAGGCACCACCCTGCTTGCCTTTGCGAGGATGGAAGTCTGCATAGAAAACGGCCAGATAAGAGCCATCTTTATCAAACACCTCATACGCCTTAACATCCGGATGATAGACAGGAATAGTCTTGTTTTCTTTGAAAGTGATACCGTAAAGTCGGTTGGCCAGGCCAAAGACGCCATCGATGACCTTCGACAGCTCAAAGTAAGGCCGTAGCATCTCGGCGTCGATGTTGTACTTCTCCAACTGCAACTTATGAGAATAGAAACTGAAGTCCCAGGGTTCCAGCTTGAAATCCTTACCCTCCTTTTTTCTAGCCATCTTCTCGATTTCTGCAACCTCCTTAACGGCCGTTGGCTTATAAGCATCAATCAAGTCGTTGAGCAACTTATACACATGACGCACGTTACCAGCCATCCTGTGCTTCAATACATAGTCGGCATAGGTCTTGTAGCCCAGCAGCTGCGCCATCTCACGGCGCAGATTTATGAGCCGCTTGCAGATATCGAGATTATTCTCCGTATTGTCGTGGATACACTCCGTGTTCTTGGCCATATACATCTGCCAACGAAGTTCCCGCTGAGTGCTATAGGTCATAAAGGGCGAATAGCTGGGAAAGTCGAGTGTGAACACCCAACCGTCGAGATGCTGCTCTTTGGCAGTGAGGGCTGCAGCCTCGCGCGCCGTCTCAGGCAGTCCGTCGAGCTGAGCCTCGTCGGTAATGTGCAACGTGAAAGCCTTATTCTCCTTCAACAAATTCTGAGAGAACTGCAACCCAAGCATTGATGCCTCCTCGGTCAATTGGCGCAGCCGTTCCTTGCCTTCAGAATCAAGCAGAGCACCACTACGCACGAAACCGTCGTAGCAGTTGTCGAGCAACATTTGTTCCTCAGGTGTCAGTTTCCGGTGGTGACGATGCACATACTTGATACGCTCAAACAACCGCTCGTTAAGACGGATATCGTTAGCATGCTTCGTCAAGATAGGACTCATCTTCTGTGCCAAAGCGTCCATCTCATCGTTGGTCTCTGCCGAAAGCAGATTGAAGAACACCGTCGTCACACGACCAAGCAGGTCATAGTAGCCCTCGCCGTCCTTCTCGTCATCAACACTAATGATCGTATTGTCGAAAGTAGGTTTCTCCGTACTATTGATAATATTCTCTATCTGTTCATCGTCGCGACGGATACCTTCGAGCATGGCTTCTTCGAAGTCCTCCAGCCGGATACGGTCGAAGGGTGCTACGTCGTGAGGCGTATTATACGGTTCAAAAAAAGGATTCTTTCTCTCTTGATTCTCGTTCATATCTTTCATTATAATTTTTTTCACATCAACAGCCGTTCCAATTGCGGCACGACGATCTTTCCTCGATGCAGCTCCACCAGTCCGTCACGCTGGAGCTGATTCAACACCCGCGACACATTCAGACGACTGTCATTCAGTTCGAGGGCCAACTGCTCCATCAAGATGGAGAAAGTCTTCTGACCGGCGGGATATAGGCAATGACTGGTCAGGAACCGGACGACCCTTCCCCTCAGGTCCTGCGGACTACGCTGCCATAGCAACCGTGAATGCTTCTGACTCTGAGTAGCAAAGAAGTTGACCAGATTCAGGCGAAACACCAAGAAGTCTTCCAACAACCTCAACAACTCTTCCTTCTCGATGGTCAGGAAATTGGCATCAGAGATGGTGGTATAGTTGTGTGTATAGCGCTGATAATAGCCAAAGACGGCCTCCTGCTGTAGGACATAAGGGGCAGAGAAGTGTTCTGTGACCGTATAGCCGTAATCCTCGCTACTGGTCTCCACCTTCAGAGAACCGTTAATCAGGAAATACAACTGCTGACAGGCATCACCCACTTCTGCCACTGGCCTGCCAGCCGGTATCTTGACAAAGCCGAAACGGATATGACCCGCAATAATCTCTAGATCATCACGGCTCATTCCCTGAAAAAGCGGGAACTGCAACAGTTGGTCGAAAATCTTCAGTATCGGCATCGCTATTTTGCAATCTTATCACGTAAGGACGGGGAAAACCATACAGCATTCTTGCCATGACCATCGTCGTAGATCAAGTAGGCCATGAGTTCAGGATGACGCTCCAGCACCCGCTTGGCACCTTCCATACCCATCACCATAAAAGAAGTGGCGTATGCATCGGCTGTAGCACAGTCATCGGCAAGCACCGTGGCTGAAAGGATGTTATGCTGCACAGGATAGCCCGTCTTGGGGTCAATGGTATGCGCAAACCGCTTACCGCCCTTATAATAGAAACGTCGGTAGTTACCACTGGTGGCCATAGCCTTGTCTGTAACGTTCAGAATGGTCTGAAGTTCATTACCTACGCTTAGAGAGTCATCGTCAGGCTTGGTAACCCCGATCTTCCAAGGTACACGCTGAGCATTCACACCCTTCGTCACGATCTCGCCGCCAATCTCCACCATATAGTTCTGCACACCACGTTCCTTGAGCAGTCGGGCCACCATGTCGGTACCATAGCCCTTGGCGATAGCAGAACAGTCGAGCATCATCCTTGGGTCTTTCTTTTGGACTTTCCCATTGACAAGCGACAATTTCTCGTATCCGATCATCTCTCTCAGACTATCCACCTGACGGCGGTCAGGCTGCGTCCCGTTCTTGAAGCCAAAGCCCCAGGCATTCACCAGAGGAGCCACCGTAATATCGAAGGCACCATCGGTCTCGCGGGATATAGCCATCGCCTTCTGGAACACCTCCTGAAACATATTGTCAAGAACGACCTCTTGATTATTATTGACAGCCGTAATGACTGAATGCTCATTAAAAGGCGACAAAGAGCGATCCACCTTCATTAGTTCGTTCTTGATGCTCTGGCTCAAATCCGAGTCACACTGGTAGATTACACTATAGCTCGTTCCAAAGATAAAGTCTGCAGATTTCTGGTAGGGCATCTTCTGCTGATGACGGATAATCAGGATGGTACCTATCACCAGAAGCGTGAGGAAAGGCAACTGCCACAACAGGCGTTTTTTCTGTTTCTCCTCCATATCAGATATCTATGATAACATTAAACGTTGCTGCGAGATCGCTGGTATCGTTGATACCAAAGCCGGGCGCATACCATGTCTTGCCGAAATCACCCTCTTTATGCGACAACCTGAGCTTATATCTGGCACTCCACCCCAGATGAAACGGCCCCCAGATCTTCGCATCAATACCGATCACAGCTTCTGCCCAGTGCAACTTGCACGGAGCATCCTTGATATCGAAGGGCGTATCCCATTTCCAGACCGGGTCCTGGAAATTCGGACGGGAAATGTCAACATTATAGGAAGTAAAGGCATAGCGAAGTCCGACATACAGACGATTCGGACCGTGCTTATCCTTTAACAGGTTCTTGTCAATACCTATCTTGAAATAGGGGGCGGAAGTCTTGTAATGCAAAAGCGTCACCTCGTCATCACGATCAGCCTTACCTATACCGGCTTCGACAATCGGGAACCACTCATCGTGGAGATTGATGCGCAGGGCAGCCTCATACTGTCCGTAGTCAGAGAACATCAGCATACCAGCTCCAACCAGGTCGAATGACACGGAAAAGCCACGGAATACCGGAATGGAGTCTTTCTGCAGCCTGAAAAACTTCATCTGAGCCGAGGCTGGCGAAGAAGCTGCCAATAGCAACAAGCTAAATAGCAGACTACATATAGACGTAGATATGAACTGTCGCATTGTTGAAATCCACATATGGGTTTTTAATAACTACTGAGTCGATATAGTGGGTTGTATTTCGCACACTGGTAAGACGATGGAAATACTTGGCATTACAGTCGATAGACTCGAAATGAGGGATATCCTCCTTCTTTACCCAAAGCGTATCGTAAAAATGCACTTTCCCATACCTGAAATCCAACGCTAGGATATCCTCCGGATGGAAGTAGCTCATCGGCACAAGGAATGAAGATTTCTCCGTCATATCATAAAGCAACGTATCATTGGAATTATCGCTCCTTCTGGTTGTCACCGTCAGCGTATCCACAATGATAAGACTATCGCCGAAAGAATCATAAAATTTATAATGAGCCAGCACAAGATTCTCAACCGGGCAATCTATCGACGAACAAGACCCAACCAGCAAGATACCGATGAACAGACCAAACAGCTTTCTCATATTGTCTCCTCGATTTGATAGTCATTACGATTGCTTGACGAACGACTGATCAAGTCACCCAGGAATCCCGTCAGGAAGAGCTGTGTACCAATCATCATCATCGTCAAGGAGATATAGAAATAGGGAGAATCAGTCACCAACCGTTGCGGAATATTGTTGGCCAGGCACCATAGTTTGTCCGCACCAATGAAGATGGCTGCCAAAAAACCTATCAGGAACATGATAGAACCTAAGAAACCAAACACGTGCATCGGTTTCTTACCGAATGTAGAGAGGAACCAAAGCGTCAACAAGTCCAGATAACCGTTTACAAAGCGGTTGAGTCCCATAAACTTCGAAGAGCCATATTTACGAGCCTGATGGTGTACGACTTTCTCGCCGATCTTGTCAAAACCGGCATTTTTCGCCAGATATGGGATGTAGCGATGCATCTCGCCATAGACCTCGATATTCTTCACGACTGCCTTGCGGTATGCCTTCAGACCACAGTTAAAGTCATGCAGATTCTTGATACCACTGATCTTGCGGGCCGTAGCATTGAACAGTTTCGTGGGAAGTGTCTTTGATATGGGGTCGTAGCGTTTCTGCTTGTAGCCGCTGACAAGGTCATAGCCCTCCTCCGTAATCATGCGATAGAGCTCAGGTATTTCATCGGGGGAGTCCTGAAGGTCGGCATCCATGGTAATGACAACATCACCCTGAGCTTTTTCGAAACCGCAATAGAGTGCAGGACTCTTGCCGTAGTTGCGGCGGAACTTGATACCCTTGACGGATGACGACTGCTGCTTCAAATCAGAAATGATCTTCCACGATTCGTCGGTAGAACCATCGTTCACAAAAATCACCTCGAATGAAAAGTTGTTTGCCTTCATCACGCGCTCTATCCAAGCATACAGTTCAGGCAATGATTCTGCCTCATTATAAAGAGGTATTACTACAGATATATCCATTTTGCTATTACTTTTCTGTTTCTTTCCTGGTAGTCCTGTACATAGCCAAGCCGATAGGGACACCAAGTACAAATCCAACCATTATATTCACCGTGAGAATATTCAATGCATAGTCAATAGGACGGACTGAGGACATCTCAGTTAGGCTCTCGTTCATCATCTTTGTCATTCCGTACTCCTTCAGCAAGGCCTGTCCTTCAGACGAGGATACGATCTTAGAAAAAGAACTCAACAGATAGCCGTTGTCGAAATAGGCAAAATACAAGAACTGGGCCACTGCCAGCAGCACAGCCCCATAAAAGAATACTAATATGGTGTAGGCATAGCCACGACGGAAGGAAATGACGCCTTCCCTACCCTCATCACGGAAGCGACGAAGACGACCGGCCACGAAGAAAGGTGTCGCCACAGCCAACATGATGGCTGCCATACCAAGCATCTGATTGGTAAGACCCATGATATAGAAGACGAAACTAGCTATCCACAGCAAGGCAAGAAAGAAGCCATCCTGCCGGGCATAAGCTTTCAGTTGTATATATTCTGGTGCTGTCATTTTAACATTTCTACGTTTCAAGGTGCAAAATTACGCATTTTCTCGCATATAGCGAGTGGTTTCCCTCAAAAAATCGTTAAAAAGCGCAATTTTCTTAATTCAGGATTCTTAATTCTTAATTTATTGTCGTACCTTTGCACCCGCTTTCGAGCAAAATGGGCAGTCCTGTACGGCCAGCTCCCTCGGAATCCCCCAGGGTGGGAACGCAGCAAGGGTACTTGGTTGTAGCGGCGCGATGTAGGTAGCTGCCCACCCGCCTCTTTAGCTCAGTTGGCCAGAGCACGTGATTTGTAATCTCGGGGTCGTTGGTTCGAATCCGACAAGAGGCTCGAGGATCGCGCAAGCAATCCAGCCGTAAGGTTCGAAAAAAAGGATTGGTTTTAATGCCAATCCTTTTTCTTTTTGTATCAGTAAGCCTGTTCATGCACCCCTTTCACAGCACGGCCACTAGGGTCGTTCATCCCTTGGAAGGCAACATCCCACTCCAATGCGATGGCTGTGCTGCAGGCAACGCTAGCCTCACTTGGTACGCTGCGGGCGGCACTCTCGCTTGGGAAGTGTTCGGCAAAGATTGACCGATAGTAGTACTCTTCCTTGTTCTTCGGTGGGTTAATAGGGAAACGCTCTGCAGCGTGGGCCATATCCTCGTCAGTGACCGCAGCCGCCGTTATCGCCTTGAGTGTGTCAATCCAGGAATAGCCCACCCCGTCGCTAAACTGCTCCTTTTGGCGCCAAGCCACTTCTTCGGGCAGCAGTTCAGCAAAGGCCTCACGTACGATTTTCTTTTCAATGGTCTGACCCGGGCACATCTTTGCCTTAGGATTGGTGCGCATGGCGACATCGAGGAATTCCTTGTCGAGGAATGGCACACGCCCCTCCACGCCCCATGCCGACAGACTCTTGTTAGCACGAAGACAGTCGTAGAGATGGAGTTTGGAAAGCTTCCGTACGGTTTCCTCGTGAAAGTCCTTTGCCGTCGGTGCCTTGTGGAAATAGAGGTAGCCGCCGAATATCTCGTCGGCACCTTCGCCCGAGAGCACCATCTTGATGCCCATCGACTTGATCACGCGAGCCAGCAAGTACATCGGTGTAGAGGCACGGACGGTGGTGACATCGTAGGTCTCAATATAATAGATAACATCCCTGATGGCATCAAGACCTTCCTGAATGGTATAGTTTATTTCGTGATGAACCGTACCGATATGGTCGGCTACCAGACGTGCCTTCGCTAAATCAGGTGCCCCTTTCAGTCCCACAGCAAAGGAATGCAGGCGTGGCCAATAGGCTTTAGTCTGGCTATCATCTTCAATACGCATCTCACTATACTTTTCGGCGATAGCAGAGATGACACTCGAGTCAAGACCACCTGAGAGCAATACGCCATAAGGGACATCCGACATCAGCTGACGCTTGACGGCACTCTCGAGGGCATCATGAATGGCCTCAACCGAGGCATCATTGTCTTTCACGGCATCATACTGCATCCAGTCACGACGATAATAGCGCTGCATACCTGGTTGCTTGCTCCAATAATAATGTCCCGGAAGGAATGGCTCGTAACGTTCACACTGACCCTCAAGTGCCTTTAACTCAGAAGCAACATAAACCATACCATTGTCATCATAGCCAATATAGAGAGGTATGACGCCGATTGGGTCTCGGGCAATCAGAAACTCATCGCGCTCCTCATCGTAAAGCACGAATGCAAAGATACCACTCAGGTCCTCAAGGAAATCAATGCCCTTCTCACGGTATAGGGCAAGAATCACCTCACAGTCGCTACCAGTTTGAAAATCATAATGTCCTGCATAGCGACGACGGATGTCCTGATGGTTATAGATCTCACCATTCACAGCCAGAATCTGCTTACGGTCAGGCGAAAACAAAGGTTGTCCGCCACTCTCCGGATCGACAATGCTGAGTCGTTCATGAGCAAGGATAGCGCTGCCGCCACAATAGACTCCACTCCAGTCTGGTCCGCGGTGACGGATCTTCTGACTCATTCTCAAGGCTTTCTCTCGCAGTGCCTTCGTCTGCGCCTTCACATCAAGGATTGCTACAATTCCACACATAATATGTCTCTATTTATAATTGCATTTTCAGTACATTCTCAACATAATTCACAAAGGCCTGATTGACCATCCGAACACCACCAAGTGTGGGGTAACGCCCTGTGAAATACCAGTCTCCTGGATGATCGGGACATGCCTCATGCAGTCCTTCGATACTCTGGAACACGAGTTCAACGGGAGCTTGCATCCCTTCAGGGCGAAGCATCTCCACGATTTTCCGGTTGATATCCTCGACGGTAAAGGGCGCATAGATCTCCCGGACATAATTGTGCAACAGAGATGATTTGCCTTGGGCAACTTGTGCCTTACAGGCATGGTATGTATCTGCTATCAAGCGTTGCATACCCCGTTCTTGTATGAGGGCAATAGCAGCACGAAAAGCACAGAGTTCCTCCAATCGCGACATGTCGATACCATAATAGTCGGGATAACGTATCTGCGGCGAAGAACTGACCATAACGATTTTCTTAGGACGCAAACGGTCAAGGATCTTAAAGATACTCTCCTTCAAGGTTGTTCCTCGCACAATGGAGTCATCGATCATCACAAGATTGTCCACAAAGGGCCGCAAACTACCATAGGTGATGTCATAGACATGAGCCGCCAGATCATTACGCTCTGCACCCTCGGCAATGAAGGTGCGTAGCTTGATGTCCTTCCACACCACTTTCTCGATACGCACTTCATGGTTTAGCCGGCGAAAGCCATCTGTCATACCATAGAAAGCCACTTCGGCAGTATTGGGTATGTAAGAGAATACTGTATGCGTCACATCGTTATCAATGGCTTTCATAATAGCTGGCGTCAATTGTTCTCCAAGCCGTTTACGCTCCAAATAGATATCCCAGTCGGAGCCCCTACTGAAATAGATACGCTCAAAACTGCAGGCACTATAGGTTTGTGGCGGCAGTATCTGTTGCATGGTGTGTGAACCATTGCGATGGACGATAAGCGACTCTCCTGGCTGCAACTCATGAATATCATCGGCAGTAAGGTAAAAACAGGTCTGGATGACAGGACGTTCGGAAGCCAGCACCACCACCTCGTCATCTTTATAGTAGAAAGCCGGACGTATCCCCCAGGGATCACGCACGGCAAACAGTTCACCCGAACCCGTCAGACCACACATCACATAACCGCCATCATAGTATTTCATGGTAGTCTCGAGTACATTAGCGATATCGACATGATCGTCTATATATCGGGTAATGTCGATGCCTTCCAGTCCTCGTAGCTTTGCCTCAGCATAGAGCCGTTCCACCTCGCGATCCAGACGGTGGCCCATCAACTCGAGCGTGATATAGGAGTCACCATAGATGCGGGGCGACTGCCCCTGTGAGGTCAAAAACTCGAATACCTCGTCGATATTCGTCATATTAAAGTTACCACAGAGACAGAGGTTCTTGGCCCGCCAGTTATTTCTTCTCAAGAAAGGATGGACATACTGGAGTCCATGTTTGCCCGTTGTGGAATAACGCAAGTGACCCATAAAAAGAGAAGCCCCCTCCCAGCCTCCTTTACAGGGACGAGAAGACGATCCTCCATCAGGAATTCCATTATCCTTGGAAGTCACGACGGGGATGCTCTTGAATATCTCCGTAATGGCATCCTTGCCTTCTGCCCGCTCACGGAACATATATTCCTCACCAGCGGGAGCATCCAGATTGACACAGGCTATACCGGCACCCTCCTGTCCACGGTTGTGTTGCTTTTCCATCATCAGGTAAAGCTTGTTCAGTCCATAATGTCGGGTGCCATACTTCCGCTCGTAATATTCCAGTGGTTTCAACAGGCGGATCATCGCCACACCACACTCATGCTTCAGCTGTTCCATTGCTGCAAACTTTAACAAACGACATAAATAAAGGATGGGGATGCAACACTGTTGAGGAGTATTCTGGATGGAACTGGGTACCGATATACCACTTCTTGTCGGGTATCTCCACAATTTCCACGAGTCCGGAAGCGGGGTTGATGCCTACGCAACGCATGCCAGCCGCCTCGAACGCCTGCTGATATTGGCTGTTGAACTCATACCGATGACGATGTCGCTCGCTAATAACCGTTTGCCCTACTGTATCCCTTTGGGAATGATAGGCCACTGCAGCCTTGCTGCCTTCACGAAGCTCACAGTCATAAGCACCAAGTCGCATGGTTCCTCCCAACTGCGTAATGGTCTTCTGCTCCTCCATAAGGTCAATAACGGGATGGGCCGTCGTAGTGTCCATCTCGCTACTGTTAGCATCCTCAAATCCCAACACGTGACGAGCAAATTCAATAACCATCATCTGCATACCCAGACAGATTCCAAAGGTTGGAATATCATGGATTCGACAGTATTCAGCAGCGACAATCTTGCCGTCGATGCCTCGCTGTCCAAAGCCAGGACAGACCACGATGCCTGCCATACCATGAAGCTCCTCTGCGACATTTTCGTGTGTCAAATACTCGCTGTTGATGAAGTGGAGTTCTACTTTTACATTGTTGTAGATACCTGCAAGGTTCAGACTTTCCCGGATGCTCTTGTAGGCATCCTGCAGGTCATACTTCCCAACCAGTCCAACATGCACTTCACGCACTGCGTGACGTTGTTTGTCAAGGAAGTCATGCCAAGATTTCATAGCAGGTGTTTCACCTACTGGAACGCCGGTCTTGCGCAGTATCGCTGCATCAAGCCCCTGACGTTGCATGCTGACCGGCACCTCATAGATACTGGGCATATCCTCACTCTGCACCACACACTCGAGATCCACATTACAGAACGAGGCAACCTTCATACGCAGAGCATTGTCAAGATGTCGTTCGGTTCGTAATACGAGTATGTCGGGTTGGATACCCATGCTCTGCAGTTCCTTTACCGAATGTTGTGTAGGCTTGGTTTTCAGTTCGTCAGCAGCTTTCAGATAGGGGACATAGGTAAGATGAACACAGACAGCATGACGTCCTAACTCCCAACGCAATTGGCGGATTGCCTCCATAAAAGGCGCACTCTCGATGTCACCAATTGTACCACCGACCTCAGTAATCACAAAATCGAACGCATCTCCCTGTTTCAGCATCCTCCGCTTGATTTCATCTGTGATATGGGGAACTACTTGTATCGTCTTGCCGAGATAGTCACCATGACGTTCCCGGTCGATGACGGTCTTGTAGATGCGTCCCGTGGTGACGCTGTTATCACGAGTGGTGTGAATACCAGTAAAGCGTTCGTAATGTCCCAGGTCAAGGTCGGTTTCCATACCGTCAACGGTCACATAGCACTCACCATGTTCATAGGGGTTCAGCGTCCCAGGATCGATGTTGATATACGGGTCAAACTTCTGAATAGTGACTTTATAGCCCCGTGCTTGGAGCAATTTGCCAATACTGGCAGAGATGATGCCTTTTCCAAGAGAAGAGACCACACCGCCTGTAACGAAAATAAATTTTGCTTCCATATAATCTGTTATTTGATGTTTGCGACAAATCCCCCCTCCTCCGTCAGATAACGGAAGAGAGGGTAAACCTGGAGAGATTAAGGTTGCAGCGTAAAACCCAGAACCAGGTATGCTTTCTGCGAACAGGGATTAGCCGTCACCTGTCCGAAGATGGGGATGGAGAACGAATCGGTCACCTTAATGTCCTTTGTCGCTCGCAGCGACAGGTTGGTCACGGCGAACCCCGTCGTTCCGTAGAATGTTGTGGCAAAAGGAGCAACACCGGCCGTAGCAGTCCAGTTGACACCAGCGAGGCTAAAGGGAACATTGGCTTCAACGTAGCTGCTATAGGCGCGCTTGCCGTCCTTGTTTAAGCCATCGTTACCAGCAAAATTCGTATACCAAGCGAAGGCAACAGGACCGAAATCATATCCCAAAGTAGCTTCAAAGATATGGTTGGTGCCATGGGCGTCATACTTGAAATACCGGCCATCAGGGTCGAGACCTAAACTGAACCAATAGTCGGTGATACCGATGTGGAAACCACCTGAAGTATAGCCCAATGTCAGGTCAAATTCCTTCACATCGTCTGAGTTGGTCAGTCCATAACTGCCCCAGGCTGTCAGCCCCAGTCCTTTGTAACCGACACCCAAGGTTGGCTGTACGGCCACACTTCCCAAATCCAGACCACGCCAGATATACTGGTTTACGAAATCCGCTGCTATCGTCGTCTCAATCTTTTCATTCTCTTGAGCCTCTACGGCTGTCGCCCCGAGGAGCAACAGACTCATGAGGAACAATCTTTTCACCTTTTTCATAATCATACTGTTTTAAAACATTAGCAACATCATAATATTAGTTATAACACGATTCTCCATGTTCGTAGATATCCAAGCCCTCTTCCTCGATACGGGCATCGACACGCAGACCATGTGCCTTCTTAATCCCGTAGAAAAGGACGAAACCGCAAACTGCCGCCCAGAGGTCTATCACCAGGATACCAAAGCATTCTGCCCCGAAAAATCCCCAGCCAAAGCCATAGAAAGCACCATTGCTGGTGGAAAGCAGTCCTGTCATCAGCGTACCAAGAATGCCGCATACACCATGCACAGAGGATGCACCGACGGGATCATCGATATGCAGTTTGTGGTCGATGAACTCGATGGCATAGACTAACATGATGCCGCAGACCAGTCCGATGATGACCGCTCCGAAGGGTGACACAAGGTCACAGCCGGCAGTGATACCCACCAGTCCAGCCAGCACGCCGTTGAGCGTCAGCGAGAGCGATGGTTTGCCGTACTTGATCCAAGTGACAAACATTGTAGCCGTACCACCTGCCACTGCAGCGAGGTTGGTGGTGAGGAAGACATGACTGATGGCGATGCGGTTCACCTCGCCAGAGGCAGCCAACTGTGAACCAGGGTTGAAGCCGAACCAGCCGAGCCAGAGAATAAAGACACCTAATGAGGCCAACGCCAAGTTATGACCAGGAATAGCGCGGCTCTTGCCATCGGTACCATATTTGCCACGACGTGGTCCAAGTGCCAAAGCACCTGTCAGCGCCAAAACGCCACCTACACTATGCACAATTGCAGAACCTGCAAAATCGTGGAACACATCGCCAAAGGTCGTCATCATAAACCCGTCGGCAGCATCGCTGCAGAGCCAGCCTCCACCCCATGTCCAATGGCCTTCTATCGGATAGATAAACAATGAGATACAGGCACTATAGACAAGATACATCGAGAATTTCGTACGCTCTGCCATGGCACCGCTGACAATTGTCGCACTGGTAGCACAGAAGACGGTCTCAAAGACCAAGAATCCTTCCACTGGCAAATCACCTTTATAGAAAGAAAGGTCACCCCAATTTGGCATCCCGACAAATCCTGCGCCCTCACTACCAAACATGAATCCAAAGCCGATGAAGAAGAAAAGCAGAGAGCCAAACATGAAATCAACAAAGTTCTTCATCAGGATGTTTACCGTGTTCTTACTACGTGTAAAACCAGCCTCGCAAAGGGCAAATCCCGGCTGCATCCAGAAAACCAACATGGCTGCCAATAGCATCCATACGGTATCGAGTGATAATCCTATTTCGTTCATAATCGTTTTTGTGTTTGTGTAATCCTTACTATTTATTACTTCTTGTCTTTCAATACCGTGTCACCATTCTCACCCGTGCGTATAGAATAGGTGTCGATGACATCGCTTACAAAGATGCGACCATCTCCTATCTCACCCGTATGAGCCACCTTCAGAATCACCTTGATGGTAGGATCAAGAATAACATCTCGACACACGATGGTGATAGCTACACGCTCGATGACATCCGTAGAATACTGAACGCCACGGTATATACGTTCCTGACGGCTCTGCCCGATACCATGCACATCATGGTACTCAAACCAGTCGATATCCGACGAAAGCAGGGCCTCCTTGACCTCATCAAACTTGGTCTTGCGAATAATTGCTTCAATCTTTTTCATACCTTATAAAACTATTAAATCATACATAATACATGAAACGTTTCGAGTGCAAAGGTAGAGGGTTTCGCAGAGAAAAAAGCATTCTTATGCAACTTTAATTCATAAAAACAGCCCCAAGTGACATATTGTAAAGAATACACCATCAAAAGGCTCATGATTGATGTCAAAATGAAATAAAACAAACCGAAATCAAAACAAAATGTCAGTTGTTGTATTTTTAAATTTAATTTGTGACACTATTTTCTTTGTTTTTCTATCTTTTTGCCTTACCTTTGCACCCGAAATCAGAACAGATTGTTAGATTTAACGAGGATAATATGGCAAAACGTAAACTTCAAGACCAAACTAAAGGACTTTATCAGTCAGACTATGAACATGATGCGTGCGGTGTAGGCATGGTGGTCAACATCCATGGCAACAAGAGCCATGAACTGGTAGATCAGGCACTGCGCGTGTTGGAAAATATGGAACATCGAGGGGCCGAGACCCGCGACAAGACAGGCGACGGTGCTGGCATCATGCTTCAGATTCCCCATGAGTTCATACTTTTACAGGGCATTCCCGTTCCCGAAAAAGGGAAATACGGCACAGGACTGGTGTTTCTACCTAAAGAAGAAAAGGAACAGCAGGAAATTCTCTCCGTGATGATCGAAGAGATTGAACGCGAGGGTTTGCAGTTGATGCACCTGCGCACAGTACCCACCTGTCCGGAGGTGTTAGGTGAGGCTGCCCGCCGCGTGGAGCCTGTCATCAAACAGATCTTTGTGACGGGCGTAAGCGAAAAGCAACGAGTATGTGATCCGGGATCGGGCGTTGAGGATACCGATACTCTCCCACGTACATTATATATTATAAGAAAGAAGATCGAACGACGCATTTCGCATCCCGACTTCTATATCTGTTCGCTATCCAACACAAACATTATATACAAGGGAATGCTGACCAGTGGACAACTACGTCGGTATTTCCCGGATTTGTCGAATCCCTACTTCACAAGCGGACTGGCGCTGGTGCATTCGCGTTTCAGCACAAACACATTTCCTACGTGGTCACTGGCCCAGCCTTTCCGCTTGCTGGCACACAACGGTGAGATTAACACCATCCGCGGCAACCGCGGATGGATGAAGGCACGTGAGAGCGTACTGAGTAGTGAGACTTTGGGTGACATCAAGGAGATATCACCTATCGTACAAGAAGGCATGAGCGACTCTGCCAGCCTCGACAATGTCTTTGAGTTCCTGATAATGAGTGGTTTGTCGTTGCCGCAGGCAATGGCGATACTCGTACCGGAAAGCTTTAACGACAAGAATCCGATCTCGGAAGATCTGAAGGCTTTCTATGAATACCACTCGATATTGATGGAACCATGGGATGGTCCTGCCGCCTTGTTGTTCAGCGACGGACGTTATGCTGGTGGTATGCTGGATAGAAACGGACTCCGGCCTTCGCGTTATACGATTACCCGACAAGGTGTGATGGTCGTAGCCTCTGAGGTGGGCGTCATGGACTTCGAACCTGGCGATGTGGTGAGTAAGGGCCGTTTACAACCGGGCAAGATTCTTCTCATCGATACGCAGGAAGGTAAAATATACTACGATGGCGAGATCAAGGAACAGTTGGCCAAGGCGCATCCGTATCGTGAGTGGCTCAGCGAGAACCGTGTACAGCTGGAGAAGTTGAAAAGTGGTCGCAAGGTAGAGAACGCTGTGAGTGACCTCCAGCGTAAACTGGTTACCTTCGGCTTCGGTCAGGAGGATATTGACAAAACAATTATTCCGATGGCAACGACAGGACAGGAACCTGTGGCTGCCATGGGTAACGACACGCCACTGGCAGTCATCTCAGACCGACCACAAGTGCTATTCAACTATTTCCGCCAGCAGTTTGCGCAGGTGACCAATCCCGCCATCGACCCTATCCGCGAGGAACTAGTAATGTCGTTGACCGAGTACATCGGCGCTGTAGGGACGAATATCCTAACACCCGATGCATCGAACTGCAAGATGGTGCGACTGCCGCAACCAGTGTTGACCAATACCCAGTTAGACATACTTTGTAACATCCGTTATAAAGGTTTCGAGACGCAGAAACTACCCATTCTCTTCGACATGGAAAAGGGAGAACAGGGACTGCGCCAGGCACTCTACGCTCTCTGCCATGAGGCTGAACGTAGTGTGGATGAAGGGGTAAACTACATCATCCTCAGTGATCGTGATATTGACGAGACGCATGCGGCTATACCATCATTGCTGGCTGTAAGTGCCGTACATCACTATCTGATCAATGTAGGCAAACGCGTACAGACCGCGCTGATTGTGGAGAGCGGAGAGATTCGTGAGACGATGCATGCTGCACTACTATTAGGCTATGGCGCCAGCGCCTTGTGTCCGTATATGACATTCGCCATTCTCGACGACTTGGTGAAACAAGGAAAGATTCAGGAGGAGTATGCCACTGCAGAAAGCCACTATATCAAGGCGGTGGACAAAGGATTGAAAAAAATCATGTCGAAGATGGGCATCTCGACCATTAGAAGCTATCGCGGTGCGAAGATCTTCGAAAGCATTGGACTGAGCGAGGAACTGCTACACCAGTACTTCGGTACGGAGGTGAGTACCATTGGCGGCATCGGCCTGAAAGAGATCGCCCGCGACGCCATCCGTCTGCATCAGGCAGCTCAGGACCAAACACTGTTACAAAACCAAGGACAATTCTCATGGCGGAAAGACGGCATCAAGCATGCTTGGAACCCAGAGACCATAGCCCAGTTGCAGCTGGCCACCCGGCAGGGCAACTACGAGAAGTTCAAGGCCTGGGCTAAGATTGTTGACGAGAAGGAATCGCCCATCTTCATTCGCGACTTTTTCGGATTTAAGAAGGCTGCTAAGCCTACCCCTATAGACGAGGTAGAACCCGTGGAGAGCATCGTGAAGCACTTCGTGACAGGAGCCATGTCGTTTGGTGCGCTCAGCATCGAGGCCCACGAGGCACTGGCATTGGCCATGAACAAACTCGGCACGCGTAGCAATACAGGTGAAGGCGGCGAAGATAATGCCCGCTACCACTCAGAAGTGGATGGCGTTTCGCTGTCAAGCAAGACCAAGCAGATTGCCAGTGGTCGTTTCGGCGTGACGGCTGAATATCTGGTGAATGCCGAGGAGATACAGATTAAAGTGGCGCAGGGTGCCAAGCCCGGTGAGGGCGGACAGTTGCCAGGCTTCAAGGTGAATGACATCATTGCCAAGACACGTAATGCCATACCGGGCATCTCACTCATATCGCCCCCACCTCATCACGACATCTACTCCATCGAGGATTTGGCACAGCTCATCTTCGACCTGAAGAATATCAACCCGACGGCTGCTGTGAGCGTGAAATTGGTAGCCGAGAGCGGCGTGGGAACCATTGCCGCCGGCGTGGCCAAGGCTAAGGCCGACCTCATCGTTATCAGCGGTGCCGAAGGTGGTACGGGCGCATCACCTGCATCGTCGATGCGATTCGCGGGCATCTCTCCGGAGATTGGTCTCGCCGAGACGCAGCAGACGCTGGTCCGCAACGGCCTGCGAAATCAGGTACGCCTGCAGACCGACGGACAGTTGAAGACAGCGAAGGATGTAATCATCATGGCAATGCTGGGAGCCGACGAGTTCTCGTTTGGTACGCTGCCACTCATCGTGTTAGGTTGCGTGATGATGCGTAAGTGTAATACCAATACCTGTCCGATGGGTGTGGCGACACAGAACCCTGAGCTCCGCAAGCACTTCGAGGGTCGTGCCGAGTACGTGGTGAACTACTTCACATTCTTAGCTGAACAGGTGCGCGAATATCTCAGCGAAATCGGTGTGCACAGTCTGAAGGAGATCATCGGACACACGGAGCTGATTGAGAGAACCCCCTCCCAATCTCCCCGAGGGGAAGAGAGTGCTGCCGCCGAAAAGTGGGCAACCATCGACTTCGAGCGGCTGTTGCACAAGCCCGAGACAGATAAGGCATTGTACTGGGACCGTGGCGCATTCACTAAGGTTAGCGGCGTGAAGGACGAGGAGATAATCCGCGCCGCACAAAAGGCTATCGACAGCCAAGAGGAGGTTACACTCGACTATGCCATTAAGAACACCGACCGCGCCGTGACGACCATGCTCTCGGGCGTCATCGCCAAGAAATACGGCGAGACAGGCCTGCCTGACGCGACGGTCAAGATCAAGTTCAAGGGCTCGGCCGGCCAGTCGTTCGGAGCGTTTGCCGTTCGCGGCCTCGACATCCGACTCGAGGGAGAAGCCAACGACTACTTCGGCAAGGGACTCTCAGGCGGGCGCATCAGCATCCTGCCCCCAGCCCGTCGCAGTGAAGATTTCAAGGCTGAGGAGAATATCATCGCGGGCAACACCGGACTGTACGGTGCGACCTCGGGCGAACTATACATCAATGGCAAGGTGGGCGAGCGCTTCGGTGTGCGCAACTCAGGAGCCATCGCCGTCATCGAGGGCGCGGGCGACCACTGCTGCGAGTACATGACAGGCGGCCGCGTGGTGGTGCTCGGCAAGACTGGCCGCAACTTCGCCGCCGGTATGAGTGGCGGTGTGGCCTACGTCTACGACCCCGACCACACGTTTGACTATTTCTGCAACATGGACATGGTGGAGCTCTCGCTGGTCGAGGACAGTGTGTCGCGTAAAGAACTGCTCGAGCTCATCCGCCAGCACTACCTGCACACGGGTTCGGCCCTCGCTGGACGGATGCTCGACGACTGGCACCGCTACATCGAGGACTTCATCCAGATCATCCCTATCGAATACAAGCGCGTGCTCGAAGAGGAGAAAATGGCGCGTCTGCATGAGAAGATTGCAGACATCCAACGTGACTATTAAGATTGAAGAATTGTAAGACAGATTAAAAATAAGATATAATGGGAAATCCAAAAGCTTTTTTAGAGATACACCGTCAAGAGGCGGGATACCGTCCGATTCACGATAGAATCCACGACTTCGGTGAGGTGGAGCAGACACTCAACACACGCGAGCGCAAGTTACAGGCAAGTCGCTGCATGGACTGCGGCGTACCCTTCTGCCACTGGGCTTGTCCGTTGGGAAATAAAGCACCCGAATGGAACGACGCCCTCTACAAAGGAGACTGGGAGTTGGCCTACAGGTTGCTGTCAACCACCAACCCCTTCCCAGAATTTACGGGTCGCATCTGTCCGGCGCTCTGCGAGAAGGCCTGCATATTGAACCGCTTCAACCACGAGCCGACAACCAACCGCGAGGACGAGTGCGCAATCATCGAGGCCGCCTTCCGTGAGGGCTACATCCAACCACGGGTACCGGTCAGGAATGGTAAGAAGGTTGCCGTCATTGGAGCCGGTCCCGCCGGACTCGCGGCTGCCAATGCACTCAACCAGATGGGGTACGCCGTCACCATATTCGAGAAGAACGAAGCTGCCGGCGGACTACTTCGCTATGGTATCCCCAACTTCAAACTCAACAAGGCTATCATCGACCGTCGTCTTCATCTGCTAGAACAGGAAGGCATCGTATTCCGTTATGGCATAGCGGCCTCCCCCGTTTCCCTTCAAGAGGAGACTTTCGATGCCATAGTGATGGCCACCGGTACCCCTCAGGCACGCGATCTCAATATCCCGGGACGTGATCTGAAAGGCGTCCACTTCGCACTCGAACTACTCGCCCAGCAGAACCGCGTACTGGCAGGCGTCGAGATTCCGAAAGAAGAACGCATTACCGCCCGGAGCAAGGATGTGCTAGTCATTGGTGGCGGCGACACGGGTAGCGACTGCATCGGTACGGCCCACCGTCAGGGATGTACAAGCGTCACACAGATTGAGATCATGCCCCGCCCCGTCGAGGGCCCCGATGACCCGCAGAACCCTTGGCCCAACTACCCGCGCACGCTGAAGACCACATCAAGCCATGAGGAAGGCTGCACCCGCCGTTGGAACATCAACTCCCTCGAATTCCTCGGCGAGAACGGCCACTTGACAGGTGTCCGCGTTCAAGAAATCGACTGGCAGCCAGCTTCCCCTTCGGGGGACGGGAGAGGGGGCGCCCGCCCCGTCATGGTCCCCAAGGGCGAACCCTTCGTCATCAAGGCCGAGCTCTGTCTCCTGGCCATGGGCTTCCTGAAGCCACAACATCCTGAATATCCAGAGAACGTCTTCGTCTGCGGCGATGCCCAGAACGGCGCCTCTCTCGTTGTGCGCGCCATGGCCAGCGGCATTGAGACAGCCAAGAAAGTCAACCAATATCTAAGCAAATGAATAGGATAAACTTTACCAAGATGCATGGCTGCGGCAATGACTACATCTATATCAATACGATGCAGTACCCCATTGCCGATCCGTCGGCTGCAGCGATTGCCTGGAGCGATCGTCATAAGGGCATCGGCAGCGACGGACTGGTGCTGATTGGCAAGTCACCTATACCCGAGGCGGATTTCTCGATGCGTATCTTCAATGCCGATGGCAGCGAGGCGATGATGTGCGGCAATGCCTCACGCTGCATAGGCAAATACCTCTATGAGAAGGCACTCACAGGCAAGACAGAAATCCGACTGCTCACCCGCTCTGGCGTCAAGACGCTGCTGCTACATGTAAAGAACAATCAGGTAGAGTGTGTCACCGTCGATATGGGCATCCCCTCTTTTGAGGTACCAGAGCAGTTTGTCGCCTCGAAGGATCCAGGCCTAGGTACGTTCGTCTGCATGGGCAATCCCCACTACGTCATCTTCACCGACGATGTAG
>Ga0256404_1000382_pt1 | contig 115718 bp, 99 predicted proteins | sample RumenRJG_01DNA_FD_185990 | JGI IMG/M metagenome (GOLD analysis project Ga0256404, IMG submission 185990) | Bovine rumen microbial communities from Lethbridge, Alberta, Canada - RJG_01 | ecosystem: Host-associated > Mammals > Digestive system > Stomach > Rumen | place: Canada: Alberta... | reverse complement strand
CGCTGATGTCGCCATCGTCAACGGGCACTCCGTCAATCACGACCAGCGGATTGTTAGAGGCCGACATCGACGAACCGCCACGGATGCGGATAGTCGCGCCACCACCAGGGGCACCGCCGTCGGTAATTACACTGACACCAGCCGCCTGACCTACTAGCATGTCTGTTGCCGAGGTAACGGCACCCTTTACCAACTTGTCTGCAGCAAGGGCTGTCACACTACCTGTCAGGTCGTTCTTCTTCACACGGCCATAGCCGATAACCACAACTTCCTCCAGTGCCTCTGAGTCTTCTTCCATGCGGATGGTGACCGTGGGAGCAGCCAGAGCCGCAGCATCCTTGTAGCCCACATAAGAGACGGTCAACTTGTCTCCTTGATTTGCCATAAGAGTGAAGTTTCCGTTAAGGTCAGTCAATGTTCCACCAGAATCATTTACTCGGACCGTAGCACCAATGATTCCCTCTCCTGTGGCATCAACTACATGTCCTTTGACCGTTATTTGTTGGCCAAAGGCACTCGTTGATAGGATGATGCTGCATAGCAGGAATATCATCCAAAAAAGCAATTTAAAATGTACCTGTTTCATTACTTTACTTTTGATTTAGATAAATATATTTATTTAATTAGGTCTCGCTTAAAATGGCGTTCATGTAGAACGCCATGCGTTACAAACTCAGATTCACATCTGTATAGGTAACTTATACTAACTTTAAAATCATTTGCAAAGTTACGTCTAATAATCTGACGTGAAAAGGTAATAGAATAGAAATGGAGATAATGATAAAACGCAAACAACTGTAAATAAGATGTTTGCGTTTATACAAGAGAGTGTTATTTATAGATGATTTGTAGATTATAGATTCAAAACATCTTGCTCAAAAGTGTCTCGATTAATTGCTTTGTTACGCATATTGGTACGGTAATTATATACAGTAGAGGCTGAACAGCGCAGGAATTTTTGAACTTGTGCACTATCTGAAATTCCAAGCTTTAACAAAGCATATATTCGCAATTCCGTATTAAGACGGTCTTTACATTTGGGGAGGACTATCTTCGAGTCTGGGCGCAGCAGTGTATTGAAATCTTCCATAAATGTGGGAAAAATATGCAGAAATGCTTCGTCAAAGCTATTATAGAAGTCGTTTATCTCCTTGTTGATATAGCGAGTAGATTGGATGGTTTCATATAATTCGTCGAAGTTTCGTTTCCGTGCTACTTTGTTCAAATGGGAACGGTAATTTTCCATTTTGTTTATGTAATCAAGACATAGATGCATAAACCGGGTAATGTATTCCTCTTTGACTTCATTAGTGGCCCGCAACTGCAAAATGGTATCGTTCACTTGGTTATTCATCCTCATAAGTTCTTTTTCCGAGTGTTGTAGTAAGTTCATCTTTCTGCGAAGCAATATCAGCGCTACTACCAACAGTACCAACAACAAACTGATAACAGCAGTGGTCATGAGAAGTGTGTTCCTCGATTCCTGCTTTTGCTTTACTACAGCGGAGTCGATGACAGAGAGGAATGTCGATGTCTCGACCATTCTCATCCGGGCATTGCAGGCATTGGCATCGTCAATACAGCGGTGGATATAGGTATAGGCTCGGTCTATGTCATTATTTTCGTAAAGCAATACAGCCAGTTTACGAAGTGAGATGTATTCACGCACGGCATTCTTAATCCCTGCAATAGATGACAATGCAAGATATTTGATCTGCATATCACGCTGGTGCATTTTCTCATAAATCTCGGAGAGAATGTAATATCTGAGTCCTGCCTCATGGGTGGTAAGACTATCTGGTAGATTGTTGGAAAGCAACTCGACTGCCTTCTGCATTTTCCCCTTATCGCTCAGCCGCTCTGCCTGGAATATGACATCATCGGGCGCGTATGCTATGGCTGAATCGCGGCAAATCTCCATCTGACGACGATAATAATCCTTTTGCTCCTTGTCAACTGAATATGAGAATAGGTTTTTATATACATTTGCGCCCAAATAAAAATGGCTTCTCCGCAACCAATCGGAGTGGCCAGTCACATCCTGCTCCTTGAAAATCTCCAAAGCCTCATAGTGCATTCCCACATAGTTATATAGAAAAGCCAGACTGAGGTGTGTATCAATGATGCGTTCTTGCTCGCCGAGTTTGTCGGCCAGTTCTAATGACTGTTTGATGTAAACAAGAGCTGAATCAAGAGAAAAGTTCTGATAGGCACGGTAAAGATCCATCGTCGCGGCATATCTATCCTCCGTTGATTCTGATTTCCGGAGACGTTCTTTTAATCTGTTAAGCTCAATATCCTTTTGTTTAATATACCATTGATAGTCAGACAGCGTTTTGTCAAGTTCTAATAGAACATCATCGTCCTTTGTACATGACAAACAGCCCATCAGGCAAATCAATAGAAATAATACTTGTCTCATATCGCGTGCAAAGGTACGAATTATAATCTGACTATGGAATAGCATTGTCCAAAGATGTAGATATCTCTGTGGTTCAAGTCGCTGATGTTAAAAGAGATATAGAAACTAGACACATGAAAATATGTAGTTATAATCTGATCTTTTCTGCATTACCGGCACCAGTACCTTTGTATTTGCTCTTGGCAGGATTGAAGTTGTAGCGCACGGTGAGTTCGAGGTTGCGAGTGTCGAGGCGCTTGTCAAGATAGATTTCGCGAATGTCGCTGTAGATGGTTGCTTTCTGGCGGATGCTGCCGAAGAGGTCGGTGCAGGCCAGTTTGACGGTAAGACGGTCATTCCAGAAGGCTTTGTAGAGGCTGATGTCGAACTGCCACGACTGGGCGAGGTGTATGTTCTCGGCATCGCCAGCCGAACGCCACGAGAAATCGGCATTGAGCCATGAGTCGAAGGGCAGGTTGACGGCGTTGTTGAAGCGAATGATGGTCATCGGGCTGTTCATCTTCTTGGTCTCGCTACGGTATTGCACTTCAAGGTTCTGCATCTGCGTGGCCACCATCAACTGCGGATGATACTTGCCGAAGGTGGGTGCAACCGATACCATCAGGGAAAGGTTGTCGTAGCCACGGGCATTGTCCTTACGCAGCAGGGCGATGGTCGGATCGTCCTTGTAGGATGAATAGGAGGTGATGATGTAGTCGTGGACGCGGGCATAGTCAATCATTCCCGTCAGCCACTTGTAGTTGAGTGCCAGCGAGAGGTTGTCGCGGTACGACGGCTTCAGGTAGGGGTTGCCGCTCTCGTAGGTGTAGCGGTTGATGTACTTGACGTTGCCGCTGAGTTGGCTGAATGCGGGGCGGTTGATGTTACGCGAATACGAGAGTCGGGCACGCACGTTCTTCATGGGATACATCAGCATCAACGAGGGGAATAGGTCGCTGTAGGTACGGCTCTCGTCGCCCATCTTCACGCCGCCCTCATAGTAACGGCTGTCAAGGTATTCGTAGCGCAGTCCGGCAATGAGCGTGAGTTTGTTCAGGCGCTGCATCAGTTGGACGAAGGCCGCCGTGCTGTTTTCCTCAATCTTCGTGTCGCTGGCATCGATGATATTTTCCACGTTGCCGAACACGTCGGTACGGTGAACGTAACTGCCCTCGGCACCTATCTCCAGATTGCCTTTCCAGAGCGGATGGCCAGCCACGAACTTGGCGGCATAGAGGCGGTTCTTCACGTCGTTGCGGGTGGTCACGGTGCGGTCATCGCCCTGCGTGGCATCCTCAAAAGTCAGGTTGTCGGAGTTCTGCTTCTGCAACAGCACGTCGGCATTGGCATCGAGCGACCATTTGCCCGTTTGCCCGGCGTAGTAGCCGCTGATGATGTGCAGGGTGTCGTCGCCGTCCACCTTGCCACGTCCTGTAATCTGGTCATCGGTCTGCTGGCCTATGAGCATGGTCGTGAAGTAGTCGCTCGTCTGACTGTTGGGGCGCGAGGTCACGGTGTAGGTCATGCCGATGGAATGTTTGTCGTTCAGCATGTAGTTGAATCCGAGTTTCCCGGCCAGCATCTGATTCTTGTTGTAGTAGTGCATCAGGCTGTTCTGCTGATAGTGGCTCTGCAGGTAGGTGTCCTGTCGGCTGTCGTTGGTCTGACGGTTGCGGCGGTTCTCATATTCGGCCATACCGAAGATGTCAAGTCCGCCCGTGCGGTAATTCAGGTTCAGTTCCTCCAGACCATAGACGTAGTGGTTCACGCCCGCCACCGTGCGGCTGTTGAAACTGAAACCCTCGCCGACGGGACGGATGGTCTTGATGCGGATGACGGCCTTGACGGTGGCATCGTATTTGGCTCCTGGAGTCATCACTACCTCCACGTCCTTGATTTGATCGCTGCTCAATTGGTCAAGTTCGCTCTGGTTGTGCATCTGCCTGCCGTTGATGTAGATGAGCGGAGTGCCACGGCCTATGACCTCAATGCTGTTGCCATTGCGAATTACACCAGGGATATGGGCAAGGACGTCATTACCTGTACCCATTTTCGAGTGGTAGGTTCCCTCTATAGTTGTCAGCAAGGCATCATCCTTGATTCTTACCAACGGACGGGAACCTTTTACTTCCACACCGTTCAACTTGTAACTGTCAGGCTGCATCCGTATTGTTCCGAGGTCTGAGTTACTACATAGTTTGTATATAGTCTTGTAGCCCACGTATGAGATACGGGCAAGAACGGTAGGTTGCTCATAGGGGATGACAAAAACGCCAGCCTCGTTGCTCACGCCACCACCGATTACTGTTGAGTCTGATGGATGAAGCAAATAAACATTGGCATATGCAACGGGCTGGCCTGTCTCGTCGATAATGGTGCCCGTCAGATGGCGCTCTGTCTTATGAGTACATTCCAAATAGATTTCCCTTTCACCACTCTTTACGACGCGGACGGGATAGAAGCCTACAAGTTGGATGATGGCATCTGGCACGGACTTACGTTGCACATGTGTCGTTACTCGGAAATCTTCAAGCTCGTCGTATATAAAAGTGATATCGTAGTTTGTGGTTTGTTCCTGAATGTATTTTAGGGCTTCCGACAGCGATACATTGTGGAAATCACGGTTGATGCGCTGTGCACTGACGGTTATACCTGTCAGCCACAGCAAGATAATCAATAACTGCTTCATGACTGTGGCTCTACGGTTGATGAAACATACAGGGTGTTGTTCTCAAGTTCCAGTTGCAGCCACTCGAAGTTGTTGAGCATGTCAACGACTTTCTCGATAGAATATTCAGGCTTCCATTGGTAGAAAAGACGAATCTGTCGGGCAGCATCATTACGATATTCCACCTTAATATGATAATAGACAGACAGTTCATCGAAAATATCGCTTAATGGCACATTTTCGTAAAGCTTGGGTTGTGGGGCGGCTATTGTGTCTTGGGGAAGTGGAGATTGACGAGTGAGTGATGAAGCATTTGAAACCACTACGGTGTCTTTCTCTTTATGAGAGTCACTGTGGCTGATGATGTGGATGGCTGCAAAGGCAATGCCTGAGAGCATGAGGATGCCGACAAACATAGCGGCGAACTTCCTTAATTGAAAGCTTGGCTGTCCGGAAGAAAGGCGCTGCCATTCTTCATCTATCATCTCGTCGGTGACTTCCTTGTCAGCACGGGCGGCATCAACGGCACTCTGAGTCATAGACATCAGTGTGTAGAGTTCACGGCACTCGTCATCTGCAAGGATGTCCTGCCATTCTTCGGCCGTGTATTGATGGGGCTGTTCCATCATCTGGAGCAAAAGATCTGTCTTGTTCATACGCTCATTGTTTTTTAAGTTGTGTACGTAATTGATTAAGCGCACGGCGCAGATGCTTATAGACGGTGGTTTCGCTGACGCCCAAATGACTGGCAATCTCCTTGAAGGTGATGCCATCGCGGAAATGCTGCATGATGATGTCGCGACAAACGGGTGGCTCTAATTGGTCTATGCCTTTATATAAGGCTTCCAGTTCTTCTTCTAACCGTTCCGCCGGTGTGATGGTCGTGTCGAGGTCGAGCAAGTAGAGGTGTTCCACCCGTTCCTGTATCTGTCGGCTACGAATCACGTTCAGACATCGGTTTCGTACGCTTGTAAGCAGATAGGACTCGGCTGTATCTTCGCGTAAATCCTGAGAATTACGGAGCAGATGTGCAAAGATGTCGTGCACCACATCCTTGCTCTCAGCATCGTCGTGCAGAAGCATGGTGGCCAGCCGATACATCTGACGGTAATGCTGTTTAAACAGCTTTTCGAGTTTCTTTTGATCTGTCATACACTTATAATACACACGAAAACCGATTTACTAAACCCCTGATGACAATTTTTTTGTGCAAAATTAGGAAAAACGTACGAAAAAGTCCCCGACATGACAGAAAATCGGATGCCGAGGTGAAAGTCTGAAAGTAGTTTCATATTTTATATGACTTTAATTCGTTGAAAGGATATATATCCGTAGTATACTTCTCAATTTTCGCTGCTCCAAAATTTGATTATTCAGAAATTATTCGTATCTTTGCCCCCGAGAACAAAAAGATTACGATTATGACAGCAATAGAGTTACGTGCGGAATTGTTACGCGAGATGAGTCCGCTTCTTGACAATGAGTCGGCAATGACTAAGATGTTGGCTTTTGTGAAGTCGTTGGTTCCAGCGAAAAAGACAAAGACAGAAGCTGAATGGGCAAACCGCTTTGTTGGCGCTTGGAAAGATAGCCGTTCAGCTGAAGAAATAATCAGTGACATTCGCGAGAGTAGGACAACAAACAGCAGAGATATTGAATTATGAAAAAATACCTGCTTGACACTAGCATTTGTGTGTTTTCGTAAAGGAAATAAGGGTTTTGCCTTTTGCCGATAGCATTGATGTTTATGCCCAGGAGAAATTGCGTCTGAAGGACAGTGGAAAACCTATTGAGGATTTTGATCTCTCATTGGCTGCGCTGCGAAGGCTGCAGGTCTGACGATTGTCACTCACAATGTAAAGCACTTTAGTCATATAGAAGGACTTGATATAGAGGATTGGATAAAATGAGTTAATCTGTCCTCTACAACTAAATACAAAACACCATCCCTCTCATCCTTTCCAATGAGAGGGATGGCTTGTTTTGGCGTTTTATTTGTCTCATGTTTCTTATTCTGTTATTTTCAAACCGAGTTTGGCAGATGGTGTTCTGCCTTTATAAAAGACCTGTGCCTCTTCATTCTGATACGTAGGCTCATTCTGTTCCTGCATCCAATCCATGCCTCGACGCTCGGCTCCGCCGCTTTGCTTTGCAAAGAATGTTTTCTTGTTCCAAGTTCTGTTTTCCTTCTCATCCAAAGTCATGTTGAGAGAGGGCACAAGATTGCATGATTCAGAGACTTGCGCTGTGGTTATCCATTCCACTACAACAAATACACCAGTCTGGGGGAATGGTATAGGATGGGCAAGGCTGACGCCATCCTTGCCGAGTTTCTGACAGGAAGGGAGTATGATGCCACCGTCAATGAGAGATTCGTCTTTTGGAGCACCAGTCATGGCATCTGGCAGACGGAGGTCAAAGCGGAGAGTGGCATAGATGGGGTTCTTGATTTCCGTGAATACCAGATAATGGGTGGAGTAATCAAGACTTGCTAATATGGAATGGATGTATGGCGTTCCTGTCCAAGTGCTGTCGTAGGGAATGAACAAGGCCATCTCAAATCCATTGGCTCCCTTATGCTTGATCTGCGTCTTCGTTTTCATCAATCCCACTTCTGTGGTCTTTGTTCGTTTGGGTGTCTTTGCGTTAATAGCAACTTCATTAAGATTGATACTTCTCGGAACAAGAAAGATTGTTTGCAAGTCGGCTGTTACTTTAGTAATGATTTTGGTTTCGTAGCAGATATGAGATAACCGTATCTGCTTCGTTCCTTCAGGAACCTCTATCATTCCTGATTCGTCTGTATATCCTCCTGCTTCATTTCCAAACCATACACTCGTATATGCTATAGGCTCTTGCGTGAGACTATCCCTAACGATTAATCTTTGCTGAATATACATGTTCATTGACACGAGGACGAACAGGATGGTGATAAAGGCTTCCTTGCTCATAATCTTTTCGTTTTGTTTGGCAAAGTTACAGGAAAAGGCATAAAGAAACCCTCGGCAATGCCCGGAAATCGGGTGCCGAGGGTGAAAGTCTGAAAGTAGTTTCAGATTTTTATTCGATTTTTCCTTCGAAAGTGATGTCTTTGCGAATTCTAGAGAGCATCTGCGGGGTGATGCAGAGGAAAGAGGAAATAGCATTCAGAGGCAGGTGCTCCACAATACCTGGGCAACGCTGTAGTAACAACTCATAACGTCGGCGGGGTGTGGCGCAGTGGAGGTCGAGATAGCGCGAACGGAACTGGCCGAGGATGTGCTCGGCAATAATGGCACGCAGCGTCATCGTCTCCATACTTTGGCTGAAGAACTGGTGCACTTGTTCGCCTGTGACCCTAAAAATATGACTGGGCATCATCGCCACAATGGTAGTTTGTGACGGATGGTCGTAGAGAAATGTCGGGTAGTCGACCACGAATTCGCCCGCAAAGGAAAACCACGTAATATGTTCCCTGTCATCGCTACTATGATTCACATACTTGAAGCAACCACTCTCCACGAAGGCGAACCAACGCGCCGGGGCACCCTCGCGCTCCAGTTGGTAGCCCTTGCGGTAAGTCACCTCCTCACCTTCACGCTCGCAAAACTCGCGCAGCACCTGAAGGTCTAATCCGTTATTGCTGAATTTCTGTTCCAATGTTTACCTGATGAACAGCAGTTCGCGATATTTGGGCAGGGTCCAAAGACCGTCCTCGACAATCAGTTCGAGCTTGTCGATTTCGCGACGGATGTCTTCCATCTTGGGACATACGGTGTCGTGATACTGGATGGCACGCTGGTGGATGTTCTCAATGCGGTTGGCCACGCGACGAGCCTCCGTGAGGTCTTCAACCAACTGCTCAATCTTCTCCGTACGCTCGGCAATCTCCTCGATGAGCTTCATGTTACGAGCACTGAGACGGTCGGCCTTGTCGGCAGAGAACACGTCCTTCATGCCTTGCACGTTCTTGATGAGCTGTGACTGATAGTGCGTAGAAACGGGGATGATGTGGTTCATGGCCAAATCGCCCAGCACGCGGGCCTCAATCTGAACGGTCTTTACGTAGGTTTCCCACTTCACCTCGTTGCGGGCCTCGAGCTCCTTGCGGTTCATGACCTTGGTGCTCTCGAACATCTGGACGGATGATTCGTCGAGATAGTGCTCGAAAATGACGGGGCACGACTTCTCAACATCCAGTCCACGCTTGGCAGCTTCCTTGACCCACGCGTCAGAATAGCCATTGCCGTCGAAACGGATGGGTTTGCAGGTCTTGATATCGTCCTTCAGCACTTCGAGAATGGCAGGAATCTTGTTCTCGCCCTTGGCAATCTTGGCATCGACACGCTCCTTGAAGGAGTTGAGGGCCTCTGCCATAGCGGCATTCAGGGCAATCATGGCCGAAGCGCAGTTGACGCTGGAGCCAGGAGCACGGAACTCAAAACGGTTACCTGTAAAGGCAAAGGGCGACGTGCGGTTGCGGTCGGTATTGTCGACAATGAGGTCGGGAATCTGCGGAATGTCAATCTCCATACCCTGCTTGCCCTTCAGATTGAAGAGCTCGTTCTTGTCGGACTGCTCGATATGGTCGAGCAACTCGGTGAGCTGGGTACCGAGGAACGACGAGATGATGGCAGGAGGTGCCTCGTTGCCACCCAAGCGATGTGCATTGGTGGCTGACATGATAGAGGCCTTCAGCAGACCGTTGTGTTTGAAAACAGCCATCAGCGTCTCGACGATGAAGGTCACGAAGCGCAGGTTTTCCTCAGGGGTCTTGCCTGGAGCGTGGAGCAATACGCCATTATCGGCACTGAGACTCCAGTTGTTATGCTTACCAGAACCATTGATGCCATCGAATGGCTTTTCGTGCAACAGTACGCGGAAACCGTGGTTACGAGCCACCTTCTTCATCAGCGACATGAGCAGCATGTTATGGTCGACAGCCAGATTGCACTCCTCGAAGATGGGAGCCAACTCAAACTGGTTGGGCGCTACCTCGTTGTGGCGTGTCTTTACAGGGATGGCCAACTCAAGGGCCTGAATCTCAAGATCCTTCATGAAAGCCTGAACGCGATCGGGGATGGTACCAAAATAGTGGTCGTCCATCTGCTGGTTCTTGGCGCTTTCATGGCCCATTAGCGTGCGACCTGTCATGAGCAGGTCGGGACGGGCAGAATAGAGGCCCTCGTCCACGAGGAAATACTCCTGTTCCCAACCCAGATTGACCTGTACCTTGGTCACATCGTCGTAGAAATACTGGCAAACATCCTTGGCAGCCTTGCCCACAGCATGCAGAGCACGGAGTAGGGGAGCCTTGTAGTCCAAAGCCTCGCCGGTATAGGCGATGAAGATGGTGGGAATACACAAGGTATCGTCGATGATGAACACGGGCGATGTGGGGTCCCAGGCGCTATAGCCACGAGCCTCGAAGGTGTTGCGGATGCCACCATTGGGGAACGACGAAGCATCGGGCTCCTGCTGAACCAGCAACTTGCCACTGAACGATTCAATCATACCACCCTTGCCATCGTGCTCTACAAAGGCATCGTGCTTCTCGGCAGTGCCCTCGGTCAGAGGTTGGAACCAGTGGGTATAGTGGGTGACACCCATCTCCATGGCCCACTGCTTCATGCCGGCAGCTACTGCATCGGCGATGGAACGGTCCAGACGAGCACCATTTTCAATCACATCAACCATCTTGTTGTAAACCTCAGCGGGCAGGTATTTATACATCTTCTGCTTGGTGAAGACATACTTGCCGAAAAACTCTGAGGGGCGCTCACTGGGTACCTTTACTTCGAGGGCACGCTTCTTAAACGCCTCTTCTACTACCTGAAATCTTAAATTGTTAGCCATCTTTCAATTTACTATTGGACTATTTACAAATTACTATTTATCAATGAAACGGCGAGTGATGTCGCCATAATTATCAATTCTCCTGTCGCGAAGGAAAGGCCACCAGCGACGCACCTGCTCAGAGCGTTGCATGTCGACATCGACAACGGTGGCAACTTCTTGGTCTTTGGGAGCTTCGAAAAGCAACTCGCCCTGTGGACCAGCTACAAAAGAGGTGCCCCAGAACTGGATGCCATTGGTCTGCTGGCTGGGGTCGGGCTCCAAGCCCACACGATTGACTGTAACCACAGGCAATCCATTGGCTACGGCATGTCCGCGCTGAACGGTCTGCCAAGCCATGCACTGGCGCTCCTGTTCGTCGGGGGTGTCACTGCTCTCATAACCAATAGCGGTGGGATAAATCAGTAGGTCGGCACCTTGCAAGGCCATGAGGCGAGCAGCCTCGGGGTACCACTGGTCCCAACAAACCAGTACGCCCAAACGGCCTACCGAGGTCTGGATGGGGTGGAAGCCCAGGTCGCCAGGGGTGAAGTAGAACTTCTCATAATAGGCAGGATCGTCAGGAATGTGCATCTTACGATATTTGCCTGCAATGCTGCCATCTTTCTCCAGTACCACAGCGGTGTTGTGATAAAGGCCAGGAGCACGACGCTCGAACAGCGAGGTGACGATGACCACACCCAACTCCTTGGCTAAATGGCCAAAGAAATCAGTGGAAGGGCCTGGAATGGGCTCTGCGAGGTCGAAGTTGTCGACACTTTCCACCTGACAAAAGTACAGGGAGTTATGCAATTCCTGCAACACAATGAGTTCAGCGCCCTGCTGAGCCAGTTGGCGTATCTTGGTGACCAGATGTTGCATGTTCTGCTTGACGTCAGCCACGTTCTGTTGTTGTATCAGTCCTATCTTCATTTTTTCACTATTCACTATTCTCTATTCACTTAATAGTATTGCATGGTGCAGCAATGTAGCGACCCATGTTGTTTGATAACGGCACAGCAATCAATGCCTACGATTTCTCTATCGGGAAATGCCTGCTGGATGATGCGCATAGCCTCTGCGTCAAGGTCGGGCTGGTTGTAGGTGGGAACCAGTACGGCACCATTAATGACCAGATAGTTGGCGTAAGTGGCAGGCAGGCGTTCACCCTCGTCGTAGATGGGGCGGGGCAGAGGCAACTTCAATAAACGGTAAGGACGCCCGTCGAGCGTTCTCAGCGTTTTCAGTTCTTCCTCCATGCGTGCAAGGTCAGGATGGTCGTCATCTCCCCCTGTATATAATAAGGTGTCGTCAGGACAAATGCGCACCAGCGTGTCGATATGTCCATCGGTATCATCGCCTATCAGCGAGCCGTGATTAATCCAAACGATGCGTTCGGCACCCAGATATTCCTTCAGTCGTGCTTCAATCTCTTGTTGTGTGAGGGGTTGGTTGCGATGGGGAGCCATCAGACAGCAGGTGGTGGTAAACACCGTTCCCTTGCCATCGCTCTCAATGCTTCCACCCTCCAAGACAAAGTCAAGATGCGGTTCGTACTGACCTTTTACGATGCCTCTGTCGAAAAGATGCTTGTTAATCTGATTGTCGAGCCCGGCTTCAAACTTCTCGCCCCATCCATTGAAGCAGAAGTCAAGCAGAATAAGGTCTGAGGTTTGAGGGCTGAGTTCTGAAGTCTCTTCCACCGTAATAAAACCATGATCGCGAGCCCACGTGTCGTTAGAAGTAAGAGGTAAGAGGTAAGAGGTAAGAGGTGAGAGGTGGGGCAAAAGATGCTCTGGAGCTACTATCAGCAAGTCTTCGCGCTTGCTGATTTCACGCGCCATTTCCTCATATACAGCAGTAATCTCAGGCAGAATAGGAGCCCAGTCAGTAGCCTCGTGCGGCCACGTCAGCTGCACGGCACTTTGCGGTTCCCATTCGGCAGGCATACGCCTCTTTTTCAGTTTCATGGCTGCAAAATTACGAAATCGTGAGTTAAAAACCAAATTTTTCACTTTCTATATTTGGTTTTTCATTCGGTTTGCACTACCTTTGCACGAAAATTATGATGTTAGAACTGCATAATGTGACGATAGGAGAGCAGATTCGCTCGCTGTCCATAACGCTTAGCGACGGACAGATAGTGAATATCACGGGTCAGAAAGGCTCGGGAAAAACCACGTTGTTGCGTGCGTTGCTGGGCTTTATATCGGTGGACAGGGGTCACATTAGCATTGATGGGGAACTGCTGACTCCCCTGTCGGCACCCTATTTCCGTAGGCAGATGGCCTATGTTCCCCAACATCTATCGCTGCCTGAAGGTTACCGCGGTGTGCCGACGGACTATCTGCAACTGCTTCGCAAGGCGGTTGAATCAGGCAAAACCCTGCTGATAGTCGATGAACCCTCCAAGCAACTGAGCGAGGAAGAAATGCAGACGGTTGACAGCATGTTAATGGAGGCTGTACAGCGTGGGGCTATGGTAGTGGCAGTCAATTCACGTTTCCAACAAAACCAGGTGAGCCTATGATGAAAGCGTATCTGGTGATTCTCTTGGCTGTTATCCTGTGGAAAGGATATTATGTCTGGAAACGAGGCATGAGGGTGTATCGTCAGGACCGGCATGACCATAACTCGCTGTATGAGTACTTGTTAGGCAATGGCGCCACCCATTCTGAGGCGATACGTCCCTTTGTGAATCATGCACTGGTAAGGGCCTTTAAACCTTTGTTGGGACAATGGCGCTTGTTCCTGATATTAGTCGTGCTGGGACTGTTGGTTGTATGGTTAGGCTAGCGCTGTCAAACCTTGATTAGAAGTAAGAAAGAAAATAAATCTCAAAAAAAATCGGTTATCGCTGCGGTGAATAGCCGATTTTTTTATACCTTTGCACACCGAAAACGTATTAATCAAGGTAAAAGAACAGTATGGGTGGCTTTTTTGGCACAATCTCAAAGCAGGACTGCGTAAACGATTTGTTTTACGGGACTGACTACAACTCTCATTTAGGTACAAAGCGCGCTGGTCTGGTGACGTTTGATAAAGAAAGCGGTTTCCACCGTTCTATCCACTCGTTGGAGCGTGACTATTTCCGTTCGCGTTTCGAGGACGAACTGGACCAGTTTAAGGGACATCAGGGACTGGGTGTCATCAGTGATACCGACCCACAGCCTATCATCGTCAACTCCCATCTTGGGCGCTATGCGGTGGTAACGGTAGCCAAGATTAACAACCAGCGCGAGATTGCCGAAGAACTACTGAAACAGCGCATGCATCTCAGCGAGATGTCTGCCAACAACATCAACCAGACTGAGTTGGTGGCCCTGCTCATCAATTTGGGCGATACCTTTGTAGAGGGTATTAATAAGGTATATCAGAAGATAGAGGGTTCGTGCTCGATGCTTATCCTGACGGAAGACGGCATCATAGCAGCACGCGACTTCCTGGGACGTACCCCCATTGTGATTGGTCAGAAACAGATTCACCGTCTGTCGCCTATCGGTACGGACGAGTTCCTGCAGGCCTATGCAGTATCGAGCGAGACAACCAGTTTCCCCAACCTTGATTATAAAGTGGTGCGCGACTTAGGTCCAGGCGAGATTGTGCGTCTGCGTGCCGATGGTATCGAGGTGATGCAGAAGCCTTTCACCCGTTGCCAGATATGTTCGTTCCTGTGGGTTTACTATGGTTTTCCAGCTAGTGACTATGAAGGCATTAATACTGAATATGTACGCGAGAAGAACGGCAGGTTGATGGGCGAGAAAGATACGGAAATAGAGCCCGACTTGGTATGTGGTATTCCTGATTCCGGTGTGGGAATGGCCTTAGGCTATTCGCATGGCAAACAGGTGCCTTACAAGCGTGCGGTATTGAAATATACACCCACGTGGCCTCGTTCGTTTACCCCTGGAAATCAGAATCGTAGAGACTTGGTGGCTAAGATGAAACTCATTCCAAACCCTGCGATTCTGAAGGATCAGAAAATCGTGTTCTGCGACGACTCGATAGTTCGTGGAACGCAGTTGCGCGACAATGTGCGCACCTTCTTCGAAAATGGTGCCAAGGAGGTTCATGTGCGCATCTCCTGTCCTCCGTTGGTTTATGGTTGTCCGTTTATCGGTTTCACTTCGTCGAAGAGTGATATGGAGCTGATAACACGTCGTATCATCAAGGATTTTGAGGGCGATGATAAGCTGAAGCTCGACCAATATGCTAAGACGGGTACACCAGAATATCAGCGCATGGTAAACGAGATAGCCCGACGCTTGGGACTGACCAGTGTGAAGTTTGCTACCATTGAGGACTTGATTGCATCTATCGGACTGCCCAAGGAGCGTGTCTGCACCCACTGTTTCGACGGAACATCTTATTGTCACGAGCGTCACGGTGAGGAGTGGTTTACGTAAAAATAAAAAATTAAAAAAATAAAAAAATAAAAGACGGATTCTTGTAGTTCGTCTTTTTTTCGTACCTTTGCAGTCTAAAATCATTTTAGAAGCGTGAAGATAAAGCAAGTGCTGTGCGCCCTTGAACAGTTCGCGCCTCTGCCCTTACAGGAAAGCTGGGATAATGCTGGCCTGCAAGTAGGACTGACAGAGGCGGAGGTTTCAGGGGCATTATTGTGTCTGGACGTCAACGAACAAATTGTTGATGAGGCTATTCAGAAGGGGTGTAACCTCATTGTGAGTCACCATCCCTTGTTGTTTCGCGGACTGAAACAGGTCAGCGGACAGAACTATGTGCAGCGTTGTGTCATCAAAGCCATCAAAAACGATATCGTCATCGTTTCCATGCACACCAACATGGACAATGCCAAGAACGGCGTCAACTGGAAGATAGCAGAGAAACTGGGACTTTCGGACGTGGCGTTCTTTGCCCAAAAGACCGTGGACGATGTAGAAGCGGGTAGTGGTGTTGTGGGCAGTCTTCCTGAAGCGATGGCTGCTGACGATTTCATCCTGATGGTTAAGAAACGCTTTGGCGTAGAGTGTGCCATGTGCAACCAGTTGCTGCGCAGACCCATCCGAAAGGTGGCCATCTGTGGCGGGGCAGGCGATTTCCTGTTGGACGAAGCACTGAGCTTGGGTGCAGATGCCTTTATCACAGGCGAAATGCACTATCATCAGTATTTTGACTATGAGCAGAAGATACAGATTTGCGTCATCGGTCATTATCAGAGTGAACAATATACCACAGAGGTGTTCCGTGATATCATTCAAAAGGAATGTCCTGGAGTGCGCACGGAGATAGCAGAAACCTGCACGAATCCGATTCTCTATCTATAATGCAAAAATTGAAAAATAAATAGTAAATTGTAAATAGTAAAATTGTAAATTAGGAAGATGGCAAAGAAAGACCCTATTGACATGCCAGTTGAAGAGCGTCTGAAGACTCTTTATCAGCTGCAGGCTACGCTCTCGGCAATTGACGAGAAACGTGCATTGCGAGGCGAACTGCCTCTGGAAGTACAGGACCTTGAGGACGAAATTGAGGGACTGTCAACTCGTATCGAGAAGATTCAAAACGACATCAACGAGTATGAGCGTGCTGTAACCCAGAAGAAAGGTGAGATTGAGACAGCAAAAGCCAGCGTAGAGCGTTATAAGGCACAGTTGGACGAGGTAAAGAACAACCGTGAGTATGACACCCTGTCGAAGGAGATTGAGTATCAGACACTGGAAATTGAGCTTTGCAACAAGAAGATCAAAGAGGCTGCCTTTAAGATTGAAGACAAAAAGGTAGAACTGGCTCAGAATCAGGAAATCGTTGAGGATCGTCGTCAGGCTCTCGAGGTAAAGAAGAACGAGTTGGACGAGATTATGGAAGAGACTCGTGCTGAGGAGGACAAGCTGAAGCAGAAGGTGAAGGAGCTGGAGATGAAGATTGAGCCACGTCTGCTGACCTCATTCAAGCGCATCCGTAAGAATGCCCGCAATGGTCTGGGTATTGTTTACGTACAGCGTGATGCTTGCGGTGGTTGCTTCAACAAGATTCCACCCCAGCGTCAGTTGGATATCAAGATGCACAAGAAGATCATCGTTTGCGAGTATTGCGGTCGTATCATGATTGATCCTGAGTTGGCTGGCGTTAAGCTCGACAAGCCTGCAACAGAGGAGAAGAAGACACGTAAGCGTGCTATTCGCAAGACTGTTAAGAAAGAAGATACTGACGTTCCTGAGCAGACAGAGGACTAAAGCTGGGAATAGTCAGGAATATCCTGCAGGAACTCATAACGTTGGTTGGCATAGTCCATCTTGCAGCAATAGTGCTGTAGACCATTGCTAACCACGAGATAGTCCACATGAAGCAGTAGGTTGTAGACCGATATCTGGTCGAACACCTGCTGCTTTATTTTGATGCTTGGCGCCTTGTATTCCACAATCATGCGTGGGGTGGTGTCTGAATGGTATAGAATGGAGTCACAGCGCAGTTTTTTCTCACTGATACGTAATTCTACCTCGTTACCTAAAAGTCCCTTGGGATAGCCTTTATAATCGACCAGCCAATGCGTAAAATGCTGGCGCACCCACTCCTCTTGAGTCAGTGCGACATAACGTCTGCGCAGGAAATCGAATATTTCAGGCTTTTCCTGTGTCCCACGTAGTCTTACATCGTATGGTGGCAGATTCAATTCAAACATTTCGATTGCAAAAATACATATTTTTTTGTGAAATCTCACAAGAAATTTGTAATTTTGCAGCATGGCTCAAGCAGCAGTGACATATGAGAGCGTGATGCACGATTTGAAAGCACGCGATTTTAAGCCCATCTATTACCTGATGGGCGATGAATCCTATTATATTGATAAGATTAGCGATTGGATAGCCGAAAACGTGCTACAGCCTGAAGAAAAGGACTTTAATCAGACCGTTCTTTTCGGGTCGGATGTCAATGCTTCTCAGATAGTGGATGCTGCTAAGCGATATCCCATGATGTCAGAATATCAGGTGATTATCGTCAAAGAAGCCCAGAATGTGAAGAACGTAGAGCCTATCGAAAAGTATCTGAAGGCTCCTATGTCCTCTACCATTCTGGTGATGTGCCATAAAAACGGTACGATTGATGGCAGAAAAAGGGAATATGTGAAGGCTATCCAGCAGGCAGGCGTGCTTTTTGAGAGCAAAAAACTGCGTGAGCGCGACCTTCCTTCCTTTATCGAGCAATATTTAAAGGCCCGTGAAGCCTCTATCGACCCTAAATCTACCCAGATGATAGCCGACGCAATAGGCGCTGATCTGAGTCGTCTGACGGGTGAATTAGACAAAGTATTGCTCTCATTGCCAGAATCGGATAGAAGAGTGACCCCTCAGGTGGTAGAAGACCAGATAGGGGTGAGCAAGGACTATAATGCTTTTGAGTTCCGCGATGCTATTGTAAACCGCAATATTCTCAAAGCAAACCAAATTATTAAGTATTTCGATGAAAATCCGAAGGCTGGAGGACTTTATGCCTTGCTGCCAATGATGTTTAGCTACTTCCAGAATCTGATGCTTTCCTATTATTGTCCCCAAAAGGGGAGTCAGGAGGCGCTGGCGCAGTGGTTGGACATGAAATCTCCTTGGGGGGCTCGTGACTATATAACAGGTATGCGGAATTACTCCGGAATGAAAGTGATGCAGATTATTTCCAAGATTAGAGAAATAGATGCCAAAAGTAAGGGGTTAGACAATCCGAATACTGCTCCAGGAGAGCTGATGAAGGAATTAATTTTCTTTACATTACATTAAAAAAGAGACGTTTTCCGCGTCTCTTTTTTCTAGAATCAAAATTTTACTGAACATAAAAAATTGGCCTCAAACCCCGATGGCAAAAGGGCTTTCGCTCAAAAATATCCCCTCATATTTTGCGCATTTATTTTTTTTCGCCCAATTGTCCAGAAATCGCGCAAAATGATGAAATTTCGTCTTTTCATAGCCTTAAAATTCGGGTTTAATAAATTTTATGATTTAAACTTTCGAATTTAAAAACCTATATAGTTTACAAATACATTATATTGTTGAATACGAAAAGCAATATTTAGAGTTTAAATACATGATTCTAAAATCTAATATTTTGGTTTTAAAACACAAATTCCACTATTCTGATTTCTGAAAACATAGATATTTAAAGGCTTATTTTTCTTGTAAATGTTTAAAACTCTGTTATTTATGACGATTATATATAGAAATTATCAAAAGATACTATTTTGTAATTAAGAATAGAGTGAATATCGTAGTGTAAACGCTTTTATATAGATATAATACCTATTTAATAACCAGTTAGTTACATTTATCTCCTTTTTAAATGCTTTGTCAGCATTTAGGTTTTAGAATTCAGAAATACATATTTAAAGTCTAACATTGTACTTTGTGAATTTAGATTTGGAAATATAAAACTAAAAATTCAAAGTTCACAAATAAAAATTTCCTTTAGATTTCTTGCAGGACTCAAAAATTTGCTTTACCTTTGTAAAATCAATAAAAAATGGCCATTTTGGCCCCTATTCAACACATCATGGATACAAAAGACAGAATAAAACAGATCATGGAGGACCAGAAGATGACGCAACAACAGTTTGCTGACTTCCTCCAACAGTCACCTGCAACGTTAAGCAGCATCTTTAATGGTAGAACCCGTCCTACCCTGAATATCGTTGATGCGATAAAAGCAAAAATTCCTGACATAAGTATAGAGTGGTTACTCTATGGTTCTGGCGACATGTATGTCTCCCACCCTGACGTTTCACCTGACGTTTTATCCACCCCTTCAGCTAATGGTCAAGACCTGATGTTGAACTTTGATGCACCAGCTCCTGTTTCGCCAAATTCGCATCAAAATCCCAATTCTGTTGCCAATTATCAGCAGGGTGTCAAAACTACACACCCAGAATATGTCCGTGAGGAAATACGATTGGTGGATAAAGAACCTCGTCGTGTAACAGAGATTCGCGTCTATTATGATGATCAGACTTACGAGACTTTTGTACCAGCCAAAAAGTAGCCAAACAATGCCCTAACATCGAAGAATTCTCCGGTGTTAAACCTGTAAATCAGGCCATTTTAGGTGGTTTGATAGTGGTGTTCCAGCACGTGTAAACTGACACGTAAGGTGTTGACTCTTAGTGACTTTCGTTGGAGATTCATGCCCCTGCTTAGTAGTCTTCATGACTATGAAGGCAGGACGCATATCAAACATGACATCAGTACTCGAATGTTTCGAGAAAATACTGGTGTCTTGTTTTGTTAGGAGCATCATGCAGATGATGATGCTATATATAGTGATTATAATGATTCTATCCATTGATTTCGCAAAGATAGCCACTTTTTTTCTAACTTCCAAGTTTTTAACCGTTTTTTTTCGTACCTTTGCAACGCTGAAAATATAAGTATATGAAGAAATATGTGCTTGATTTGACTGTTCGCTCTATAGAACAGCTCAGTCCGAAACATGTGTTGCTGCGTTTAACCCATGAGCAGCTCCTGCCAGAGATGTTGCCAGGACAGTTTGTGGAGGTGCGTGTTGACGGTTCCCCCACGACTTTCCTTCGTCGTCCTATCTCCATTAATTTTGTGGATAAAGAGAACAACGAGTTATGGCTGATGGTAGCCATGATAGGCGACGGAACCCGTCAGTTGGGACGTCTGAAGCCGGGTGATATCCTCAATTGTGTGCTCCCTTTGGGCAATGGGTTCACCATTCAAAGTAACAAAAACGCTTCGCACAACGTGCTGCTTGTTGGAGGCGGTGTTGGTGTAGCCCCCATGCTTTATCTGGGTGCTGTGCTGAAAGAAGTAGGCTATGAGCCCACTTTTCTGTTGGGTGGTCGAACGGCAAAAGACCTGTTAGAACTTGATTATTTTAATAAGTACGGGCGCGTGTGCGTGACGACAGAAGATGGTTCTATGGGGGAGAAAGGCTTTGTAACCAATCATTCTGTGCTGAACGAGCATTTTGATAGTATCTATACCTGTGGCCCTACACCCATGATGAAAGCTGTAGCCCATTATGCCAAGGAACATGATATCACCTGTGAAGTTTCTCTGGAGAACATGATGGCCTGTGGTTTGGGCGCTTGTCTTTGTTGTGTGGAGAAGACCACAGAAGGCAATTTGTGTGTGTGCAAAGAAGGTCCTGTATTCAATATCCACAGGCTGCTGTGGAAATGAGAAATGAGAAATGAGAAATGTGGAATGAGAAATTGAAATGAAGAAATGAGTAAATTGCAAGTTAATATAGGGGCATTGGCCCTGAAGAATCCAGTGATGACCGCATCTGGAACGTTTGGCTACGGCCTTGAGTTTGCTGATTTCATTCCTCTCGACGGACTGGGTGGCATCATTGTCAAGGGAACCACGTTAAAGCCTCGCGAGGGCAACGATTATCCTCGTATGGCTGAGACTCCACAGGGAATGCTGAACTGTGTGGGTCTCCAGAACAAGGGCGTGGACTATTTCTGTGAGCATATCTATCCACAGATCAAGGACATTGATACCAATATGATTGTCAATGTCAGTGGCTCTTCCCCAGAGGATTATGCCGAGTGTGCAGCCCGTATTGATGCCTTGGAGAAGATCCCGGCCATCGAACTCAATATTTCTTGTCCTAACGTTAAGGATGGCGGTATGGCCTTTGGCGTTACCTGTGCAGGCGCTGAGAGTGTGGTTAAGGCTGTTCGTGAGCGTTATCACAAGACGCTGATTGTAAAACTGTCGCCCAATGTTACTAATATTGCGGATATAGCTCGTGCTTGTGAGGCGCAGGGGGCTGATAGTGTGTCACTTATCAATACCCTGATGGGCATGGCGATTGATATAGAGAAGCGTAAGACCCTTTTGAGCATCAATACTGGCGGACTGAGTGGTCCTTGTGTCAAGCCTGTGGCCTTACGAATGGTATGGCAAGTGGCTAAGGCTGTGAAGATTCCCGTAGTAGGCTTAGGAGGCATCTCCAGTGCTACTGATGCCATTGAATTCCTGATGGCTGGTGCTACAGCTATAGAGATAGGTACGGCAAACTTCCTGGATCCAGCCATTACGATGAAGGTTTGCGACGGTATTAACCAATGGCTTGATGACCATGGTTGTCAGGATGTTCACGAAATTATCGGTTGTATATAAAAGAAAATTTGAGGGCGGTCAATCGACCGCCCTCAACCAACACAAAAACTAAACTAGACTTAACTAAAGCATATTAGGATTTTCACAAACCCTCAATAGCACTTGCAAAGATAGTGCAAATCTTTTAAACAGCAAGGCTTTTTTTGCTTTTTTTTTCAATTAAATGCGTTTTTCTTGCATTTTTACCGCATTATTTGACAAATATGCATCTAAAATGGTCATGGCGGCCATTGCTTCCACAACGGGTACTGCACGTGGCAACACACAGGGGTCATGACGCCCTTTTGCAGTCAGTGTCGTCTCCTTCCCGTTCGTGTCCACAGTCGTTTGTTCGCGGAGTAGGGTAGCCACAGGCTTAAAGGCTATACGGCAATAGATGTCCTGTCCGTTGGAGATGCCTCCCTGTATGCCTCCGGAGTGGTTTGTTGTAGTCGTGACATGACCATCAACCGAACAGAAACAGTCGTTTTGTTCCGAGCCACGAGCAGTCACGCCGTTGAACCCTTCACCATACTCAAAGCCTTTTACTGCATTGATACTCAGCATGGCAGCGCCCAATATGGCGTGCAACTTGCCAAATTCCGGTTCGCCCAGTCCTACGGGACATCCCTTTATCACGCAGGTTATCACGCCACCGATGGTGTCACCCTCGGCTTTTACCTCTTCTATCAGTCGAATCATCTCCTCAGCCTTCTGGCTATCTGGGCAACGGACGATATTTTCTTCGGTCTTTGACAGGTCGTAAAGTCTGTAGTCACGGTCCAGCGCTATAGGACCAACCTGTGAAGTATAAGCGGTGATGCTTACTCCTATTTCTCTGAGTGCCAACTTGGCCAGTGCTCCAGCCACACAACGGCTGATGGTGATGCGAGCAGAGGAGCGTCCACCTCCACGATGATCTCGTATGCCATATTTACAAGCATACGTATAGTCAGCATGCGACGGTCTGTAAAGCTCTCGCATGTTGTCATAGTCGTTCGAGTGCTGATTGGTGTTACGGACAATGAAGCCAATAGGACATCCTGTCGACTTTCCTTCAAACACACCACTCAGCAGTTCCACCTGGTCAGCCTCTTTACGGGCTGTCGTAATGTGGCTCTGTCCAGGTTTGCGCCTGTCCAGTTCCTGTTGGATGAACTCCAAGTCAATAGGTATGCCTGCAGGCATCCCATCTATGACGCCACCGATGGCTTCTCCATGACTTTCGCCAAAGGTTGTCAGCCTAAATATGTTACCAAACGTATTCACTATTTATGATTCACTTTTAATGGCAATCGCAGCTTCCGCCACAGTCACTACCACAGTCGTGACAATGTCCGCCACATCCGCTGCAACCACCCGACATGTGGTTAATCAATTGCTGAATCTCCTGATTGGTGGCCTCGCGATTCTCCAGTATCTTACCTTCAAAGTACAGTGTCTCGCCAGCCAATGGGTGGTTCAGGTCCACCTTCACCTTATCTTTTCCGATCTCCACTACACGCCCGTAGAAGTGGTTTCCATCCTCATTCTGCAAGGGAATGATAGCATCTACGTAGATGTGTTCGTTGTCAAAACGGCCATCGATGCAGAACATCTCACGGTCCAAGTCCAGTACGCGTTCCTCAACATAGTCGCCATAGGCCTCCTCTTTCTCCAATGAGAAACTGAAGTCCTGCCCCTTTTCTATATCAGCAATCTTCTTTTCAAAAGCATCCAGTGCAACACCAAAGCCTGTAATCATCTGGAAGGGCTTTCCCTCCTGGGTTTCCTCCATCAGTTCTTTTCCCTCTTCACCGTCCACATACAGGCGGTAAGACATTGAGATAAATTTGTTCTTATTCTCCATTGATTTTCTGTTCAGTTTAATTTTCAGGGTACAAAAGTACTATTTTGCAGTCGAAAAACCAAAAGAATCCCTCTTTTTCTTATATATAATAAGGTATATAGGCCTCTCAATTGACCTCAGTCAAGGTTCCCCCCGATTCTTTGATAGACGTCAAGAATTCGCCTTGTGTGCGCAAACAATTTGCTAAAAAGTTTGGTGCGTGTTCATTTTTGCCGTATCTTTGCATCGTCAATCAAGGTAAAAGGGTTGACGTAAGGATAATTTTTAGTAATAATAAAAAGATTAAGAAAGGGTAACACAAATGAAAAGAATGATTCTTACAATTGTAGCAATGCTTAGCATGACTATGACATTTGCTGAGAATGAGAACATGAATGCTCTGAACACAACCGAGGCTTATGATATGACGGTTAATATGAAGAAGCTCAGTCAGGCTCTTGGTTTGTCGAAGGACCAGGTTGAAGGTGTTGCTGAAGTGCACAAGACTTTCAGTGCAGAAATGATGTTTGCAGCACAGTATGGTAAGGAAGAGCGTGCTAAGATGGTTGAGAAGGCCATCAACAAGGACCTCGCTTACATGAACTACATGCTGAGTGATACTCAGTACCGCAAGTATCTCATGTTGCTGAACTTGACACTGGTTAACCGTGGTTTGAAATAATCAGACAGAACTTTTTTTTAACTCAACTATGCCATCGCCTTCGGGCGGTGGCTTTTTCTTTCCTGTACCTTATTATTTTTGGCAAAAAAGTATTTTATACCAAAAAAACTTTGTACCTTTGCACACCATATGGCTGAATCGAAATGGGTGGTCATCCGAACCTTTAATCGGAAAGAGATGGAGGTAAGTTCATTCTTGACTAAGAATGAGCTGCATCATTTTATCCCGATGACCTACACTGAAAAACTGAAAAAAGGCGAAGACAAGCCTCGTATGGTACTGGTTCCTGTCGTTCATAATTACATCTTCGTGGAGAAAACGCTCGAAGAAACGGAACTCCGCAGTAAGTTGGCGGAATGTGGTTTCCCGTTGAGTCTGATGATGAATAAAGGTTCGAAGACGCTTACAGAGATTTCTGATCATGACATGGTGGAATTTCGTTTGCTCTGCGACCCCGACTATTCCAAGACCCCTAAGGAATTTGTAGATACTGAGGACGCAGAAGCCCTTCCTGGCAAGGAGGTGATGGTGGTCCATGGTCAGTTTAAAGGCATTCGAGGCAAGCTTTGTAAAAAGAACCAGAAATACTGGTTTGTTAAAACCGTAGGAGGCATCAGCGTCATGCTGCGCATTTCCCGTTGGTATTGTAAAGTAGTGGATTAATAACGATAATTATCAAGATATGCAAGAATTCAATTTAGATAGTTCCAAACTTCAAATGGAAACGGAAGAGAGTAGTGCTTCCTTCTTCGATTTTGAGAAAATCAAGATGGTGTTTCTGCTTCATTGGAAATGGTTCATCCCGTCTATTGTCATTTGTTTGTTGATAGCGATGTATTATCTATGGGTCACTCCTACCACCATCTCGGTGACGGGTAAGATGCAGCTCATCGATAAGAACCAGGGAAAGAGCAGTTCTTCCAATGCCGGCTTGGCTATCCTGAGTTCCCTTCCTTTGGGCTTGGGCAATAGCATTAGCAGCAGTTTGGGCGGTGCAGCAGGTATTGATATCGAAAAGGAAATCCTGACCTCTACCGATTTGGCTCGTGAAGTGGTGCTCGACATGAACCTCTATACCACCTATAAAGTGGAGAAGTGGGGTAGGAGCACGCAGCTCTATAAAGACCAACCTGTTGTGGTAACCCTCGATAGAACCCATCTGCTTTGGATGGATCGTGAATTGCCATTAAACTATCATCAGGTCAGCATGACCATCAGCAAAGACGATAAGGGCTATCAGGTGCAAGGTTCTGCCGATAGCAAATCCTTTACTAAGCGCTTTACCACCCTTCCTGTTACCTTCAGAACGGAGGTGGGTACTGTTAAGATTGCGGATAATGATCAGCTCAATGCTTCTCAGCGCAAGACTTATGCGAAAGGTTTCGAGATAAAAGCCACCATTGCTCCTCCTGTGATTGTAGCCAAAGGTTTTGTTTTCCGTATGGTTGTGGCACCCCCGAAGAAAGAGGTGTCTAATCTGCTCAATCTGACATTGAGAGATGAAAGTATGATTCGTGGTATGGACTTCATTACCCGTTTGGTCGAATTATACAATCGTCAAGGCAGAAAGGATGTTGACGAACAGAATCGTAAAACCGACCAGTTTGTCAATGAACGTCTAGCCAAGATCAATGTGGAACTGGGTGTTAGCGATGATGCCTTCCAGCATTCTAAGGAGAAATACCAGATTACAGCCCCTAAAGAAGATGCCACTGAGGCCGTGACCAAAAAGAATGAGTATGAGCAGCAACTTATCCAGATTGGTATCCAACTCCAGTTGCAGGACTATATGAATGAATTTGCTCAGAATCCTGCCAATACATACGAAGTCATTCCTGTGGTTAGTGGTGGCATGAGCTATAGCGGTAATTATGGTGGTGGCATGAGCTCAGCTGGCGGTGGTCAGGCGCTGAGCCGTCATAACACCTTGGCTTTCCAGCGTAAAGAGCTGATGAAGAGCATGAGCGAGAAGGCCCATCAGGTACAGCGTGTCACGGAGTTGATAGAGGAATTACGCCCAACGCTTCTGACTGAATTATCGCGCACTCGTCAGGCTTTAGTTATCCAGCGCCAGAGTATAGAACGTGAATATAAGAAGGCGATGGAGCGTATTGGCACTGCTCCTCGTATCGAACGTGTCTTTACAGATATTGAACGTCTTCGTGAAATCAAACAAGGTGTCTATATCGTGATGTTGCAGAAACGCGAAGAGTTGGCAATGAATCGTATAGATGCCACGAATAAAGGAAAATTGATTGAAAAAGTTCAGGTTAATGGGGGCAGCGATTTGCCGAAGCGCGATTTCATTTTGTTGATAGCATTGGTTTTGGGTATCGCCATACCGTTCTTTGCCATCTTATTGCTGTTCTTCCTAAAGAATAAGGTGGAGACGCGCAATGATTTGGAAAAGTCCACCAAGTTCCCGATTATCGGCGAGGTTCCCAATGTTAACAATGAGGAGGCTCTACGCACCCTTCGTACCAACCTGCTTCTGCATTTGAAGGAAGGTCAGAAAACCATTTTGGTCACTTCTAATGCGGTGGGCGATGGTAAGACCTTTAATGCCATTCATTTAGCCGAAGGACTTGCTCGATTAGACAAGAAAGTGGTTCTTTGCGACCTTAATCTTCGACAGCCAGGAGTAGCCAAGGCACTTGCAACCACAGATAAATCAGGCATTTCTGAGTTATTAAACCATGCTCATCCAACGATTGCAGATGTCCAGTCACAAATCATGAAGGCTGATGGCTTTGATGTCTTAGTGGCCGGAAAGCCTGGTCAGGTGCATCCTTCTGATCTTTTGGCTCGTGAGAGCCTTATCCAGCTTATGGCAATCTTGAAATCACAGTATGATTACGTGATTATAGATACGCCAGCCTTGGAAGGCTGCAGCGATACCTATCAGATTGCTACGCAGGCAGATGCTACCTGTTTCGTGGTCAAGGCAGACCATACCCCTAAGTCTGATGTAAAGAACTTGGATAAACTTAATCGCTTACCTGATAAGATGATGATTTTTAATGCTATTGATATGATTAAGAAAAAGTATAAATACCTTTATCGAAACGTACTAACGTTGCTTTCCTTCGTGCTTCTGTTCTCTTCCTGCTCCATCAAGAAGTTTGCTTACTTCCAAGGAGCAGATAAGGTTGATTTGAACAAACAGAGCGCTTTCTATGATGCCCGCATTATGCCTAAGGACCAACTGGATATTAAGGTTTATACCATTAGTCCAGAGGCCTCTGCACCCTTTAACATGTCTAGTGTATCTGTAACCAGTGCTGGACAGGGCACTTCCTCGACTTCTGGAGGTGGTTCGCAGAACTATCTGGTCAGCAACGATGGCACCATCAACTTCCCAGTCTTAGGTCGAATCAAAGTAACAGGACTTACCAAGGAAGAGTGTGAGAATATGATTCTGGAAAAGATTCGTCCCTATATGGCTGCATCTGAAGAACCTGTTGTCACGGTCCGTCAGGCAAACTACACCATTACTGTTTTGGGTGAGGTTGGTAGTCCTGGCAGCATTCAGGTGAGCCGTGAGAAGATTAATATCTATGAAGCCCTCGCTATGGCAGGCGACATGACCGTCTATGGTCATCGCGATCGCGTCAAGCTCTTCCGTGAGAATGCTGATGGTACGCGTGAGTTGCACATGCTCGACCTAAGCAATGCCGATATCATGAATTCTCCTTATTTCTATCTCCAGCAGAACGACATGATTTATGTAGAGCCAAGTATTGTTAAGAAGCAGCAGGGTAATATCCTGACCAGTCTGATTATTCCTGTCACAACTTCCCTTGTTTCATTTGCAGCCTTGATTATCGCAATCCTCAAATAGAAAATTGTAGTACGATGGAAAAAGAGTGGACGATGATTATCAGACCACAGGAAAAACTGTGGAAAGTTAGTCTAGGTGAGATATGGGCTTATCGTGACCTAATAGAACTCTTTGTAAAACGCAATATCGTTGTACAATATAAGCAGACGATTCTAGGACCTCTATGGTATTTGATACAGCCAATCTTAACAGTCATCATGAATATGGTGGTATTTGGCGGTATTGCTAATATGAGTACAGACGGAGTCCCTCAGGCTCTTTTTTACCTGGCTGGTAATGTCTGTTGGTTTTACTTCTCAGATTGTCTAAACCAGACTTCCAGTACCTTTGTGGCAAACCAGGGGATGTTTGGTAAGGTTTATTTCCCACGAATGGTTGTTCCTATTAGTACTGTTCTGAGTAATTTGCTCCGTTTTGGAATTCAAGTTGGACTGTTTGTTGCTTTCTGGCTTTATTACTTTGCCACAGGTAGTGATATCAGTCTTAATTGGGCGATACTTCTCGTCCCAGTACTTGTTTTCATGCTTGCTGGTCTTGGTCTTGGTTTCGGAATTCTGATATCTTCCTTTACCACGAAGTATCGTGACTTAACCATCCTCTTTACCTTTGTCGTTCAATTGTGGATGTATGCAACTCCTATTGTCTATCCTATCAGTATGGTCACTAATGAGAAGTTGCGTACTATCATCATGCTGAATCCTATGACCTCCATCATAGAGGCCTTCAAATATGCCACCCTTGGCCAGGGCTATTTCTCATGGAGTGCTCTTGGCTACAGTTTTGCCTTCATGACGATTCTTTTGGTATGGGGTATCGTGGTATTCAACAAAGTTCAGCGCTCCTTCATGGACACTGTTTAATGGAAAAGAAAGTAAATGAATGCAATAGAATTCGATCACGTAGGTAAACAATATAGGTTAGGTCTGGTCTCCACTGGTACGTTCAGTGACGACCTGACTCGTTGGTGGACCATGCATGTTCGCCATAAAGAAGACCCATTCTTAAAGATTGGTGAGACTAATGACAGAAGTCATAAGGGCAGCAGCAACTTTGTCTGGGCTCTGAAGGATATTAATTTCAATGTCGAACAAGGCGATGTGGTTGGCATTATTGGCAAGAATGGCGCAGGTAAAAGTACGCTGCTGAAGCTACTTTCTCGAGTAACCACCCCAACAGTTGGTGAAATTCGCGCTCGAGGTCGTATCGCTTCCTTGTTGGAGGTTGGCACAGGCTTCCACCCTGAGATGACGGGTCGTGAAAATATCTATCTGAACGGAGCTATCATGGGTATGACCAAACAGGAAATCACTCGCAAGCTCGATGAGATAGTTGACTTCTCCGGTTGTGAACGTTACATTGACACCCCAGTAAAGCGCTATTCCTCTGGTATGACTGTCCGTCTTGGCTTTGCCATTGCAGCCCATCTGGAACCTGAAATCCTTGTCGTCGATGAAGTACTGGCTGTTGGTGACGCAGAGTTCCAGAAGAAGGCCATTGGTAAAATGCAGGATGTGTCGAAAGGAGAAGGACGCACAGTCCTTTTTGTCAGTCATAATATGGATTCCATGCTGAATCTATGTCAAAAGGGTGTTCTTCTGGAAAATGGAAGTGTGAAATATATGGGTGACATAAGGTCGACAGTATCGGAATATCTTGGAGGAGATAATGATAATAAATTTATTCAGAAAAACCCTCAAAGTCCTCTGTTTGTTTCTACAGTGTTCTTTACAGGAACACATGAAAACCAGAGTGGCCTATTTAATTTCGATGAAGATATCACTTTCACTGTCGTCATCAAGAAAGATGTAGATTTGAAGGTTGATAAAAACGCAGTAATGAGTGTTATTCTCATGACAGCAAATAGGACTCGAATATGCAATTATGAGATGCCTATTGGAGATATGCAAGAATCGGAAAGAACCATTCAATTTCGATATAAATCAAAAACTTTGTTGCCTAACACATATCTGATTAGAGTCGTGATGCATATTCCTAATGTACAGTTCTATGATAGGCAAGACACCTGTTCTTTCAAGGTGTCAGATAATGGCACGGAGTTTTTGAAATATAATGGTACGGACAATGGCTTGATTATTTACACCCCAGATGTTAATATGTAAAAGTAATGACGCAGGAGAAGTCTATATTAATCAAAACATTGAGCGCTTTTAGCTCTTTTTGTGAGGAAAACCATTTGACGTATTATGCTGCTTATGGTACGGCTTTAGGAGCGGTTAGGCACCATGGTTTTATTCCATGGGATGATGACATTGACGTACATATGCCCAGATCTGATTATCGGCGTTTGTTGGAATTGCGAGATAAAATACCGACTCCTTATCAGTTGGCTGATATCTCAAAGAGGGGGTATACGGCTCCTTTTATGAAATTTATGGATATGAGCACAACGATATGGGAATTTGAAAGAATCCCATATATGCTAGGAGTTTATATTGACATATTTCCTCTGGACGAATGTCCTGAGGATGTGGCTAAGGTGAGAAGGTTGAAAAAAAGACTTGATGATGCTTTCTTTGCCTATTTCAGAAGTCTTGAAAAGTGGAGTACGAAAGAACTGATTTGGTGTTTAGTTCATGGGGATTGGAAAAACTCTGAATGTGTTTTGAAAAAAAAATATCATAATTTTTTCAAGCAAAAATCATACCATCATCAAGTCGTTCGATTATTAAATGAATTAAGTTCTTGTCCAACTGGATCTTTATATGTTAGTTCCGCAGATGTTTATATAGATGATGCCATCTTTAAAAAAGAATGGTTCGGAACTCCAGTTGACATGCCTTTCGAGAATATTACTATCAAGGTTCCTGAAGATTGTGACGGTTATTTACGTTTCTTATATGGTGATTATATGCAATTGCCACCAAAGGAAGACCAAGTAACCCATCATTCCCGCTATTTTGTGTCTTTAGATAAGGGGCTTTCAGTCGAAGAAGTTAGAAATATCATGAGAACGAAAAATGGTTAAGGTAATTTACGACCATCAGATTTTTATCCAACAGCGGTTTGGAGGCATTTCCAGATGCTTTGTGGAATTGTATAGACACATGCCAGAATCATGCAAGGCAACCATTGCGGTGCATGAGTGTGAGAATGACTATGCAAGGGAATTGGATGGTGTAAAACCAATGGGATATCAATATGACCATTTTATTACAACCAGACACTTCCCTGGTAAAGGACATCTGCATCTATGGTTGGATTATTTGAAGAAACAGAAGTACTATCCTGATTATAACATGAACTATTCTCTTTATTTGTTGAAGAGAGGAAAGTTCGATGTGTTTCATCCTACCTATTTCGATGACTACTTCTTGCCATATCTAAACGGAAAACCTTTTGTGCTGACTATCCATGATATGATTCCTGAGTTATATCCTCAATACTTTGCCAGAGATGATTTTCAGATTGTTATGAGGAAGAAATTGGCACCATTGGCAAGTGCTATTGTGGCTGTCAGTGAAAACACCAAACAGGATGTGATAAGAATATTGGGTATTCCTGAAGAGAAGATTCATGTCGTATATCATGGTTGTTCGTTTCCTACAACGGGGACGGAGCCTATATATTCTTTCCCGTATATTCTTTTTGTGGGTGAAAGAGGTCTATATAAAAACTTTGTTCAGTTCGTTAGGTCAATGGAACCTATGATGAAGAAATACAAAGATTTATATGTTGTTTGTACTGGTAGACCTTTTAATCAAGAGGAAATAGCTTTCCTGCAAGAGAATGGGGTAGAGGATAGGTTCTTGCATTGTATGGTGAAAACGGACGAGGAACTGTATTCACTTTATCATCATGCATTGGGATTTGTTTATCCGAGCGAATATGAAGGATTCGGTATTCCAATCCTTGAAGCCTATCAAGCAGATTGTCCTGTCATATTAAATCGGGCTTCCTGTTTCCCTGAAATTGCTGGTGATGCAGCCCTCTATTTTTCTAGCGAGGAAGAACTTACAGCGCAAATAGAACGATTGTTGTCCATGTCGGCAGACGACCGGAATGCATTATTGGCAAAACAAAAGGATCGGTTATCAAGGTATTCTTGGGAAAAGAGTGCCAGACAAATGGCAGAGATATACCAATCCCTAACTTACAATGGATAATTAATATCTTTGTCGCAGATAGTCGGTTTTTGCATTGAACATCTTGTATATGTTCATCAAACATTGCCTATATGTTCGTCGTACATCTCGTATATGTTCGTCGTACATCTCGTATATGTTCAGTGTACATTGCCTATATTTTTTGACGTTGCTCGGAGTTACTTTCGACGTTGTCCGGAGTTGCTTTCGGCATTGCCTCGAGCCACTGCGCACCTTGTCTCGAGTTGCTTGCGAGCATGTCAGAAGTTACTTCTTTGTTTTGACATTGTTCAGTTTCATGTTATTATCATTGTCCGTAGTTAGCTACCCTCCTACGAAACACCCCTCCTACTATAGCCCCTTATAAAAGGGGGCTATATAGAGGGGGGGTGGTTTCTACAGAGGGGTAGCGTCATGACAATGATACAACCGCATCGGCCTTTGTCAAACTGGTGATGGTTTGAAGGTGAACTAGTCGCGCAGATTATATTTCTTGAATATTTTCTGCAAGAATTGCCGAAAATCCATTAAAATTTCGTATCTTTGCCCCGTTATAGTGGGCAATTCCGATGATTCTACGGGTTTTGTGCCCTCGTGTAGAGATGGTAATTAGCTGAACTATACCCTTTTATGCATTTCTCGCCCCTGTCCGTTTACATAGTAAACAGGACAAGGGTAAAGTGTGTATATAGGTTAAGTTCGTTAAAGTCATCTCTATTTTCATGCAAAATAAACAGGAAAGTGATAAAATTCTTGGATCTTCAAGCCATCACCATGATGCACGGTGATGAAATCAAGGCAGCTTTGAATCGGGTCGTCGAGTCTGGCTGGTTCCTTCAAGGCAAGGAAAACCAGCAGTTTGAAGCCGATTATGCAAGATATATCGGAACAGCACATTGTGTAGCTGTGGCCAATGGCTTGGATGCACTGAAACTCATTTTCCGAGGGTATAAGGAGATGGGGGTGATGCAGGAAGGCGATGAGATTATAGTCCCTGCGAATACGTATATCGCCACCATCCTTGCCATCACTGAGAATAATCTTGTTCCTGTCTTGGTAGAGCCCACCTTTGAGCATCTGGAGATAGATATTGACCAGATAGAGCAACACATTACCCCGAAAACGAAGGGTGTGATGACCGTTCATCTCTATGGACGTATAGCCTATAACGAAAAGTTAAGGGATATCTGCAAGCGACATGGTCTGAAGCTCATGGAGGACTGTGCTCAGAGTCATGGGTGTGGATTCAAGTTCCAGGATTCAAGTTTCACGAAGACGGGGGCACTGGGTGATGCTGCAGCCCACTCGTTTTACCCAGGAAAGAACCTGGGGGCATTGGGAGATGCTGGAGCAGTGACTACCAACGATGCTGAACTGGCCTCTGTCGTTCGTGCACTGGCCAATTATGGCAGTCAGAAGAAGTACGTCTTCAAATATGTGGGCATGAACAGTCGTATGGCAGAGACAGATGCAGCCGTACTGGATGTCAAACTTAGGTATCTGGACGAAGACAATAGGAAACGCCAGCAGTTGGCCGCCTTCTACTATGTCAACATCAATAACCCATTGATCACACTGCCCAAGCGTATCGATGACGAGAACAATGTCTATCATCAGTTCCCTATCTTCTGTGAAAAGCGCGACGAACTACAGCAATTCCTTTCCGACCAGGGTGTCCAGACGTTAATCCATTATCCAATACCACCCCATAAGCAGGAGTGTTACAAAGAATGGAACCAGCGCAGCTATCCCATTACAGAGCGGATACATGCCCAGGAGTTGTCAATCCCGATGAGTCAGGTCGTTACCCGTCAGGAGGCAGATACAATAGTCGGTGTACTTAATCAGTTTAGTTGATTAAATGAAACTATAGACAATGTTTAATAGGATGGATATTAAAAGATGGTTTCATAAGATATGCCAGTCTGTTTGGGCAATTGGCTTTATCGAATCTGATATTGATGATATATTGGCTGGGAAACCTTATCAAATCAAGTGGGTTGATGTTCCTGCTGATTGTTGGTATGCTGATCCTTTTATCCTAAAAGTAACTGACAATATCATAGAACTCCTTGTGGAGAAATGGAGTTATGAGGAAGAAAAAGGAAGTATCACTAAACTGATAATTGATAGGAATTCAAATAAGATAATTGATAGTAAAGATATCCTGAAATTGGATACACATTTAAGTTTTCCAGTAATCTATAGAATTGAAGGAAATATAATTGTATGTCCAGAGAATAGTGCATCAGGATGTCATCAAGCTTATAAATACGATGAGAAGGATGAGACTTTAACTCTTGTCAAATGTATTTGTCCATTGCCGTTGACAGATGCTGTTATGACAGAATTGTTAGGTGAAAGAATCCTTTTTGCGACTCAATCCCATGATGCAAATGGCAATAAGTTGGATGTATTCAAATGGAATGCTGAAGATGGTATATTTGTTTTGTCATCATCAATATCTTTCGATGAGAAAATCGCTAGAATGGCAGGACACTTTTTTGAGCATGATGGGGTAGTGTACAGACCAGCACAAGTATGTAATACCGCATACGGTCAGGCTGTCTCGCTGCAAAGAGTGGAAAAGAAAGATGATGTTATCAAAATGGTAGAGATAAGAAGACTGTTTTCTACGCACGAGAGGTTGCATAATGGTATGCATACTTTCAATTTGTCACAGGGCATTATCGTGGTTGACGCATGGGGATGGATACACCCTTTCTTGAGGAAACTGTTTGTTGATGATTGGGGGAATATGAAGAGTTGGGTGTTGTGGGTGTCAGGTTTGAAAAAACGATCAGTAAAATCATGAAACTATCTATTATTACCATCAACTACAACAACAAAGAGGGACTGCAGAAGACGATAGATTCTGTGGTATCTCAAACTTGGCGTGATTTTGAGTGGATTGTCATAGACGGGGGAAGTACTGATGGTAGTAAAGAATTGATAGAACAATATCAACAATATTTCGCATATTGGTGCTCTGAGCCAGATAAGGGCGTGTATAATGCGATGAATAAAGGCATAGACAAGGCGAAAGGGGAGTATCTGAATTTCATGAACTCAGGTGATTGCTTTGTCAATGCTTCCACGCTGCAAGATGTTTTTTCCAATAAACTTACATCTGATATAGTTGCGGGGCCTGTGTTGCTTTCAAACGGACAGCGCTTGTATCAGTATCAGGAGAATTATGTTAGAATGCTTGTGTGCTCAGCACTTTGTCATCAGTCTTCATTCTTTAAAAGAAATCTTTTTGAGCATTATAGGTATCGAGAAGACTTTCAACTAATATCGGATTGGGTTGGATTGGTAGAATGGTTGCTGTTTAAGGGAAAAACTCTGCAATATCTTGATGTGGACGTAGCACTTTATGACGTATCAGGAATGAGCAATAACGGAAAACTATTGCAAGAAGAGAGATTGACCTATTTTCAAGAGCGACTTGGTTCTCAGATAGGCTCTGAGTTGCCACGTTTATATAAAGAAGTTCTATATCTTTCGGGTGAATTAGAGATTCCTGCCATTAAGATGCTCCGTCATCTGTATTACAAGGCACCTAAATGGTTTTCAGTGTTATATCGATTGATAGCCGTTACAGTAAAAGTGAAAAACTGGTTCTCAAAAGAGTAAAATATGGAACGCATTATAGTAACGCTCACGTCATATAGCAAAAGGATCGGCAATATACCTGCTGTATTAGACACGATATTTGCCCAAACGCTTCCGCCTGCATTTGTTGTCCTAAATCTGGCTGATAACGAGGTTATTCCAGATAAAGTTAAAGAGTATATAGTTACCCATCCAATAGAAGTCAATAGGATGCCCGATACGAAGGTATTTAAGAAGCTGATACCCACACTGAAGAAATATCCTAATGACTGCATTATTTCAATTGATGACGACTTCCTATATCCCAAAGAGATGATAGCGGATTTCATGTATGTCCATAGTCTTTATCCCAATAATCCCATCAGCGGTAATAAAGTGGTCTTTCAATTTTGGAAATGTCATTGTGGATGTGCATCATTAACCAAGGCTGAATTCTTTGATAATCAATTAGATTTAATTGATGAAGAGTTGATGAGAAATTGTGCGTGCGACGATTTAGTTTATACTTATTTCGCAAATAGGGCAGGTCATCCGTACCTCACTACATCTGGTGTCTATTTCGATAATATGGAACCTTATAATCCGCAAGACAGTTATTCGGCAACAATCGTGGGAGAGAATGAGGGTGTAGAAAATTGGAAATACTTGACAAGAAGATTTGGAGATATAGAACAATCCATTATTCCTGCTTATATCAAAGAGGTTGATCCAGTGATAGTTTCTGTTATAGACAATATTTATGAAAAAGGTGTTGGGACAGAAAATTACAACAAAGGTTATCAACAAGGTGTTAGTGAAATGCAACATTCATTCCCGTTTCGCGTGGGTAAGTTCTTCTTAGCACCATTTGAGTACCTAAGAGGGCTTTCTCATTCAAGAAAAAATGCTGAAACAGGGAATCAGTTATGTGCTATAGCAGTCCCTGTTTATAAAGAAACTCTTGATAAATATGAGGAATTGTCATTTAGGCAGTGCATGAAGATTTTAAATAAGTACAGAATCATATTGGTAACTCCTCAGGGCTTGAATTTGTCTGCATATCATCGGTTGGCAGATGAATATGGAGTTCATTTAGATTCTGTGTTTTTCTCTAAGTCATTCTTTGAGGGAATTGATGGATATAACAAATTGTTGAAAAGTAAGGAGTTCTATTCATCGTTTATATCTTATCAATATATTCTGATTTATCAATTGGATGCATTTGTGTTTAGAGATGAATTAGAATATTGGTGTAATGAGGGATATGATTATGTAGGGGCACCATGGATTACAAATGATGAAGAAAAACCAATAGATATTGGGCTGTGGAAAGTGGGAAACGGTGGCCTTTCGTTGCGAAAGATATCATATTGTATGAAAGTGCTGAACTGGAAAGGTCCTGTATTGACCTATAGATATTATAACAAAATAAAATATTTGCCTTATATTTTAGGATGGAAAAATAATATAAGTTACTTTAGAAAAAGTAACATGAATGAAGATGCACTCTTCTCTGGTTTTCTTTCTCCCACATATCTTAATCCTCATCTGCCAACACCAGAAAAAGCAGCTTGTTTCGCTTTTGAGAAATTCCCTTCCTATTTGTTCCGGATGTGCAACAATCAGCTACCATTTGGCTGTCATGCATTTCACAAATATGAGTATGAGGAATTCTGGAAAAAATATATTGAAGAAGTAGTATAATTCATCTGCAACATGAAGACAATTGCATATACGGGTTTATGGGATGAATTCTTTTCCGAGCAGTCCCTCATTAAAAAGATGATACATGAAGTGTGTCAGATAGAAGATACTCGGGATTATATGAATGCTGACTATTTATTATATTCCTTATTTTCTGAGGAACATTGGCAGGTTCCTGATAGCACAATTAAAATCTTTTATACCGGTGAGAATATAACACCAGATTTTAATGCTTGTGACTATGCTATGGGATTTGATTGGCTTGACTTTGGTGACCGATACCTTCGTTTCCCTTTATATTATCTTTATGAAGATGTCTGTGATTTGATGGAGATGAAGCATTTGAGACCCGTAGAAAAGAAAGTGGATTTTTGTAGTATGACAATCAGTAACGCCAATAGGAATCCTATCTTTAGAGACTTATTTTCTGAGTTGTCTGCCTATAAAAAAGTGGATTCAGGAGGAGGATGGAATAATAATATCGGTGGACCAGTAGATGATAAATTATCTTTTGATCAGACTCATAAGTTTTCTATTGTTTGTGAGAATAGCTCCTATCCTGGTTATACAACAGAGAAATTGATTCAAGCTTTTGCTGCAAATTGTATTCCTATCTACTGGGGAGACCCTGCTGTTGGTAAAGTCTTTAATAAGAAGTCGTTTGTAAATGTTCTGGATTATCATTCAATAGCGGATGTGGTAGAGAAAGTGAAGGAAATAGACCAAAATGAGGCGTTATATTTTGATATGCTTCATGAGCCGGCATTGGGTGATTTTCAATATTCAAAAGCCCAACAGACAGAGATTCTTAGGAATTTCCTTTCTAATATCTTTACCTCCTCACTAAAGGAATCGATGCGCAGAAATAGAGATTGCCGTGGGAAAATGTATATAGATAAGCAACGAGGAATTATCCATGAAAATCATTCTGACGGTGCGTTGTCCAGAATGAAAAATTTTATTTCTGCACATATCATATCATAACATGTTAGTATCTATCATCATTCCTGTCTATAAGGTTGAACAATATATTGGGCGGTGTGTGGAGTCTGTATTGAATCAAACATATCGTCAGTTAGAGGTAATACTGGTTGATGATTGTACTCCAGATCAGAGTATTCAGATAGCAAAAGACCTTATTGAAGATTCTGAAAAGAGTGGTGATTTGGTATTCAAATACTTAACACATGAGCATAATCGAGGATTGTCGGCTGCACGAAATACAGGCTTGGATGCAGCATCTGGTAGTTATGTCTATTTCTTAGATAGTGACGATGAAATAACGCCAGAATGTATAGAAACCTTGGTGGATGCAACCAGCGAAGACTCTGTGGATGTCGTCTGCGGTGCGTTGGAATTATTTGGCGCAGTAGAGAGTTTTTCTATTGAACTTTCGTTCTATGATGCTTTATATATGGGAAATGCTCATGTAATAAACGCATTTGTAAAGGATCGAATCCCAATTGCTGCATGGAATAAATTACTACGAAGGGAAATACTTATTTCGGAGAAGTTGTATTTTAAAGAGGGGTTAATATATGAAGATAATCTATGGACTTTTGAATTAGCTCATTGTACCAACTCTATCAGAACGTTAACGAAGAAAACCTATCATTATTGGATTCGTCCCAGCTCTATTATGACATCGACTCATTATATTCAGAAGTATGACTATATGCTGATTGTTTTTGCTGAGCGAGAGAAATTCATAAAAGAAAGGGCAAAAAATAATCGTGTAACGAGAAATTATTTAATAAAGAATAAGGCCATTTGGATTCAGTGTAGGATGTGTGATGAGCATATTCCTTTTAGTGATCGTTGGCGATTGGCTTCTACTGCCTTGAATCTTTGTGATAAATATGCAGTATTGGGGTATAGTATTCTTTATTATATGAGATGGGTATCACATCAAATCAAATGTATCGTATGTCATTGAAAGAAAAAATCCGTTTTTGCCTTTGGCGAATGTTGGGGATTGATTACACTCATATTATGAGAGTGGTAGATGATGTTTATCTGAAAGAAGATGTATATACTACGATAGGTTCTCATTCTTACAACAATCATGCTAAGATATATCGTTGGAGTGATGCACCGCTTATTATCGGAAAGTATTGCGCAATCTCGTATGGAGTAAAATTTGTGATGGATGATGGTAAGCATAAAGTGGATACTGTTACTTCCTATCCATTTAAACATCATAAAATAGGAGGGGATAAAGGAATAAGAATAGGTGATGATGTATGGATTGGCATGAATGCCACCATATTGTATGGGGTTACTATTGGTAATGGTGTTACTATTGCAGCAGGTGCAGTCGTGACGCATGATGTCCCGGATTATTGTTTGGTTGGTGGAGTGCCAGCTAAGATTATAAAAAGGAAATGTACAGAAGAGGAAGCTGCTCAGATGAATAAAATTGCATGGTGGGACTGGGATGATGATAAAGTAGAAAGGTGTTATGAAGATTTTAAATTGCCTATCCCTGAGTTCATTAAAAAACATCAGATTAGATGAAGAAGAAACTATTGTTTGTTATTGATTCTTTAATCTGTGGTGGTGCTGAGAAGAGTCTGGTATCCTTGCTGCCCTTGCTAAATCAGGAGAAATATGAGATACACCTGTGGATGCTACACAGGGGAATGGTTTTTGAATCATTGCTTTCTGACAATATCGTTATTGAACCAGAGCCTTCATATAATGTCTATGAACGTGCCAAATTCCGTATAGCACATATTTGTTACTCTATTTTGTTCAGATTGAAGTCTTTATTGGGGAAGTCTGAGCATACTGCTGAAACCTTTTGGAAATGTGTGGGGAATGCTTATAAGGTTCCATCAGGAACGTATGATATAGCAATTGCCTATCAACAAGGGGTGCCCACCTATATGGTTTCCACAAAGATAAATGCCCAGAAAAGAATAGCTTGGATAAACGCAGACATCTTTGCTGCAGGATATGATATTAATTATAATGCTGCATTTTACGACCGGTATGATGCACTTGTCCCTGTGAGTAAGAATTTGGAATATGTTTTAAGAGAAAAGTATCCTCAATACAGTGAAAAATATCATTGTATATATGATATTTTGAATCCAGATTTGATAAAACGTCAGTCACAGATACCTGTTGATGATTTTATTTTCAATCACCAGCATCCCCTAATAGTAACGACAGGACGTTTGGCGATAGCTAAGAATCATAGATTAGCTGTTGAGGCGGCAAAAAAAATGAAAGAAAGGGGTGTGGAGTTTGTTTGGTTTTTTATCGGTGACGGCGAAGAACGTCTAAATATTGAAAACTTGATAAAGATATATAACCTTCAGAAATATGTTATCCTATTAGGGGAACGTACTAATCCGTATCCATATATGGCTCAATGTGACGTGTATGTTCAGACATCCTCATTCGAAGGTTATGGACTTACTATCGCTGAAGCTAAAATCTTAGGGAAACCTGTTGTTAGTACAAACTTTGATGTGGTTCACGATCAGATAAAGCATGAGCACGATGGCTTGATAGCGGAGATGACGCCTGAATCGGTTGCAGACAATATTCTCCGATTGATTAATGAGAAGGATTTGAGAAATCGTATCATTGCGAGTGTTAACAAGGAGAAAAATACTACCTACATGACAGAGGTAGAAAAGGTAGAAAAACTTTTTGATGCAAATTAAGACTATTACATGTCATGATGTGTATAATCATGGCGCATCTCTTCAAGCATATGCTTTACAAACGTATTTAGCTTCTGTGGGGCATCATGTAGAGATTATTAATTATAAGCCAGAATATCTTTGTGGAGATTATCAATTATGGTCTGTTGATAATCCGATATATGATAAGCCCATCGTCAAACAGTTGTATCTCTTTGCTAAGTTGCCAAAAAGATTAAGGAGTTTGAAACGAAAATGTGCCTTTGATGACTTCACAAAGAATTATCTCAAACTGACTCCTAAGATATATCATAGTTGTGATGAACTGAACGATAATCCACCACAGGCAGATGTTTACATTGCCGGTAGTGATCAGATATGGAATACCTTGTTTCAAAATGGTCGTGATGCTGCATTCTATTTGGATTTTGCACCCAAGACAGCCAAACGGATTTCGTATGCCGCCAGTTTCGCAACGGAAGATGTGGCTGAAGATTGTAAACAGTTTGTCTGCAAGATGCTTCAGAACTTTGATGTAATTTCTATTCGTGAGCTTTGCTCCTTGCCTTTGTTAGCTTCTTTAGGACGAGAAGATGGAGTAGCTGTCTGTGATCCTGTGTTTTTATTATCTAAAGAACAATGGAATGAGGTTGCATCTCATACCCATGAGAAAGAGCGTTATTTGCTGGTATATGATACCGAGCATTCTGCCAAGATACAAGAGATTGCACAACAAATAGCTAAAGAGAAAAACTTGAAGATATATAATATCAGTGGTTTTCGCCTTAGTTATGTTGATAAAGATATGTGGGATTCGTCACCTTTGGATTTTGTACAATTGATTCGAGATGCTGACTATGTAGTCTCTAACTCTTTTCATGCGACTGCTTTTTCTTTGATTTATGAGCGGGATTTCTGCGTGGTAAACCGTTCAGAGGGAATCAATGAACGTATGAAGAGTCTGCTGATGAGTTATAATATAGTCGGCAGACTTGTGACTAGTTATTCTGCGTCACTTTTGAATTCTATAGATTATAGGGTTGTTAATCCATTATTGCAAAAGGATATTAATGATTCAAAGGAATTCTTGAAGAAAGTATTGATGTCATGACAAAGAAACGTATCTTCATATCCATGCATTATTTGGAGTTGGGTGGGGCAGAGATAAGTCTTATCGGTCTGTTACATGCCTTGGACTATTCAAAATATGATGTAGACTTGCTACTTCATCGTCATCAGGGTGAGTTGATGCAGTTTATTCCTAAAGAGGTGAACTTGTTGCCTGAGATAGCATCCTATGCATGTATTGAAAGTCCGATGAAAGAAGCTCTTCTCAAGGGACAGTATGGCGTTGTCTGGGGACGGCTGAAGGCAAAATGGAGAGCAAGGCAATATAAGCCTAAAGACGCCTCGTTGCCTCAAAATGCTGTTTTTCAGTATATTGCTCAAGAGGTCGAACCTTATTTGCCATCATTGGAACAATATGGCAACTATGATTTGGCTATTAGTTTCTTGCAACCTCATAATTATGTGTTAAGTAAGGTTAGAGCCAAGAAAAAGGCATGCTGGATTCATACGGATTATACAAAAGTTGAGTTTGACGTAGATGCAGAATTGCCTGTTTGGTCAGCATATGATTATGTTGTCAGCATCTCTCCTGATGTCACAAAGACTTTCTTGAAAGTATTTCCGTCTTTAGAGAACAAGATAGTTGAGATAGGGAATATTTTGTTATCGGAATTTGTTCGGAAAAGAGCAGATGAGAAAGACGTAACCCATGAAATGCCCAATAAGGTGGGTAGAGTAAATATTCTTTCAGTAGGAAGGTTTACCGATGCAAAGAACTATGATAATGTACCTGATATATGTCGAAGAGTGAGAGAAAAGGGAATAGATGTATCTTGGTATATCATTGGTTATGGAGATGAGACATTGATTCGCCAGAAAATTAAGGAAGCAGGGATGGAAGAATATGTGGTCATTTTAGGAAAACGTATGAATCCTTATCCATATATGAAGGCTTGTGACATTTATGCTCAACCTTCACGATATGAAGGTAAGTCCGTTACTGTCCGAGAGGCTCAGATGTTAGGAAAGCCTGTTGTCATTACAAACTATGATACAGCAATAAGCCAGATACATGATGGCATAGATGGAGTTATTGTGCCGATGGATAACGATGGATGTGCCAATGGAATTGCAGGCTTTGTGGCGAATAAGCGATTACAAGATGAGATTAAAGTTAATCTGTGTTCCCGTGATTATGGGAATATGGATGAGGTTGAAAAAGTATATCGAATGATATGATTCCAAAGATAATACACTATTGTTGGTTTGGACGTAATCCGCTTCCTGCTTCAGCTATGAAATGTATAGCTAGTTGGCGGAAATATTTGCCAGACTACGAGATAAAAGAATGGAATGAGGATAACTTTGATGTGAATAGTATTCCATATACAAAACAGGCATATGAAGCCAAGAAATATGCTTTTGTCAGCGATTATGCCCGATTTTGGATTCTTTATTATGAAGGTGGCCTCTATTTCGACACAGATGTGGAAATTGTTGCCAATATGGATGAGATTATTGCACGTGGTCCATTTATGGGTATTGAACAGGGGGCTTCACTTGAAGGAAAGCCGATGGTTGCTCCAGGATTAGGACTAGGTGTAGAGGCTGGTCACCCCTTTTATCAGAGGATGCTTAAGACATATAGTAGTCAATGCTTTATAAAACCAGATGGTTCTCATAATAATATGACCATAGTATCTTATACAACCAAGGAATTGTATGCTTATGGTATGAAACCATCAGAAGATATACAGGAAGTGGAAGGTATATGGATTTATCCTGCTGATTATTTCTGTCCGATGGATTCTACAACGGGAATCATTACGAAAACAAAAAGGACAGTGGCTATTCATCATTATGACTGTTCATGGATGGATCACAATACAATAAGTTTTAGGGTGCATAAGTTGAAGAATTTCTTATTTAGAATAATTGGGCAGAAGGCAGCTCAAAAAATAAATCTAATTCTACATTGATTGCCATGAAGGAATTTGCACCATACTATTTTTCCATTTATATGTATGTTGTCATGTTGCTGACTTTGATGAAGTTCAGCGAAATGCAGACGACACGTGGATATGGCATATTATATCATCGTGATGACTATAAGCCGATGATATTCTTCTCTCTATTCTTCATCCTCCTATTTGGTTTCCGACCTATTTCTGATATTTTTGGAGATACAGTGATGTATAATGCATCGTATAAGGTTTTTCAGACCTATGGAGTGACAGAAGGTGACTTGCCTGCCGAAATGAACAGTGACTGGTTGTTCTATTGGGGAATGTTCTATTGTGCGCAAGTAATAGACATTAATTATTTCTTGGCCATTGTCATGTATTTCTATATCGTGATGATGTTTACTGGATGTCGGAAACTGGATTCGCGGCATGGAGCGACACTGATGTTGTTTTGTATAGGAGCTTTCTCTTTTTACACATATTCGGTTAATGGCATACGTAATGGAGTGGCTTGTAGCTTTGTTATACTAGCCTTAGGAAGTATGTGTAGAGGCAAGCGCGTATGGCCTATCGTCTTTTCGCTAATTGCTGTCAGTTGTCACAAGTCGACAGCCTTACCTCTGGTATGCATGTTCTTTACCTATTTTGTTAGAAATCCCAAACTCATGTACTTAACATGGTTTGGAGCAATTGCACTCAGTTTGGCATTTGGTGAGACATTAGGTAACCTGTTTTCATTGTTAAACTATGATGATCGCCTTGCAGCCAATATGCAAAGAGGTGAAGATGTTGCAGCAGAATGGGGTATAGAGTTGGAGAACCGTTTCCGATGGGATTTCCTTTTGTATAGTTCTATGCCTATTATATTGGGAATATATACTCTATTTGTACGCAAAGTCTATAATAATACATATCTAATACTCTTAGGAACTTATATTTATGCCAATTCTTTTTGGGTATTGGTAATTAGAGGACTATTCTCTAATCGTTTTGCATATCTTTCGTGGTTTATTTATCCCATTGTTTTGGCATATCCACTATTTAATTTGCCAGTATTTAAAAAAGACCATAGTAAGAAAACCGCATATATTTTATTGGCTCATTTGGGCTTTACAATATCAATGTGGATATTGGGTAGAATATAAATGAGGAGGAAAAGGAATAGTGATTAGCGTAATCATACCAGTCTATAATATAGAGAAAAAGAAAAAAGTTTTTGAGGCAACTATTGAGTCTGTCTTAAAACAGTCATATCGTGATTTTGAATTGATAATAGTTAACGATGGATCTATAGATAAGACAGAGATAATATTGAGTGGACTGGAGAAAGTAGATAGAAGAATTAGGATTATTACGAAGGAAAATGGAGGTGTTGAATCTTCAAGAAGGACAGGAATAAATATTGCCCAAGGTGATTTTATTCTTCATATGGATCAAGATGACAGATATCGTAAAGATGCATTTGATCTTTTTATTCGCAAAATTGAAGAGACCAACGCAGATGTTGTTGTTGCAAATCATATCCGTTTTTTATTCAGTCCGTTCTTTTCTTTTGGAAAGTGTAACGCAGAAGCAATGCAAAGAGAAAGGATAATTGACCATGATAGTTTTATGGAAAAGTACTATGTTTCTTTCTTTGGCATGAATGATCTGCCAGTTAACATATGGAACAAGATGTACCGAAAAACTTTTCTAGAGAGTATTCCAAATCCTCCTAAAACTGGTCATATTATAGAAGACTTATCCTATAATATGCATGTCCTTCCATACGCAAAGAGAATCGCTGTTATTCCTAAGGTGCTGTATTATTATCGATGGGGCGGATTTACTAATAGATATGACAAATCGGTGTTGGAAACAGCTTTAATAGGCTACAAGTTGAAAATGGGCCAAATAGAAAAATATGGATTGCTCAGTTTTAAGGCCTACACTGCAGTTGAATTGTTAAACTATTTAAATACATACTTCTACCAAATTGTTGAATATGATGTCTATGATAAGGTAGGCTTTGTTGCAGAATTCAAAAAGGTAATGTCATTGCCAGAAGTGAAAGAGGGAATGAGTATTGTAAGAGATTACGATAAATATCATTATGAATTTGCTGATGCTTTTCTTAATAGTGATTACGAGAGACTTTATGCATATGAGTTGATGACAAAGAAAAACAATAGAGGAAAGTTATTTGCAAAGAAATTATTACTGAATATTTAAATATATGCCAAAGACACTGACAATTTTCACTCCAGCATATAATAGGGCACATACCATTATGAGAACTTATGAGAGTCTTTGCCGTCAAACATGCAAGGATTTTGAGTGGCTTGTAATAGATGATGGTTCTATGGATAACACGCGCCAATTAGTTGAGGGATGGATGAAAGAGGGTATAATCCCTATTCGTTATATCTATCAGGAAAATCAAGGAATGCATGGGGCACATAATACGGCATACAAGAATATAAATACTGAGCTAAACACATGTATTGATTCTGATGACTGGATGCCCGATGATGCAGTAGAGAAAATTGTTACTTTTTGGAAAAAGTATGGTTCGGATAAGGTCGCAGGTATTATTGGCCTTGATGCCACAAAGGATGGTCAGATTCTCGGTGACAGGTTTCCTGATAGTTTAAAGGAAATAACCCTTAGAGGCTTTCATGAAGAATTAAAAGGAAGTGGAGATAAAAAGCTTGTATATCGAACAGATGTTATTTGTAATACTCCAGAATATCCTTTGTTTGAAGGAGAACGATATGTAGGCTTGATATATAAATATCATATGGTGGATGAGAAATATCCATTGTTGGCTTCAAACGAAGTTCTTGTCATTGTTGATTATCAAGATGACGGGTCGAGCAGAGGCATGTGGCGTCAGTATTGGAAAAACCCCAAAGGTTTTGCTTTTTTGCGAAAATATGATATGATGCAAACTCATTTGTGGAAGCGTAAACTTGAGGACAATATTCATTATGTGTCACATTCTGTCCGTAGTCGTAATTTCAATTTTGTTCAGGAATCTCCGATGCGTTTTTTAACATGCTTATCCATTATACCAGGGTTAATGCTGTTCTTGATTAATTATTATTTTGTAAAATCAGGAAAATTGTATAAATAGATTTGTTATGAATAACATTTTGCTAAAGGATCTTTTTCGTTATGAAGGTGAGAACTGCCATTATATAAAAGTAAAGTTGAAATACATCTTTTTGGTTCCAAGTTATACATATATTTTTTTCTATAGAAAGAGTAAGGCTGGGCATTTAAAATATTTATATAGAATGCTATTGCGCTTAACCTCATATATTACTCATATTCAGATTCCATATCAAACTCAAATAGGAGAAGGACTCTATATTGGGCATTTTGGGTCAATTATTGTGAACCCAGATGCTGAGATTGGAAAAAACTTCTGTATAAGTGTCGGAACTTTAGTTGGAAATGCACTAGGGAAAAAGAAAGGGGTGCCAACAATTGGCGATAATGTCTTTATGGGACGTAATTCAATAGTTATTGGGAATGTGACTATTGGCAATAATGTGCTAATTGCACCTGGTGCTTTCGTTAACTTTGACGTTCCTGATAATAGTATAGTAATAGGAAATCCTGGGCAGATAATTCCTCAAGATAGTTCTCCTACAGAAAAATACATAGTATATCCCGTAGAGAGGTTCGCTTGAATTTTCTATAGACATGAGGATCCTTCACGTAATCACATCTTTGAAAACTGGTGGTGCAGAGGCTTTGGTGGTAAATTTAATGCCTCAGTTTTGCTTACTGGGGCATGAGGTCGGAGTAGCGGTGTTCAATGCGGAGCATACGGATCTGATGAAACGACTAGAGAAAGAATGCCCAGAATGCAAGATCTATCGTTTGGGCAACTCTTTTTATAATCCTCGATTCATTTTTCAACTGATACCCATTATCAGTAAATATGATATAATCCACACCCATAACTCTTCTGCACAGTTATATGCAGTACTGGCAAATATCTTCTGCCATAAGATTATGGTGACAACAGAACATAACACACAAAACAGAAAACGTGGTAATCGGATTCTTTCCCTTATCGACAAGTGGATGTATGCACGATATGACCATATAATCTGTATTTCCAAGCAGGCAGAAGAAAACCTGAGAAGTTATCTTCAGAACGAGAGTGGCAGCTTGAAAAAGATTGTTACCATATATAATGGAGTAAATATTGAGACGTTTCATTCTGCTCAACCTATTATAAGTGAGAAGCCTGATAAGTTCTTGGTGGTGATGGTAGCAGCATTCAGACCTCAGAAGGACCATGCAACGCTGATTAATGCAATGACGAGACTTCCTAAGGAAAAATTCGAAGTTTGGTTAGTAGGAGATGGAGAATCCCGTGCAGAAGTAGAAAGGCTGATTAATGACCTTGGTATGGAAGATCGAGTGAAGATGGTGGGATTAAGGACAGATGTACCTCAGATTCTCAAAACTGCGGATGTGATAGTGATGTCCACTCATTACGAAGGATTGTCACTTTCAAATATTGAAGGAATGGCAGCAGGGAAACCGTTTGTCGCTTCAGATGTTGAAGGAATCCGTGAGATTACAAAAGGTTTTGGAATACTTGTACCACACGAAGATGCTGATGCCTTGGCTGAAGCAATTAAGCAACTTCATGATGATAAGATGTATTATAAGCAAATAGCAGACAAATGCTATGAACGTGCAACTCAGTTTGATATCAGTAAAATGGTAAGTCGGTATAATGATGTTTATATGAGTTTTTCGAGACAATGAAACCAAAGATAATACGTGCATGTACTATATCATTATCCTTCATTTTCTTGGAGAGCTTTCTTGCAAAACTTCAAAAGAAGTATGAAGTGATTCTGCTGTCGTCTCCAGGACCAGAGTTGGATGATATGGAAAAGAAATATGGCGTCCAGGGGAAACGTGTTCCTATGAAACGGCATATATCACCCATTCGTGATGTGGTTTCATTATGGCATCTGATTCGGACTTTTATAAAGGAAAGACCAACGATGGTACACTCGATGACACCCAAAGCAGGACTGTTGTGTATGATAGCAGCTTGGCTGACAAGAGTGCCAGTGAGAGTGCATACATTTACAGGATTAGTGTTCCCAACTGCAACAGGATTGAAACGTAAGATATTGATGTTGACAGATGCCATTACTTGTGCTTGTGCTACTCACGTGATTCCTGAAGGAAAGGGTGTAATGATGGATCTACAAAGCAATGGAATCACGAAGAAACCAATGAAGGTCTTAGGATATGGCAATGTGAAGGGTATTGATTTGACTCATTATTCTCGTAGACCAGAAGTGATGGAGTTGGCTCAGAAGTTGAAGAAGGAGGGAGTATTTACCTTTGTGTTTGTAGGACGCATTGCCAGAGATAAAGGAATCAATGAGCTTTGCAAGGCAATGAGTAAATTGTCGGGTTTTGCTCCTGCAAGGCTATTATTGGTGGGTTGGAATGAAGATAGTCAAGACCCAATATCACAGGAGGCAAAGGACTTGATAGCGAATAATGCTGCCATAGAGTATGTTGGACCGAAGTGTGGAGATGAGCTGTTGGCCTATTATGCCGCAGCTGATTGTTACGTGTTTCCTAGCTATCGAGAGGGATTTCCCAATACTGTATTGGAAGCAGGGGCTATGGGATTACCATGTATAGTAACAGACATAAATGGTTCCCGTGAAATCATTGTTGAGGGAGAGAATGGTGTTATCATCCCACTGAGAGATGAAGAGGCTCTTTTTCAAGCAATGTTAGAAATGATAAGGAATAAGCAAAACCGTGAATATATGGCAGGTAAGGCTAGGGATATGATAGCTTCTCGTTTTGAACAGAGCTTCGTCCAAAATTGTTTGATGGAGTTCTACGAGGATATTTTGAAACTTAATAAATAATAAATGTTATATACAATAGCGCACTTTTTTAGAGATAAGATGGGGTGGTTGTGGAATATGATAGAATCTATCAACTCACAACTGTTTTCTATAAGGTATGGGAAGAAGCTTGATGAACTTTCTCTGGTAGAAAAGCCAAAAGGTTTTGAAGTGATTCCGATAAAGGATATTCCCACGGAAAAACTGGTTATGTTCTTTCGCAATCAACCTAAGGAGACTTTTATGTATTTCAATCCGCATGCTTTTGACGCAAAGACTATCATGAGTTTGCAACGAAACAGGTCTTTCCTGGCTTATGTTTTGTTGGACAAGGAGAATGATCAGATAGCAGGATATTGCTTCAATAGGTGTTTCTTTCATGGACAGGGATTCCGTGGAAGGATGGTGGATATCAACTATCGTGGAAAAGGATTGGGTACTGCCATGAACAAGTTGTTAAATGAAGTTGGATTTGGAATAGGATTACGGCTGTTCGAGACTGTATCGAAAAAAAATATTGCATCTTACCGATCTGCATTATCAGCTAGCAAGGTCAAAGTGGTCAAGGAGATGCAGGATAATGTGTTGTATATTGAAATACTTCCCTCATAATTGGATATGATTATAAAATATATATTTGATAGACTAATGGCACTGATAGGACTCCTGTTTTTGTGGCCATTACTAATAATATTGGCGATTCTTATCAAAGTAAAAATGCCAGGAGGTCCTGCTTTTTTTACACAAAAGAGAGTAGGGCAGCATGGACGTTTGTTCACGATGCATAAGTTTCGTTCAATGGCAGTGTCGCATGATGACTCATCGATTAGTGTAGCGGGAGAAGCTCGTATTACTTCATTTGGTGCAACGCTTCGCAAATATAAATTGGATGAGTTACCTGAATTATGGGATGTGTTGATAGGGAATATGAGCTTTGTTGGACCTAGACCGGATGTTCCTGGTTATGCAGACATGTTGACAGGTGATGACCGTAGGATGTTAGAACTGCGCCCTGGGATTACTGGACCTGCTTCGTTGAAATACCGAGATGAGGAGGAACTCTTGGCAAAGGTTGACAATCCCATTGAATATAACGATAAAGTGATCTTTCCAGATAAAGTTCGTATAAACTTGTATTATCTTGACCATTATTCCTTCTGGAAGGACATCCAGATGATTATCTACACAGTGCTAGGAATGAAAATGGAGTATGGTGGTGAGGTTATATGAGAACCATGCGATAATAGTTCAAAAGACAATTAATCTAAATAAAATTTATAAAAATAGGTTAAAATTTGGTGGAAAGCGAATAAAGTCGTACCTTTGCACAAATTTAGCAATATATGGCAAAAAAGATACACTTGTGCCTGGCTCGGATGAGTGAGTCCGGCTTGGAACAAAAATATATTCAGGAGGCTATAGAGACCAAATGGGTGGCACCACTTGGTCCTAATGTTGATGCATTTGAGGCTGATCTTCGAAACTTTATAGGACAGGGTAAGGAAGTGGTGGTACTGTCGAGTGGTACCGCTGCTGTTCATCTGTCGCTTATAGCTTGTGGTGTAGGGCCTGGCGATGAGGTCATCGTACAGTCATTCACATTCTGTGCATCAAGTCATCCTGTGATGTATCTTGGAGCAACTCCCGTGTTCGTAGACTCTGAAAAGGGTTCATGGAACATGGATCCAGACTTGCTGGAAGAGGCCATCAAAGACCGTATAGCCAAGACTGGCAAGAAGCCGAAGGCTATTATGCCTGTAGCACTTTATGGTATGCCCTACGAGATAGAGCGTATCATGGAGATAGGTAAACGCTATGGGATTCCCGTTATAGAGGATGCTGCTGAGGGCTTTGGCTCACGCTATAAGGGTCAGGTATTGGGCACGTTCGGTGATTATGGCATCTTGTCGTTTAATGGTAACAAGATGATTACTACCAGTGGTGGTGGCGCGCTGATTTGTCCGGACAGAGAGTCGTGGACCAAGATGATGTGGTACGCCACACAGGCCCGCGAGAGTTATCCCTATTATCAGCATGAGGAGATAGGCTATAACTACCGTATGTCGAACATTTGTGCTGGTATTGGTCGTGGACAGATGACGGTAGTAAACGATCATATAGCTCATCACCATCATGTCCAGAAGCTTTATGAGGAGCTGTTCAAGGATGTGAAGGGCATCACAGTGCACGTACAGCCTAATGACGCTTATGACAGTAACTATTGGCTGACAACCATCACCTTGGATCCTGACTTGAAGGTGAAGGGACAAGAGAATGCCTATAAGACTATTGTGACAGGTCCCATTGGTGGAGCCCTTGGTGTTATTCACCCTGCTACCACTGCAGTGACCGATTGTCAGCCTAACGATAATGTGGAAGCTATGCGTATGGCATTGTTTGATGCTGACATAGAGGCTCGTCCCGTATGGAAACCTATGCACAAGCAACCTGTGTATAAGAATGCTCCTGCTTATGTTAATGGCGTATCAGAAGAGATCTTCAAGAAGGGATTATGCTTGCCTGCAGGTCCTTGGGTGGAAGACGAGGACGTGAAACGCATCGTGGATACGATAAAAGCAAGCATCGTATAGAAAACGACTTTTAAGGAGGATGGAAAAACTGTTTTTTGAATTGATGCAGGTTGCGGTAGGACAGCTGGATTGTCTGAGCCGTGGACCTTCGCCTGAGGAATGGGCTGAACTGTATCAGATGGCAAAACGACAGGCTGTAACGGGAATCTGTTATAGCGGTGTGGAGAAATTGTTTGAATTCGGATTGCGTGCTCCACAGGATGTCAGCATTGACTGGATGTCTGAGGCAGAGGAGATACGCATGAATAATGCGACCGTCAGCAAGCGTTGTGCTATCATCCAGAAAAAACTCTTAGAACGCAAGATATATACCAGTTTGCTGTTAGGGCAGGGTGTAGCTCCCTATTATGGTGAAGAGCTGCAGGAACTGAGACAATCCAAGGGTATTGATGTCTATGTGGACTGTGGCAGAGAAAAAGCCATTAAGTTTGTGAAACAGACTGGACAGGAGCATGTAAGACATACCCACCAAATAGTCTGGTTGGATGCTTGGGAGGATACACCCGTGAGAATTCATCCGCGTATGGCTCATACCAAGAACAGACTGAAGAATGCTGTGATAGAACGCTGGTTCCGTCAGAACAGGGAACAGCTGTTCTTGGAAAAAGGAGAGCTGGTAGTGCCTACAGCCAATGCTAATCTGGTTTATGCATTGCAACATCTTTATGGAGAGATGCTGAGCGAGGGCATAGACATGTGCCAACTGATGGATTGCTTCTTTATCCTGAAAACCTTAAATGGTCAGTTTGGAACCTTTAAGGGGGGCATGACCGTGAAGAAAACAATGAAGAGTTTCCTGATGAAGCGCTTTACACGAGGTGTGATGTGGGTGATGCAGGAGGTGTTCCGTATGGATCGTAGTCTGTTGCCTATGGAACCCTCGGAGAAGGATGGTCGTATCATCCTGCTGCAGGTGATGGAAGGTCGTCGCTTGTGGCCTCTGATGAAGCACTATCCTATACAGATGATGTGGAATATCATTTAATCGAACATATGAAGAACATAAAATTGATTTTATTGGTGGTACTGGCTGCCATATTGGTAGGCTGTGGAACCACAAAGACTGTACCCATTACGGGCAGACAGCAGAGTCTGATGGTAAGTGATGGTGAGGTGCTAAGCCTTTCCACCCAACAGTATCAGGAGTTCATGAAGAGTGCCAAACTCTCCACCAATGCTACAAATACAGCTATGGTGAAGCGAGTGGGAGAGAAGTTAGCAACTGCCGTGACCAACTATCTGAGGTCTAACGGAATGGCTGATGATTTGCAGTACTACAAGTGGCAATTCAATCTGGTGCAGAACAATCAGGTAAACGCTTGGTGTATGCCTGGTGGTCTGATTTGTGTGTATGAGGGATTACTCCCCGTTACCCAGAATGAGGCTTCGCTGGCTATAGTGCTGGGGCATGAGATTGCTCATGCTGTGGCTCGTCATTCTGCAGAGCAGATGAGTACGCAGATGAAGCAACAATATGGACTGCAGATTGGCTCGGCTGTAGCAGGTGCTATGGGCGTTGGCGCTACTGCACAGTCTATTGGCCAATGGGCTTTGTCGCAGCAGTTTAATTTCAAGAATCTGAAGTATTCGCGCAATCATGAGAGTGAGGCCGACCATCTTGGCTTGATTTTCGCTGCGATGGCTGGCTATGATCCGCAGGTGGCTGTGCCTTTCTGGCAACGTATGGCTGCCCATACGGGTAGTAGTCAGCAGTCTGACATCTATAGTGACCACCCCAGCGATGCTACTCGTATCAAGCAGATTCAGGGATGGATGCCTGAGGCTTTGACCTATTATAAAGGTAATAGTTCTTCTAGTAAATCTAGTACTTCTGGTAAATCAAGTAAGACTAGCAAAACTACCAAAAAGAGTACAACTCCCCAAACAACCAAGACAATACACATTAAATCCAAATAATGATGAAAAAGATATTATTTTGTGCAGGACTGTTAGCCAGTCTGACGGTAAGTGCACAGACCAAGGATGGTGGCATTACGAAACAAATGCTGCAACAGATAGAGAAGCAGAATGCGCCGACAGCATCCGATCGTGCATTGCGTAATGCACTGGCTGCCAATGCCATTGATGCGTTGGCCAAGAACCAGAAAAATGCAGGCGCTTTGGACACCTATTTTAATGTAGAGACCAAGAAGCAGTCGATTACGAATCAGAAGTCGAGTGGACGTTGCTGGATGTTCAGTGGTATGAATGTGCTGCGTGCCAACTTTGCCAAGCGTACTGATTCGCTGAAGGTGACCTTCTCGCAGGATTATCTGTTCTTCTATGACCAGCTGGAAAAGGCTAACCTGATGTTGCAGGGTGTCATTGACACTGGTAAGAAACCCATTGACGATCAGCGTGTGCAGTTCTTCTTCCATCATCCATTGAACGATGGTGGCACGTTCTGTGGTGTGGCCGACTTGACCGAGAAGTATGGTTTGGTTCCTACTGAGGTGCAACCTGAAACCTATTCTGCAGAAAGCACCTCACGTATGTCGAGAATCATCTCGTCAAAGCTCCGCGAGCAGGGCTTGGAATTGCGTAAGATGGTAAACGAGGGTAAGAAGGCCAAGGATATTCAGCAGCGCAAGACAGAGATGCTGAGCGAGATTTACCATATGTTGGTCATCACCTTGGGCGAACCTGTGAAGGAGTTCACTTATGCTTTCCGCGATAAGAATGGCAAGGCCCTGACTCCTGTGAAGACCTATACCCCTCAGTCGTTCTATCAGGAAGTGGTTGGCGAAAAGCTGAATGGAACGTTTATCATGGTGATGAATGACCCACGTCGTGAGTATTACAAGACTTACGAGGTAGAGTATGATCGCCACACCTACGATGGTCATAACTGGAAATACCTGAATCTGCCAATGGAGGATATCGAGCAGTTGGCTATTGCCTCGCTGAAGGATGGTCGTAAGCTCTATTCCAGCTACGATGTCGGTAAGCAGCTGGACCGCAAGCGTGGTTTTGCTGATACGGAGAACTATGATTACGAGTCGTTGTTTGGCACCACCTTTGGCATGAATAAGGCAGAGCGCATTTCAACCTTTGATAGTGGCTCTACCCACGCAATGACGCTGACAGCTGTCGATTTGGATGCAGATGGAAAGCCTTTGAAGTGGAAGGTTGAGAACTCTTGGGGTTCAGATTCTGGCCATCAGGGATGCATCATCATGACAGCCCGCTGGTTCCGTGAGTATATGTTCCGTTTGGTAGTGGACAAGAAGTACGTCTCTGAGAAGCTGCTCAAAGACTACGATCAGAAGCCTATCATGGTAATGCCTGAGGATCCTTTGTTCCAGATGGACGAGTAAAAGTGGCAAAAATATACCACAAACGCAAAATTTCTTTCAAATTGTTTGGTGAATTCGCGGAAAAGTTATACTTTTGCAGGCGATAAACAAAAATATCAAGACAATGAACATGTTGAATGCTTACTTTTACGGCTTTTATTTTTACTTTGCAGCAACCTGTGAAGCGGAAGGCCGTATGTAAGAATAAACAATGAAAGAATAAAAGAAATACAGTCCCGCTTCACAGCAAAGTGAAAGCGGGATTTTTATTAGGAATATGAAGAGAATAGCTATACAAGGACTGATAGGATCGTTCCACGACATCGCAGCACATCTGTATTTCGAAGGCGAGCAGATACAGCTTATCTGCTGTGCCACGTTTGAAGAGGTGTTCGCGCAGATTAAGCAGGACCCCACCGTGATTGGCATGACAGCCATCGAAAACACCATTGCGGGTTCGTTGTTGCATAACTACGAATTGCTGCGCGAGTCGGGGACTACCATCGTTGGCGAGCATAAACTGCATATCTCGCACTGTATCTGCTGTCTGCCCGATGACGATTGGAATACCATCACTGAGGTTCATTCCCATCCCGTTGCCCTGATGCAGTGTCGTCAGTTTCTGGCTCAGCATCCACAACTGAAGAATGTGGAAGCAGAAGACACTGCAGGAGCAGCAAAGATGATTCAAGAGGAACATCATGAGCACTGGGCTGCCATTTGCAGTTCAGATGCTGCTAAGCTCTATGGCATGAAGATTCTGGAAGACCATATCGAGGACAACAAGCATAACTTTACCCGTTTCCTCGTGGTTTCCAATCCCAACAAGGCCGATATGCTGCGTCCGCTGACCGAGGCTAACAAGGCCAGCATCGTGTTCTCGTTGCCTCACGAAGAAGGCTCACTCAGTCATGTACTGGCTATCCTCTCGTTCTACAAGATTAACCTGACGAAGATTCAGTCGTTGCCCATCATCGGACGAGAATGGGAGTATCTGTTCTATGTCGATTTGATGTATGACGACCTGACGCGCTATCGTCAGTCTATTGATGCAATTATCCCATTGACCAAGGATTTTAAGATATTGGGAGAATATAAGGACGGTCGACAAACCAATTAAGGTAATCATAAAAATCAAAGTTTAAAGCTCAAAGTTCAAAAAATATGATACAACCAGCAGATAGATTAAGTTTAGTACAGGAGTACTATTTCAGTCGCAAGTTGAAAGAAGTGGCACAGCTGAATGCCGAGGGCAAGGATATTATCTCATTGGCCATCGGAAGTCCCGATATGCCTCCTTCGCCACAAACCATTGATAAGTTGTGCGAGGTGGCCCGCCAACCCAATGCTCATGGCTATCAGCCTACTCAGGGAACTCCTGAGTTGCGCGAGGCTATGGCAGGCTTTTACAAGCGCTGGTATGATGTTGATTTGGATGCCAAGAGCGAGGTATTGCCTCTGATTGGTTCCAAGGAAGGCATCCTGCATGTCACACTGGCTTTCGTCAATCCTGGCGACAGTGTGTTGGTGCCCAATCCAGGCTATCCTACCTACACCTCTTTGTCAAAGATTTTAGGCGCCAGCATTGTGAACTACGACCTGCGTGAGGACAATGGTTGGCAACCCGATTTCGACCAGCTGGAGAAGATGGATTTGTCGCGAGTGAAGTTGATGTGGACGAATTATCCTAATATGCCTACAGGAGGAAGAGCCCAAAGAGCTACCTACGAGCGTTTGGTGCGCTTTGCTAAGGATCATAATTTGGTGGTAGTCAACGACAATCCTTACAGCTTTATTCTCAGCAATGAGCATCTGAGCATTCTCCAGATTCCTGGTGCCAAGGACTGCTGCATAGAGTTCAATTCGATGTCCAAGAGTCATAATATGCCTGGTTGGCGTGTTGGTCTTTGTGCTTCGAATGCCCAGTTTGTCCAATGGATTCTGAAGGTGCAGTCTAACATTGAGAGTGGAACCTTCCGCGGCATCCAACTTGCTGCTGCTGAGGCCTATAAGAACGATGAGGCTTGGCACCGTGAGTTCAATATAGAGACCTACGCCCGTCGTCGTCAGTGGGCTGAGAAGATTATGGATGTCTTGGGTTGCACCTATGATAAGAATCAAGTGGGCATGTTCCTTTGGGGCAAGATTCCTGATAGCATCCAGAATGTGGAAGACCTGACGGAACGTGTGCTCCACGAAGCCCGCGTCTTCATCACCCCAGGCTTCATCTTTGGCTCGAATGGCGAGCGCTATATCCGCATCTCCCTTTGTGCTAAGGAGGATAAGATACAGGAGGCGCTAAGGCGGATTAAGAATTTAAAATAAATGAAAGAAATTATGGGAAATTATGGTTAATTATGCTGCGCTCATATTGGAGTATAAAAATTTCCCCCAATTTCCCATCATTTCTTTCTAAACATAAAAAAATTGATAATAACTAACAATATGGAACTGGAACTTCAACCGTTGAATTTACCGAGTGACAACGAACGCCCCTTCGTCATTGCAGGTCCCTGCAGTGCTGAGACTGAGGAGCAAGTGATGAACACAGCGCGCCAGCTGGCTATGAAAGGCTGTCATAACTTCCGTGCTGGTGTGTGGAAGCCCCGTACCAAGCCAGGAGGCTTCGAGGGTAATGGCGAGAAAGCCCTGCCCTGGATGAAGCAGGTGAAGGACGAGACCCACATGCTCATCTCTACAGAGGTGGCTACCCCCGAGCATGTCGAGCTGGCCTTGAAATACGATATGGACATTCTGTGGATTGGTGCCCGCACCACAGCCAACCCCTTTGCCATGCAGGCTTTGGCCGATGCCCTGAAGGGTGTTGATGTCCCTGTGTTCGTAAAGAACCCTGTCAACCCTGATCTCGAGCTCTGGATTGGTGCTATGGAGCGCCTGAACCAGGCTGGTGTCAAGCGCTTGGGTGCCATCCATCGTGGTTTCTCCAGCTTCGAGCAGAAGATATACCGCAATGCTCCTATGTGGCAGATTCCCATCGAGTTGCATCGTCGCATTCCTGAACTGCCAATCATCTGCGACCCCTCCCACATTGGTGGACGTCGTGAACTGATTGCTCCTTTGTGTCAGCAGGCTATGGACCTTGGTTTCGATGGCTTGATTGTTGAGAGTCACTGCGATCCTGATAAGGCGTGGAGCGATGCCAAGCAGCAGGTTACCCCCGATGTTCTCGACTACATCCTCTCGCTGTTGGTTATCCGCGACGAGCATGTCACCACAGAAGGCATCCAGCAGTTGCGCAAACAGATTGATGAGTTAGACAACCAGCTGATGGAACTCCTGGCTAAGCGCATGGAAGTTTGTCGCGAGATTGGTCATTACAAGAAGGAACACAACATGACCGTTCTTCAGGCTTCGCGCTACAACGAGATTCTGGAGAAGCGTGGTGTGCAGGGGTCCCTCACGGGTATGGCCCCTGAGTTTGTCGCCAAGGTTTTCGAGAGCATTCACGAAGAGTCCGTGCGCCAGCAAATTGAAATTGTCAACAAGTAATCTCAAACCTCAAAGATGAAAATATTAGTATTAGGTGCAGGCAAGATGGGCTCGTTCTTCATCGACCTGCTGAGCTTTGACCACGAAGTGGCAGTCTTCGAAAAAGATGCCAAGCGCATGCGCTTTACCTATAATTGTCAGCGCTTCACCACCTTCGACGAAATCAAGGATTTCAAACCCGAGTTGCTCATCAATGCTGTCACGCTGAAATACACCATCCCTGTGTTCGAACAGGTCATGCCTTATCTCCCCAAGGATTGCATCATCAGCGATATTGCCAGCGTGAAGACCGACCTCAAGGAGTTCTACGAAAAGTCGGGTCGCCGCTATGTGTCTACGCACCCCATGTTCGGCCCAACGTTTGCCAACTTGCAGCAGCTCTCTGAGGAGAACGCCATCATCATCAGCGAAGGCGACTATATGGGTCGTATTTTCTTCAAGGACCTCTACCAGAAGCTGGGCTTGAACATCTACGAATACACCTTCGAGGAGCACGATAAGACGGTGGCTTACTCATTGAGTATTCCCTTCGTCTCCACCTTCGTCTTTGCTGCTGTCATGAAGCATCAGGACGCCCCTGGTACCACCTTCAAGCGCCACATGCGCATTGCCAAGGGTGTGTTGAATGAAGACGATTATCTGTTGCAGGAAATCCTTTTCAACCCATACACCCACGACCAAGTGGCTCAGATTCGTACGGAGTTGAAAGAACTACTGGAAATCATCGACAACAAAGATGCCGACGGCATGAAAGGCTATCTCACGAAGATACGCAATAATGTCAAGCGCGACATCGAAATCAAGAAGTGATTTCTATGTCACGTTCATCGTGGTCAACAATCGCTGCAACGCAGGAGTCTGACCATACATTTTCAGCGGTCTCAATCATATCGATAATGGTGTAGATAGGTAGTATTACACCTAAGATTGCTATGGGAGCGCCAATGCCAGACATCAATGAGAGTGTGAGGAAATAGCAACCCATTGGGACACCTGCATTTCCTACAGCTGAAATAACGGAAATAAATGTCCATGAGAGAATGGTAATCCATGTAATGGGTATTCCTCCGTTCTGCATCACAAAGAGTGAGGTAACGAGGATAAAAGCTGCACAGCCATTCATGTTGATGGTGGTACAGATAGGTAGCACAAAGCGTGCTACCTTTTTTTGTATTCCCAAACGTCTTTCTGCAGACTGCATCGTGACGGGTAGGGTAGCAGCACTGCTCTTGGTAAATAATGCCATTAGCACGGCAGGCATCATCTTGTTTAGCACATGAATAGGGTTAAGTCCTCTTGCCAATAGGAATAATGGTAGTACGACGAAAAATTGAATAGCATTACCACCTAACACCACTAGAACATATTTCCCAATGGAATCAGCAATAACACCAGCAGACAATTGGGCTGAAAGTTGAGCAGAGAAAGCTATAATACCCAAGGGTAATGCCCAAATGAGTCCGTGGATAAGCAGAAAGAGGAGGTCTTGAAGTCCTAGAAGACCTTTCACAACAACAGCCTTGTTTTCTGATTCAGGTAGTTTAGATAGCCCGAATCCAATGGCAAAAGCCAATAGTAGCAGGGAGAGAATATTTCCCTCAAGGAATGGCTTGACAATGTTGTCAGGGATAATACTTACAATATGGTCGAAGTAGGAGGTCTCAGGGGTAACAGTTGAAACCTCTGATGTAAGGGTTGGCAGATTTCCTGGTGCTATCAGCGTGTATAGGATCGCTCCCACTATTGCAGCAGAAAAAGTAGTTAGCAAGGTGTAGGTAAGTGTTCGGGCAAATATCTTTCCAGAACCTTTCGTTCCGAAGGTCGAAAAGGTTGTAATGACTGCTAGTACGATGGTGGGAATAGCTAACAACTGAAACAGTCTGGTATAGACGATAGCCAAAAATTCCATCAATGCATTGAGCCAATCAAGTCCAAGCACTCCCAATACAGCACCCACTACGAGTGCGCCAATCCATATCAATGTTCTTTTCATTGCTGCAAAATTACGAATAAGTGAGTGAAAAACCAAATTATTTTAAAAATTCGGGCGCAAAGCCATTAAAACTTTGCAACCCGAACAAGGAAAAAATTGAGCAAATATTATTTCCTATGTGTCTGTCTCCATGTGTGGATATAGTCTACTAACTTTCGAAGTGTCTCCTGATCAACATCATTGAATACTGAATCATCTGCACCAAAGATGAAGTTGGCAGGAGCATTCTTCAATATCTCGTCTACCTCGGCTTTCAGTTCTGCGAGATTACCCTCTTTGAGCGCCTGACTGCGATTATTCAGTCCACCCAATACAGGACGATGGAAGAGTTTGCTGATGTCAGCCAGACTGATGCTCTTGTCCTTCCAGTTGTGGAGTGGTGGGTTGATGACGCTGCCAGGATAGTCAAGATAATCGTTGAAAGTCTCTGGTGTAAAGTGACCGCCACTTTCGCAAATGTGTAGAATGTTGAAAGGAGCAATCTCTGCAGCAACATCACTTAATTGGCGATCATAGGGCTTGATGATTTTGTTGAAAACATCGCCGCCAAACTCCTCCAAGTCATCACCCTGGCTGGAGATATAGAATCCGTCGGCACCAGCCTTGCGAGCCTCACGGATATAGTATATCAGACTCTTGGTGACAGCCTCGAGCGCTGGCTTGATGGCTTTGGGATCTTGTTTAATCAGTTCTACGAAGTGACGACGTCCTTCCCTGTCGCTGGAGAGTTGGGAGCCCGCAGTTTGGATAAGTACACGCAAAGGCGAGAATACTGTTGGAATAATCAGGGCTTCACTGCCTAATTCGTGTTTCAGCTGACGAATCACATTGAGTTGCTCCTCCCATGTCTCAGGAGCAAACGACTTGATTTTCTTCCAATCCTTTGTGCTGTTGACAGCCTGTATTTCCGGGAAGTATTCGTATTTCACGTTGACAAAGTCAACATGAGTTGTCTTGTACCAGTCAATATGTGACTGAACAGCTTTTTGTCCCGTTTTATCAGGGAAATGGATGTTGAAGAACACGGGCACGTAGTCGTTGGCACGACTCTGGTCCAATACTTGCCACAGCAGTTCACGCTTGTTATAATCGTTTGCGGTCTGTGCAACACTCTGAGTGGCTGATATAGATGCAACGGCTGCGATGAGCAGGGTGTTGCGGAAGATATTTTTCACTTGCTTTTTCATAATCGTTATTTTTTTTGTTTTTACCTTTTTGCTTTTTACCGTTTTTGTTTTTATTTTTATTGCCAACCTAATGCGCTATAGGGATCGCCCGAAGTCTCACCAGCATAGCCCCAGTTCTGCACTAGATTAGGATTGAGCTCAATCTGGGTTTGTGGCAATGGGAGATAATAGTTGCGCGTGGAAATATTCTTGTATTTCAAGTCGTCGGCAGGCACCTTCTCCTTGATGGTTTTGACCAGAATATGCCAACGCTTCAGGTCGAACCATCGATTACCTTCAGTAACGAATTCCAAATAGCGTTCCTGCTGTACAGCCTGACGGAACTGTTCCTTGCTCAGGCCGGAAAGCTCAAGTGGAGTACCATTGGCTGGCTGACTCTGATTATTATTATACGGATTCCAGTAGGCACGACGACGGATGGCGTTCAGCGCTTCGTAGGCTGTAGCGGTGGGGCCATTCAGCTCGTTTTCAGCCTCGGCCTTGACCAATAGTACCTCAGCGTATCGCAATACTGATGAGCTGGTGTTCTGACCAGAGATGTAAGGCGCACTCTCGTTAGCCATGTAGAGCGTATCAATATACTTGCGGAAACGTAGGCGTTCGAAATTGAAATACTCACCTTTTGAAGGGTCGAACAGACGCAGAGTAACTGAGGCATCACGGCGCTGGTCATTGCTGTCATATTCATAGTACAGGTTGTTGTTGATGGCAGCGATAACGGGCAGCTTGTTGTTGACAAAACCTGTCGAAAATACACAGTGTCCTGTTACATTACGGTTGATGCCAAACTTATGCTCAACGGTGAAAATCAGTTCAGGACCCTCCTTCTTGTCAAGTGACCAGTTGTCAATGAACTTGTTGATTATCTGATATTTCCCAGAAGAAATCACTTTGTTTGCTGCATCGATGGCTTTCTGATACAGTTCATTCTGATGAGCTTTTGAATACTCCGTATCTGTCTGTGCCCAAGTGATATAAACTTTTGAAAGCAAACCAGAAGCAGCTGGTGATGAAGCTTCACTGCTCAGCTTGGGGAAATCGGCCGTAATGCCTTCCGCTTCAGTAAGGTCACTAACAATCTGCTGATACACCTCATCTTTGCTGCTACGAGGCGCTCCTTCGCCCTCTCCATCGTGCAAAACCAAAGGCACATCGCCAAACAGACGCACGAGGTCGAAATAGTAGAGTGCACGCAGAAACTTAGCTGAGCGTACATAGTTGTTGCGAACCTGTTCTGCCAATGCAGATTCGTTGACCTTGTCAATCAGGATATTGGCGCGGTTGATGGCCTTATAGCGATACAGCCATGCAGTCTCAACGAAAGCATTGGTGGGAGTGATGGCAAAGTCGCCAATCTCCGTAATGGCAGCACTATTAGCCGTTCCTCTGCGAGCATACTCGCTCTGCAAATCGTTCAGGAAAATCAGCTCGTCGTTCCATGGGCCATTCATGCTTCCGTCTGTCAATACCTGATACACACCGTTGAGGGCTACTTTGACATCTGCTTCACTCTGATAGAAATTGTCCTTGTCGATAGAACTGATGGATGTCTGGTCCAGATCAGCGCAACCTGTCAGCACCAATGCTGCTGTTGCAATATATGTATAGATAGTCTTTTTCATAACGCATTTACCTTTTTACTTATTTACCTTTTACAAAGTTACATTAATACCTAATTGAACGGTTTTGGCAGTAGGATAGGTCGCCATGTCGATACCCTGATAGATTCCGCTTTGCTCGCTGGCTCCGTTTCGACCACCTTCAGGATCGTAGCCTGAGTAGTTGGTGATGGTGAAGAAGTTCTGCAATGAGAGGTACAAGCGCAGACGGGTATCACGTGTAATCTGAGGAACAGGGAATGTATAGCCCAACTGGATGTTCTTTACACGCAGATAGCTGGCGTTTTCTACATAACGGCTATCCGATACTACTGTCAGATCATTGCTGGCCTTTTGGATTTCGTTAGAAGGATGAGTGGGAGTCCATCTGTCTGCCACTACGGCTAAGCTATTATAATAGGTAGAGCCTTTGGTCAGACGGGTAGCAAGACCGTTATAGAGCTTGTTGCCGTAAGAACCGGCAATGGCAATGAGCAAGTCGAATTGCTTATACTTCAGTGTGGTATTCAGTCCGTAGGTGAACTTAGGCTGAGCATTACCCAGTATGGTCTGGTCTTCTGTGTTCACCACGCCGTCGCCATTTACGTCCTCGTAGTAAGGGTTGCCTGGTTCCAGTTTGTTGATGGTTTGTGGAGTCAGTGTGGCTGCTTGCTCCTCCGACTGTACGATGCCTGCAAACTTATAACCGTAGAAAGTTCCGAGAGGTTCGCCAACTGCAACAATCAGTGGTGAAATATAGCCCAGTGTTGCTCCACCGATGCTAGGGATGATAGACGTGGCTTGTCCCAGCGAGGTTACTTCGTTCTTGTTGTGAGCGATATTACCATTCACGTTCCATTTCAAATCCTTGCGGTCAATAAGCACAGCGCCTATCTCCAATTCTATACCCTTGTTGGTAACAGAGCCTGCGTTACGCAGTGCAGTGGCATAACCCGTCACGCCCTCTACAGGCACTTGCAACAGCAGGTCGCTTGTTTTCTTGTAATATGCATCCAGCGTGACGTTCAGACGATTCTGGAAGAAACCAGAGCTGATACCAATGTTATAAGATGCTGTCTTTTCCCACTTCAGGTCTGGGTTGGCCTTGTTCACGATGTAGTAAGCCACAGTCTCTTGACCGTTATAGATGAATGGCGTTTCTGTTGGTGATACAGTGGCGGCAAATTGGTAGTCACCAATCTCCTGATTACCTACGATACCTGCAGAGAGTCGAAGCTGTAGGAAATCAACCTGCTTGCCCAGATGGATGAATTTTTCCTTGTCAATATTCCAAGAGAAACCAGCGGAAGGGAACCAACCCCATTTGTGATCCTTGGCAAAGCGACTGCTACCATCTGCACGAAGCGTCAACGAGGCGTTATAACGTGAATCGAAAGAGTAGTTCACACGTCCTAAAACAGACTGCAGTGTACTGATTATTCTGTCGCTCGTCGAACGATACAAGTCACTGCCAGCTGAGAGATTGTCGTAGCCTGTGTCATCATTGGCAAAGTTGCGAACTGTGGTGGCAAAACCGCTACGGTCTGTGCGTTGTGTTGTATAACCACCCAACACGTTGATATGGTGCAGACGCTTGAAAGTATTGTCGTAACTAGCCGTAAACTCAGCCTGCCAAACGTTGGTACGGTTGTCGCCTACAGAAGCCACACCATTGTGCTCCAGACCTGTCGTTGTATACGAGGGCGAATAGTTGTTCTGCTTCGTATTCGAGAGATCAGCGCCAATATTGGCCTTCAACTTCAGATTCTTTATCACTTCCCACTCGGCAAAAGCATTGGCTATCACACGGGTGTTGCTGGTAGAGGTCTTGATGTTATAGAGGTCCGAGATGGGGTTACCCACTACTGTCTGTCCGTCTCTTATAAACAAGTCCTGACTGATGGGAGTTGGCGAGTAGTTGAAAGAACCGTCTGCATTATAGATTGCCTGTGTTTGTGGGGTAATCAGTGCTGACATCCAACTATTTGCAGCCCACTTAGCCGTCTGTCCAGAGTTGTCATGGTCCACATTTCGCAGTCCTTCCAAATTGCTATAGGCACCCGTGGCATTCACGCCTATCAATAAGTTTTTCAGTATGTTTCGCTCATAATTGATACGACCCGTATAGCGCTTCAGGTCGGTACCGATAATGATACCCTTTTGGTCCTTATAGCCTCCGCTGATGGTGTAGCGAGAAACCTCGTCACCACCTGTAAAGCTAATCTGATGTTCCTGAGAGAAAGCGGTACGCAGGGCAGCATCCTGCCAATCATGGTTGGCCGTGGGAGCAGCCAGTGGCGCATTGGGTGTCAGTTCATTATAAAGTTCAGTAAATTGCTGTGCATTCAGGAAGTCAAGTGTTTTAGCAGCCTTGCTCCATCCGAATGTACCGCTATAGCTGATGTTGTTCTTGCCGTGCGAACCTTTCTTTGTCGTGATGATGATGACGCCATTGGCACCGCGTGTACCATAAATGGCAGTAGCCGATACGTCCTTCAATACCTCAATTCTCTCAATATCGTTTGGGTTGAGGAATGACAGAGGGTCGAGTGCTGCATCACTTCCGGAAGCCCCCGTTGAAGTAGAGGCTATATCGTTATATACGATGAGACCGTCAATGACATATAGTGGCTCATTACCTCCTGTGATGGAGTTACCACCACGAATACGAATGTTGCTGACAGCACCTGGCTGGCCAGAGGTCGTAGCGACATTCAGTCCTGCTACAGCACCTTGCAGGGCGTTTTCAACAGAACCGACGGACTGATTTAGCAAATCCTGTCCTACGGTCGAAATACTGCTAGTCAGTTCAAGGCGCTTCTGTGCTCCATAACCAATGATTACCACTTCGTTTATTCGGTCAGAAGCGTCAATCAATTGTATGTCAATAGGTTCTGAGGCATCATATACATCAACTTCCTGTGAACGATAACCAATAAACTGAACGCTAAGGGTTAGTGGGAGTTCAACGTTGGTGACGAGTTTGAAATTTCCGTCTATATCAGTTACAGCACCTAATTCCTTACTTGACTTTGGAACCAGCGAGGCTCCTATCAGGGGTTCTCCAGTACGGGCATCCGTGATGCGACCCGTTAATGTGGTTTGTGCAAAGGCCGAAATGCTTGCAGCCAGTACAACAATAGAGATAAACAATCTTTTTTTCATAAATACAAGTCTCCTCTAAAGGAACGGGCCCATAATGCCCGTCCCTTCTTCTAAATGAAACAAACTACTAATATATAAAATGGGTGGCTAAAGTTTATTTTTGTGCCAGGAACTTCTGATCCACGCGATGCTGCTGTGCCACCAGTTCTTTTTGTGGCAATGAAAGCAGCCCATATTGATGAAGGTCGCGTACACCAACGGTCAGAATCCAACGTACGAAGTCGTTGATAGCCACATTGGCATGGTTGTATTCGAAACCAATGTTGCCAATGGGAATTTCAGCGTACTCCTCTTGCTCTAACAATTCGATGATGTTGTCCAGCCGTCCGTTTTCCAGAGCCTGTCTTCCTTGCTTGTCAATATCTAGGGGCAATAGAGCAAGGCTGGGGCGCAACTCGCGACTCTTCAGGTCGAAGATGTTGGACAGATAGTTAACCGTTATTCCAAGGGGGTCTCGGTTAATGGCTGTGATAAGGAAAGAATCGTCTCCTGCAATTTTCTTACCTTTGTAGTTGGCATTTTCCTGCTTCAAATGTGAAGCATAAAGGCGTGATGCCGACAACTGACTGTTACCTGTATATACATGTACTTGTTTGTCTGCCTTTGTCTCTTTGACATCCTCATCCCATTCGTCTTTTACGAAGAACAGTGAGCGCAGCTTTTTGTTGTTCAATCGGTGTGAAGCTGTTAGATGTGCAGCCTCTGAGTCTTTTGTGGTAACAGGAAGCACTGCATAGCGTGCAAAACTTACTCCGTCTGCATCGGTTGTCAGTGTAAGGGTGTTGTTATCCTGCGATTTCCCTGTCGTAAAATGGAAATCAACGTTATGGTTACTGTTTTTATAGTCGTTGGCCCATTTCTCCACGAGTGGACGTGCGAAGTTGGGAATGCGCAACGATATTTTCTCTGTTTGTGCACTGACTGTCAGGCTAAGCTGCAGCCCTAAGATCAATGCTATGCGGAATACTGATTTTTTCATGTTGTTGTTTCTTATATATATTATTATTGTGTTGATACTGTTTCTTCTTTTCATTACGTGTCATGTGCATGCTATAACAGCAACACATTCGAAAATCCATCATTGTTTTCATAATTCTTTCCTTTTTTAATTTATTATTAATTCCTGTAATTGTTTTGTGATTGAATCACGATGCAAAGGTACGGCGTTTTTCTCTACCGTGAAATAGCCCATTTATGGCATTCTATATACCACGAGTGTGGTATTTCGCTAAAAACAGAACTGCTCAAGCCAATCGCTTGAGCAGTTCGTTTAATACCTTCCATATATCCTCTATCGTCGATAGCTCTATGCGCTCGCTGGTAGAGTGGGGCTCTACGATGCGAGGCCCTATGCTCGCCATCTGTATGCCCGGATAGTGCTGTACAAAGAATCCTGCCTCCAGCACAAAGTGCATGGCCACCATCCTTGGGCGCCACCCCAGCACGTCTTGGAATGTGTCTGACGTCAAGCGCAGAAATTCCGACTGCTGGTCTTCCTGCCATGCAGGTGCCGACATCACCATTTCGCTCTTTGCTCCGCAGGCAGCAAACACGTTGGCTATGTCGCGACTCAGTTCTTCCATGTCGCTGTCTATGAAGCTGCGCGTGTGGGTCGATACGAAGATGCAATCATCCATTGTCTCGATGCGCCCTACGTTGTTCGATGTCTCCACCGTTCCCTTCATCGCTTCGCTCATCTTCACCACACCCTGTGGCGTCTGTTCCAGACAAGTCAGCAGGGCTTCCAGCGCCTCTGCGTTTATCACCGTTTCCTCGCGCTCGCATTTCTCTATTGTGCAGTGCATCTTCGGGTCCGTCTTGCCATATTCCTCCTGCAACCATTCGTTCATCATCTCCTCCTGCTGCTTCACGAATTCCGAGCCCTCGCCCGAAGGAATGGTCAACACGATTTCTGCCGATGAAGCTATCGAGGCGTTGGCTTCACCTATCTTAATGGAAGCCACGTCAAATTCGTATTCATTGTAGATGGCAGCTAAGATGGCCCATGCAGGCACCACCGCACTGCATCTGCCCTTGTTGATGTCCACGCCAGAGTGGCCACCCAGTCCCCCCTCAAATCTTATTCTGTACCACCTGCGCTTGCCCCCAGGCGCCTGCTTGCGCACTACGGGTATGCGATGGAATTGCAGACAAGCACCTGCCGCTCCTGTGGTGATGGTGTCGTAATCCTCTGAGTCCAGGTTTATCACCTTCCTGCCTTTCAGGAAGTCCTTGCTCAACTGCGAAGCGCCCGACATACCGTCCTCCTCGTTGGTGGTGGTCATCACCTCCAGTGCTGGATGCACTATGCTGTCGTCTTCCAGCACAGCCAGTGCCATCGACAGACCGATGCCGTTGTCAGCACCCAGCGAGGTGCCTCGCGCCTTCATCCATCCGTTCTCCACATATGCCTCGATAGGGTCGGCCAGGGGGTCTTTCATTCCCACGCACACCATATCCATGTGGTTCAGCAATACGATGGGTTCAGCACCCTCATGTCCTGGTGTTGCAGGCTTACTAATCACTACGCAGTTCTCCTTGTCGCGTTTATAGGGTAAGTGCAGTCGTTCTGCAAATTGGCAAAGATAATCAGCCACACGCTCTTCGTGGTGCGAAGGACGCGGTATCTGGTTTAATTCCTTAAATAGCTGGAATACACGTTCTGTTGTAGGCATAAGCTCTCTATTTTTTTTGCAAAGATACAATTAAGTTTGAAAAAATCCAAATAAATTTGGTGTTTTGCTCACTTATTCGTACTTTTGTACCCTATGGAACGACAAGAATTTGAATCATACATGCAGAAATATGCCGACCAGATAGAGGCAATCCGTCAGTCGGCCCATAAGCTGCACCAGAGTGTTAATCAAACCTATGGTGACCAGTTGCCCTATGGTTTCCACCTCGACATGGTGGTGCAAGGCATACGCGATTTTGGTCATCTGGTGTGTGTCCGCGAAGCCGACGTGTTGCCCCTGTTCTTCGGAGGCTATTACCACGACAGCATCGAGGACGCCCGTCTCACCTACAACGATGTGATGAAGGTGGCTCGTGGTTATCTCACTGAGGAACAAGCCTTCTTGGCCACTGAGATAGCCTATGCACTCACCAACGACAAGGGTCGCACCCGTGCCGAAAGGGCAGGCGAGAAGTATTACAAAGGCATCCGCCTCACCCCCTATGCCCCCTTTGTCAAGCTCTGCGACCGCTTGGCCAATATTTCCTATAGCTGTTCGGGCGTTGATTCCAACAACCTGCGCATGAAGGAAGTCTATAAGGCCGAGATGCCCCATTTCCTGCAGTGCATCAATCCCCATAGCGAAGACCCCCGTTTCCTTCTGCCTCAGGAGACTGTGCTCCGTCTGGCCGAATGTCTCATCGACGATCTTGAGCGCGAAGAGCGTGAAGGCAAAGTTTGGTGGGTTGGATATTGAGAAGGAAGATGTAAGATGTAAGAGGTAAGAAGGAAGAGGTAAGAAGTTATGGCATTTGGTAAATGGATTGGTGGTTTTTTGGGGTTCATGAGTGGAGGCCCGTTGGGCGCTCTTGCAGGCATCGTGCTGGGCAGTGTGTTCGACTCGATGCTCGATGGTGTTAACACCCCAGAAACGCAGGGGACATTTGAATCTCCTTTTGGACAACAGCAGCAAGCCCAGCGCACCTATCAAGGACAGCGCAACAGCTTTCTGTTCTCCATGCTCGTGCTGGCGTCCTATATCATCAAGGCCGATGGCAAGGTCATGCACTCCGAGATGGAGGTGGTGCGCAACATGCTTCGCCAGAATTTCGGCAATGTTGCCCAGCAGCAGGGCGAAGAAATCCTGCGCCGCTTGTTCGACGAGCAGAAGCGGGTAGGTAGCTATCAGTTCCGTCAGACCGTCATGCAGTGCTGTCAGCAGATTTCCATGAATATGGACTATTCCCAGCGCCTGCAGTTGCTCAATTTCCTCGTCATCATCTCGCAGGCCGATGGCCGTGTCGATGCCTCTGAGGTCACTGCCATGAAGGAGTGCGCCCAGTGGATGCAGATGTCTGCCGATGAAGTCGACTCCATGCTGGGCTTGGGCAAGGACGATTTAGAGTCTGCCTACAAGGTACTCGGTGTCTCCCCCAATGCTACCGACGATGAGCTGAAGCGCGCCTACCGAAAACTCGCCCTCGAGCACCATCCCGATAAAGTAGCAGCCTTGGGCGAAGACATCCGCAAGGCCGCCGAGAAGAAGTTCCAGGAAATCAATGCCGCCAAGGACAAGATTTGGAAAGCCCGTGGGCTGTAGCGTCACGCCTCGCCCTTATTCAGGTCAAAGGGCGCTATGGGACCCATTTGCTGACTGGGAATGCGGATAGGTCCAAACTCTTTCTCGTAGCGCATGATATTCTCCTGAAGGGCACCCAGCAGACGCTTGGCATGCTCTGGAGCCAGAATCACCCGACTCTTTACCTGCGCTTTCGGTACCCCTGGCAACACCCTCGCAAAGTCGATGACAAAATCACTGCTCGAATGCGTGATGATGGCAAAATTAGCATATTCACCCTGAGCCACATCCTGTGGCAATTCCAATTGCAGACCCTGCTGCTCTTTGTTGTTCTCGTTCATACTCATTTTATTTTTTATTCTTTTATTTTTTTATTCTTTTATTTTTTTATTCTTTTATTTTTTTATTCTTTTATTTTTTTATTCTTTTATTTTTTCAATGCAAAGATAGTAAAAATTCGGCAAAATACCAAATGTTTTTGGGTATTATTCATCTTTACCCAAACCTCACAGGTGTTACATAATAGAGTAGGGGACCGACAGATTTTCTGTCAGTCCCCACTTTCTTTACGCCATGCAACTTGTGACTCCCATCGTGGTTGCGATTGCCGTCAGTATGCTTATCAGCAACTGAATCAGCCATTTCCATGTCTCCTTTTTCATATTTCCTCCTTTTCTTTAATCCTATTTCCGCTGAAGCGAAGCGCCCGAAGGCGCTATCGCTTAATCCCCAGTGCCCGCAGGCTTCTCCTCCTTCGGCGCCTCATAGTCCGTCGCCTCCTCGAAGGTGATATCGCCCAGCATGGCCACAGCAGCACGGGTGACGCCATTCTGCGTCGAGGTGGTATACTCGGGCTGGAACAGGATGCGGGGACTCAGCGTCGAGGCGGTCAGGTCCTTCGCGTCCTCGAAACCACCGCGCTTATTGCGCAGTCCGCACTTGAAAATGCCCACATTCTCAATCTTCACCTTCTCGCCCAGTCCGATGAAATGGCGCAGGGCGTAGCCCAGCTCGTCCAGCACGGCGATGCAGTCCGAACGCTTCACCGAAGCCTGGGTCTGGATGAAGTCCGCCAGCTGTCGCGTGGTGATGTGCTTCTGGTTATAAACCGCTTTCGCGTAGAACTTGCCATAGCCAAGGGCCTTAGGACTTGTCTGCTTTTTCTTAATAAATTTCTGACTCATGATACTAAATTTTTAAAGTTCGCTCGACCTTCGGTCGCTTTGTACCTTCAGGTCAAAGAATTACTAAAGATTGGTGTTTCTCACGTTTGTCTCTCTCGCCGAGCCGCTTCTCACTATCCGCCGAGCGCGTCCGCTGCTAGTCCCGAGCCTATGCGCATCTTGTCCCGTTCCTATCGGCAGGTGGTGCCGAGCCGCTCCGTCTGATTGACAATGTCAAGTGAAGTGCAAGGCGAATGCAGAGCCGAGCTCGCTCAAGCTATGCTGAGCCGCAGCCTTCACTCGCGATGCATCTCAAATGCATTGCAAAGGTACGAAGAAATCGGGACGCTGGCAAATATTCGCGCCAAAAACCATCATTTTTGAGGGGTATTTTTCGCCCATTTTTTTCAAAAAATCATCCTGACGGGTTGGGCAGGATATTATTAGAAGGAGATTGATAGCTGAACCCTAAAATCGATTGAATTTGTTATTTTGTTACTTGTTACTTTGTTACTTTTTCCCGTTTTCGAAAAGTTCAAGAAGAAAACAATACTTATATATAATATATATATTATATATAAGTATTAAATATATTAACAATTAATTCTTTACACCATCTTCTTTCCCTTCCATTTCCATTCAATCCATAAAAATATGGCAAAAAATAACAAAGTAACAAATAACAAATAACAAATAACATTTTTCCCTTTAACTCTTGCACTTCAAAGGTACTCTCGCTCGAAAATATCCAAATAAATTTGGTATTTTGCTCACTTATTCGTACCTTTGCACACTAAATTAAATAAGGTAATATGTTTGAGAACTTAAGTGATAGACTTGAACGGTCGTTCAAGATACTGAAAGGTGAGGGAAAAATCACCGAGATTAACGTTGCCGAGACGCTGAAAGATGTGCGCAAGGCGCTGTTGGATGCGGACGTGAACTACAAGGTGGCCAAGACATTTACGGACACCGTGAAGCAGAAGGCTATGGGTATGAACGTGCTGACAGCCGTGAAACCCAGTCAGCTGATGGTGAAGATAGTGCACGACGAGCTGGCCGAGCTGATGGGCGGCAAGGCCGTGGAACTGAAACTGGAGGGTAGGCCAGCCATCATCCTGATGTCGGGTCTGCAGGGTTCTGGTAAGACGACGTTCAGCGGTAAGTTGGCCAACATGCTGAAGCAGAAGCAGCACAAGAATCCACTGCTGGTGGCTTGCGACGTGTATCGTCCGGCTGCTATACAGCAGTTGCACGTGGTGGGCGAGAGCGTAGGCGTGGACGTGTATTCTGAGCCTGAGAACAAGAACGTGGTGGAGATAGCCCAGAACGCTATCCGCGAGGCTAAGCAGAAGAATTATAACGTGGTGATCATCGATACCGCTGGTCGATTGGCCGTGGACGAGGAGATGATGAACGAGATAGCCACGCTGAAGGAGGCCGTACAGCCCGACGAGACGCTGTTTGTAGTGGACTCGATGACGGGTCAGGACGCTGTGAACACGGCGAAGGAGTTTAACGACAGGTTGGACTTTGACGGCGTGGTACTGACAAAACTGGATGGTGATACGCGCGGTGGTGCTGCACTGAGCATCCGCACCGTGGTGACGAAGCCTATCAAGTTTGTGGGTACGGGCGAGAAGATGGAGGCTATCGATGTGTTCCACCCTGAGCGCATGGCCGACCGCATCTTGGGCATGGGCGACATCGTCAGTCTGGTGGAGCGCGCCCAGCAGCAGTTTGACGAGGAAGAGGCGAAGCGCCTGGAGAAGAAAATCCGCAAGAACAAGTTTGACTTTGACGACTTCATGGGTCAGATTCAGCAAATCAAGAAGATGGGTAACATCAAGGACCTGGCTTCGATGATTCCTGGAGTGGGCAAGGCGCTGAAGGATGTGGACATAGACGACAATGCATTCAAGGGTATTGAGGCTATTATCAACTCGATGACGCCGAAGGAGCGTGCCAACCCTGACATCATCAACCAGAGCCGCAGACTGCGCATAGCCAAGGGCTCAGGTACGAAGATTGAGGAGGTGAACCGACTGATGAAGCAGTTTGACCAGACGCGCAAGGTGATGCGCATGGTGGCTGGCGGAGGCAACTCGAAGATGATGCAGATGGCCAACATGATGAGAGGGAAAAAACCGTTTTAAGATATGCAACTGATTGATGGAAAAGCAACGGCAGCAGCGATCAAGGCTGAAATTGCCGAAGAGGTGAAAGAGATTATGGCGAAGGGTGGGAAACAACCACACCTGGCTGCCGTGCTGGTGGGTCACGATGGTGGCTCGGAGACGTATGTGAAGAACAAGGTGCTGGCGTGTGAGGCCTGTGGCTTCAAGAGCACACTGATTCGCTTTGAGGATAACATTACGGAAGAGGAACTGCTGGCGTGTGTGGATAAGTTGAACAAGGACAACGACGTGGATGGTTTCATTGTGCAGCTGCCCTTGCCGAAGCACATTGACGAGCAGAAGATTATCGAGGCGATAGACTACCGTAAGGATGTGGACGGATTTCATCCCATCAACGTGGGTCGTATGGCTATCGGTCTGCCTTGTTTCATCTCGGCTACTCCGTTGGGAATCATCACGTTGCTGAAGAGATACAACATCGAGACAAGTGGTAAGAAGTGCGTGATTCTGGGTCGCTCGAACATCGTGGGTAAGCCCATGGCGCAGCTGATGATGCAGAAGCAGTATGGCGACGCAACGGTGACCGTTTGCCACTCGCGCTCGAAGACGCTGAAGGAGGAATGTCGTGAGGCTGACATCATCATAGCAGCCATCGGACAGCCTGACTTCGTGACAGCGGATATGGTGAAAGAGGGTGCCGTCATCGTGGACGTAGGTACCACGCGCGTGCCTGATGCTACGAGGAAGAGCGGTTTCCGCCTGAACGGCGACGTGAAGTTTGACGAGGTGGCCGAGAAGTGCTCGTACATCACGCCCGTGCCGGGTGGAGTAGGGCCCATGACCATCTGTTCGCTGATGAAGAATACACTGGCCGCAGGAAAGAAAGAGTACTATAAATAATGCATAATTCATAATGCATAATAATGACTGCAGAGGAGTATTATCAGAAAGGTAACGAATACCGGAAGGAGTCGAAATGGCACGAAGCCATCAACTGCTATATTCAGGCCATCGAGCTGGACCCAGAGAGTCCGGCGGTAGAGGCTAAGCGCATGTTGGACGACATCATGGCTTTCTACTGCAAGGATATGTATAATCCATAATTTAAAAATATATAAGTATGGCAAAAATGAAAGGTGCTATTGTGGTGGATACCGAGAGGTGCAAGGGATGTCAGCTGTGCATCATTGCTTGCCCTCAGAAGGTGATTGCCCTGGCCAACAAAGTGAATCTGCACGGCTACCCCTATGTGGAGGCTGTCAACGAAGAGGCCTGCGTGGGCTGTGCTTCGTGTGGCATTGTCTGCCCAGACGGATGTATCACCGTGTATCGTAAAAAAATGGAGGAGTAAACTATGGCAGAAGAGAGAGAAGTTGTATTGATGAAAGGCAACGAGGCAATCGCCCACGCTGCTATTCGATGCGGATGCGACGGCTATTTCGGCTATCCTATTACTCCGCAGAGTGAAGTGATTGAGACGCTGGCTGAGCTGAAGCCTTGGGAAACCACTGGTATGCAGGTGGTGCAGGCTGAGAGTGAGCTGGCATCGATTTACATGGTCTATGGCGCCGCAGGTGCTGGTAAGCGTGCGATGACCTCATCGTCATCACCTGGTATCGCCTTGATGCAGGAAGGTATCACCTACATGGCTGGTGCTGAGGTGCCAGGTGTGTTTGTGAACGTGCAGCGTGGCGGTCCTGGTCTGGGTACCATCCAGCCTTCGCAGGGTGACTATTTCCAGGCTACGCGCGGTGGTGGTAATGGTGACTACAAGGTGATTGTGCTGGCTCCGTCAAGTGTTCAGGAGATGGCCGACTTCGTAGACCTGGCCTTCGAATTGGCGTTTAAGTATCGCAACCCTGCCATGATTCTGAGCGACGGTGTGATCGGTCAGATGATGGAGAAGGTGGTATTGCCTCCATTCAAGCCCCGTCGTACGGACGAGGAGGTGATTAAGCAGTGTCCTTGGGCTTCTACTGGTAAGCCAAAGAACAGAGAGCGTGTGGTCATTACATCGCTGGAGCTGAAGCCTGAAATCATGGAGCAGCGCAACTTGGCACTGCAGGAGAAATATCGCAAGATTCAGGAGAACGAGGTGCGCTTTGAAGAGCAGCAGATGGACGATGCTGAGTATGCTATCGTAGCATTCGGTAGTGCCGCCCGTATCGCTGAGAAGAGCGTAGAGATTGCCCGCGAGCAGGGTATCAAGGTGGGCTTGTTCCGTCCTATCACGCTGTTCCCATTCCCTGAGAAGCAGATTGCTGCACTCTCGAAGAAGGTGAAGGGTATTCTCGTAGCTGAAATCAACGCTGGACAGATGGTACAGGATGTGCGCTTGGCTGTCAACGGTGCTGTGCCCGTAGAGCAGTTCGGACGTCTGGGTGGTATCGTGCCTGATCCTGAGGAAATTGTTGAAGCACTTAAAAAGGTAATGTAAGATTATGGATAGAAATCAAATAGTTAGTCCAGAGAACATCGTCTGCAAAAAGCCGACGCTGATGAACGACAACAACATGCACTACTGCCCAGGCTGTAGTCACGGTGTGGTGCATAAGCTCATTGCCGAAGTCATCGAAGAGATGGGCATGGAAGACAAGGCCGTAGGTGTATCGCCTGTAGGCTGCGCCGTCTTCGCGTACAATTATATAGATATAGACTGGCAGGAGGCTGCCCACGGTCGTGCGCCCGCACTGGCTACGGGTATCAAGCGCTGCTGGCCTGACCGCTTGGTGTTCACCTATCAGGGTGATGGCGACTTGGCTTGTATCGGTACTTGCGAGACCATTCACGCCCTGAACCGTGGCGAGAACATCGTCATCGTATTCGTCAACAATGCCATCTATGGTATGACGGGTGGACAGATGGCGCCCACGACGCTGATTGGTCAGAAGACCTCTACTTGTCCTTACGGTCGTGACCCAGAGATTCACGGCTATCCTCTGAAGATTGCCGATATCGCTGCCCAGCTGGAGGGTACTTGCTATGTGACTCGCCAGAGCGTAGAGTCGGTAGGTTCTATCCTGAAGGCTAAGAAGGCGCTGCGCAAGGCGTTCGAGGCTTCGATGGCTGGCAAGGGTTCTTCGTTGGTAGAGTTTGTTTCAACCTGCAACAGTGGTTGGAAGCTGACTCCCGCTAAGGCTAACGAATGGATGAAGGAGAACATGTTCCCCTTCTATCCTAAAGGTGACCTCAAAGATACCACGGGCGAGAAGTAAGATGTAAGAAGTAAGACGTAAGAAGTTATGAAAAAAGAAATAATTATTTCGGGTTTCGGAGGTCAGGGCGTGCTCTCCATGGGTAAGATTCTGGCCTATAGTGGACTGATGGAGGATAAAGAGGTGACTTGGATGCCTGCCTACGGTCCTGAGCAGCGTGGTGGTACAGCCAACGTGACGGTGATTGTGAGCGACGAGCGCATTTCTTCGCCCATCCTCAGCAAATACGATATTGCTGTAGTGCTGAACCAGCCTTCGCTGGAGAAGTTTGAGCCGAAAATCAAGCCTGGTGGCATCCTGATCTACGATGGCTTTGGCATCATCAAAAAGCCTACGCGTAAGGACATCACCGTGTATGAGATTAACGCCATGGACAAGGCTGCCGAGATGAAGAACGGCAAGGTGTTCAACATGATTGTGTTGGGCGGACTGCTGAAGATTGCCCCAGTGGTTAGTACCAATGGCGTAGAAAAAGCGCTCAAGAAAACACTGCCTGAACGTCACCACGATTTGATTCCTCTGAATATGCAGGCCATCGAAGAGGGTGGTAAGATTATCACTTTAGTAGGCTAAGACATCCCATAGGTCCCGGATGCGTTGCTCCGGGTCCCATTTCTTATCGAAAGTCCAGAGTGCCGTGACCCCATGGAACTCTGGCTTTTAATAAATAATGTTAAGTGGGAAGACGGGTATCTCTCGCGCGTACCTTATATTATTATAATATAAAAAAGACGGCATAAGGGTTGTAGGAAAGTGTATACATAACGCACAATGTAAGTCATGTTTACGTCAAAATGAGGTGTTTTTGGCCCTATTTTAGTCGAAAAGGTTAAAAAATGAACGATTTTTGTTAGATTTTTGCGAAAAAACTTGGAGCGTATGAATATTTTTTGTTACTTTGCACCCGCAAATAAGAAAATTTTAGTTAAAGCTTAAAAAAGTAGAAAACTTAAGGTAGTAATTTTTATAATTTAGTAAAAAGATGAAAAAGTTATTTTTAATGCTCGCTGCCGGCTTTATGGCAGTTTCTGCAAATGCACAGAACACAGCAATCACCTCTAACAAGGCTGGTGATAACTGGTACATTGGTGTCAACGCTGGTGTTGCTACTCCTCAGCAGAAGTTTGGTGACTATGGTTTCTTCAAGGGCTTCGCTCCTAAGCTGGGCGTTCGCGTTGGTAAGAACCTGACAACTGTATTCGGTCTGGCTGCTGATGTTGATTTGTACATGCTCTCTAAGGAGGATTCTAAGTCTCTGATGGGTACTAAGACTTTCGTTGATGGTATGAATGTTGACCTGATGGGAACTTTCAACCTGAGCAACCTCTTCGCTGGTTATCCTGGTGAGCCTCGCACTTTTGAGGTGATTGCTCTTACCGGTCTGGGTTGGACTCATGCTTTTGGAACAGCTAATAAGTCAAACGCTATCAACGCTAAGGCTGGTTTGGATTTCACTTTCAATCTGGGTGCTAACAAAGCTTGGCAGATTTACATTGAGCCTGCTGTAATTTATGGTCTGGAGCATTGGGGTCGTTCTAATATCTTGACTGAAGGTAGTGACTTCAAGTTCGATTCTCGTGCTGCTCTGTTCCAGTTGAGCGCTGGTTTCAACTACAAGTTCGGTAACAGCAACGGTACTCACAACTTCGCTAAGGCTCAGCTCCGCGACCAGGCCGAGATTGATGGTCTGAACGCTAAGATCAATGAGCTCCGCGCTGACAACAACGCTAAGGATGGTCAGCTCTCAGCTAAGGATCAGCAGATCGCTGACCTGAAGAAGAAGCTCGCTGACTGCGAGGCTCGTCCTCAGACAGCTGCTGTTGTTGAGAAGACTGAGAACGTTCTGCAGCCACACGTAATCTTCCGTCAGGGTAAGAGCACTATCGATCCTGCTCAGTATGCTAGCATCGAGATGGTTGCTAAGTATATGAAGAACCACAAGGACGCTAAGGTTAAGGTTCAGGGCTATGCTTCACCCGAGGGTAAGGCTGAGTTCAACCAGAAGCTTTCTGAGAAGCGTGCTGAGGTTGTTAAGAACGCTTTGGTTAAGAGATATAAGATTGCTGCTGACCGCATCACTATCGAGGGTCTTGGCGCAACCGATAAGCTCTCTTCTGAGAACGACTTCAACCGCGTAGCTATGTTCGTTGATACCACTAAGTAATCAATAAACAATAGAATAAAGAAATCCCTGCAGATTTGGTTCTGTGGGGATTTTTTTTGTGTTTTATTTTGCATTTCGCTCGTTTATTCGTATCTTTGCAGAGTATATTACTAACTAAGACGCATGATGAAAACAAAACTCCTTCTTGCAGTACTGCTATTCAGTCAGATGGCTGTGGCTCAGATACGACGTGAAATCAACTTGAAAACATGGGATTTTTCTCGTGACAATCAATCGTGGACAAAAGTGGACATCCCTCACGACTGGGCGATAGCGGGTCCTTTCGATAAGAAATGGGATTTGCAGAAAGTAGCCATTGCTCAGAATGGTGAGACGGAGGCTTCTGAGAAGTCAGGACGTAGTGGCGCTCTGCCCTGGATAGGCGAAGGGTGGTATAAGACCAGTATCGACGTGCCTGCAGGCTATGAGGCTGCTGAACTCGTGTTCGACGGGGCTATGGCTGACCCTCATGTCTTCATTAACGGGCAAGAGGCAGGGCATTGGGCATATGGTTATAATGCCTTCCGCATAGACGCTACCCCTTTTCTGAAAGCAGGAAAGCTGGACATCAGCGTGCATCTGCAGAACGTGGAGGAGAGCTCGCGCTGGTATCCTGGTGCAGGATTATATCGTCCTGTCACATTGATATTGAAGCAAAAGGCGCATTTTGACGATTGGAGTCTTTATGCCCGTACGATAAGTATCGAAAAAGATAAAACCATCGTCGAGGTGGAGGGTAGGACAGTGAACGCTCGTGGCATGCACGTATTCTTGCAGCTTACGAGCCCTGATGGACGAAAGGCAAACAACGAGGTGCGTATTGAGCACGATGGAAAGTTCTATGCAAAGTTCGTGTTAAGGAATCCGCAGCTTTGGACGCCAGAAACGCCTAATCTTTATACGCTGAATGTTTGGCTGAGTGATATGAAGAACATGCAAAGGATGGACAGCAAGACGATGAAGATTGGTGTCCGTACCGTTCGCATAGATCGTGAGCATGGCTTCCAGTTGAATGGTAAGACGCTGAAACTGAAGGGCGTTTGTCTGCACCACGACCTGGGTCCCTTGGGCGCTGCAATCAACAAGACGGCGCTGATTCGTCAGATTAAGATGATGAAGGCGATGGGATGTAATGCCATTCGTACGTCGCACAATATGCCATCTACTTGGCAGATGGAACTCTGTGATTCGCTGGGCATGATGGTGATGGCTGAATCGTTTGATATGTGGATTTATCCGAAGTGCAAGAATGGCTATGCTCGCCATTTCCGCGAGTGGGCTATGAAGGATATCACCAACCTTATTCTGAACCACAGAAACCATCCTTCTATCGTGATGTGGTCGATAGGCAACGAGATTCCAGAGCAGTGGAGCGAGGAAGGTCGCCAACTGAGCATTCAGTTGCAAGGACTCTGTCACGCTCTTGATCCTACACGTACCGTGACTCAGGGTCTTGACAATCCGGATGGAGCCATTAAAGGAGGCACGCCTCAGGCTATGGATGTTCCTGGTTTCAACTATCGCATACACAAGTATGCTGAGGGTATCAAGCGCTTGCCTCAAGGTTTCCTGTTGGGTTCAGAAACCTGCTCTACCGTTTCATCGCGTGGCGTCTATAAGTTCCCTGTAGTTCCTGACGACAATGGGCGCTATTCCTCATGGTGTGATCAGTACGACCCCAATGCCATCAAGACGGCTGATGGACAATGTTCTGGCTATGATGTGGAGTATTGTCCTTGGTCAAATCTGCCTGATGACGATTGGCGTTGGCAGGATGATTACGATTGGGTGATTGGTGAGTTTGTATGGACGGGCTATGACTACTTGGGCGAGCCTTCTCCTTACGATGAATACTGGCCTGCACGCTCCAGCTATTTTGGCATCTGCGACTTGGCTGGTCTGCCTAAGGACCGTTACTATTTGTACAAGAGTCATTGGAACAAGCAGGAGCATACCGTTCACTTGTTACCTCATTGGACGTGGCCTGACCGCAAGGGCAAGGTAACGCCAGTTTATTGTTATACCGATGGCGTTGAGGGCGAACTCTTTGTGAATGGTAAGTCGCAGGGCAGAATCCGTAAAAATCCTGCCGAGCGCTTGGATCGTTATCGCCTGCGCTGGAATGATGTGAAGTATGAGCCAGGCGAAATCAAGGTGGTGGTTTATGATGAGCAAGGCAACAAGATTGGCGAGGATGTGCGCAAGACTGCTGGCAAACCCGTGCAATTGGTGGCTCAGGCTGAAACCAGCGAGCACAAGGCTGATGGCGAGGATTTGATATATATCCGCGTGAGTGTGAACGATAAGAACGGAACACCTGTACCCACTTGTCAGGAGGGCTTGACGTTCAGCGTGAGTGGTGAGGCTCAGTTCGAGGCCGTCTGCAATGGTGATGCTACCTCGCTCGAATCGTTCAAGCAGCCTAAGATGAAGCTCTTTAATGGCGAGCTAGTTGTGATATTACGTCCAACCCAAAAGGCTGGAAATGTAACGTTGACAGTAAAGGATCAGCGAGGCAAAATGAAACCTGCAATCCTTTATATTACAACCAAATAATGGAACTACGGATTAACGAAACTACGAAATGAAGAAAACATTTGCGATAGGACTGCTCGTTTTCGTAGTCCTGACCATTCAGGCTCAAGAGCCCTTCTGGTTGGGTGCTGACATCAGTGGAACAACAGAGCTAGAGGCCAAGGGTAAGCAACTGCGAAACTCGAAGGGCGAACCTCGCGAGAATACAGCATTGATGCGTGAATTGGGCTTGAATGCCGTTCGTTTGCGCGTCTGGGTGAATCCTGTGGAACATGGCAACTTCTGCAACAAGGAAGATGTGGTGCGTATGGCTATGCGAGCCAAAGATTGGGGTATGGCGCTGATGATTGACTTCCACTATAGCGACTGGTGGGCTGACCCTGGACAGCAGAACATTCCAGTGCAATGGAAATCAATGACTTACGAGGAAATGAAGCTGGCTCTGGCGAATCATACCCGCGAGGTTCTGGAAGCTATCAAAGAGGCTGGGGTAGACGTTCGTTGGGTGCAGGTGGGTAATGAAACCACGCATGGTTTCCTTTGGCCTGTAGGTCGTGCAGAGGAGAATATGCGCCAATATGCTGGTTTGACGGATGCTGGTTATCAGGCTGTCAAAGCAGTCTATCCCAAGGCCATTGTTATCATCCATCTGGACGGAGGTTGCGACCCCAAGCGCTACGACTTCATCTTCGATGGGTTGAAGAAGTATAAAGCCCGTTTCGACATGATTGGCCTGAGCGTCTATCCCTATTGGGATGTGAAGGCAAATCTTACAAAGTCGTGGCAAGAAACCATTGAGAAATTCACTGCCAACATTAATCGCATGTGGACGAAATACCACAAGCCACTAATGGTGGTCGAGGCAGGTGTGGAAGTCAAGAAACCCGTTGAGGGTAAGCAGATTATGTCTGCCATCATCCATGCTTCCAAGAACAATACCAATGGTCATTGCAAGGGTGTATTCTACTGGGCTCCTGAGCTTGAAGGGCATTATCCCCTGGGCGCCTTCCAAGATGGTAAACCCACCATCATCATGGATGCTTTCAAGGATTAGAAGTTTCAAGTCGTGGAATATATATTTCAGGTCCTGGAATATATATTCCAAGGCCTGAAATATTATTTTCTACGTTACAAAGATTTTTTTCTTTGGATTCTGCATCATTCCTCCACAAGTAGTCGCAAATACTCCAAGAGTAAATGAAAATACTCCGAGAGTAATTCAGATTACTCCGAAAGTAACTATCATTTACTCGAAATAATTTGGCTTTTTGCTTTCTTATTCGTACCTTTGCACCCATATTGCTTATAATGAGATAACTTTGAAGCTAAATTAGAGATATGAAACATCCATTGCGTAGTGCGGTATGCACGGAAGGAAGAAGAATGGCAGGAGCGCGAGCACTCTGGGTAGCCACAGGTATGAAGCATAAGCAGTTTGGTAAGCCGATTATCGCCATTGTCAATTCGTTCACGCAGTTTGTGCCTGGTCATACGCATCTGCATGAGATTGGTCAGATAGTTCGCAAAGAGATAGAGAAAATGGGCTGCTATGCCGCTGAGTTCAATACCATTGCCATTGACGATGGTATTGCGATGGGACATGATGGCATGTTGTATAGTCTTCCGAGTCGCGACATCATTGCCGATAGCGTAGAATATATGGTAAATGCGCACAAGGCAGATGCCATGATTTGCATTTCGAACTGCGACAAAGTGACCCCAGGTATGCTGATGGCTTCGATGCGCCTGAACATTCCAACGGTGTTCTGCTCAGGAGGACCTATGGAGGCTGGACGCTGGCGTGGCGAGAATGCCGACCTGATAACAGCGATGGTGAAAGGTGCAGATCCTTCTGTCACCGACGAGGAGATGAAGGAGATTGAGGAATGTGCTTGTCCTGGTTGCGGTTCATGCTCTGGCATGTTTACTGCCAATTCGATGAACTCGCTGACAGAGGCCATCGGACTCTCACTTCCAGGTAATGGAACCATATTGGCAACTCATACCAACCGCGTAGAGTTGTTCAAGCAAGCAGCTCGTCAGGTGGTGAAGAATGCTTTTGCATACTATGAGAATGGCGACGAGAGCGTATTGCCTCGTAACATTGCTACCCGCAAGGCTTTCCTGAATGCCATGTCGTTGGATATTGCGATGGGTGGTTCGACGAATACCGTTCTCCATCTGTTAGCTGTGGCGCAAGAGGCTGGTGCCGATTTCACCATGAAGGATATCGACGCTTTGAGTCGTAAGGTCCCCTGCCTCTGCAAGTTAGCTCCAAATACACAAAAATACAGTGTGCAGGAGTGCGGACGCGCTGGTGGCATCTTGGGTATCATGAACGAACTCAGCAAGGGTGGTCTGATTGATGGCTCTGCGCCTCGTGTGGACGGTATGACACTGGGCGAAGCGATGAAGGCTTACGATATTACTAGTAATACTAGCAGAACTAGTAATACTAGTATTTATTATACTGCTCCAGGCAATCGCTTCTCTACGAAGATGGGTTCGCAGTCGGAAGAGTGGGGCACGCTGGATACTGATCGTGCCAATGGTTGTATTCGCGACCTCGAACACGCTTACACCAAGGATGGTGGTTTGGCTGTGCTCTTTGGCAATATTGCGCAGGATGGTTGCGTGGTGAAGACTGCTGGCGTGGATGAGAGTCTCTGGCACTTCGAAGGTCCTGCAGTAGTCTTCGACTCACAGGAAGACGCCTGCGAGGGAATCCTTGGTGGTAAGGTGAAGAAAGGCGACTGCGTGGTGATAACCCACGAAGGTCCGAAGGGCGGTCCTGGTATGCAGGAGATGCTTTATCCCACCTCTTATATCAAGAGTATGCACATGGGTAAGGAGTGTGCGCTGATTACCGATGGACGCTTCTCTGGTGGTACGTCAGGTTTGAGCATCGGACATATCTCGCCAGAAGCTGCTGCTGGTGGTAACATTGGCAAGATTAAGGATGGCGACATCATTGTGATAGACATTCCTAATCGTTCTATCAATGTGAAACTGAGCGACGAGGAACTGGAGGCTCGTCCGCAACAGCCCATGAAGCGCAATCGCGTGGTTAGCAAGGCGCTTCGAGCTTACGCTCAAAGTGTATCCTCTGCTGACAAGGGAGGTGTAAGAATTATAGACTAGAATATCTAGAACCACTAGAACATCTAGAATAATAATAGAATAATATGAGAGATAGAATTACAGGAGCGAAAGCGCTGATGCGAGCCTTGCAGGCTGAAGGGGTAAAAACCATCTTTGGTTACCCTGGAGGTTCTATCATGCCCGTTTATGATGCGCTGTTCGACTACACACGAGGTGAAAAGAAGTGTTTTGACCATATATTGGTGCGACATGAACAAGCTGCCACGCACGCTGCAGAGGGCTATGCCCGAGTGAGTGGCGAGGTGGGCGTAGCTTTGGTAACCAGCGGTCCTGGTGCCACGAACACCCTGACGGGTGTGGCTGATGCCATGTTGGACTCAACGCCTATGGTGGTGATTGCCGGCCAGGTGGCTATTGGCGCACTGGGTACGGATGCTTTCCAAGAAGTTGACCTTGTGGGTGTGGCTCAGCCAATCTCCAAATGGAGTTATCAGATTCGTCATGCTGAGGATGTGGCATGGGCCGTTAGTCGTGCGTTCTATATCGCCCGCAGTGGTCGTCCTGGTCCTGTGGTGCTCGACTTCCCTCGTAATGCACAAGTGGAGGAGATAGACTGGGAGCCAAAGAAGGTGGATTTCATCCGTTCTTATGTGGCATATCCCAAGTTGAATATGGATGCTGTTCGCGAGGCTGCTGAACTCATCAATAATGCCAAGAAGCCCTTGGCACTTGTTGGTCAGGGAGTAGAATTAGGAAATGCACAGGAAGAACTGAAAGCATTCTTGGAGAAAGCTGATATTCCTGCTGGTCGCACCATGTTAGGTCTGAGTGCATTGCCCTCTAATCATCCGCTGAATGTGGGTATGCTGGGTATGCATGGCAACTATGCCGTCAACTTGAAAGAACAGGAGTGCGACGTGCTGATAGCCATTGGCATGCGTTTTTCGGATCGTGTGACGGGAAATACGAAGACATATGCCAAGCAGGCCAAGATTATTCATCTGGATATTGACAAGAGCGAGATTGACAAGAACGTGAAGACCGATTTGGCTGTCATTGCAGATTGCAAGGAGTCGTTGCCCGCTATTACTGCATTGCTGAATAAGAATGAGCATCAGGTGTGGCGCGAATCTTTCAAGGAACTGGACCAGAAAGAGCGTGAGAAGGTAATAGAACCTGCCATCCATCCCAAGGAAGGTCCGCTGCTGATGGGTGAAATCGTGAATGCTGTGGCAGAGCAGGCTCCTGAAGGAACAGTGCTTGTAACGGATGTTGGTCAGAACCAGTTGTTTGCCACCCGCTATTTCAAATACCACCAGAAGCGCAGCATCTGTACCAGTGGTGGACTGGGTACAATGGGTTATGGAATGCCTGCAGCCATTGGAGCTACGTTTGCCACCGACCGTACCGTTTGTTGCTTTATGGGTGATGGTGGTTTCCAGATGTGTATTGAGGAATTGGGTACCATCATGGAACAACAGGCTCCTGTGAAGATGATTCTCATGAACAACCACTACCTCGGCAATGTGCGTCAGTGGCAGGATATGTTCTGGATGCGTCGTAAGTCGTTTACCAAGATGATGAATCCCAACTACGAGCTGATAGCCAAGGGCTACGGCATTGCCTATGAGGCAGTTACGGACCGCAAGAACTTAGCTGCTGCTGTAGAGAAGATGTTGGCGACAAAAGGCCCGTTCATCTTGGAATGCGCCATCAAGGAGGATGATGACGTACTGCCAATGACACCTCCAGGTATGAATGTGGATGATATGATGCTAGAAATATAATATGGAAGAGAAGAAGAAATTATATACGCTGCTGGTTTATTCAGAGAACATTGCTGGTATTCTGAATCAGATAACCGCTGTGTTCACCCGTCGTCAGGTGAATATTGAGAGTCTGAACGTGTCGGCCTCCAGCATTGAGGGTGTTCATAAATACACCATTACTGCGTGGAGCGATGAAGACCAGATTATCAAGATTACCAAGCAGATAGAAAAGAAGATAGATGTCGTTAAGGCTAACTACTTCACAGACGATCAGTTGTTTATCCGTGAATCAGGACTCTATAAGCTCTCTACGGAGAGTGTGTTGCAGAATCCTGAGATTTCGCGTACCATCCGTCGCAACGATGCCAGTATTATGGAGGTGAATCCCACCTATACCGTTGTGATGAAGAATGGACGCACGGATGATATCATATCGCTGTATCATGCCCTGAACGAGTTTGGTTGCGTGCTTCAATATACTCGAAGCGGACGTATTGCTGTTACTCGTGGTACTCAGGAGCAGGTTAGCGAATTCTTAGAGGAAAGGGAGAACTTGCATGAATAAGGTTGGTTGTTATTCTTTCCTTGCTGAGCCGTTCCACTGTGATTTCAGTGGACGTCTCTTTATGGGACATCTGGGTAACCACATGCTGAATGCTGCTGATTTCCATTCAACGGACCGTGGCTTTGGTATGAAGTATCTCATGACCATCAATCGTTCATGGGTACTTTCACGTTTGGCTATCGAGATGGACGAGATGCCCCAGCAATACACGAAGTTTAATGTGGAAACGTGGGTGGAGAGTGCTATGCGCTACTTTACTTCGCGTAATTTCGCTGTTATCGGAGAAGACGGAAAAACCTATGGCTTTGGACGTAGTATCTGGGCAATGATTGATACAGAGAGTCGTCAGCCTACAGATATCCTAGCCATTCACGATGGTGCCATCAACCAGTGGATAGAGAAAGATAAGGAATGTCCTATTGACAAGGGTGGGCGAGTGAAGATGAGCGATAATGCCCAATTGGTTCGAACCATCGATACCTATTATAATGATGTAGATATCAATGGGCATATCAATAGCGTGAAATATATCGAACACGTGCTCGACCTTTGGACGTTGGACTGGTATCGTACGCACCAGATTAAGCGTTTTGAGATAGCCTATGTGGCAGAGGCGCATGCTGGTGACCAACTTTCCTTCTATCAAGAACAGACAGGAGAAATGGAGTATTGTGTCCGTATAGTCCGCACGGATGGAACAGAATGCTGTCGTAGCAAGGTTGTTTTCAAATAGTTTGCGATGATATCAGTTGAATCCTTGCATGTAGAGTTTGGCGTTAAACCCCTGTTTACGGATGCCAGTTTCGTGGTCAATGATCGCGACCGTATAGCTCTTGTGGGTAAAAACGGAGCGGGAAAGTCGACGCTGCTGAAAATACTCTGTGGCTTACAGCAACCAACCAGTGGTGTGGTTAGTGTACCTAACGACACCACCATCGGTTATCTGCCTCAGGTCATGATTCTTCAGGACGATACGACTGTTCGTGAAGAGGCGCAGAAAGCCTTTGCTGACATCACGAAGATGAAGGAACGCATAGACCGTATGAACCAGCAGTTAGCGGAACGTACCGATTATGAGAGTGCTGACTACATGGCCTTGGTGGAGAAATTCACCCAGGAACATGAGCGCTACATGATGATGGGGGCTGAGAACTATGAGGCTGAGATAGAACGCACGTTGGTGGGATTGGGATTTGAACGTTCTGACTTCGAACGTCCTACCAGCGAGTTCAGTGGAGGTTGGCGCATGCGTATTGAATTGGCCAAGATTCTTTTGCAGAAACCTGATGTGCTGTTGCTCGACGAGCCTACGAACCATCTGGATATTGAGTCTATACAGTGGTTGGGACAATTCCTGGCGCAGAGCGCTAAGGCTGTGGTGCTGGTTAGTCACGACCGTGCATTTATCAATAATGTGTCTAATCGTACGCTCGAGATTTCTTGCGGTCGTATCGTTGACTACAAGGTGAAGTATGACGAATATGTCACCCTTCGCAAGGAACGTCGAGAACAGCAACTGCGAGCTTATGAGAATCAGCAGAAGGAGATAGCTGATATGCGTCAGTTTATAGAGCGCTTCCGCTATCAAGCAACCAAAGCCGTTCAGGTACAGCAGAAAATCAAGCAATTAGAGAAAATCGTACCCATTGAGATTGATGAGGTTGATAACTCTGCGATGCATTTGAAATTTCCTCCTTGTCTGCGTTCAGGCGATTACCCCATTATTTGCGAAGAGGTAGCCAAGAGCTATGGTTCACATACCGTATTCTCCAATGTCAACCTGACTATCAAACGCGGAGAGAAAGTTGCCTTTGTAGGTAAGAATGGTGAGGGTAAGTCTACTTTGGTAAAATGTATCATGGGTGAGATTCCCTTTGAGGGCAACTTGAAAGTGGGGCACAATATCCAAATAGGCTATTTTGCACAGAACCAAGCGCAATTGCTGGATGAGAGCCTAACGGTATTCCAGACTATAGACTATGTGGCAAAAGGTGATATTCGCTTGAAAATCAATGATATCCTGGGAGCCTTTATGTTTGGTGGTGAAGAATCAGACAAGAAAGTAAAGGTGCTGAGTGGTGGAGAGCGCAGTCGATTGGCTATGATTCGCTTGTTGCTGGAACCTGTTAATCTGTTAATTCTTGATGAGCCTACAAACCATCTGGATATGGCTTCCAAGGATGTGCTGAAAGAGGCCATCCGTGCCTTTGACGGTACGGCTATTGTGGTTTCCCACGACCGTGAGTTCCTCGATGGTCTCGTTACGAAGGTCTATGAGTTTGGTGGTGGTAAAGTGAAGGAACACCTGGGAGGTATCTATGATTTCTTGCAGAGCAGGAATATTTCTGAGCTTTCACAGTTGCAGAGTGCGCCAAATTCGCCTAATACGAGTGTTTCTAGTAGTCCTAGTAGTTCTAGCTCACCAAGTCCCAATGCCCAGAGTTATGCTGAGCGCAAGGAAGAGCAAAAGCGGATACGTAAGGCTGAAAAGGCTGTGGAGGAGTCTGAAAGGAAAATCAGCAATATGGAACGAAGACTGAAAGAACTTGATGATCTGCTGATGAAACCTGAGAACGCCTCAAATATGGAGTTTGTCACAGAGTATACCTCGACAAAGAAAGCACTCGACGAAGAGGTGGAACGCTGGGAACGACTCTCAGAGGAATTGGAAAACATTTCTAATTAATAATAACTAAACAAGATGAAAAAATTACTGATTGTTATGGCATTAACTACAATGACAGTCGCAGCATCAGCACAGCTTCGCTCAGGTATCAACCTGAACGACCTTGATACAAGTGTGCGCCCTGCTGACGACTTCTACGAGTATGCCTGTGGCGGATGGATGAAAGCCAATCCGCTGCCCGCTGCCTATTCACGTTATGGCAGTTTTGACCGTTTGGGTGAAGACAACAACAAACGTATCAATGGTATTCTGAAAGAACTGTTGGAGAACACCTATCCTCAGGGAAGTGTAGAGCAGCAGTTGAGTGACCTTTACAAATTGGCTATGGACTCTGTACGCAGAGAGAAAGATGGCGTTGCTCCAATCATGGACGATTTGAAAGCTTTGGAGAACGCTAAGAACAAGGAGCAGTTGTTTAAGGTGCAACTCGCGATGATGCCTTATGGTGATTCAGAAATCTTTGGTGCCTATATCGGTGCTGACGAGAAGAATGCTACGGAGAATATCCTGAATATCTATCAGAGCGGTCTGACACTTGGACAGAAGGATTATTATCTGGAGAACGATGAGGCTACAAAGAAGATTCGCGAAGCCTACAAGAAGCATATTGTCAATATGTTCCAACTCTTTGGCTTCAAGAAGGGTGCTGCCGAGAAGAAAATGAAAAACATCCTCAAGATTGAGACTGCACTCGCTAAGGTTTCTAAATCTCGTACAGAACTTCGTGATCCTATTGCCAACTATCACAAGATGACTCTCAAGGAGTTTGATGCCAACTATCCCCACTTCCAACTGGAGAAGCAGATGAATGCAAAAGGCATCAAGACCGAATACATTCAGGAGATGGTTGTTGGTCAGCCGGAGTTTATGGCTGCTGCAGACAAAATCTTTGCAGAGATGACTGCTGCTGAATATCGTGACGTGATGGAGTGGGGACTTATCGATTCTGCTACAGGCTATCTGAACGATGCTGTTCGTGCAGAGAACTTCGAATTCTATGGTAAAGTGTTCTCGGGTCGCCAGCAAGATCATCCCCTGTGGCGTCGTGCAACCAATCAGGTGCAGGGCGTTATGGGTGAGGCTTTAGGTCGCATCTATGTGAAGAAGTATTTCCCCGCCTCTTCTAAAGAGCGCATGAAGACTTTGGTAGAGAATCTGCGTATTGCTCTTGGCGAACGTATTGCTGCTCAGGATTGGATGGACGATTCGACGAAAGTGAATGCTCTTTTGAAGCTTAATACTTTCTATGTAAAGATAGGATATCCCGATCGTTGGACAGACATGTCTTCTCTTAAAATTGATGCGAAAAAATCATACTATGAGAATATGAAGGAGTGCGCCCGTTTTTGGACTGCGTGGCGTATCAATCATACAGCTGGAAAACCTGTTGATCGTGATGATTGGCATATGACTCCGCAAACGGTAAATGCATACTATAATCCAACCACCAATGAGATTTGCTTTCCTGCTGGTATTCTGCAAGTTCCGTTCTTTGATGCAACGGCTGACGATGCCTTTAACTATGGCGCAATTGGTGTAGTAATTGGGCATGAAATGACCCATGGATTTGATGACCAAGGTCGTCGCTATGACAAGGATGGAAATATGCATGACTGGTGGACTTCTGAAGATGGAAAGAACTTTACTTTGAGAACTGATAAGTATGCTGATTTCTTCTCAAAGATAAAGGTGCTTCCCGATCTCAATGCGAATGGTCGTCTGACCCTGGGTGAGAACCTTGCTGATCATGGTGGACTTCAGGTAGCTTGGTATGCTTATAAGAACGCAACAAAGCGCAATCCTCTTCCCGTTATTGACGGGTTGACACCTGACCAACGTTTCTTCCTTGCCTATGCTGGTGTTTGGGCAGGCAATATTACGGAGGCTGAAATCCGTAATCGTACCAAGAGCGATCCTCATTCTTTGGGTCGTTTCCGTGTCAATGGAGCCCTGCCTCACATCGACATGTGGTACGATGCTTTTGGTGTTAAAGAAGGCGATAAAATGTTCATTCCAAAGTCGGAACGTCTGCCCCTTTGGTAATGTAATTTGTCAAAATTGATAAAAATGCCGTCGTAAATATAAAATTTACGGCGGTTTTTTTTGTGTTTCTGAAAAAATTATTATCTTTGCAACAATTATACCTACTACTATTATGTTTGATAACAATTCAGATATCGAAAAAACGCAAAGAAGCGTGAGACCTCAGCAGGTTTTTGAGCGTGGCGCACGACCTGAACAAGGTCCTATGCAGATGCAAATGGCTCAAAAGCAAGCTCAGGCTGCAGGTCGCCCGTGTCCTTACTGTGGCGCAATTAACGAACTAGAGGCAATGTTCTGTGCCCGATGTGGTCAACCCATCAGTAAAATGATATGTCCACATTGTGGGGCAGAGATGGACCCTGATGCTGACTTTTGCGAATCGTGTCATCACTATATCAAGAAAGATGTTTGTTCTTTCTGTGGCTCCCATCTTTCAGGTATTGAACCATATTGTCCCGATTGCGGCAGTCCTCGTGGCGGTATCGTTTGTCCCACTTGTCATACCCTGAACGAATTTGCTTTTTGCAAGAAGTGTGGGGCAGCTTTGACGGAAGAAGCCCGTATGTTGGTTAAACAGCTGCAGCTAAATCCTGATTATCAGGAATTGCTTGAAATAGTTCGCGATTACTCCAATCTTGAAAATGCACTTCCCTATAATTCTGAGCGCGATATTGTGCGTGAACAGATGAATGCCAGACTTCGTGAGCGTGTATTGTCTCTCTTGGCTAAGGATGAAGGAATTGAAATTCCTGTCATTCCCAAAGTGGAGTCTAAACGCATGACCCGCGAAGAACTTGAGGAGCAGAAAATGGTCAAGATTAAGATGCTGTCGGCTATCCTTGACAAGTTGGCTGTTGTTCCCACTTCATCACCAGTCAAAGCCCGTAACTTTGCGATGGCTTGCAAACCTCAGGGTGTTCGTTTGGCTTGGGTCTGCAATTACAAGCATGCTATGCATAGCAGTCCTTGTGGATGTGCTAAGCCTCATCTTGGTGGCAAGTGGGTTGTGTTAGGAAAGAATAGTAAAGAAGAAATTAAAGACGACAAATAAAGTTCTATGGACGAGACCATAAGAAAACCAGATATTGGCGCAACCATTCGTGTGGATGCAGCACCGACAAACTCCAAGAGTAATATCGAAACAACGGTAAGACCTGGTAGTGTTGCCGATGACTCACAAGCCGGTGATGGCGATTTTATATTGAAGGGTCGTATCTATCGTGGTATCAAGTGCCTTAGTGATAATTCCGGTGAAGCCCAGGTCTACTTGGTTCATGGTGAAGAGGGGGAAATGGTATTGAAGATATACTATCCCAATTTTACCATCAAGAAGCAGTTGATGCGCATTGTGCAGAACTTCAATATGGAGATGCTGGTTCGTGTTGTTGACTACGGTAAGACTTATGTTGATGGTAAAAATCGCGATTATGAGTTAATGGAATACCTTCGTGGTGGTACGCTGGCTGAATATGATCTGGACGGCAATTTTGTGCAGTTCCGTCGTATTGCCCTTCAAGCTGCTGCTGCTTTGGCTTATTGCCATAACAACAATATCATTCACAAAGATATCAAGCCCAGCAACTATTTTTTCCGTGACAAGGATCATAAGGAGGTTGTTTTGGGTGACTTCGGTATTTCCAGTATCATGGAAGGCGAAGAACGCATGCATAGAACGACTCAGGCTCGTACACCGGTTTTTGCTGCTCCCGAGATGTATACCGACGTGATAGATGGTGAGGTTGAGATAACTCCTTCCGTCGATTTCTATTCACTTGGTATTACGCTGATGTCGCTCTGGTTGGGTGAGAATCCCTTGAGCCAGAATGAGCGTGTCATGATGCGTAAAAAGAATGAAGGACGTCTGCCTCGTATGAACGAACTGCCTGACCGTGTGAAGATGATTATTCAGGGTCTGACAGCCGTTAATCCTCAGAGTCGTTGGGGTTATGAAGAGGTTGAACGCTGGTTCTTGGGTGAGGATGTCAAAGTCGATGTGTCTTCTCCTTTGTTGAAGTATCGCAGTTTCGTAGTCGATCCTGAGCAGAATCTTGTAGCAGATAATGTTCATGAACTTATTCCCTTGTTGCTCGATAATGAGCGATTGGCTATCAGTTACTTATATAACGGACGTATTGCTAGTTGGTTGGAACAGAGTGGAAATGTCAAACTCAGTTCTGCGGTCAAGGATATTGTAACAAATCGTTATCCTGTTGACCAGAGAGCTGGTTTGATGGCTGCTGTTTACGTGATGGAGCCCACTTATCCTTATAAGGATGTTCATGGCAATCTTTGTGATGATATTCATAGTGTTGCTATTTCTGTGCTCAGTTATCAGGAAGAGTATATCCTGGCATTGAGGAATCCAAACGATACTTTGTTCCTGTATATCGAGTCTCATACCAAGGTTGATATCAATCGTGTGCGTGGGTATTTTAATACTGATGATCCATCCGAGATGCGTATTGCTATTTTGAAAACCATCTACGAGATAGATAATGAGATACCTTTCTTGCCTAAATATCCTTCTAATAACCTGACGGAAATCGTTCATTCATTTGGTTATGAGAATTGTTCAGAGGATGAGTGGATCAGTTTGAGCGATGGACGTCTGCTTTCTTGGATGTATAGTCATGAGGACAAGATGGCCTGCGAAGCTCTTCGTATCATGACACAAGGTCAGAAACCTACTCGCTCGTTGGGTTATAGGGTCCTTTATAACATAGATCGTGATGCAGCCTATGACCTTCGTGATGCAGATACTCCACAAAAGGTAGGTGAGATACTTTGCGAACAGATGAGACAATGGCAGCACCTTACTGATGAAGAATTCGCTGAAGTAATTAGTGACTATTCCAGTGCTGACGGTCGTTTTGCCTATTTTGCTCAGTTGCATGGCTGGTTTGAACCACTCAGTCAATGCCGTGCTTGCTTTGATTTGCGAAGTGAGGAAAATCGTGAACGCCTTAGCGCCTATGACCTTCGTACGGCAGCCTATCGTTTCTGTCGTATATTAGGTGCTCATCCAACTTATATTCTTCAAGATGGATTGGAATTGAGAGATGGACGTAACTTCGACAAGTTGGCTCATCGCCCAGCATTGATTCCTGAAATCAAGCGTGGCGCATTAAGCCAGTGGATGTCTGTGTTCTTCCATGAAGATCCCAATGAGGACTTTAATGAGACATATAGTTATGAACGCACTTTGGAGAAGTGGTTGCTTGACATCGGTGAGATAGACCATAACCAAAGGTATTATAAGCGTTATGTCACGGCTAAGGATGAAACGGCCAAAAAATATAAGGAGGTACGTACTAACTATCATCGTGCTCGTGCTAAGGAGAATATGTGGCGCCTTACCTACTATGTGCTTTGTGCCTTGTGGATTGGCATGGTCGCATTGCTGGGCATCAACAATCGAGAATATGTCTTCAGTCATACGCTCCTAACCATCTCTCTGCCTCTTGGTGGCATGACTGCTATCATTGTTGGTATGCGAGCTTTCTTCCGTGGATATGGTTTCGTGCTCTCCTGTTTGTGGGGACTGTTAGGTTACTTCTCGTCCTATATTACCGTATTGGTCTTGAAGTTTGTTAATATGAACCATCCGTCCATGTTAGTTCCAGCTATTATCGTTATTACCTTAATATATATGCTGATTTGCCACCTGACTGATTTCCGTAGTGATTCCCGTGGTGACAATCAGTTGGTTAACGAAGTGATGGAAGACGATATCAAGTCAGAACTCCTAGAGCCCCTTTATTATACCTTCAAACAGAAGTCGTTTAAGTTTAAGGGTTCTAAGTTCAATATGCTCGATGACGTGACTAATCAGATCCGTTCTATCAGTGGTGAGTCCGTGCTTCACTATATCTTGTGGAGTATGCTATTAGCCTTGTTGGTTTTGGAAATGATTATTATCAGTCCGAAGCTGTTGAATCGTCATCCCGAATTTGGTAACGTTAAGATTAATCCAACCGGGGTTATTAAACAATTACAGAAAGATGTAGAATAAGAATATGGTTTGTGAGCATTGTCAAAAAGAGAACCGATCTATAGCCAAGTTCTGTAAGTACTGCGGTCAGCCACTGGTATCGCAGAATGTACTAGACCGTATGATCGGACTTGACGAGGTGAAGAAACAGTTGAAGAATGTTGTCGACACCTACACCTATCTGCACACTCGAAAGGATGTTATTAATGTCCGTCTGAGTGTGAATACCATTATTATTGGTGAGACAGGTACAGGTAAGACAGCTTTGGCTGAAATCATCCGTGACTATTTTTACCAGTATAGGATTATCGAGAAGCCCCAACTGACGATGGTCGATGCAGTCGACTATCAGCGTTTTGTTGAAAAGTGGGATGAGAATGTACAGAAGGCTAGGGGAGGTATCCTTTTCTTCGATAATGTTCAGAAATTATTGCCAGATCGCTATTCCAATCAGGTGAATCCGCTTGATAAGCTTTTTGTCGAGATGGATAAGTGGGATGAGAACCCCATTGTTATTATGGCAGGTCTTCCCAAAGGTCTTGACGACTTCCTGGCTGCCAACCCAGCAGCACAGAACCGTTTCAAATATACCTTCCGATTGCCCATTCCTGGTTTCCAGGAACTTTGCGAGATCTGTAAACTGGAGCTGCGTACCAAGTATGGTATTGCCGCTTATACTCCTGAAGCCGAGCATCGTTTACAGCGCCTGTTCCAATATCTGCTGAAGACTAAGGATGAAACATTTGGTTATGCACATGTAGCTGTCAAGACAGCAGAAGACATCTTTACCTCTTTCATTAGTCGTGGAACAGCAGCTTCAATGGTTGAGGAGAGAGACATTCGTGGTTATGTTCCTGAGGAGCGTTCTTTGGATGATATCCTTGGCGATCTTGACCACTACATTGGTATGGATGAGGTGAAACAGGCTGTTCGTGAGATAGCCCTTACCGTTCATAACAATGTCGAGCGTGCCCAGCGTGGCTTAGGCGAGCAAGAGAAGATGGGTATTCATATTGTCCTTACTGGTAATCCTGGTACAGGTAAGACCACCATTGCCCGTAAGCTGGGTGAGATACTTGAGTCTATTGGCTATCTGGATAGTGGACATGTTGTTGAGGTTGACCGTTCTAAGATGGTTAGCCCCTATCAAGGTGAAACTCCCAAGGTGGTGGACAGCCTTTGCGATAAAGCTATGGGTGGTATCCTCTTTGTTGACGAGGCCTATACATTGGCTCCTCTTAGCCAGAGTGGCGAGCGCGACAATCAGGGTGCACAGGCTTTGGAGCAGCTGATGAAACGTATGGAAGACGACCGTGGAAAGTTTGTAGTGATTGCTGCAGGTTATCGCACGGAGATGGAAAACCTCTTCCGCATCAATGTTGGCTTCCGCAGCCGTTTCAGCTATTTCCTCAACATTGAAGACTACACGCCAGATCAACTCTATCAGATTATGGAAGTCTTTGCTCGTGAGAAGAAGTACCGCTTTGCTCCCGATGCTCAGGAGTTGACGCTCAAGATGATTACTGAGATTTATAATGCCCGTGAGAAAGACTTTGCCAACGGACGTACCATGCGTCAGCTCTTCGATAAGATTGTGGCTAAGCAGGCTGAGCGTCTGCAGACGGTGGATATCTCTACGCTTTCTAATGAACAGCTGATGACCATTACCGTCGACGATATTCCGTATGAGGCTCCTAAGGCTGTTGACTATACAGAATGTCTGGCTAAGCTTGATGGTATGGTTGGACTGGCTTCTGTCAAGAAAGAAATATCCAATCTTGCAGCCTTCCTCAATCTGCAGATTCGTCGTGGCGAAAGCAATACTTTCCAAGGCAAGCACTATGTCTTTACGGGTAATCCCGGAACTGGTAAGACAACTGTTGCTCGCATTATGGCAGATGTATTCCGTAGTCTTGGTATCCTTTCCCGTGGACAATTGGTTGAGGCTGACCGTTCAAAACTTGTTGCTGGTTATTCTGGTCAGACAGCTATTAAGACCAACCAGCTTATCGACTCGGCAATGGGTGGCGTTCTCTTCATTGACGAGGCCTATACCTTGAAGTCTAACGATCAAGACAGTTTTGGTTCAGAGGCTATAGATACTTTGTTGAAACGCCTGGAAGATGATCGTGGAAAGTTCATCTGTATAGTTGCTGGTTATACTGACAATATGCATGACTTTATCGACACGAACCCAGGATTGAAGAGTCGCTTTACACAGACTATCCATTTTGAGGATTATACACCAGATGAGTTGACACAAATCTTCATCAACCTTGCCAGTGGCAAGAAATTTACGGTGGACGAAGAAACGCGTGGCGCTATCCATCGCCAATTCGAACAACTTTATCTGCGTCGTGATAAGAATTTCGGAAATGCTCGTGAGGCACGCCGTATTTTCGACCAGGCTGTTGAGAGACAGAGTCAGCGCTTGATAACGGAGATGAATAATCCCAATTTCACCAATGAAGACATGTATCGTATTACGGTTGCTGATTTGGCTGTGGGACAGAGCGAAAAGATTCGTCCACTCGACGAGGTGCTCAACGAACTCGACGACTTCATCGGCATGCTTTCTGTCAAGAATATGATTCGTCGTTTGGCTGTTCAGAGTATGTTTATGAAACAGCGTGCTGCTTTGGGTGCCGGTAAGGTTCAGCAGATGGCTATGAACTTTATTCTTACAGGTAATCCGGGTACTGGTAAGACTTCTATTGCCCGTAAGATGGGTGAGGTGCTTCAGTCTATGGAGATTCTTCCAACCAGTCGCGTTATTGAAGCCAGCCGTGCTACTCTTGTTGGTAAGTATATGGGTGAAACACCAAAGATTGTCAATAACATGTGTGACAAAGCAATGGGTGGTATTCTGTTCATTGATGAAGCCTATACGCTCTCTGCGGAGAACGATCCTTATGGCAAGGAAGCAATAGACACACTGATGAAGCGTATGGAGGATGATCGTGGTAAGTTTGTCGTTGTTGCTGCAGGTTATCGTGATGAGATGGAAAACTTCCTGGCTGTCAATCCAGGATTGGCCAGTCGTTTCTCTCATAAGATGCATATTGATGACTATACTGCCGACGAGTTGAGTGAAATCTATATCAAGATGGCTTCCAAAGACAACTACAAGCTGTCGGATGAGGCAAAATCCAGACTTTTGGATGTCACCGCTCATATGGTTTACAATAAGAATAAGAACTTTGGCAATGCCCGTGAGATGCGCAATCTGTTGGATTCAACTATTCAGCAGCTCTCTTTGCGTGTCAGCTTGATGTCACCATCGGAAGTTACACAAGAGACCTATCAACTGATTTTGCCAGAAGATATTAAAGAATAACTATGATTATATGCCCAAGTTGTAAAGAAGAGATTGAGGACGATTCACGCTATTGTGATCAGTGTGGTCAAGAACTCGTTTACTGCAGTAATTGTGGACGTGTGGGTATGGGACGTCGTTGTACTCATTGTGGAGGACTTATGGTCAGCTATGATGAATTGGAACAACAGCGCAGCCAGCGTCAGCAGTTCGTCTCTCAGTCCTATGCCAATATGGCTACGAGTCACAGAGAGCCTTTTGCGGAAGCTCCTCATCGGGTTGCAGAAGGGGCTCAGTTGCCTGCTCAGTCCGGCATTCCAACCCTCACACTCTATAATCCTACGCTCGACATTCGTATGGTAGGCGTTAACGGCGCTATCATCGGACGTCGCCAAGGACCTTATCAGCAGTTGCTCGAAGGCAATATGTACATTTCTGGTGTGCATGCTCAACTAATCTATAAGCCTGATACAGGATGGTGCGTTATTGATAAGCATTCATCCAATGGTACAAAACTTAATCAGCGCGAGGTTCAACCGGACGTTCCTATGTCTCTCAAGAGTGGCGACATCGTCACCCTTGCTAATATTAATTTGCAAGTAAGTATAAACTGAATAAATGAGTAGAATAGTATTAACAGCAGCCAGCCGTATAGGTTGTGTCAGGAGTAATAATGAAGACATGGTGCTGGCTTTCGACAAGTTGTTACGCAGTGACGCGTACAAGACCGAGTTTATGACAGAGAACACCGACCGTTTTATCGTTGCTATAGCAGATGGAATGGGAGGACATAATGCTGGTGAGGTTGCCAGTGAGGAAGTTCTTTCTAATCTCAAGTTTTTTATCAATGATTTGCCTCATGGACTGACTCCTGGTGAGATGAATGAGATGATGGCAGAATGGATTGACACGATTAATAAGAAAGTAAATTCCCATGGTCTCATGGATCCTTCCAAACTTGAGATGGGAACTACATTGGTTGGCGTACTTTATTTTTGTGGACATTATTATTGGATGAATTGTGGAGATAGTCGCCTCTATCGTTTGCGTGAAGGACAGCTTACCCAGTTAACTACTGACCATTCGCTGCTTAGAAACGATGGAAGCCAACGCCATTCCAATGTTATTACCAATTGCATTGGTGCTGGCATTCAGAACTCCTATATTGATTTCTATGAGTTTACTAACGATGTGCTTCCTGGTGATGCTTATCTTCTTTGCTCCGATGGTTTGAATGATATGATTACCGATTCAGAGATTGAGGAATTGATGGTAGCTAATAAGTCAGCCAATCAGTTATGTGAAGCAGCAATCGAGGCGGGAGGCTTTGATAATGTCTCCACCTGTGTTTTCCATATTGACAAGTAAGCACATATTGACTTATGCCTTTAAGATTACCAGATAAACTGCCGGCTATTGAGCTGTTGAAACACGAGAATATCTTCGTGATGGATGATTCTCGTGCACATATGCAGGATATCCGTCCGCTGAAGATAGTTATTCTGAACCTTATGCCGCTGAAGATTACTACGGAGACTGATCTTATTCGTCTGCTCTCAAATACACCGCTTCAGTTGGAGATAAGTTTCATGAAGCTCAAGAGTCATACACCCAAGAATACCCCTATCGAACACATGATGATGTTCTATCGTGACTTTGCAGAGATGCGTAAGGAGAAGTTCGATGGAATGATTATCACGGGTGCTCCTGTGGAACAATTGGAGTTTGAGGATGTTACCTATTGGGACGAGATGACGGATATTTTTGATTGGGCTCGCACGCACGTCACAAGTACCTTATATATATGTTGGGCTGCGCAGGCAGGACTTTACTATCACTATGGTATTCCCAAATACCCGTTGCAGAAGAAGATGTTTGGCATCTTCCCTCAGTACACCTTAGACCCCCAGTTGCCCATCTTCCGTGGTTTCGACGATGTGTTCCAGATGCCGCATAGCCGACATACAGAAATACACCGTGATGACATACTCCGTAATCCAGACCTGACACTTATTGCAGAGAGTCCAGAGTGTGGTGTCAGCATGGTGATGGCACGCAATGGTCGTGAGTTCTTTATCACGGGTCATTTGGAGTATGCTCCCGATACGCTTGATAGGGAGTATCGTCGTGATCGTGATATTCGTGACGACGTGGAATTGCCTCGTCATTATTATTATCAAGATGACCCTGAGCAACATCCTTTGGTTACTTGGCGTGCTCATGCCAACCTGCTTTACAACAACTGGATTAACTATTACGTCTATCAGGAGACTCCTTTCGATATCAATAAGATTGAGTGATGACAAATCTTGAGTTGCTGGCACCTGCCAAGAATCTTGAGTGTGGCTTAGCTGCTATTGACCATGGAGCTGATGCAGTCTATATTGGAGCTCCCCGTTTCGGAGCCCGTGCAGCTGTCGGCAATAGCGTAGATGATATACGCCAGCTCTGCCAGTATGCTCATCAGTTTGATGTTCGTGTTTATGTTACTGTTAACACGATCATTTATGATGATGAGTTGGAGCCGGTAAAGCAACTTATCCGCGAACTCGAAGAGGTTGGTGTTGATGCCGTCTTGACTCAAGATATGTCCCTTCTAAACTCTCATATTCCCCTTCATGCCTCCACGCAGACGGATAACCGAACTCTAGAAAAAGTACGATGGTTACGTTCCCTGGGCTTTCGTCGTGTTGTCTTGGCTCGCGAATTATCAGTAGCAGAGATTGCCGAGATTCATCGTGAAGTGCCTGATGTGGAATTGGAAGTGTTCGTGCATGGTGCTCTGTGTGTCAGTTATAGCGGACTCTGTTATGCCTCACAACATTGTTTTTCACGTTCTGCCAATCGTGGAGCCTGTGCCCAGTTCTGTCGCATGAAGTTCGATTTATTGGATGCCGAAGGTCGTGAAATAGAACATCAGCGTCACCTTTTATCTTTAAAAGATATGAACCAGTTGAATCATCTTGAAGAGTTGATTTCTGCAGGTGCAACTTCTTTTAAGATAGAAGGAAGATTGAAGGATGTTACTTATGTCAAGAATGTTGTGGCAGCATATAGTCAGCAACTGGATGCCTTCATAGCCAAGCATCCTCATGATTATCAGCGAGCCTCCAAGGGACATTGTACCTATACCTTTACACCCAACCTTCGCAAGACGTTCAACCGTGGCTTTACCACCTATTTCCTACAAGGTCGCCAACCAGACATCTTCTCGCCCGATACGCCTAAAGCTATGGGTGAGTTTGTGGGAACCGTTAAAGAGATACGTCGCGACTCGTTCAATGTGGCAGGAACAGCCGCTTTTGCCAATGGCGATGGCCTCTGTTATATAGATGCAGACCGTGAGTTGCAGGGCTTCCGTGTTAACAGGGCACAAGGCAATCGCCTTTTCCCTCAGCAGATGCCACGAACCTTGCGTCCTGGTATGGCGCTCTATCGCAACAACGACCAAGAGTTTGAACGCCTGCTCTCTCGCCCAAGCAGTTCCCGTAAGATTCCTGTAAAATTCTCACTTTCAGTTACTCCCGATGGTTTTTCCCTGAGTGGTGAAGGCTGTCAGGTAAGCATTGCTTGCGAACACCAGATGGCAGAGAAACCACAGCGCGAGAATATTGAGCGTCAATTGTCCCGTTTAGGTGGAACACCTTATGAGTGTAGTGGGGTAGAGCTTCCTGCTGATTTCAACTATTTTATTCCGAGCAGTTTGTTGGCTGATCTTCGTCGGCAATGGGTAGAGGCGATTTCTTCTAGTTTATCAAGTAATTCTAGATTATCTAGGTCTTCTAGTGATTCCAGTCTTTCTAGTCCTCCCGCCTATTCTCCAGGCTATCTTTACAACATAGCTAATCGTGAGGCTCAGGCTTTCTATGCTGCTCATGGTTTAAAACACATAGAACCAGCTTTCGAGTTACAGCCCCCTCGTCATGGTTTGCTGATGCAATGTCGCCATTGCCTGCGCTATGCATTAGGCTATTGTGTGAAGCATGGTGGACGTGCGCCTCAATGGAAAGAACCGTTGTTCTTGCGCTTAGGCGATGGACGTCGTTTCCGCTTAGAGTTTGATTGTCGTCATTGTCAAATGAATGTCTATGCAGAGTAAGGGTTTCTATCATCGCTTTTGTCAGGTTATAAGTCTCTTGTGCTTCTCTATCCTGTTAGCCTCCTGTTACAATCATGGACAGCGGACTCCTGATGCATGGGACTTGACCAAACAGCAGATAGATTCCATTTCCTTCTCTACCACCCACCATTATTCGCAAAACTATAATTTTGTGGTGAATGCTTCCCAGTTGCCACTGGCTGACGCTTTGCCCGATATGGCTTTTGATACGCTTTATGTTGTTCGTGGTGAGCGTATTGTCGTTGCTGATATTGAGACCGTACCCACAGATACGATAGACTCTGTTTGGGTTAAGGTTGCCCGCGACCAGATTACGCAAGGTTGGATTCGTGAGTGTGAATTATTGGAGGGCGTTTCTCCTGACGACCCTATCTCGCAGTTCATCGACCTCTTTACCAACAATCACCTGCTGCTTTTCATGGGACTTTGTGTGGTAGCAGCCAGTCTTTATGCTATGCGTCGACTCCTTCGCCACAATGCCTATATCGTACATTTCCATGATATAGATTCTCCCTATCCTACACTTCTTTGTATCCTTATCGCCTTCTCAGCCACACTTTATGCCAGCATCCAGATGTTTGGCGCTGAGTCCTGGCGTCATTTCTATTACCATCCCTCGCTCAATCCCTTTGCCCTTCCTTGGCATCTTGGCATCTTCATTGCCTCTGTATGGGCGATGATTATTGTCAGTATTGCTGCTTTCGATGAGGCTGTACGACGTTTGCCAACTGCTGATGCCCTTCTTTATCTTATAGGTCTTGTGGCTGTCTGTGCTGTCAATTATGTTGTGTTCAGCATTACCACCTTATATTATATAGGCTATCTCTTGCTTGTCGCCTATATCTATTTCGCCCTTCACGTCTATTTCCACGTCACCCACTTCCCATACCATTGTGGCCATTGTGGCACGCCCCTTCGTCATAAAGGAGTATGTCCTCATTGTGGAGCTGTGAATGAATAATCTTGTTTGTTGGTAGATAAATTATCTGGTATACCACTTGGCTACCAGAGCACCGCTGATGTTATGCCATACACTGAAGATGGCACCAGGAATTGTAGCAAGAGGGAAGGCTGCGAAGTGCAGTACGGCAAGACTGGAGGCTAATCCTGAGTTCTGCATGCCCACCTCAATGCTGACAGCAATACACTTCTCACGAGAGAGGTGAAGCAGTCGACCGAGGGTAAAGCCTAGAGCCAGTCCACTCAGGTTGTGGAGCATAACTACAAGGATAATAAGCAATCCTCCTGCCAACAGCTTGTCAGAAGTATGGGAAACAATGATGCCTGCTACAAGGGTAATCATCAGGGAAGAAAATGCTGGAAGATAGGGAACTACACGCTGCGTAAGATTGGGGAGATAACGCTGGCAGAGCAGTCCTACAACAATAGGGGCAATCACCACATAGACAATGCTTTGCAGCATCCCAATGGTGTCAACATCAACCATTGTTCCTGCCAGCAACCAAACCAGCAAAGGAGTAAGAACGGGCGCCAACAGGGTAGAGGTGGCTGTCATACCCACGCTAAGGGCAAGGTCGCCTTTGGCTAAAAAAGTGATAACGTTAGAAGCTGTGCCACCAGGACAACAACCAACGAGAATCATACCAAGAGCCAATTCTTTGGGAAGTGAGAAAAGCAGCGATAACAGCCACGCCATGAGGGGCATGATGGTAAACTGAGCCAGACAACCCATCAACACATCCTTTGGACGACTGAACACTACGCGGAAATCGTGTGCCGAGAGTGTCAGTCCCATGCCGAACATGATAAGTCCGATGAACGGATTGATATACCACGTGTCAATAGCTCCAAGAGGTGCAGGACATAACAGAGCGCCAACAGCTGTCAGTAATACCAGCACACCCATCCAGCGGGTTATGAAATCGCAGACTTTCTTCATGGTTAACTTACGACAGGAAGCCTAACAGGGCACCTGCAGCTACAGCCGAACCGATAACGCCAGCAACGTTCGGTCCCATGGCGTGCATCAGCAGGAAGTTGTGGCGGTCGTACTCCAGTCCGAGGTTGTTGGAGATACGTGCAGCCATCGGCACAGCACTCACGCCAGCATTACCAATCAGCGGATTCAACTTCTTGTCCTTCGGCAGGAACACGTTCATCAGCTTCACAAAGCAGACGCCGCTCATGGTGGCAATGATGAAGGCACCAGCACCAATCGCGAAGATGTAGATGGTGTTCATGGTCAGGAACTCAGAAGCCTGCGTCGAACAACCTACCGTCAGGCCCAACAGCATCACCACGATATCGTTCAGTGCAGCACCAGCAGTCTTGGCCAGACGGGTGGTCTTGCCGCTCTCCTTCAGCAGGTTGCCGAAGAACAGCATACCCAGCAGAGGCAGACCAGAGGGTACAATGAATGTGGTGAGCAACAATCCTACGATGGGGAACAGGATGCGCTCCGTCTGTGAAACCTCGCGGGCGGGCTTCATCTTAATCAGACGCTCCTTCTTCGTGGTCAGCAGTCGCATCAATGGGGGCTGAATCAGTGGTACCAGTGCCATATACGAGTAAGCACACACCGCAATGGCACCCATCAGGTTGGGCGACAGCTTACTACTGAGGAAGATGGCCGTAGGACCGTCGGCACCACCGATGATGGCGATACCTGCAGCCTGATTGGGTTCGAAACCCAGTGCCAGCGCAAACATATAGGCACCAAAGATACCAAACTGTGCGGCAGCACCAATCAGCATCAGTTTTGGATTCGCCAGCAATGCCGAGAAGTCCGTCATAGCACCAATGCCTAGGAAAATCAGAGGTGGATACCATCCTTGTCGCACGCCCTGATAGAAAATGTTCAGCACGGAGTTGTCCTCATACAGTCCAATCTCCAGTCCGGCATCAGCGCGGAAGGGGATGTTACCCAGTATGATACCCAGTCCGATGGGTACGAGCAGCAGGGGCTCAAAGTCCTTCTTGATGGCTAGCCAGATAAAGAAGGCGCCTACTACTATCATGATGAGGTTACCTGCCGTCACGTTCGCAAAACCCGTGTACGTCAGAAACTCATTGAAGTTTTCTACGATAAAGTTTGTAAATCCCATAACTTATCCAATTGTTAGCATGACTGCACCTTCCATTACAGAGTCGCCCTGGTTAACCAGTATAGAGGTAACGGTACCTGCATATTCGGCCTCGATGTTGTTCTGCATCTTCATGGCCTCCAGCACGATAACGACATCTCCCACGTTCACCTTGTCGCCCACCTTTACGTTAATGGCATTGATGGTTCCAGGCAGTGGAGCCTTCACAGGATTGCCTGCGCCAGCGGGTGCTGCAGGTTGTGCAGCCTGTGGCTTTGCTGCTGGTGCTGCTACGGGTGCAGCTGCAGCAGGTGCTTCCACGGGAGCTGCTGCCACCGTTCTTTTAGTAGAAGCCAGTGCAGGATGCTTGGCAGCATTAATGGGCTTTTGCATCTCTATTTCGAATGGGATACCGTTCACGTTTACTTTGGCTATCTTGCCAACTACTTCGGCGATTTCTACTTCGTATTCTACGCCTTGTACTTTATATTTATATGTTTTCATCTTTGAACTTTAATCTTTGACCTTTATGATTTGTTGTTGTCCCAGGAAAACTATTTCAGTTCTGGGCCTGTTGGAATCTTTTGTCCCATCGGGTTGATGGGCAGCAACGGCTCGTGCAGATGCGTCATCTGACTATACTCGTCGTCCCAATCCGTATCTTTTGGCTTGATGGTTATCACGCCACTCTCCACGTCGTGGATGTCGTCCTCGTATTGACGCAGTGCCAGACCGATAACAGCCAGATATACCTCGCGGTCGATACCCTTCGTGTCAAATCCTTCCTTCAGCATAACGCCCGTCTTATGACCCACCTCCATCGTCTTCTCTACCGTCTTGGTAATAGGCTTGATGGGCTGCTTGTTAGCTACCTTCTTGGCCGTATCCATGTGGCGCATCACCATACCGAATACTGTGAATGTAATCCACAGCAGTGCCAGACAGGCAAACACGATACCCATCGCCATGAGCGCCATACCGAAACCGTGTGGGTCTTCGCGCTTGAACTTGTCAACCTTCGATTCGCTGACGGTCGTAATGTTTGAAATGCCAGGAGTGACGCGGTCGGCCGACTTCACTTCCCAGTCTTTCGCAGTGCCATTATTGGCAATACGCGCAAACGATTGGTCTTGAGCCAATACAGGAACGGTGACAGAGTCGATGAGTTGTGTGGCGTTACCATTGTAAAGAGCAATCCACACGGGTTTCTTGGCATCCACTTTCGCTGTGAGATGCATCGTTCCCAAGTGGGGCTCGCTGTTAAGGAAGAGAACCAGGTGCTGTTGTCCGCTCAAGTTGGTGCGCTCATCGCCGTTGGGGATGATGCTCATTCGCTTGATGCGCTCAGGCACACTCATGTTGCGGTCTAATACGGAACGATCCGTGGTAATATACATACCACGGATGTTGTAGGTGGAGTGCGAGATGTTTTCAATCTCCAGCCACGCCTTGTGCTGTCCGTATTCGTCCTGTAGGCTGGTGCCGTTGTCTGTCATCACCTCGTTCAGCTTGATGCTGGCGTCCATCTGGGCGTACATCGGAGCCGTGGAGGTTAAAAGCAAGGCACCTAACAGTAATCCGAATTTGTTCATTTGACTTTTTATGGTGTATTATTATATTTCCAGTTTCATCTTTTATCCGCAGAAGAAGAGCACCACAATCTGTGCTGTGAAGATACGCAGGAACATCGAGAGCGGATATACCGTCGAATAACCCAGCGCAGGTGCCTCTTTCGAGCAGATGCTGTTAGAGTAGGCCAGGGCAGGGGGGTCGGTGTATGTACCGGCTATCATACCTGCAATGGTGAAGTAGTTGAACTTGAACCTGATGCGGGCAATAGGTCCGACAATCAAGATGGGGATAATCGTGATGAGGAAACCCGTCAGCACATAGAGCAGTCCGTCACCATCTATCACGGTCTCAAAGAATCCTGCTCCCGCCTTGATACCCACTGATGCCAGGAACAATACCAGTCCTATCTCACGCAACATCATGTTAGCCGATGTTGTTGTATAAGTTACCAAGTGTATCTTGTAGCCGTAGCGTCCAATGAGGATGGCGATAATCAGCGGTCCACCAGCCAAACCCAGCTTCACAGGAACGGGCATTCCTGGGATAGCCAATGGGAATGAACCGAAGATAAGACCGAGGAATATACCCACGAAGATAGTGGCAATATTGGGCGCATTCAACTTACGCAGCGAGTTACCCATCTTGTTGGCCACACGCTCTACAGCGTCCTCCGGACCTACCACCATGATTTTGTCGCCCACCTGCAAAGGCAGTCCTGCCGATGCGAAGAGGTCAATGCCATGACGGGTGACACGCGTTACATTGACGCCATGCACACTGGAGAAGTGCAGCGACGACAGCGTCTTGCCGTTCACCTTAGGATTGGTAATCAGGATGCGCTTTGAAACCAGTGGCTGGTCTTGTTGCTCAAAGTCAATGTCCAGTTTCGGACCGATAAATGCCATGATGGCCTCTTGGTCAGCCTCTGCACATACTATCAGCATCTGGTCGCCCAGGTGGAAAATAGTGTCGCGGTTGGGAATGCACAGTTCTCCTTCATGTACCAGTCGTGAAACCACGAAGTCACGGTTCATGAAGTCGTGCACCTGCAACAAGGTCTTGCCCTCCAGGTATTTGTTGGTCACCTCCAGGTGCATCTTATAAGGCTTCTTGTCAGCACTTGTCTCTTCCATGGCTTTCAGTCGTGCCTCCTCTTTCTCCAGTTTGACACCACATATATACCTTATTAATATAATAGCACCGATGATGCCCAGCACACCAAGCGGGTAGGCACAAGCGTATGCCGATGCTATCTGTGGGGCGTTGCTGCCGAATACGGAGCCTAAAGCCTCGTTGGCAGCACCAAGTCCTGGCGTATTGGTAACGGCACCATAGAGCGTACCAACCATCATGGGCAGGTTCGTCTTGTCATTCGTATCGAAGAAAACGAAATAGCATATAAACATCACGATGATGTTCAGCAGCACGGCCAGCGTAGCCAGTCCGTTCAGCCTGATGCCCTGCGATCCGAAATTCTCGAAGAAACCAGGACCCACCTGCAAACCTATCATGAAGACAAACAATATCAGTCCGAAGTCTTGCACGAAGGTTAGAATGGGCGTGGGTGCCGTAAATCCGATATGGCCAGCCAAGATGCCGGCAAACAATACAAATGTTACACCCAGTGATACTCCGCCAATCTTAATTTTTCCCAAATACACACCTACGGCAATCACTATAGCATAAAGCAATGCTATGTGAGCCACCGAATCGGTAGTTGTAAACAAATTAGTTAACCATTGAAACGATTCCATAATATACTATGTCGAAAATTTGTGCAAAGGTACTAAAAAACCGCACAACTCAAGCATATTTGTGCAACTATTTTCGATAAATATGAAATAATTATTAAATCCTTCGTCATTTCAGAAATATTTCTTATCTTTGCAAATTGAATGTTCGTAACTTAAAACACTTATATAATAATACTGATTTAAAATTTATGGCAAACAAAGAAAAACTCTTCAGCGAGTTCCAGGCGCCTACCACCCAGGAGTGGTTGGACAAAATTGAGGTTGACCTGAAAGGAGCCGACTTCCAGAAGCGACTCGTATGGAGAACCAATGAAGGCTTTAATGTACAGCCTTTCTATCGTCGTGAGGATTTGAAAGACCTCAAGACCCCTGATTCGTTGCCCGGCGAATTCCCCTTCGTTCGTGGTAACAAGAAAGATTCTAATGCGTGGTATGTTCGCCAGAATATCGTCGTTGACGATGTGAAGGCAGCTAACGCCAAGGCACTCGACATCCTGAACAAGGGTATCGACTCGCTGGGCTTCAAGCTTCCTGGCAAGATGGTCAGCAAGGAGAACGTTGAGGCACTGCTCGACGGTATCTATTGCGATTGTATCGAGGTGAACTTCGCCACCTGTCCTAAACATTCTGTTGAGTTGGCTCAGATTCTGGTCGACTTCTTCGCACAGAAGGGCTATGACAAGGAGAAGGTGGTTGGCTCTATCGAGTGGGACCCCATGCAGAAGATGGTGATGAAGGGCAAGGATGTTTCTTCCCTCCTGCCTCTTGCTGCTACTCTTGTTGATGTCCTCAAGGACTATCCTAACTTCCGTTGCATTGCTGTCAGCACTGATGCTTTGAACAATGCTGGTGCTTACATCGTTCAGGAGTTGGGTTATGCTTTGGCTTGGGGTAATGAGTATCTGCAGCAGCTCGTGGATGCTGGTGTCGATGTTGACCTGGCTGCCAAGAGCATCAAGTTCAACATGGGCGTGAGCGAGAACTACTTCATGGAGATTGCCAAGTTCCGTGCTGCCCGCATGCTTTGGGCTCAGATTGTGAAGCAGTATGAGCCTAAGTGCGATTGTGCTTGCAAGATGGTTATCAACGCCACCACCTCTACCTATAATCAGACACTCTTCGATAGCTATGTCAATCTGCTCCGTTCGCAGACCGAGGCTATGAGTGCTGCTCTGGGCAGTGTTCATTCTATGGTGGTTACACCGTTCGATGCTCCTTACGAGGAAGCTACTGATTTCTCTGAGCGTATTGCTCGCAACCAGCAGCTCATCATCAAGGAAGAGAGCCATTTCGACCGTATTGTTGACCCAGGTGCTGGTTCTTACTACATCGAGCACCTCACCGATGCTCTGGCTCAGGAGGCTTGGAAGATTTTCCTGAAGGTAGAAGAGGAGGGAGGCTTCCTCGCAGCTGTCAAGGCAGGTACCATTCAGGACGATATCAACGCCACCAATGTCAAGCGTCATGGCGATGCTGCCAAGCGTAAGGAGTTCCTGTTGGGCACCAACCAGTTCCCCAACTTCACGGAGAAGAGCGAAGGCAAGCGCGCCCTCGGTTCAGGTTGCTGCTGTGGCACAGCCCACGAGAGTTGCGAACCCACCTTCAAGGCCATCAACAGCACTCGCCTTGCTGCCGACTTTGAAGACCTCCGCATCCATACTGAGGAGAAGAAGGTTCCCGTAGCCTTTATGCTCACCATTGGTAATCTGGCCATGCGTCAGGCCCGTGCCCAGTTCTCTTGCAACTTCCTGGCTTGCGCTGGTTATAAGGTTATCGATAACCTCGGCTTCAAGACCGTTGAGGAAGGTGTTGATGCTGCTTTGGAGGCTAAGGCCGATATCGTGGTTATCTGCTCTTCTGACGATGAGTATGCTGAGTACGCTATCCCCGCCTTCAAGTATCTGAACGGCCGTGCCATGTTCGTCGTAGCTGGTGCCCCTGCTTGCATGGAAGACCTGAAGGCTGCTGGCATCGAGAACTATGTTCATGTGAAGTGCAACGTGCTCGAGACTTTGAAAGAATATAATCAGAAACTTGGCATTTAAAGAATAGGAGACTTGAATTATGCGTAAACAATTTAAAGATATTGATATCTATGCAGGCATCAAGGCTCAAGATGGTGCCAAGTGGATTAAAGACAATGGAATCGTAGCCGACTGGAAGACCCCCGAGCACATCGAGGTTCGTCCCGTTTATACGAAAGAAGACCTTGAGGGAATGGAACACCTCGACTTTACGGCTGGTATTCCTCCCTATCTCCGCGGTCCGTATTCTATGATGTATCCGTTCCGTCCGTGGACCATCCGTCAGTATGCCGGATTCTCTACCGCTGAGGAGTCGAATGCATTCTATCGCCGTAACCTGGCTTCCGGTCAGAAGGGACTTTCCGTAGCCTTCGACCTGCCCACACACCGCGGCTACGACCCCGACAACCCCCGCGTGGTGGGCGATGTGGGTAAGGCTGGTGTATCTATCTGTAACGAGGAGAACATGAAGGTGCTCTTCTCTGGCATTCCCTTGAACAAGATGTCTGTGTCAATGACCATGAACGGTGCCGTGCTGCCCATTCTGGCATTCTACATCGTGGCCGGACTGGAGCAGGGTGCTCAGCTCGAAGAGATGGCAGGAACCATCCAGAACGATATCCTGAAGGAGTTCATGGTGCGCAACACCTATATCTATCCCCCTGCATTCTCAATGAAGATTATCGCCGATATCTTCGAGTACACATCTCAGAAGATGCCTAAGTTCAACTCTATCTCTATCTCTGGTTACCACATGCAGGAGGCTGGTGCTACGGCTGACATCGAGTTGGCTTACACCTTGGCCGATGGTATGGACTACCTCCGCACAGGTGTCAATGCTGGTATCGACGTCGATGCTTTCGCACCCCGTCTGTCGTTCTTCTGGGCTATCGGTATGAACCACTTCATGGAGATTGCCAAGATGCGTGCAGGTCGTCTGCTGTGGGCTAAGATTGTGAAGAGTTTCGGAGCCAAGAATCCTAAGTCTTTGGCCCTGCGTACTCACTCTCAGACTTCAGGTTGGTCACTCACCGAGCAAGACCCCTTCAACAACGTAGGTCGTACCTGTATCGAGGCTATGGCAGCCGTGCTGGGTCACACTCAGTCACTCCACACCAACGCCCTCGACGAGGCCATCGCACTGCCTACCGACTTCTCGGCTCGTATCGCTCGTAACACCCAGATCTATATCCAGAATGAGACCAAGGTGTGCAAGCAGATTGACCCATGGGCAGGTTCTTACTATGTTGAGACCCTGACCAACGAACTGGTTCACAAGGCTTGGGAACATATTCAGGAGATTGAGAAACTGGGTGGTATGGCCAAGGCTATCGAGACCGGTCTGCCTAAGATGCGTATCGAGGAGGCTGCTGCTCGCACCCAGGCTCGTATCGACTCAGGCACTCAGACCATCGTCGGTATCAACAAGTATCGCTTGGAGCACGAAGATCCTATCGACATCCTCGAGGTCGACAACACCGCTGTACGCAAACAGCAGGAGGAGAGCTTGAAGCAGGTTCGCGCTACCCGCGACGAGGCCGCTTGTCAGGCTGCCCTCAAGGCTATCACCGAGTGCGTGCGCGACTTCAAGGAAGGTCGCAAGTCCGAGAACAACCTGCTCGACCTGGCTGTCAAGGCCGCTCAGCTGCGTTGTACCCTTGGTGAGATTTCAGATGCCTGCGAAGAAATCGTAGGTCGTTATAAAGCAGTAATCAGAACAATTTCAGGCGTGTATAGTTCAGAATCTAAAAACGATAAGGACTTCGAGGAGGCCAAGCGCCTTACCGACGAGTTCGCACAGAAGGAAGGTCGCCGTCCACGTATCTTCGTAGCAAAGATGGGTCAGGATGGTCACGACCGTGGTGCTAAGGTGGTTGCTACAGGTTATGCAGACTGTGGCTTCGACGTTGATATGGGACCCTTGTTCCAGACTCCCGCAGAGGCTGCTCGCGAGGCTGTCGAGAACGACGTCCACATCGTCGGTGCTTCGTCACTGGCTGCAGGTCACAAGACGCTCATTCCTCAGCTCATCGAAGAGTTGAAGAAGCTCGGTCGTCCCGACATCATGGTCACCGCTGGTGGTGTTATCCCTGCTCAGGACTACGACTTCCTCTACAAGGCTGGCGTAGCTTGCATCTTCGGCCCTGGCACTCCCATTCCTTACTCCGCCATCGAGATGATGAAGATTCTGCTCGACAAAGAGTAATTTTATAAAGAATGTTAAATGTTAGAGGGGTGTCTCGACTTTTGAGACATCCTTCTTTTTATTTTGCACCCAGAAACATAAATGTCTAACGTTTTCGGTAAGTAAGAGCAGAGCCAAGCTTGCTTGAGCTATGCCGAACGTAGAAAAGGTCAAACGAAGTTTAACTTAAAACAACTGAATGATGGAAGGTGCATTTTTATTTTTCGTGATGATTACATGTGTCGGAAGTCTGCTGAGTGCTTATCTTAAGACGATGCATTGAAGCTTTTACCTTTGCTTTCATCTACGTTATCTTTATCATACATCTACGTTATCTTTATCATACATCTACGTTATCTTTATCATACATCTACGTTATCTTTATCATACATCTACGTTATCTTTATCATACATCTACGTTATCTTTATCATACATCTACGTTATCTTTA